>Ga0299913_10005231_pt1 | contig 11047 bp, 14 predicted proteins | sample RVTome_9_FD_201360 | JGI IMG/M metagenome (GOLD analysis project Ga0299913, IMG submission 201360) | Soil microbial communities from uranium-contaminated site in the Upper Colorado River Basin, Wyoming, United States - RVT155D38 (version 2) ... | reverse complement strand
AGGCCTTCTACGAGATGCACGACCCGACGCAGGGCATGCGGCAGGGCAACGACGTCGGCACGCAGTACCGCTCGGCCATCTTCTACACGAACCCGAAGCAGGAGTACGAGGCGCGCCAGGTGACCGGGGCCTACGAGCCGGTGCTCAAGGCCGCCGGCTACGGCGCGATCACCACCGAGATCGAGCCGTGGACGGAGTACTGGTACGCCGAGGAGGCGCACCAGCAGTACCTGCACAAGGTGCCGCACGGCTACCGCTGCCACAGCGCCACGGGCGTCTCGGTGCCCGCCGGCGCCTGACCAGCGCCTGACCGGCTCCTCAGCCCCGCACGAACGCGACCGCGCGCTTCATCGCCGACCGCGCCTCGGCGATGGGCAGGATCGGGTAGACGTGCAGCAGGCCCTCGCCGACCACGAGCTCGAGGTCCCAGCCGGCCTCCGATGCCCGGCGGGCGAGCTCGACGCAGCCGGCGTACAGCATGTCGTGGGTGCCGCAGAAGACCAGTGCGGGCGGCAGCCCGGCCAGGTCGCCGAGGCCGGGTGAGACCTCGGGCCGCGCCACGTCCTCCAGGGAGCCGGCCCAGAACAGCGCGTAGGTGTCGTGGTTGTCGTACGACAGCCACGGGTCGCGCGCGGCGGCCTCCTCGATGCCGGGCGAGGAGCCGGTCAGGTCGACCCAGGGCGCGAGCAGCACCAGCCGGTCGGGCTGCGCGCCACCGCGGTCGCGCAGCGTCTCCGCCACGGCCAGGGCGAGCCCGCCCCCGGCGGAGTCGCCGGACAGCACGACAGGTCCCTCGGCGAGCAGCTCCTCGACCAGGCGCACCAGCGGCTCGTGGGAGTCGCGCCAGGTGTGCTGCGGGGCGAGCGGGTACGCCGGGAACACCAGCCGGGCGTCCACGGAGGACGCCATCCGCGCTGCCCACTTCCACTGCTGCGGCGCCGCCGGCGACGTGAACGACCCGCCGTGCAGGTGCACCACGGTGCGCGCGAACGTGCCCGACCGCGGCGTCAGCTCCCACGCCGGGAAGCCGAGATCGCGCGAGCCCACCGACCATGCCTTGCGCAGCGCGTCGGGGGGCACCGTCGCCCGGCCGGTGTTCTTGCGCTCCAGCGCCGCGCGGAACCGCTCCAGGTCCTCGATCTGCACGCGCGGACGCAGCCGCGGGATCGCCACGGCCAGGACGCGGTGGCTCAGGCTCGGACGCAGGGGGATCGGCAGGGGCATGGGCTCAATGGTCGTCGACGACGCAGTAGACCCGGCCGAGCGGGTCCCGCATCACTGTCCAGTCGTCGAACGCCTCGCCCGGCACAGCACCGAGCGTGACGTGCCGGCGCACCTCGGCGGCCCGGTCGGTGGCTGCCACGTCGAGGTGCAGCCCGCGCGGGCCTGAGCCGAGCCGCTGCAGCAGCACCCCGACCCCGCCCTCGAGGCCGACGACCCGCCGGTACTCCGGGTGCGCGTCGAAGCTCCGGAGCTCCGCGCCCGTCCGCGAGACCCAGAGTGTGCACTCGTCGTCGAACTCCTCGGGCGGTACGTCGACCACCACGCTGCCCACGCGGAGGCCGGACCGTGGCGTCGGGCCTGCCCCGTCATGGAGCTCCATCCGCACGCCTCCGGCGCCGTCGTCGACACGGCGTACGTCGAGGTCCGGATCCACCGCGTGCCAGAACGCCGCACCGCGCTCGAACATGTCCGCCGGAAGGTCGAGGTGTGCTGAGGACCACATGTGATCAGGCTAGGGTGCTGTGTGATGACGTTCACGGACTATCCCCGGCTCTGCCCGTGCGGGACGGGCTCCAACTACGGCGTGTGCTGTGGCCGGCTCGTCAGTGGCGCCGCCGAGGCCCGGACCGCCGAGGAGCTGATGCGCTCGCGGTTCTCGGCGTACTCACTCGGCGAGCTCGACCACGTCTGGCGCACCTGGCACCCGAAGACGCGCCCGGCCGACGTCTCCCCCGTCGCGGGCGTCACCTTCGTCGGCCTCGAGGTCCAGGAGATCGTCGCCGGCGGCCCGGACGACGACATGGGCGTCGTCGAGTTCACGGCGCGGCTGCGGGGCCCCGACGGCGCGATCTCGGAGATGCACGAGCGCAGTCGCTTCTCACGACGCGCCGGGCGGTGGATGTACGTCGACGGCGAGATGCCCGACGTCGAGCCACGAGTACCCCACGTGCCGCGCCAGCACCGTCCCGCCACTGAGCTCGGCGACCTGCGCCGCCAGCGCTGAGGAGTCCCGTACGCCGACCCGCAGGGTCACCTGCTCGGCGTACGCGGTGTCGAGCACCAGCACGCCCCGCGACCGCAGCTCGCTCTCGAGCCGGCCCGCGTCGGCGTGGGACACCACCAGCTCGTGCTCGAGCAGCAGCTCCCGCCGGAGCAGGCCGACCTCGTCGAGTGCGGCCCGCACCGCGTCGCCGTACGCCCGCACGAGGCCGCCGGCGCCGAGCAGGGTGCCGCCGAACCAGCGGGTCACCACCGCCACCGTGTCCGAGACCCCGGCTCCGCGGAGCACCTCGAGCATCGGCGCGCCCGCGGTGCCGGCCGGCTCTCCGTCGTCGCTGGAGCGCTGGACCTCCGCGCGCGGGCCGAGCACGAACGCGGAGCAGTGGTGCCGGGCGTCCCAGTGCTCGCGCCGCAGCCGGTCGACGACGGCGCGGGCGGCGTCCTCGTCCTCGACGCGCTCGAGCGTGCAGAGGAACCGCGAGCGCTTCGCCTCGACCTCGGCCTGCCCGTCACGGCCGATCGTCAGGTACGAGGTCACCACAGGCCCACCACGTCCCCGCCGATGCGCACGATGAACGCGGACACCACGACCACGAAGAACACGCGCACGAACTTCGACCCCCGGGCCACCGCGGTGCGCGCGCCGACGTAGCCGCCGACCAGGTTGGCCGCGCCCATGATGAGCCCGACCTTCCACAGCACCGCGCCCTGCGGCACGAACACCGTGAGCGCGGCGACGTTGGTGGCCCAGTTGGCCATGCGCGCCTTGGCGGAGGCCTCGAGGAAGCTGTAGCCGAGGAAGCTCACCAGCGTGATCACGAAGAACGACCCCGTGCCGGGGCCCATGGCGCCGTCGTAGAAGCCGATGAGCACGCCGATCAGCATCGCGCCGGCCAGGTGCTGTCCGCCGGAGAAGCGCAGCTCGGTCAGCTGCCCGACGTCCGGCTTGAACAGCACGTAGCCGCCGACCAGGACGAGCACCGCGAGGATGATCGGGTTGAACGCCGACTCCGGGATCAGCGAGGCCGCGACCGCTCCGCCGACCGAGCCGACGAACGCCAGGATCATCAGCGGCACGAAGGTGCCGGGGTGCGGGCGGACGCGCCGGTAGTAGGTCGCCGAGCTGACCGAGGTGCCACAGACGCTGGCCAGTTTGTTGGTGCCGAGCATCTCGACCGGGGTGGCTCCGGGGAGGCCGACCACCAGCGCGGGGAGCTGGATCAGGCCGCCACCGCCGACGACGGCGTCGACGAAGCCCGCCGCGAGACCGGCCAGGGCGAGCAGGGCCAGCACGGTCAGGCTCAGCTCCTCCACCCCGCGATCCTAGGCGGGTCGGCATGGTGGACGAGAGGGGTGGGTACCGCGGCCGCATGCGACTCCCCCAGCCCCGTGGCCCGGTCAGCAGCACCGTGGTGGCCGCGCTCGCCTCCGGCGAGCCGGTCCCGGACATCGACGTGCCCGCGAGCAGCGAGATGCTGGCCGACGAGGACCTGCAGCTGGCGCTGTGGACGGCGTACCAGCTCCACTACGCGGGGTACGACGATGCCCCCGACGCGCACGAGTGGGAGCCCGGACTGGTCGGGCTCACCGTGCGCATCGAGGAGCAGCTCCTGGCCCTGCTGTGGGAGGCCACGGCCGACCGGGTGCGGCGGGCACGCGAGGCCGCCGACGACGTGCCCGACCAGATCTTCGCGATGCTCAAGGACGACGACGGGCCGTCGCTGGCCTCCTGGCTGCACCGTGACGCCGACCGGGCCCAGTACGACGAGTTCCTCGTGCAGCGCGGGCTGCTGGCGCTCAAAGAGTCGGACCACGCCGCCTGGACGCTGCCGCGCCTGCGCGGGCCGGCCAAGGCCGTGCTGGCCGAGCTGCTCTACGACGAGTTCGGCGGCGGCCGCGGCGACCACGTGCACAGCACGCTCTATGCGAGCGCGCTGCGGGCGTCGGGCCTCGACGACACGCTCGGCGGGCAGGTCGACGCGATGCCGGTCGAGATGCTGGCGGTCGACAACGTCGGCACGTTCCTCGCCCTGCACCAGCGCCTCCGCGGCGCCGCGCTGGGACACTTCGCCGCGTTCGAGGCGTCCAGCTCGCTGCCCTGCCGCAGGTACGCCGGCGGTGCCGAGCGGCTGGGCTACCCGCCGGAGGTCGTCGGCTACTGGGACGAGCACGTCGAGGCCGACGCCGTGCACGAGCAGCTGGCCGTGCGCGGCATCTGCGGCCGCCTCGTCGCCGACGACCCCGCCCTCGCCGACGACGTACTCGTCGGAGCGGCCGCGTGCCTGGAGACCGAGACCCGCTGGTCGGCCGCGGTGCTCACGGCGTTCCGGGCCGGGCGGTCGTCCCTGCGGCAGGAGCTCGGCGCGTGACCACCGAGCTGCCGGGCCGTCCCCGCAGGGCGGTGACAGTCGAGCCCTCGCCCGACGGCCCGCTGCTGGTGCGCGGCGCCGACGCGGTGACCGGACCCGACGGCGAGCCGGTGCCCGTGACCCGCCCGGTGGTCGCCGTGTGCACCTGCGGCAAGAGCCAGCGGCTGCCGTGGTGCGACGACACCCACCGGGTGGTCGCGGACTGAGCCCGGGTCAGAAGCCCCGGCACTGGCCTTCCTTGTTGCCGTGCACGCGGTTGCGGTCGCCCACGGGGCGCGGGGAGTTCGACTTGCACTGCAGGTTGCCGTCGACGACGTTGCGGTAGATCGCCCACCGGGCGCGGTTGGAGAAGACCTGGATGTCCGAGCCGACCACGGTCCGGCGGATCTCGCCACCGCGGCCCTGCTTGGCCTGGATGCTGCCGTCGACGAACGAGCGGCGCACCCGGTTGTTCACCATCCGGTGGGTGACCTCGACCCGACGGTGGTTGTCGGCCTGGACGTTGCCGCCGACGCGCACGCCGCGGGCGAGCAGGGTGGCGCCGCGGTAGACCTTGACGTTGCCGTCGACCCGCGTGGAGAGCAGCCGGCAGGTGGCGCCGCGCGGGACCACCACGTCGCCGTCGACGGAGACCGCCCGGATCGTCCCGGTGCAGCGGCGGTCGTCGGCCTGGGCCGGTGCGGCGGCACCCGCCACGAGGCCGGTCGCGAGGCCGGCGGCGACCGTGAAGGAGGAGAGGATCGAGCTGAGTCGGCGCATGTCGTGCTCCTGGGGTCGTGGGGTGGAGCACCCATGCTCGGCGCGCTGCGTGACGCCCTCATGAGCGGTGGATGAGGGACCTCTCATCCGCGGCCCCGGCTCACCCCCGGCTCACGTAGGCGAGCAGGTCCTGCCGGGTCACGACCCCGACGGGCTTGCCGTCTTCCTGGACCAGGAGCGCGTCCGCGGTCTCGAGCCGCAGCACCGCCTCGCGCGCGGACTCGCTCGCGCCGATCGTCGGCAGGGGCGGCGACATGTGCTTGTCGACGCGGTCGGTGAGCCTCGCGTGGCCGGCGAAGAGCGCATCGAGCAGCGCCTTGTCGGAGACCGCACCGGACACCTCGGCAGCCACGACCGGCGGCTCGGCGTTGACGACGGGCATCTGGCTGACGCCGTACTCCCGAAGGATCTGCACGGCCTCCGCGATGGTCTCGGTCGGGTGGGTGTGCACGAGGTCGGGCAGCCGGCCGGTCTTGCCGCGCAGCACGTCGCCGACGGTGGTCACCGTGTCGTCGCCCGCCTCGGTCGGGAAGCCGTAGCGCGCCAGCCACTCGTCGTTGAAGACCTTGGTGAGGTAGCCGCGTCCGCTGTCCGGCAGGAGTACGACGATGACGGCGTCGTCGCCCTCCGGCGTACCGGCGAGCTCGTGGGCCAGCTGTGCCGCGGCGAAGGCCGCCATGCCGGACGAACCGCCGACGAGCAGCCCCTCCTCGCGCGCCAGTCGCCGGGTGAACGCGAAGGAGTCGGCGTCGGAGACCTCGATGATCCGGTCGGCGATGTCGGGGTCGTAGGTGGTCGGCCAGAAGTCCTCGCCGACGCCCTCGACGAGGTAGGGCCGTCCGGTGCCGCCGGAGTAGACGGAGCCTTCGGGGTCGGCGCCGACCACCTGCACGTCGCTGCGCTGCTCCTTGAGGTAGCGCCCGGTGCCGGTGATGGTGCCGCCCGTGCCGACGCCCGCGACGAAGTGCGTGATCCGGCCCTCGGTCTGCCGCCAGACCTCCGGCCCGGTCTCCTCGTAGTGGGAGCGCGGGTTCTCGGGGTTGGAGTACTGGTCGGGCTTCCAGGCGCCCGGCTGGGAGGCGAGCCGGTCGGAGACGTTGTAGTAGGAGTCCGGGTGGTCCGGCGGCACCGCGGTCGGGCAGACGACCACCTCGGCGCCGTACGCCTTGAGCACGTTGCGCTTGTCCTCGCTGACCTTGTCGGGGCAGACGAAGACGCAGTGGTAGCCCTTGCGCTGCGCGACGAGGGCCAGGCCGACGCCGGTGTTCCCCGACGTGGGCTCGACGATGGTGCCGCCGGGCAGCAGCTCCCCGGAGGCCTCGGCTGCCTCGATCATGCGGATCGCGATACGGTCCTTCACGGAGCCGCCGGGGTTGAGGTACTCGACCTTCGCCAGAACGGTCGGCCCCTTCTGCGCCCCGTCGAGGTCGTCGAGCGTGGGGCCGAGCCTCACGAGCGGGGTGTCGCCGATGAGGTCCAGGAGCGAGTTCACGTAGTCCACGGGGTTCAGGCTAGTCCGGGCCCGAAGACGAGACATGTGGCCACGGCGGTGACCGTGGCATCACTACGATGGAGAGGTGGGGAACCTGAGCACTGCGAGGAAGGTCATGTCTGCTGCCGCCGTGGGCGGCGGCAGCCTCAGCGCCCTCGGACTCGGGTTCTACGGGCTCCTGCGCGCCGAGGCCGTGATGGCCAAGCGCACGATCGGCGGCCCGTCCGAGGTGCCGCCGCCGGACGCCACCGGCTGGTACGGCCGCTCCCGGTCGGGCCCGGCCGTCCGGGTCGCCCTGCTGGGTGACTCGGCGATGGCCGGCTACGGCTGCGACGAGGTCGAGGAGACCCCCGGCGCCCACATCGGCACCGGCATCGCAGCGCACACCGACCGCCGGGTGTACGTCGGCGAGTTCGCCGTCGTCGGCGCCGAGTCCGCCGACCTCATGGCCCAGGTCGACCGGGCGCTGCCGATCGAGCCGCAGCTCGCGGTGATCTCCATCGGCGGCAACGACGTCACGCACGCGGTGAAGCCCGACAAGGCCGTCGAGCACCTGGGCCGGGTCGTACGACGACTCCGCAACGCGGGCGTCGAGGTCGTGGTCGCCACGTGTCCTGACCTCGGCACGATCCGCCCGATCAACCCGCCACTGCGGCAGGTCGCGCGCCTGAAGTCCCGCGCCCTCGCCCGGGCCCAGACGATCGCGGCCGTCGAGGCCGGTGGCCGGTCGGTGTCGGTGGGGTCGATCCTCGGGCCGGAGTTCGACGCCCGACCACTCGAGCTCTTCGGGCCGGACCGCTTCCACCCCTCGGTCGAGGGGTACGCCGCCTTCGCGTCGGTGCTGCTGCCGTCCGTCCTGGCCGCCCTCGACCTGCTGCCCGAGGACGACCGTCAGCTCCACGCCTACCGCGGGGAGGGCACGCTGTCGCTCCACAAGGCCGCCGTGGAGGCCGCCCGCACCCCGGGCACCGAGCTCGACGGCACCGAGGTCGCCCCCCGTCGGGGCTTCGGCGGACGCCTGGTGCCGCTGCGCCACCGCCGCCGCCAGCCCAGCGTCGAGACCGAGAAGCCCGCCCCGCGGCTCGAGGAGACCGCCGAGGCCTGACCCCGAGGTGGCGCTCGTGGCCCGCCGAGGTGGCGCTCGTGGCCCGCCGAGGTGGCGCTCGTGGCCCGCCGAGGTGGCGCTCGTGTCCTCACATGCCACGAGGCGCCTCCCACCGGGAGGCGCCTCGCGTCGTCTGCTACTGGTCAGTCCTGGTTGAAGATGTAGAGGATCCGCAGCAGGTTCGTGTAGATCCAGACCAGGCTCACGGTGAGTGCGAAGGCCGCGCGCCACGACTCGCGCTCCGGGATGGCCGCGGCGACACCGCGCTCCACGAAGTCGAAGTCGAGCAGCAGCATGAGCACTCCGAGCACGAGGCCGCCGACCGCGAAGAGCAGGCCGATGCCGCCGGTGCCGAAGAAGCCGAGGCCGCCACCGAAGGCGACGAAGACCATCTCGAGGAAGCCCAGGGCGATCATTCCGAACATCGCGGCGACGACGCCCTTGCGGAACTTGTCGGTGACCTTGATGTCGAAGAACTTGTAGGCCGCGAGCGTGCCGGCGAAGGCGCCGAACGTGCCGAGGACCGCCTGCATCACGATCGGCGCGTCGGTCGGCACCATGGTCTGGAAGATCTTGCTGATCGCGCCCAGGGCCACACCCTCGACGGCGCAGAAGGCGAGCACCAGCGCCGGGCTGATCTCCCGTTTGAACGAGTTCACGAGCGAGAGGACGAAGGCCAGGATGCCGCCGCCCATCGCGGCCATCATCACGGTGCCTGCACCGTCGGCCGTGGTGATGTCGGGCGTGAGGACCCAGGTGGCCGCAGCGGTGAGCACGACGAGCGCCAGCGAGATGCCGGACTTCTGCACGACCGAGTCGATCGTCATGGGCTCGTAGGCCTGCTGGGTCGGCGCACCGGTGCCCCAGGTGGACGGGTCGCCGTAGCCCGGCTGACCCTGCCCCGCACCCGGGTAGGTCTGGTTGCCGTAGGCGTTCCCCTGGCCGCTGAACTCGGGCGACCGGTTGAACACCGGGTTGTTGCTGCGCATGGTGGTCTCCTCCTTGGAGGCCGTGCCGGGCCGCCACCGGTGGCGGTCCGAGTCTGTGGCGACTCCAGTCTAGGCAGAGTCGCAAGCGTTCACTCGAGCACCTCGAGCAATTTCGCGTTGATGTGTCCGAGCAGCTCCAGCTCCTCGGGCGTGAGCGCGTCGATGACCAGCCGGCGTACCTCCTGGACGTGCTCGGGCGCCGCCTGCTCGATGGCCTTGCGGCCGGCGGGCGTGATGGCCACGAACGAGCCGCGGCCGTCCTCGGGACAGCCCGCGCGGTCGACCAGGCCGCGCGCCTCCATGCGGCGCAGCTGGTGGGAGACACGGCTGCGCTCCCAGTTCATCGTGGAGGCCAGCTCCGAGATCCGCAGGTGGCCGTCCGGCACGTCGGTGAGTGCGACGAGCACCTGGAAGTCCGACATCGACAGCGAGGAGTGCTCGTGCATGTGACGGGCGAGGGCAGCAGGGAGCTCGCGGTTCACCCGGAGCCAGCTGCGCCAGATCGCCTGCTGTTCGTCATCGAGCCAGTTCGTCATGGAAATAGTCTACCTGGGAATAGTTGACATGTCACCGAGGTTGGTGCCAGTGTAAGCGTGACACGTCACGGACCCAGACACCCCAAGGAGCAGTCCCATGACCACCACCACCGTTCCCACCACCCTCGACCAGCTGACCGGCGCCTGGACCCTCGATGCGAGCCACTCGCGCATCGGGTTCGTCGCCCGCCACGCGATGGTGACCAAGGTCCGCGGCTCGTTCAACGAGTTCGAGGGCACCGCTGTCGTCGGCGACGGCGGCATCGAGGACACCTCGATCGACCTGACCATCCAGGTCGCCTCGGTCGACACCCGCAACGCCGACCGCGACGGCCACCTCAAGTCCGGCGACTTCTTCGACGTCGAGGCCGCCCCGGTCATCACCTTCACCTCCACCTCGGTCACGGCCGACGGCGAAACCCTCGAGGTCACCGGCGACCTGACGATCAAGGGCGTGACCCAGTCCGTCACCGTCCCGTTCGAGTTCGAGGGCGGCGCCCTCGACCCGTTCGGCAACGTGCGCGCGGGCTTCGACGGCAAGGTCGTCGTCAACCGCAAGGACTTCGGCCTGAGCTGGAACGCCGCGCTCGAGACCGGCGGCGTCCTCGTGGGTGAGAAGGTGACCCTGGAGTTCGAGGTCTCCGCCATCAAGGACGCCTGACCTGTCTGACTGTCTGAATCCCCTGACGGACCAAGGAGAAGCCGGCCATGAGCACTGAAGTCCGCGACAACCCCGAGGCCAAGCGCTACGAGATCGTCGTCGACGGAGCCGTGGCCGGCTTCGCCCGCTACCGCCGCCCGGACGAGGCGACCATCGCCTTCGTCCACACCGACGTCGACGAGGCGTACGCCGGCCAGGGCCTGGCCAAGGTGCTGGCCCGCGAGTCGCTCGACGAGGTGCGGGGACGCGGCCTCGCCGTCCTCCCGTTCTGCCCGTTCTACCGCGGCTTCATCGCGAAGAACGCGGAGTACCTCGACCTCGTCCCCGAGGCCGAGCGTGCGAAGTTCGACCTGGCCTGAGGTGCACCGCACCTGAGGCCGCTCAGCGATCCGCAACGATTTGCCCCGGGGCACTCGATGACGGGCGCAGCGCCGCTCGGCCTGTCACAGCTTCGCCCAGGGCAAATCGTTGTGACCACCGGCCGCTGACGTGCCCCCGGTGGGGCTCGAACCCACACTGGATCGCTTTTAAGGCGACTGCCTCTGCCGATTGGGCCACGGGGGCCCGCCCAGCCTAGGGCGCGGCACCGGGACGCCGCCCCAGCAGCCTGACGACGTGGCCGGGCTCGGCCTCCACGTACAGCTCGATCACGCGGCCCCCGGCGTTCGACTCGGCCCAGGCCAGCACCTCATGGACGTCGCGCACCTCGGACAGCCGGAACTGCTCGGCCCGCGTGCCGCGGTCGTCCCGGAAGACCACCCAGTACGCCGGAAGCTCGTTCTCCCGCTCGTTGACCCGCGGGTCGCTCGGCGTTGCCCTCATACCTCGATGCTGCCACGCATCGGCGACCGGTAGCGTCGCCGACGTGACCGAGATCCAGTACGCCGACACCGCGGCCGGCCCGCTGGCCCAC
>Ga0299913_10005230_pt1 | contig 11048 bp, 13 predicted proteins | sample RVTome_9_FD_201360 | JGI IMG/M metagenome (GOLD analysis project Ga0299913, IMG submission 201360) | Soil microbial communities from uranium-contaminated site in the Upper Colorado River Basin, Wyoming, United States - RVT155D38 (version 2) ... | reverse complement strand
GCGGAGCTCCTGGAAGACGCGGTCGCGTTCGGCTCGGATCTCCTCCTGCGCCCGCGCCACGGTGGCCTGCGCTTCCTCCTCGGCCTTGGCCTGCATGTCCCGGCGCAGCTGCTCGGCGGTCGAGCGGGCTTCCTCGATGATGCGGTTCGACTCCTCGCGGGCGCCGGCCAGCTGTTCGCGATACTCGGCGAGCAGCGTGTCGGCCTCCGAACGCGTCGACTCGGCGCGCTCCATCTCGCCCTGGATCTTGTCGGCACGGGCGGCGAGGGTCGTGTTCAGCGCGGGGAAGGCGTACTTCCACAGCACGAAGAAAACGATGAGGAAGGCGAGCCCGCCGACGATCAGCTCGACCACCGGCGGGATCAGCACGCTGATGCCGCCGGATTCCTCCTCACCCGCCGCCGCCTCGGCGGCCAGGATGATCGTGTTCAGCATCGGGGCGTTCCTCTCTGACTCGGTCGGGGCCTCAGACGATGAACGAGAGCACGAAGCCGAACAGCGCGAGCGCCTCGACGAACGCGATGCCCAGGAACATCGTGGTGCGGACCATGCCGGCCGCCTCGGGCTGGCGGGCCATGGCCTCGACGGCCTTGCCGACGAGGAAGCCGATGCCGATGCCCGGTCCGATCGCGGCGAGGCCGTACACGAGGCCCTTGCCGATCGCGCCGATGTCGCCGGTGAGGCCGCCTTCGGCCGCCTGCGCGAGAACGTGGAACATGTGGTGCCTCCTTCTCGGTTCTTCCGCTGAAGTCTCGGTCAGTGCTCCGGGTGCATCGCCAGGCCGATGTAGACGGCCGTGAGGATCGTGAAGATGTAGGCCTGCAGCGCCGCGACGAGCACCTCGAACGCCGTCATGAAGACCATGAGCAGGAACGCGAACGGCGCGAAGACGATCGTGGCGGGCTCGAGCAGCAGGTACGCCGTGCCCAGGGCGAAGATCGTCAGGATGAGGTGCCCGGCGAACATGTTGCCGAACAGTCGGACGGCGAGGGAGAACGGCCGCACGAGGAACGTCGAGACGAACTCGATCGGGGTCACGAGGATGTAGAGCGCCGGCGGGACGCCCGGCGGGAACAGGGCGCTCTTGAAGTAGCCGCCCGCTCCCTGCTTCGCGATGCCCTGGATGTTGAAGATGAACCACACCAGGATCGCGAGGAAGGCGGGGATCGCGATGCGAGACGTCGCCGGGAAGTTCAGGAACGGCATGATGCCGAAGATGTTCGCAACGAAGAGGAAGCCGAACATCGAGGTGAGGAACGGCACGAACTTCAGTCCGTCGGGCCCCATGACCTCGAGCACGATGCCGTTGCGGATGAACTCCACGAGCGACTCGATGATGTTCTGCAGCCCCTTCGGCACCAGCTTGCCGCCACGAGCGCCGGCGACGAACAGGACGATGACGATCACGGCCGCGAGGATCATGAGCAGCGAGACGCGGTTGAAGCAGTTCTCTCCATGCCCGATCAGGCACGGCGTGTCGAAGATCTCCGGACCGATCTCGTTGTCGCTGAACCCGCCCTCGTTCGGCGGGACGAAGGCCAGCACGGCCGAGGTCATGGCCGAGGTGATCGTCGAGAGCATCTAGGCGTTCTCCTTCGCGGCGAGCGCTGCGCTCGCCCGCACCGCGGTCGGGTCGGGAGGGATCTGGAGCTCGCCGCCGAGGCCGCGCATGGTGAGGCGCGCCTCGAAGACGAGCAGACCGATCGTGGCGGGCACCACCGTCAGCCCGAAGGCGACGGCGGAGAACCAGCCGAGCGGGTCGAGGGCGAACATGAGCCCGACGATGAGGCCGATGCGCACGATCGGGCCGACGAGCGCCACTACGTGGACCGCGGTGACCGAGATCGTCGAGGCGCGAGCGAGCGACCAGCCGTGTGCGGCGAAGTTCGCGAACACGACCGCGACGCCGATCGCGGCCGACGCCGCGGCTCCGGGACCGCCGAGCGTCCACGCCACGCCGGAAGCGGCGACCAACGCGAGGGCCGAGGGCACGATCGCCCTCCGCACCATCTCGCGTTCCGGCCGGTCAGTCAGGGTGTCTCCCGTATCGCAGGTAGATCAGGTAGATCGCAGCCCCGACGCCGAGCAGCATCCCGATCGGAAGGAACAAGCCGTCGAAGCCGAGCCACCGGTCCAGGAGCCAGCCGACGCCTCCCCACACGGCGATGCCGGCGAGCAGGGTGCCGATCACGCTCCAGGCCTGGTTGGCTCCCTTCCACGCTTCCCCTGGGTCGCGTCCCGGCATGGGCGCGCCAAGTATAGGGGCCGGGTTCGAGCGACGTCAAAAGTACGGATGGGTCGTTTCCGCAGGTCAGAGGCGGTTTTCTCGTGCGCTTGTGAAAGGATTCACGAAGTCTCGGGCTCCCGAGGGCTACTCCGACTTGCGACTTGCGCGGAAGCTGACGAACAGGTTCAGGCTCGCCGCCAGCAGGCCCGCGGCGAACAGGACCGTGCCCCATGCGTTCACCTGCGGCGGCAGTCCGATCCGCGACGCGCCGAAGACCCAGGTCGGGAACGTGTTCACGGCGCCGGCGACGAACTGAGTGATGACGAAGTCGTCGAGCGAGAGCACGAACGACAGCATCAGTCCTGCCACGATGCCGGGCAGGATGAGTGGCAGCGTGACCTTCCGGAACGCCTGAAACGGCGTGGCGAACAGGTCTTGGGCGGCGTTCTCCAATGAGCGATCGAGACCCTGGACGCGCGCCCGCACGGTGATGGCCACGAACGCGATGGAAAAGCCGATATGGCTGAACAGCGTCGATCCATAGCCGAGCGGCGACTTCGCGAGCACGAACATCGACAGCAGCGCTGACGCGAGCACGATCTCGGGCACCGCGATCGCGAGGAAGATCACGAAGTTCACGGGCGCCCGCCCCCGGAACCGGTACCGGCCCAGGACGAGCCCGATCAGGGTCCCCAGCGCGGTCGCGACGATCGCGGCGGGAACCGCGACCAAGATCGACGTCTTGATGGCCTCGTTGAGCGAAGGGATCGCGGAGAGCTCGGTCCACCAATTGAGCGTGCAGCACGTGAACTTCGCGATCTGTCGCTGCCCGATCAGCTTGTTGAACGAGAACAGGATCATGATGAAGATCGGGCTCGCCAGGTACACGATCATCGCGATCGTGAACACCGGCAGGATGAACGACGTCCACTTGCGCCGTTTGGCCCTGGAGGGCGGCCGATCGAGGTCTCGCGACTGCTCGGCCGTGACCGCGCTCATGCCGCCGCTCCCGCCGCGAGCGTCGAATCCTCGGTGCCGAGCACTCGCGCATAGATGATCGCGATGACGAGCATGCCGAGCATGAGCATCACGGAGAGCGCCGCCGCCTCGGGATAGTCGGCCTGGCGGAGGAACTTCGTCTGGATGATCTGTCCGATCATCGTCGTCCGATTCGATCCGAGGACCGACGAGTTCACGTAGTCGCCGGTCGCGGGCACGAACGTCAGGATCAGTGCGGCGAACAGGCCGGGGAACGACAAGGGCAGGACGACCTTGCGGAAGGCCTGGAACCTGGACGCGTAGAGATCCTTCGCCGCCTCGACGAGTCGCACGTCGATCCGGTCGAGCGCGACGAACAGCGGCAGCGCCGTGAACGGCAGGAAGTTGTACGTGATGCCCGCGACGACGGCCACCGGTGTCGCCAACACCTGGAAGTCGTCGGGCAGCAGGCCGATGCTCTTCAGGGGACCGAAGATGACGCCGTCATCGGCGAGGATGAAGTTCCATTGCACCGTGCGGATGACGAACGACACGAAGAACGGCACCAGGATCAGGAAGAAGAGCGTCGACTTCCATCTCCCGGCGTAGAAGGCGATCCAATAGGTCATCGGATAGGCCAGCAAAATGGCGATCAGCGTGGCCATCCCGGAGTAGAGCAATGAACGAGCGAAGAATTGCCTCGACGAGTTGAACGCGTCCGCATAGTTGTCGAACGCCCACGTGAACGTGTACCCGCCCGACAACAACCCACCACTCTGCAGCGAGGTGTACACGACGAGGATCAGCGGCACGACGAAGGCGATCGTGAGGTAGATCGCGCCCGGCGTCAGGATGCCGTACGCGACGCGTCGCTGGCGCTTCGCGAGGAACTGGTCGGCGCGCTTGGGCGGTCCGCCACCCTGAGCGGCAGCCGTGGCGGCCGCCAGGGTGGCTTCCCGGTCCTGCTCCCCCGTCGACACCGGAGTCAGCTCTCCGTGATCGGGATGAAGATCGCGTCCCACTCCTCGCGCTCCTCGTCGGTCGTGAGGTTGCGACCGAACGGGGTCTTGGCGAGCAGCGCGTCGTCGGGCCAGAGGAACTCGCTCTCGGCGGTGAGCTGCAGATCCTCGGCGTATCCACCGCTCTCGTCGGCGGCGTGCTGGGCGATCAGGTCCTGCACCGCGGGCACCGGCGACATGTAGAGCACCCACTCGGTGATGAGCTGGGCGATGTCGGGCTTGTACACCCAGTCCATCAGCTGCAGCGCGCCCTGCGGGTTCGCCGAGTTCGCCGGGATCATCATGTTGTCGATCCACAGCAGCGCGCCACCCTCGGGCACGACGAACTGGAACGGCTGGTCTTCCCAGATCTCGTAGTAGAGGACATCTCCCGACCACGCCATCGTGGCCGCGAGGTTGCCGGCCGTGAAGTCGTCGACGTATCCCTGGTCGTAGAACTTCCGAAGGGTGCCCGACTCCTTCAGCATCTGGATCCAGTCCGCCGCCTCCTGCCACTCCGCGGGCCCCGACTCCGACGGCGTGATGCCGAGGTTGATCATGACCACGTCGGGCATGTCGCCCGTGATCATGCCGACCGAGTTCGTCCCCACGATGTCCGGGTTCATGAGGTCGTCGAGCGTCGTGAGTGGCTGGCTCACCTTGTCGGTGTTCCAGGCCATGCCCGTGAGGCCCGACTGCCAGGCCATCGAGAACTTGTTGCCGGGGTCGTAGTCCGGGTCCTTGGCCCACGACGCCGCGTTCGCGTCGAAGTTCGGCCGCAGGCTCGGGTCGAGCTCGGTGACCCACCCGTTCACTGTGAGGGCCGTGAACTCGCGGCCGTTCGTGATGACGATGATGTCGCGGCCGGTGTCCTGGCCCGCCTGCAGCTGCGGCAGCAGTTCGCCGAAGAACGAGTCGTTGGCCTGGATCTCGTCGTTGTAGTTGACCTGGATGCCCGTCTCGTCGGTGAACGCCACCAGCGAGGGGTTGATCCGTTCGCCGGTCTCCTTGTCTTTGGCTTGATCGATGTAGAGCGGCCAGTTCGAGAAGTTGATCTCCGGCCCCGGCTCCGTCGTGAAGTCGACCTGTTGGCCCTGGGGTTCCCCGCCGCCTCCGCCGGGCGCGCTGTCACCGCCGCAGGCCGCGAGGATCGAGGCGAGGCTCAGCGTGCCGACCGTCGCGCCGCCGTACTTGATGACGTCGCGGCGCGAGACGCGCCGCTGCGTCATGCCCCGCATCAGTGACGCTGCGAAGGCCGGGTCGATCTGCTTGTGGTCCTTGGTCATGCGTCGTCCTCCTCCATGATGAGCCCCTCCTGGGGCGCGACCGCGAAAGTGTGCTCCGGCTTCCAGGAGACCGTGACGGTCTCGCCCTGCCGGGGAGCTTCCTCGTGGCCGAGGTTCTGGACGTAGGCGGTCATGATCGCGCCGCCGACCGACTGGATCTTGTACTGGTGACTCACGCCGATGTACGTCGTCATCGCCACCCGTCCGGTCACCTTGTTGGAGCCGGGCGGGACCTCCGCTCCCTCACCGCCCGCGATCGTGAGCTTCTCGGGGCGAACACCGACCTTCACCGTGCCGTGCACGTCGGACGGCACGCGAGAGCTGGGGAGCGACACCGTGCCTCCCGCAGTGAGTGAGACCGTCGCCACCCCGTTCCCGCCTTCCTTCAGCTCGCCCTCGAGCATGTTCGACGCTCCGAGGAACCCGGCGACGAACTCGGTCGCCGGGTTCTCGTAGACCGTCTCGGGCTCGCCGAGCTGCTCTATCTTGCCCAAGCGCATGACGGCGAGGCGGTTCGACATCGTCATGGCCTCCTCCTGGTCGTGCGTCACGTAGATGAACGTGATGCCGACCTCCTGCTGGATGCGCTTGAGCTCGAGCTGCATCTGCTTGCGCAACTTCATGTCCAGGGCGCCGAGGGGCTCGTCGAGCAGCAACACCTGCGGGTGATTCACGAGCGCACGTGCGAGCGCGACTCGCTGCTGCTGCCCGCCCGACATCTGCGGCGGCTTGCGCTTCTCGAACCCGATGAGGTCGACGAGCGCCATCGCCTCCTTGACCCGAGTCTCGATCTCGGACTTGTCGACCTTCTTGCGCCGGAGCCCGAACGCCACGTTCTCCTGCACGTCGAGGTGGGGGAACAGCGCGTAGGACTGGAAGACGGTGTTCACGTCACGCTTGTAGGGGGGCAGGTCGGTCACGTCGCGTCCGCCAAGGTAGACGGTGCCGTACGAGGGGTCCTCGAACCCGCCGATCATGCGGAGCGTGGTGGTCTTGCCGCACCCCGAGGGGCCGAGCAAAGAGAAGAACTCCCCCTCCTCGATGTCCAGCGACAGGTCGTCCACGGCGGCCACGTCGGCGAACATCTTCGTGACGCGCTCGAGTCGGACGTCGATCTCGTTCGGCACGCGCTCTCCCTCCTCGACCCCCGCGCCGACGCAGCACGGCAACGGCGGGCATCATCACCCTTCTAGTACGTAGTCAGGAACCCTCGGGTTCGGAGATGCATCATCGACCACTTGTACGGAACGGACAAGGGGGATGCACGACGCACGTCAACCCGATGGTTCGGGTCCCGACGGAGCCGGCGCCCTGGCATCGGCGGCGTCGCCGGGTCCGTCGCCCCTGCGCCGCCACCGATCGAGGGCGGGCAGCGCCGTGACGAGGAACAGCGCCAGCGAGGCAAGGAGCACGAGCCCGACCGTGGTCCGGCCGTCGATCAACCCGACCGCGAGGGCGCTCGCGCTGATGAGGCCGCTCCACAGGTACATCAGCAGCACCGCTCGCGGGTGGCTGTGGCCGATGTCCATGAGCCGATGGTGGATGTGCTCCTTGTCGGCGTGCCCGATGCCCTGGCCCCGCCACGTGCGTCGCACGATCGCCAGCACCACGTCGAGGAACGGGATGAACAGCACGAGCAGGGGCACGACGAGCACACCGATCACGGCCGCGATGTCGCCGCCGGTCGGCCGGAAGGGGTTGCGGCCGAAGCCGTCGATCGTGGCGATCGCGAGGATCATGCCCAGCAGCAGCGAGCCGGAGTCCCCCATGAAGATCTTCGCCGGATAGAAGTTCCACGGCAGGAATCCCAGGCAGACCCCGACGGTGATCGACGACAGGAGGGCGGCCGCCGAGGCATCGCCGAACGCGCTGGGCGTTCTGATCAGGAACACGAAGAAGGCGGCGGCGGCGATCGCGATCATGCCGGCCGCCAAGCCGTCGAGGCCGTCGACGAGGTTGACGGCGTTCACGAAGGCGACCACCCACAGGATCGTCAGGAGCACCGCGACATCGGTGGACACGGAGACGACGCCGAGGCCGGGGATCCAGAAGTACAGCAACGCCGCGCCCATGAGCACGAGCACGCCGCCGATGAAGACCTGCGCGGTGAACTTCGCGAGCGCGCTGATGCCCCGCCGATCGTCGATCAGGCCGAGACCGAACATCAACGTGCACGTGACGATCGCGGCGAGCGGCACGGGACTGCCGCGGCGCACCTCGGCGAAGAACGGGAGCACGAACGCGAGCCCCATCGCCACGAGGAACCCGGCGTACATCGCGATGCCCCCCATCGTGGGTGTGGGCGACGCGTGCACCGTGCGGTCGTTCGGCTGGTAGACGGCCCCGATGCGGACGACGATCCTGCGCACGAGCGGCGTGGCCACGAACGTCGTCCCGGCGCTCGCGAGGAAGATGACCAGGTAGGCGCTCACGCTGGAGCCAGTGTGCTGGCCCCGCCGCCGCTCGGCAACCGGGACGGCCGGTGACGTTGCGCGCTACGGATACACGGGGAAGCGCTGCATCAGGTCACGAACGCGCCCCGTGGCCTTCTCCTTGACGCCTGCGTCTTCGGGCGCCTTCAGCACGTCGGCCATGATGCTCGCGATCTCGCGCATCTCGGGCTCGTCCATGCCCAGCGTTGACGGGCCGGGCGTGCCCACGCGGATCCCCGACGGGGCCGAGGGGGGGTTCGGGTCGAACGGGATCTGGTTCTTGTTAAGCGCGATGCCGACGTCGTCGCAGGCCGCTTCCGCCACCTTGCCGTCGATGCCGAGCGGCCGCAGGTCGGCGAGCAGCAGATGCGAGTCCGTGCCCCCCGACACGATGCGCAGCCCTTCGTCGGTGAGCCCCGCCGAGAGCGCCCTGGCATCGCGAACGGTGCGCTCGGCGTACTCGCGAAACTCCTGCGTCGACGCTTCCTTCAGGGCCACCGCCTTCCCCGCGATGCAATGCTCGAGCGGTCCGCCCTGCATCATCGGGAACACGGCCTTGTCGATCGCCTTCGCGTGCTCCTCCTTCGCGAGGATCATCGCGCCACGCGGCCCCCTGAGGGCCTTGTGAGTGGTGAACGTCACCACGTCGGCGTGAGGCACCGGCGACGGATAGGCTCCCCCGGCCACGAGCCCGATGAAGTGACTCGCGTCGACCCAGAGCAGGGCGCCGACCTCGTCGGCGATCGACCGGAAGGCGCCGAAGTCGATCTCGCGCGGATAGGCGGTGAACCCGGCGAGCACGATCTTCGGCCGGTGCTCCTTCGCGAGGTCGCGGATCTTGTCCATGTCGAGCTGCTCGGTCTCGCGGTCCACCTCGTAGCCGACGAAGTTGAACCACATGCCGCTCACGTTGACCGGCGAGCCGTGCGTGAGGTGCCCCCCGTGCGCGAGCACCATGCCGAGCACCTTCTCGTTCGGGTCGTTGGGCGTGAGGAAGGCGCCGAACACGGCCATGTTGGCCTGCGCTCCCGCGTGTGGCTGCACGTTGGCGTGGTCCGCACCGAAGAGGTCCTTCGCACGGTCGATGGCCAGCTGTTCGGTGACGTCGACGAACTCGCACCCGCCGTAGTAGCGGCGGCCCGGGTATCCCTCGGCGTACTTGTTGTTCATCGACGACCCGATGGCGGCCAGCACCGCGGGGCTGGCGTAGTTCTCCGAGGCGATCAGGCGCAGCTCGGTGCGCTCGCGCTCCAGCTCTCCCGCGATCGCCGCGGCGACCTCCGGGTCGGTCGTCTTCAAGGCTTCCCAATCGGCCGCGTACTCCCGCTGCGCCATCACTAGAGCTCCCCTCGTTCGATCGATGCGATCTGTTCCAGCCGCGGCACGTGACGGCCACCCTCGAACTCCGTCGCCAACCACACCCTGACGATCTCGCGGGCGTACGCCGGGGCGACCACGCGGCCGCCCATGCTCAGGACGTTGGCGTCGTTGTGCCGGCGCGAGAGCTCCGCGAGGAACAGGTCGTGGCACAGTGCCGCGCGCACCCCGTGCACCTTGTTCGCGGCGATCTGCTCGCCCTGACCCGAGCCGCCCATGACGATGGCCCGTTCGCACTCGCCGTTGCCGACCGCGTGGGCTGCCGCGGCGATGAACACGGGGTAGTCGACCGGGGTCTCCGAGTCGGTGCCGTGATCGACGACCTCATGACCCTGGTCGGCGAGGTATGCCTTGACGTCTTCCTTGAGGAGGAATCCCGCGTGGTCGCTGCCCAGGGCGATGCGCATGTCAGCCCTCACTCGCCGCGGTCATCGGCGCCGCACCGTAGAGCCCCACGACGAGCCTCGCGATCCACTCGTCGAGCTCCCAGGCGACCGCCTGGTAGCTCTGGAACGGCATGCCGAGCGGATCGACGATGTCCTCGTCGAGCGGATTGCCCACGAAGCCGGCGCGGCGGGACTCGGCGGCCTGAGCGATCCGCGTCTCGAGGTGCTCGGGACCGGCGCCCGCAGGGACCGGGGGCAGCGACTCGAGCAAGCGCACCAGCTCCTTGAGTGTGAACGCGCGCTCGCCGCCGCCCGGCGAACCGAACGTCGCCTCTCGATGCTCCGCCGCCATGCCGATCACGAGGTCGGCGTCGAAGTTCGGGACCGAGCCGAGCCGGCGGGCCCGGTGACCGCTGATGTCGGCGCCCCGCTCCGATGCCGCCTCGACCGCCTCGATCGTCGCTCCGGCTCCCTCGACTGCCACGAGCCCGGCCGAGGAGACCGAGGGGGCTCGCCCGCCGAATCGCGACGTGAGGGCGTCTCGCAGCAGCCCCTCGGCGATCGGGGAACGACAGATGTTGCCGGTGCAGACGACCAAGATCGAGGTCATGGCGAGGGGCGCGAGTCTAGCAGCGGCTCCCCAGCGGGAAGAAATCGCGCGATGGCGTCGACCGGCACCGCTCCCTGACGCAGCAGCCTCGGGGCGCCGTGCGCGAGGTCGATCACGGTCGACGCCGAGCCTGCCGCCGGTTCGTCCTCGCAGAGGTAGACCTCGACCGAGTCTCCGAAGGCCCGCCGCAGTCCGTCGCAGGTCGACGCGGGCGGCTCACCGCTGCGATTCGCGCTCGTCACCGCGAGCGGGCCGCTCGCTTCGAGGATCGCCCCCGCCAACGGATGCGCCGGCTGCCGGATCCCGACCGTCGCGGTTTCGCCGCCGAGGTCCCACCCCGCGCTGCGAGGGGCCCGGGGCAACACGATGGTGAGCGCGCCGGGCCAGAAGGCGGAAGCCAGCAGCTCGGCCCGCTCGTCGAACGCCGCCAGGTCGCCCGCGCTCGCGACCGACGGAACGAGGACCGGCAATGCGAGCTCGCGGCCGCGGCGCTTGGCACGGAAGACGCGTGCGGTGGCATCCCGGTCGTCGGGGCGTGCCGCGAGGCCGTACACCGTATCGGTCGGGAACACGACGAGTCCGCCGTCGAGCACCGCCCGAACCGCCTCAGCGACCGGATCCGAGCTCACGGCCACGCGGCGACCACGACGCGATCGCGGCCGTTCAGGTCGGGTCGCACCTCGACGTCGCGCGCGCCTGCATCGAGGGCGAGCCCACGGACCTCGTCGCCACGGTCCTCACCGATCTCCACCAC
>Ga0299913_10005229_pt1 | contig 11050 bp, 11 predicted proteins | sample RVTome_9_FD_201360 | JGI IMG/M metagenome (GOLD analysis project Ga0299913, IMG submission 201360) | Soil microbial communities from uranium-contaminated site in the Upper Colorado River Basin, Wyoming, United States - RVT155D38 (version 2) ... | reverse complement strand
CGCCGTGCACGCCGGCCTGCCGATCTCCGATCACCTCGTGACGATCGGCGAGGACGGGGAGGCCCGCGCGCTGCGCAACTCGGAGTTCTACGTGCCGGGCTCCGTCCTGCTGCTGCGCGTCGACACCGCGCACCCGATCGCGCGCGGCCTTCCCGAGCACGTGAACGTCCTGTTCCGCCGGAGCCCCGTCTGGCGCGTCGGGCCCGAGGCGCGCGCCGCCGGCGTGCGCGAGGTGGGCTGGTTCGACACCGCCACCCCGCTGCGCAGCGGCTGGGCGTGGCGGCAGCAGCGCCTGGAGGGCGGCGCCGCCATCATCGAGGCTCCCTACGGAGCGGGTCGGCTGGTCCTGCTCGGGCCGGAGGTGATCTTTCGCGGCCAGTCGCACCAGGCGGTGAGGATGCTGCTGGCGAGCCTGTTCCCGGGGGAGACGAGATGAAGCCCGCGCGATCCGACCTCGCCGCGACGACCCGCGCGCTCCGCGTGGCGCTGGCGCTGGCCGCCGCGCAGCTCCCGCCGCTCGCCGCGGGCACGTTGTCCGCCGCGCAGTACGTCCCCGGCCCCGGCGACGACTGGGAGCGCCGCCCCCCCGAGCAGGTCGGCATGGACCCGGGCGGCGTTCGGGCCGCGGTCGATTACGCGCTCGCGCACGAATCGCCGGTTCCACGCGACCAGGAGCAGTCCCAGGTCGCCAGCTTCGGCCGCGAGCCGTTCGGGCACGGGATCGGTCCGTTCAAGGTCAGGGGCGGCGCCGCGGGCCTGATCGTGAAGGACGGCTACATCGTCGCCGAGTGGGGCGACGTGTGGCGCGTCGACATGACGCACAGCGTGACCAAGTCGTTCCTCTCGACGGTCGTCGGCCTCGCGCTGGCGGATGGTCTCATCGGGTCGCTCCGGGACACCGTGCTCCACTACGTGGCGCCGGTGGACGTGCCCCCCGGCGACGGCGAGCCCGGGATCGACCGCACGGGGTTCGGGGCTCCGGACCTGGCGCTCATGTTCGAGTCCGAGCACAACCGCCGCATCACCTGGGACGACCTGCTGAGACAGACGTCCGACTGGGAGGGCACGTTGTGGGGCAAGCCGGACTGGGCCGACCGTCCGGACGCGGACCCGGCCACCTGGCTCGCCGGGGAGCGTCACGATCCGGGGACCGTTTTCGAATACAACGACACCCGCGTCAACCTCCTGGCTCTGGCCGCCACGAACGTCTGGCGGCGTCCGCTACCGCAGGTGCTCAAGGAGCGCGTCATGGACCCGATCGGCGCCTCATCGGCGTGGCGCTGGCACGGGTACGAGAACTCGTGGATCACCCTCGACGGCGCCCGTGTGCAGGTCGTGAGCGGCGGCGGACACTGGGGCGGCGGCATGTTCATCAGCGCGCGCGACCAGGCGCGCTTCGGCCTGTTCACGCTGCGGCGAGGGCGCTGGGGCGATCGCCAGCTCCTGCCCCAGGAGTGGTTCGACATGGCCACCGCAGCGGGGCCGGCGAACGGCGCCTACGGGTTCATGAACTACTTCCTGAACCTGCCGGACGGGGATGGCGAGAAACGCTGGCCGAGCGCCCCCGCGTCGGCGTACGGGCACCTGGGCAACGGCACGAACGTCGTCTACGTCGATCCCGAGAACGGCCTCGTCGTGGTCGCCCGGTGGATCCCCCCGGGCGACATCGACGGCTTGCTGGCGCTCGCCGTCGGGGCCGTGCGATGACCCCGGACGGAAACGCGATCGATCGGTATCGGCTTCCCGCACCGCTCGGTCGTGCGCACGCGTGGGTTCGATCGAAGCCGTGGCTACGGCGCTTCACGCTGGCCAACCGACTGCTCCTGGCCATGGCGTTCCTGCCCACCGGGCTGGTGAAGCTCACCGGGCAGCGGTTCACGCTGCTTCCCGTCGAGGATCCGATCGGGTTCTTCTTCGAAGCCATGTACCGGACGGGGGCCTACTGGCATTTCATCGGCCTGGTGCAGGTGCTGGCCGCGGTCCTGTTGCTGATCCCGGCGACCGCCGCCTGGGGGGCGCTCCTTTTCCTTCCGGTGGGAGCGAGCGTGCTGCTGATCACGTGGGGCATCGGCTTCGAAGGCACGATCTGGGTCACCCTCGCCATGATGCTGTCCGTGCTCTACCTGGTGGCGTGGGAAGGGGACCGCGTCTGGGCGGCGGGGAGACACCTGCTCGGCAGCGGCGCCGGCCCCCGACTGCTGGCGGACATGCACTGGCTCGAGACCGTCGGATGGGTGGGCGGCGGCGCCGTCGGGCTAGTTCTCTTCATGACCACCCGCGGGCTCATCGCCTCGTCTTGGAACCGACCGCTGTTCCTCGCCGGCATCGTTAGCGCCGCGCTGGTCGTATCCGGGTGGATCGCCAGCTGGTTCCGCACCGTGCGCCCCAGCGCCGATCGAGCGGGCGTCTAGATCGCGGACGCCGGCCTGCGCGAGCCGACCCGCCATCCCAGGAGCGCGCCCAGGGCTCCGATCACGGGATTCAGCCACGCGGACCAGCCGGGCTGATGGGCCGATGTCATCGCCTCCATCATCGAGACGTCGTCCGGGCGGGAAACCGCGATCCTGTCGGCCGCCTCCGGCACCGCCGACAGGATCCCCAGAAGCAGGACCAGGCCGATCAGGATCATGATCCCCCGATGGTCCACGGCGACCCTGGCGCAAACCAGGCCGCCCAGCACCGCCGCGCCCAGACCCAGCAGGATCGAGCCCGCCACCCAGGCGTCGGAGACGTCCCAGCTGCCCGGCTCGAAGGCGCCCGAGGGGCCGAGCGCCAGCCACATCAGGGAGAACATCGCGAAGACCGCGAGGACCATCACCACGTAGCCGAGGACCGCCGCGAGGATGTTCTTCAGCAGGGGGTTCATGTCGCCTCCGAGCGGATCTGTCGCGCGTGCGTCGTGTCGGCCGATGCGCTCGCCGACCCGGGACGCCTTCGAAGATAGCTGCGCTGCGGCCCGGGGCCACCCGCGTCGGGGCCGCCGTCCCCCGCCGCTTGCCACGGTCCCAAGAAGTTCCGAACAATACGACGAGCGACGCCGGCGGCCGGCCGCACACCCTTCCGGGCACGCGACCCAGCGACCGGCGGCGGCGACCGTCCGCGAGTGATACCGGCGACGAGTGGAGGAGGACCGGGTTCGATGGTGATGCCCCAGAAGCGAGAGCGCGTGCTGCCCCGCATGATCGAGGACGAGATGCGGGAGTCGTTCATCGACTATTCGATGAGCGTGATCGTGCAGCGCGCGCTGCCGGACGTGCGCGACGGGTTGAAGCCGGTGCACCGGCGCATCCTGTACGCGATGAGCGAGCTGGGGCTGGCGCCGAACCGGCCCTACAAGAAGAGCGCGACGGTGGTGGGGGAGGTGCTGGGCAAGTACCACCCGCACGGCGACAACGCGGTCTACGACTCGCTCGTGCGCATGGTGCAGGACTTCAGCCTGCGCTACCCGCTGGTGGACGGGCAGGGCAACTTCGGCAGCATCGACGGCGACAACGCGGCGGCGTACCGCTACACCGAGGCGCGGCTGACGGCGCTGGCGACCGAGATGCTGGCGGACCTGGACAAGGACACGGTGGACGTCGCGCCGAACTTCGACGACCGCCTGACGGAGCCGACGGTGCTGCCGGCGAAGCTGCCGAACCTGCTGATCAACGGCAGCAGCGGGATCGCCGTCGGCATGAGCACCAACATCCCGCCCCACAACCTGCGCGAGGTCGGTCGCGCGATCCGCCACCTGGTGGAGCAGCCCGGCTGCGAGGTGGACGAGCTCATCCGGCTGGTTCACGGCCCGGACTTCCCCACCGGCGGCCTCATCGTGGGCAAGGATGGGATCCGCGACGCGTACACGACCGGGCGCGGGCGCATCGTCATGCGCGCCCGCGTCAAGCGGGAGACGCTGCGCGGAGGCAAGGAACAGCTCGTGGTGACGGAAATTCCCTACGGCGTCTCCAAGTCCCGCATCATCGAGCAGATCGCCACGCTGGTGCGCGCGAAGAAGATCGAGGACATCACGGACCTGCGCGACGAGTCCGACCGCGACGGCATGCGCTTCGTCATCGAGCTCAAGCGGGGGGCCAGGGCCGCGCAGGTCCTGAAGCGGCTCTACAAGGGCACGTACCTGCAGGCCACCTTCGGGGCGATCATGCTCGCGCTGGACCACGGCGTCCCGCGCGAGATGAATCTCAAGACGATGCTCGGTCACTACCGGGATCACCGCCTGGAGGTCATCCGCCGCCGGTCCCGCCACGACCTGGAGGCCGCGCGGCACGAGGCGCACGTTGCGGAGGGCCTGCTGATCGCGGTCGAGAACATCGACGAGGTGATCGCGATCATCCGGGCGTCGGAGGACCGCGCGGGGGCGAGCAGGGCGCTCCGCGACCGGTTCGAGCTGACCGAGATCCAGGCCGAGGCGATCCTGGACATGCGCCTCTCCCGGCTCACCGGCCTCGAGACCGACAAGCTCCACGAGCGCCTGCGGGACCTGAAGCGGACGATGCGCGAGCTCGAGGTGATCCTGGGCAGCGAAGACCGGCAGCTCGAGGTGCTGCTGGAGGAGCTGGATGCGGCGGTGCAGATGTACGGCGACGCCCGCCGGACCGAGATCCTCTCCGAGGATGAGGAGCCGAGCGTGGAGGACGCCCTGGCGGACGAGGAGGTCGTGGTGACCCTGTCCCACCAGGGCTACGTCAAGCGCATCCCTCTGTACCTCTACAAGCGCCGCGTGGGAAGCGGGAAGGCGCTCGCCGGCATGGACCGCTTCGACGACGACTTCCTCGAGCGCGTATTCATCGCCGGCACCACGGACACCCTGCTCCTGTTCACCAGCTCCGGGCAGGCGCACGCGATGCCCGTGCACGAGCTGCCCGAAGGCGGCCGACAGAGCCGCGGGCGGGCCATCGCGCAGGTCGCCGGGCTCCCGGGCGGCGAGCGGCTGGCGGGCCTGCTGGCGGTGAAGGACTTCGAAGAGGACAGGGTGCTGGGGTTCCTGACGCGCGGCGGCACGGTCAAGCGGACGACCCTGGACCAGTTCGCGAACATCCGCGCCGGGGGCATCAACGCCGTCAATCTGAAGGAGGGGGATGAGCTGCTGGACGTGACCCTCGGCGACGGCACGCACGACGTGGTGTTGGTGACGAGCGGGGGGCGCGCGATCCGCTTCCCGGAGTCCGACGTGCCCACCATGGGCCGCGCCGCGCAGGGAGTGCGGGGCATCCAGTTGCGGGGCGGGGACACCGTGGTCGGCGGCGTGGACGTGCGCCGCCAGGCCACGCTCTGCACGGTGACCGAACTGGGTCACGCCAAACGCACGCCCATCGACGAGTACCCCGCCCAGAAGCGCGGCGGCCTGGGCACGATCACGCTCCAGGTCACGGACCGCACTGGACCCCTGGTCGCGGCCCAGGAGATGCTCGAAGGCGACGAGTTCATGGTGATCTGCAGGTCTGGCAAGACGGTTCGCATCGGCGCCGCGGACGTGCCCGTCCAGGGACGCAACACACAGGGCAGGGCGCTCGTCGGGCTGGCGAAAGGCGACGCCATCGCGCGCGTGGCGCGGGTCGCCGGACGGGAGGAGGAGGAGGAGGCACCGGCCCGCGTCGAACCTCGGGAGACGACCCCGGCTATCGCGGCGGCCGGGACGGGCGAGGCTCCCGAGGCGGTGACGCGGGGTCCGAGGCCGGAGGTGGCGGCGGCCCAGCTGGAGCTGGACGCGACCTAGCTGGCGTCTACAGTCCGAGCGAAGAGCGGATCAGCGGGTCGATCCGGTCCGCGGTCCACTGCGGCTCGAAGGTCAGGTCGATGGAGGCCGACTCCACCCCCTCCACGGATTCCACGGCGGCCTTGGCCTGTTCGACGATCTCGCCCGCCACGGGGCACATCGGGGATGTGAGGGACATAGTCACGCCCACGTGGGCGTCGGTGATGTCTATGTCGTAGATCAAGCCGAGGACCACCAGATCGAGGTCGACCTCGGGGTCCTTGACCGTCCGCAGCGCCTTTCGAACGTCTTTCTCGGTCAACATGGGCGTTCTTCTTGCGAAGGTTCCGTGACGAAACGGCGGGAACGTCCGTCAATCTAACAGATCCGTGAACTCATCCCCGCGTAGACGATCGCGATGACGCCAGAACGCCGCCAGCAGCCGCGCCCGGTGGACGCGCCGGACGAGGAGCGCCGCCAGCCGCGCGTCCATCGGGAGCGCGCCCGGCGGCGCCGCGCGGTGCGGTACGCGGGGCTGGCGGCGGCCATCGTCCTTCTGGCGGCGGTCCTCGACGGGCTGTACGCCGGCGACGCGCTCGACCACGTCGCCAATCCCGCGCGCGTCGCCGCGGCCCGTTCCTGCCACGTCGAGGCGCTGGATGTCGTGCGGCGGGACCTCGGCGAGGAGTGGCAGGTCTCGCCCTATCACCAGGCCCTCGTGAAGGACCTGGGCGCCGGCCGTTACCGCGTCGAGATGCGGGCGCAGGGGGAGGCGTCGGACGCGCCCCGTCGCGTCCTCTGTTCGGCGCTTCAGCTCGACCCCGGCACCGGCGCCATCGTCGCCGTCGACGTCCGCCTGCGTCCCGAAATCTGAGCTCCGACGCGACCCGCACCTCCCCGCCTTTCCTCCTGGCCGTTTGACACTTCGCCGCGGGCGAAGCAGGCTACGCCCATGCACATCACCATCGAGTACTGCTCGGTCTGAAACTACGAACCGAGAGCTTCCGGTCTGGAGGCCAGGATCCGGCAGGTTCGGCCCGACGCGAGGATCGAGCTCGTGCCATCCGGTGGCGGCGTCTTCGAGGTCACGGTCGACGGCGAGCTGATCTACTCCAAGCGGGCCACGGGCAGGCACGCGACCTGGGAGGAAATCGAGCGACGCCTTCCCGTGGCGCCCTGAGGTCCCCCATCGCGCGTGGGCGGCCGGCGGCAGTCACGGCCCGGCGGCCGGCCCCTCCCCGGAGGGCGCCTTGAACGAGTCGACCCTCAGGCGCGTCGCGCTGGCCACGGGCGGAGGTGACGCGCCCGGATTGAATGCGGTGATTCGCGCCGCCGTCATGGCGGGGCTCAACCACGATTGGGAGATGCTCGGAATCCGGAAGGGGTTCGACGGGCTCCTGGGCTCCGGCGACATCACCCGCCTCGACCGCGAGTCCGTCCGCGGGATCACGCACCTCGGTGGAACGATCCTCGGCACCACCAACCGCGGCAATCCCTTCTCCTGGCCCGTCGAGCGCGCCGACGGGACGGTGGAACACGTGGACCGGTCCGCCGAGCTCATCGATTCCGTCAAACGTCTGGGCATCGACGCCATCATCGCCATCGGAGGGGACGGGACGCTTCGCATCGCCCAGAAACTGTGCGAGCTCGGCGTACCCATCGTCGGCGTGCCCAAGACCATCGACAACGATCTGGCCGCGACGTCCGTCACGTTCGGCTTTCACACGGCCGTGCAGACGGCGACCGAGGCGCTCGACCGCCTGCACTCCACCGCCGAGAGCCACGAGCGGGTGATGGTCGTGGAGTTGATGGGGCGGGACACGGGCTGGATCGCGCTGTTCGCGGGCGTCAGCGCGACCGCCGACGTCATCCTGATTCCGGAGATTCCGTTCGACGTCGATCTGGTGTGCCGGAAGATCGAGGAACGCTGGGCGGTCGGGCGGCGGTTCGCGATCGTCGTCGCCGCCGAGGGCGCGCATCCCATCGGGGGCGAGGTCCAGACGACCGCGCCCGGCAGGTACGGCGGCATCGCCGAGACGATGGCGCGCCTCATCGGCGAGAGGACCGGACGGGAGACGCGCTCGCTGTCGCTGGGCCACCTGCAGCGGGGCGGCACGCCTACGGCCTACGACCGGCTCATCGCGCTGCGCTTCGGCGCGGCGGCGGTGACCCTCGTCGCGGAGGGGAGGTTCGGGCACATGGTCGCGCTGGACCCCCCGGACGTGCGCGCGGTCCCGATCAGCGAGGCGGTGAGCGAGGTGAAGCGTGTGCCCGTAGACGGCGACATCGTCAGCACCGCACGCGCCCTCGGGATTTCCTTCGGCGATTGAACCCGACAGATTGGCGACTTCCATGACCCGGCTCGAACGGCTCCCCCCGAACCCCGCCCCGGTATGCGCCTCCGAGGCCGGCGCGCGCTCCTTCGGGCGCGCGTGGGCGCTCCCGATCGCGATCCTCGCGCTCGCCGCGTGCGAGGGATCCACGGACGGCCCCATCCGCATCGGCGTCGTCGGCCCCACGCAGCTCATCTACGGCGAGTCCATGCGCGCGGCGGCGCTGATGTTCCAGGACGAGCTGGACGCCGGGGGCGGGATCGGGGGCCGGCGCCTGGAGCTGGTGATCCACGACGACGCGGCGGACCCCGAGCGGGCCATCGAGCTCGCGAGCCAGCTCGCCGGCGACCCGTGGGTCGCCGCGGTGGTCGGCCACGTCACGTCCGGGGCCATGCTCAACGCCGCGCCGATCTACGCCGACTCGGGGCTGGTGGCGGTCTCCCCCACCGCGACGAGCCCCGACATCACGCGCTCGGGCGAATGGGTGTTCCGGGTGTGTCCCAGCGACCGGGAGCACGGACCGGCCCTGGCCCGCTGGCTGGCGGGCCCGCTGTCCCGGCGGCGCGCGGCCGTCCTCTACGCGAACGACCCTTACGGCCGCGGCGTCCTTGAAGGCTTCGCGGGGGAGTTCGAGGCCGCGGGCGGGGCCATCATCGCGCGCGACCCGTTCCTGTCCTCGACGACGCAGGATTCGACGGGGGTCGATCCCTACCTGGAGAGGGCGATCGCCCGGAACGCCGACGCGATCGTCATCGCCGGATTCGCCGACGAGGCGGCGACCATCATCCGGGCCGCTCGGCGGCTCGGGTTCACCGGGCCGATCCTCGGAGGGGAGGGGCTGCTGGGCGTCGAGAACGCGGGGCCGGTCACCGAGGGGGTGTACGTGAGCGCGCCGTTCCTGCCCGATGGCGCGGGCGGAGAGGCGGCGGAGTGGGTCGCCGCCTACCAGGAGCGCTACGGCGCGCCGCCCGACGCGTTCGCGGCGCAGACCTACGACGCGTTGCGGCTGGTCGCCAGGGCCATCGAGGAAGTCGGGAGCGACCGGTCCGCGATCCGCGACTACCTCGCCTCGATCGGGACGGTCCGTCCGGCGTTCGAGGGAGTCTCGGGCTCGATCGCGTTCGATGAGAACGGCGACGTCCCCGACAAGAGCGTCGCCATCGGCAGGATTCAGGGCGGCAGGGTCCGCAGCGCCGGCGGGGGCTGATCCGACCGGTCAGCCCCCGCCGGCGCCGTCCGCTTCCGGGCGCCACGAGCGCGCCTCGAAACGCCGCCCCGACACTCCCGCGGAATCCCGCGAAGCCAGCCACAGGAACACCCCCACGATTTCGGCCGGCTGGGGCACCGATGCCGGATCCTCGCGCGGGTAGGCGTCGCGCCGCATCTCCGTTCGCATGCGGCCGGGGTGCACCGCGTTGACACGGATCCCGTGGTCCCCCTCCTCCAGCGCGAGGTTCCAGGTGAGCCCCTCCAGCGCCCACTTGGAGACCGCGTAGATGCCCCAGCCGGGGCGGGGCTCGTCTCCGACGCTGGAAGTGACGTTGATGATCGAGCCGCTCCCGGCGCGGCGCATGCCCGGTAGCACCGCGCGGCACGCGATCCACGCGCCCGTCAGGTTCACGTCCAGCGCGCCGCGCCATTGCTCGGGCGTGTGTTCGGCGAGGGGCGCCCGTGGTCCGAGCACGGAGGCGTTGTTGACCAGCGCGCCGATGGCGCCCCAGCGCTCCTCGGCCTCCGCCACCAGGCCCTCGACCGCGCCGGAGTCCGTCACGTCGACCGGACTGGCGAGGCATTCGGCGCCGGCGGCGCGCGCCTCGGCGGCGACGCGCCCGAGTTCGTCGGCGCCGCGCGCGCACAGGACGAGCCGGGCGCCGGAATCGGCGAACGCGAGCGCCAGGGCGCGCCCCAGCCCGCGGGACGCTCCCGTTATGAAGACGCTACCGGAAGGGGTCAATCGGGGAAGGTGACGTCGGCGCTCGACTCTGCCGTGGGGGTACGCCCCGTGACCAGCTCGATGATCGCCGACATCCGACGGCCGGCCGTGCGGACGCGCTCCAGGACCGTGAGCACGTGCGCGTAGTCGAAGTAGGCGTTCACGGAGTCGTCGGATCCCACGTGCTGGGTCAGGACGAGAACGTCCATTCGCTCGTGCGCGGCGGACAGGATCAACTCCAGGGCCCGCTCGGCGCTCCGCTGTTCGGCGAGGGTGGTCAGGGACAGGTCGCCGCCGGCCGCCCGCAGCGCTTCCACGTGCGCGAGCTCCTCGGGGGGCGCGGCCACGGCTGCGCCCGCCGGGGCTGGCTCCAGCGCCAGCTCCGCGCCATCCCGAAGGGAGGAGATCTCCTCGAAGTTCAGCGATACGATCACGTGTCGTCGCGCTCCCGGGCGGAGTTGCGGCCTCGTTCAACCTTGTATGCCCTCGACGACGCCCGAGGTTCCGGTCGTCGCGGCCTCCGCCGGGCCGTTTCTGCGCGATCCGGCGTCGGTCGTCGCACCCCTACCCTAGATGGACGATCGAGTAGGAACAAGAGTTTCTCGAAAGAGCCGATCGCGCCACCACAGGCCCGCCGTGAGGTCCAGTGCCGCGTGCGCGAGGATCGCGGGGACGATGCTGCCGGTGACTATCAGGGGCGCGGACAGGATCGCGCCGAGCACGCCGGCGCGCACCGCGCCGCCCGCCCCCTGATAGCGGTGCGCGAGCCCGAACACTATGGCCGACGCCGCGACGCCGACCCACACCGACCCCGACGCCGCCTCCACGGCTCGCACCAGAAACCCGCGGAACACGACCTCCTCGGCGAAGCCCGCGGTCACCGCCAGCCACGCGAAGTGCGCGCGCTCCGCGGTCGTCTCGGGCAGCAGGAACCTGGAGATCTCGCCTTCGCGGTGGCCCAGAGCGTACCAGACGCCGACGACCAGCGCCCCCGCCAGGATCAGCAGCGCGGTCCAGCCGGCCACGAGGCGGCCGGCGGGCCACTCCAGCGCCAGTCGCCGGGACACGTCGCCGCTCGAAAGCGACGCC
>Ga0299913_10005228_pt1 | contig 11050 bp, 10 predicted proteins | sample RVTome_9_FD_201360 | JGI IMG/M metagenome (GOLD analysis project Ga0299913, IMG submission 201360) | Soil microbial communities from uranium-contaminated site in the Upper Colorado River Basin, Wyoming, United States - RVT155D38 (version 2) ... | reverse complement strand
CGATCGAGATCGACACCGGCTCGCGGTCCTGGTCGAGCGCCGCCGCCTTGCTTTCGGGCAGGTCGACCTGGACCCCGGTCGCGAGCAGCGGCGCCGTCACCATGAAGATGATGAGCAGCACCAGCATGACGTCGACCATCGGCGTGACGTTGATCTCCGCCATCGGCGAGCGCCGCCCGCGCCGCCCCGCACCGAGGATCGGGCCCATGGCCATCAGAGAGCCCCTCCCTGAAAGGGAGGGCTTCGGGCCGGGCGCTTGCGAAGCAAGCCCCCGGCGGATTTGCAGGAAAGCGCCTCCGGCGCTACCCACCCCCGGCCCCTCCCTTGCAGGGAGGGGGGTTTGCGCGACCCGCGCCTCACGCCTCCGCCTCCAGCTCGCGGGAGAGGGTGCCGTGGAAGCCGTCGGCGAAGCGCATCAGCCGCGCCTCCATCCGGTTGATGCCGTAGCTGAAGCGGTTGTAGGCGATCACCGCCGGGATCGCCGCGAACAGGCCCAACGCGGTCGCGAACAGCGCCTCGGCGATGCCGGGCGCGACGACGGCGAGGCTGGTGCTCTGCTGGCCGGCAATGTCGGAGAAGCTGCGCATGATCCCCCAAACGGTGCCGAACAGGCCGACGAACGGCGCCACCGAGCCGACCGTGGCGAGGATGTTGAGCCGCGCGGCGAGCCGGTCGGTCTCCGCGGCGGCGGCGCTGTGCATCGCCACCGCCAGCCGCGAGCGCGTTCCCTCGCGGTCGACGGCGCTGCCGGCGGTCGAGCGCCGCCATTCGGCGATGCCCGCGGCCAGCACCCGGGCCGAAGGCAGGTCGCCGCGGCCGCGCTCCTCGTAGAAGGAGTCGATATTCTGCGACTTCCAGAAATCGCGCTCGAACTGCTCGTTGTCGCGGTTGACGCGCCGCATCTTGAGCCACTGGGCGACGATGATCGCCCAGGTCCAGATGCTGGCGAGCAGCAGCCCGACCATCACCGCCTTGACGACGATGTCCGCCTGCAGGAACAAAGCGATCGGGGACATCACGTCGCTCGGCACTTCGCTTGCGGTCACTTTTCCCCTTCCCTCCCGAGCCGCTCGAACGCTGCCACCCAGTCGCGCGGCTGGCGCCGCGGCCGTCCCTCGCGCGACAGGAAGGCGGCCCTTATCTGCGCTTCGACGATGAGTTCATGCCCGCGCATGACTCGCTGATGAATGAGGCAGCTGGCCGCGCGCACCGCCTCGACCCGGCTCAGCACCAGCAGCGCGTCGTCGAGCTTCGCCGGGCGATGGTATCTGAGCCGCGCCTCGGCGACGACATAGACGCCTTCGCCGGCCTCGAGCACCGCGCGCTGGTCGATGCCGGCGGCGCGCAGCATGTCCGAGCGGGCGCGCTCCATATATTTGAGGTAATTGGCGTAATAGACGATGCCGGCGACGTCGGTATCCTCGAAATAGACGCGCAGCGCGAAGCGGTGGGTGCCGTCCACCCACGCCCCTTCGTACGGCCTGTCGACGGTCCCGCCCACGCCCCGGCTCTATCGACACGCGATTCGGCGGGGCAAGCGCAATCGGACGGCGCGGGACGAAGCGCGCCGATTTTGCGTCGGCGCAATCCAGCCTGCCCGGCCCTTCGCCGCTGCGACCGGTCGAACCGAAGGCGTGGCTTGTCGGGGCGTCAGCGCAGCCGCAGGAAGGCCTCGGCTTGAGCCCGGACCAGGCGGAGCAAATCGCCCATCGCGAGGTTGATGTCGGCGAGGTGCAGCCCCCAGCCGGGCTGCAGCCGCCCGGCGACGATCACGTCTCCGGGAATGCGGTCGGTGCGCGCGTCGGCCGGATCCACCTCGGTGGCCACCGACAGATAGCCGACATCGCCGCGGTTGACGCAGGCGGCGCTGGCCAGGCCCTCGGTGCGCAGGAACGGCGTCGGCGGCGATCCCTGCGACGACCATTGGATCGGGTTCCGCGTGTTCGTCACCGACGGGCCGGCCCACCAATAGCTGTCGAGCGGGGCGCTGCCGCCGCCGCCGAGCCGCGCCGGGTTGGTGCAGGCGACGGTCATGCCGGGGCCCGCCGCGCGGCCGAACAGCGATCCCGGCGGCGGCGGGCTGTCGGCGCGGAACGAGACGTAGCTGACGACGCAGCCGGTCTGGCCCGGGCGCGTGCACAGCGGCGTCGAGCGAAAGCTGCCGCCGACAACCTCGCCATGCGGGACCTCGACGTTGAAGCCGATCAGCAGCGCCGACAGCATCCGCCCATGCGCCTGGCTGCCCTCGATCTCCTCGGCGAGCAGGCGCACGAGGTGCATCGTTCCTTGCGAATGGCCGATCAGCACGAACGGCCGGCCGCCGTTGCGGTGGGCGAGATAGTGCCGCCAGGCGGCGGCGACGTCGGCATAGGCGGCGGCGAGGACCGGCACGCGGTCGCCGCCGGCGAGCACGACCGGGATGCTGGCCAGCGTCGCCTGGCGGTAGAGCGGCGCGAACGGCCGGCACAGGCTCGCGAAGCGGGCGAACTGGATCGCCGCCGCCGCCGCCTCCTCGGGTCCCGGGTTCATGTCGCTGGTGAGGCCCGGGTCGCGCGACACGGTCGGGTAGACGTAGAAGCAGTCGATCGGCGGGTCCTCGGCCGGGCCGACCTGGCCGACCGAGCCGTAGCCGTTCGGGTTCAGCGCCGCCGTCGCCAAGGGCGCGCCGCAGGCATCGGCACGCCCCGGAAGGCACAGCCAGGCCGCATCCTGCGCATAATCGGGAGCCGGCGCGGGATCCTGCGCGGAGGCGGGCGCGGCGGCGAGCAGGGCTGCGATCCAGATAGGTCTTTTCACGCTACTCTCCGTCATTCCAGCGCAAGCTGGAATCTCGCTTCTTTCCCCATCCGCCGTAAAGGCAGTGGGATTCCAGCTTGCGCTGGAATGACGACAAGCCGTGTCATTCCGCCCCGAACAGGCCGGGCTGCGCCGCCGTCCGCGGCACCGGCAGGCCGAGATGGGTCCAGCCGGGACCGTTCAGGCAGCGGCCGCGGGCGGTGCGGGCGACCAGGCCGAGCTGGATCAGGAAGGGCTCGATCACCTCCTCGATCGTGTCGCGCGGCTCGGAAAGGCCGGCCGCGAGCGTCTCGACGCCGACCGGGCCGCCCTTGTAGATGTCGGCGATCATGGTGAGGTAGCGCCGGTCCATCGCGTCGAGCCCGAGCCGGTCGACCTCCATCCGGGTGAGCGCGCCGTCCGCCACCTTCGCGTCGACCTCGGCGGCACCGGCCGACTGGGCGAAGTCGCGCACCCGTCGCAGCAGCCGCCCGGCGATCCGCGGCGTCCCGCGCGAGCGCTTCGCCACCTCCCTGGCGCCGTCGTCGGTCAAAGCGAGGCCGAGCAGCCGCGCGGCGCGGCGCACGACCTGCTCCAGCTCCTCGACCGAATAGAAGGTGAGCCGGACCGGGATGCCGAACCGGTCGCGCAGCGGCGTCGTGATCAGCCCCTGGCGCGTCGTCGCCCCGACCAGGGTGAATTTGGGCAGGTCGATCCGGACCGAGCGCGCCGACGGCCCCTCGCCGATCATCAGGTCGAGCACCCGGTCCTCCATCGCCGGATAGAGAATCTCCTCGACCGGCGGCGCGAGCCGGTGGATCTCGTCGATGAACAGCACGTCGCCATCCTCGAGATTGGTGAGGATGGCGGCGAGGTCGCCCGACTTGGCGATCACCGGCCCCGACGTGGCGCGAAAGCCGACGCCGAGCTCGCGCGCGACGATCTGCGCCAGCGTCGTCTTGCCGAGCCCGGGCGGTCCGAAGAAGAGAACATGGTCGAGCGGGTCGCCGCGCTCCTTCGCCGCCGCGATGAACACGCGCAGGTTCTCGCGCGCCGCCTGCTGGCCGACGAACTCGTCGAGCGACCTCGGCCGCAGCGCCGCATCGAGATCCTCGGGGCGGCGGTCGGGCGCGGTGATGCGGGCGTCGTCGGTCATCGGGCGACCCTAGGAAGCCATATCATGCCCACGAAAGCGGCAACCCAGGCTGACGCCGCGTCTCTCGCAGTGGCGTGCTGCTCCCCCGCCGCGCAAGTCATCGAGATAGGCTCACATAGGACCTCGTGCAGTTAGCAACGAAGCGGCCTATTGCACCGCTGTCCCTTTCGGAAAAATGCTGCTGTCCAAGGTTCTCGCCCTCTCGGGTCAGCCGATCAAATTTTGGGGGCTCTATGGCAGCCCGATAATTCTCGGAGGCGGGGGTGAAAATTGAGCGACCAAAAATCGCGCTTGCAGACCCAAATGCCTGAGGAATTTCTGCGTCTTGAAGCTCACGATCCGTTGAGTCCCCGATTGCCTCTATGAAAGCCAGCGCGCCACGCTGATCCGTTCTCATCCACTGTCGCAGGGACTCCCCCAGTGCGCGCTCATAGCCGCCACAGACAATCAACTCCTCGCGTGCGTCCTCGGCCGTGCCGCAGGCCCCCAACACCGTTAGGATGCAAGTCAGCACAAGTCTGCCCTCGAATGTCCCCATGTTGGGAAGCCCTCCATGCTTCTGTGTGGCGGCGGCTTTGGCGGGCTCGAAGCCGAGATCGGTGGGAGAATTCGCCGCGCTCACTGCATCAAGCCCTGAAGGAATTCATCGGGACCGATCTGCGCCTGGCGCAGGATACCGGCCAACGTCCCTCTCTTCACCTCCTTGTGGAGCGGAACGACGCATGAAATACCCGACCGTTTGAGCTTGATGTGGCTTCCGCTCTGAGCCGTTTGCTCGAATCCCAGTGGCTCGAGAGCGCGGATGATCTCTCGCCCCGACAGGGGCGGGAGCTTAGGCATGCTCCTTGATCGTAACCGTCGTCACGAGCGGCGTCCCCGAGAGCTTCATCGGCTCATCATCCAGGAAAAGCTCGACAGCCTCACGCAGATTCGCAAGCGCTTCTTCGACTGTGTCGCCTTGTGTCGTCGTGCCGGTTTCGGGATTGAAAGCTACGTAGCCACCTTCGTCGGCTGGCGTCAGAATGGCGGTGACCTGCATGGCAAACTCCTTCGCGGCAGCTTAGCGCGCCGCCTTCTTCAATGCCAGTCGCACCAAAGCGTCCAGCTTCGCCTCCGGTCCGAAGAAGAGAACATGGTCGAGCGGGTCGCCGCGCTCCTTCGCCGCCGCGATGAACACGCGCAGGTTCTCGCGCGCCGCCTGCTGGCCGACGAACTCGTCGAGCGACCTCGGCCGCAGCGCCGCATCGAGATCCTCGGGGCGGCGGTCGGGCGCGGTGATGCGGGCGGGGTCGGTCATCTCCGCGCCAGGCTGGCTTCTCCCGCCGCCGCAGCCCCGGATGCCGCCGCGCCGCCTTCGCCGGCGAGCAGCGTGCGCTGCCAGAACATCAGCCCGGTCCAGAACTGATAGTCGGCATTCTCCTTCTTCGCGAAGCCGTGGCCCTCGTTCTGGCCGATCAGGTGCCAGGCGAGCCGGCCGTTGGCGCGCACCGCCTCGACCATCTGGTCGGCCTCGGAGGCGGGGACGCGCGGATCGTTGGCGCCGGTCACCACCATCAGCGGGATGTCGAGCTCGGCCGCGCGCGTGAGCGGCGAGATCGCCGTCAGCCGCGCCCGCTGCGCCGGATCGCGCTCGTCGCCATATTCGACCCGCCTCAGGTCGCGGCGATAGGCCTGGGTGTTCTCGAGGAAGGTGACGAAGTTGGAGATGGCGACGACGCAATTCGCGCCGCGCAGCCGCTCGCCGTAGAAGATGGCCGACGCGTAGCACATGTAGCCGCCGTAGGAGCCGCCGGTGACGGCGATCCGCTGCGCGTCGATGCCGGGGTCGGCGGCGAGCCGGTCGAGGAACGCGCCGACGTCGCGGACGCTGCCCTCCCGCAGGTCGGGGCCGTTGTCGAGGCTGACGAACCTCTTGCCGTAGCCGGTCGAGCCGCGCACGTTGGGATAGAAGAGCGCGATGCCGAGCTCGTTGACCAGATAATTGTTGCGGCCGAGGAAGCCGGGCCGCGACTGCCCCTCCGGCCCGCCGTGGATGCTGACGATGAGCGGCCGCGCGCCGGGGAAGCGCGCCCGGTCGGGGCGGTAGAGGAAGCCCGACATGCGCTCGCCGTCGAAGCTCTCGATCTCGACCAGCTCCGGATCGGCGTTGGCCTCCGGGTCGAGGCCGCCGGTCTCGCTGCGGGTCCAGCGGGTGACGGCGAGCGTGCGCGGATCGAGCGCGAAGGCGTCGGCGGGGCTCGAATTGGAGGTGAGGGTGAAGCCGACGTCGCCCCACGGCGCGACGTCGAGCCCGCCGATCAGCCCGGCCGGCAGCGAGTCGACGGCGCGGACGGCCCCGGTGCGCGGGTCGAGCAGCTTCAACCGGCTGATTCCGGCCTCGTTGACGACATAGGCGATGAAGCTGCCGTCCGGCGCGATGTCGAACGAATCGACGTCCCAGCGCGTCTCCGGCGCCACGGCCCGGAACGCGCCGGTGGCGGGATCGAGAATGCCGAGCCGCTGGAACTCCGAGCCTTCGTCGGAAGTCACCCAGAGCGTGCCGTCGGGCGCGAACTCGGCGCCGCCATAGGCGATGTCGCGCGAGATATCGCCGATCGGCGTCAGCGCGCCGCCGGCGAGATCGAGCATGTAGAGGTCGGAATTGGTGATCTGGATATAGTTGAAGACGATTGCGCGGCGGGCGTCGGGCGCGAAGTCGGCGATCTGCCAGCCGCCGCCCTCGACCTGCGCCACCATGCGGTCGGTCGACGGGTCGCGCGGATCCATGACGTAGAGGTCGGAATCGCGGCCGTTGCGGCGGGTCGAGCTGTAGCCGATCAGGCGGCCGTCCTCGCTCCAGGCGCCGAAGCCGTTGCGGCTGCGCCCGTCGGTGAGCAGGACGAGGCGCCCGTCCTCGAACCGGTAGAGCTGGAAGAATTCGTTGCCGCCGATGTCCTTGCGCGCCACCAGCACGTCGCCGGCCGGCGACCAGCTGCCGCCGACCGGCTCCTCCTCGAAGCTGATCTGCTGGCGATAGCCGAGCGGCGTCGCCACGCGGTGGAGCTGGTTGGTATTGCCGAAGCGGGTGGCGACGAGCATCGAGCGGTCGCCGGCGTTCCACCCGGCGAAGCCGGCGCTGCGAAATTCCATATAGGGCCGGGTGCGGGCGGCGAGCTCGGCCGGCACCGGCGGCATGCCGTCGGCGACGAGCGCGGCGGGCTTCGGGACCGCCCGCGGCTCATCGCTCCCTTGCGCCAGCGCCGCCGCCATCGGAAAAGCAAGCACAACGACCAGCAGCTCGAGGCGCATATCCTTTTCTCCTCTGTCTCTCGCCTGCGGGCTTATCGGCTCGGCGCGGCGGCGGCAATCCGGCCGCGGGCGGGCGGCCGGTGATCGCGCAATACGGCGCGCTGCCGTGGCGGCGCGATCCCGACAGGGGGCTGCAGATCCTGCTCATCACCTCGCGCGACACCGGCCGCTGGGTGATCCCCAAGGGCAATCCGGTGGCGCGTCTGCGCGGCCACGAGAGCGCCGAGCACGAGGCCTATGAGGAAGCGGGCGTCGAGGGGCGGATCGCGGAGGCTCCGCTCGGCCGCTTCGGCTACGACAAGCGCCGCCGCTCGGGTGAATCGGTGGCGGCGCTTGTGACCGTCTATGCGCTCGAGGTGCGGCGGCAGCATCGCGGCTGGCCCGAGCGCAAGGCGCGCACCACGCGCTGGTTCGATCCGCGCTCGGCGGCGCGCGCCGTCGACGAGCCCGAGCTGAAGGCGCTGATCGCCGCCTTCGATCCGCCGGACGGCTATGCGGGCCGGCCCGGCGGCGTTATGGGCTGGCGTCGCTTCGGCGGGGGGCTGAGCATGCTGAACGTGATTCGCGCCATCATGCCGAAGGAGGACCGCTTCTTCGACCTGTTCGAGCGGCATTCCGAAATCCTCGTCGAGGGCGCCGACGCGATGGCGGCGATGTTCGCCGGCGACGAGGGCATCGCCGAATCGTGCCGCCGCATCGCCGAGCACGAGACCGACGCCGACGACGTCACCCGCGACGTGCTGGTGGCGGTGCGGCGCTCGTTCATCACCCCGTTCGACCGCAGCGCGATCACCGCGCTCGCCTCGTCGATGGACGACGCGCTCGACGAGATGTGGCAGACCGCCAAGGCGATCACGCTCTACGAGGTGACGAGCTTCGAGCCGCAGCTGCTGGCGATGAGCCGTCACGCCGCCGAGGCCGCCCGGCTGGTGCGCGAGGCGATCCCGCTGATGAGGAATATCGGCCGCAACGGCCAGCGGTTGCACGAGATCACCGAAGCGATCGTTCACCTCGAGGGCAAGGCCGACGACCTCCACGAAAGCGGGCTCAAGGCGCTGTTCCAGGCGCACGGCGTCGACCGGGCGATGGCCTTCATCGTCGGCCGCGAGATTTACAGCCATGTCGAGCGCGTCCTCGACCGGCTCGAGGACGTCGCCGACGAGATCCAGGGCATCGTGATCGACCACGCCTGATGGATGCGGGGCTCGCCTTCCCGCTGCTGATCGCGCTGATCGGCGTGGCGTTGCTGTTCGACTTCCTCAACGGGCTGCACGACGCCGCCAATTCGATCGCCACCGTGGTCTCGACCCGGGTGCTGAGCCCGCAGGTGGCGGTGCTCTGGGCCGCCTTCTTCAACTTCATCGCCTTTCTCTTCTTCGGGCTGCACGTGGCCGAGACCATCGGCAAGGGGATCGTCTCGGCCGACATCATCGACCCGGCGGTGGTGTTCGGCGCGCTGATGGGGGCGATCGCCTGGAACGTCATCACCTGGGCGCTCGGCATTCCGTCCAGCTCCAGCCACGCGCTGATCGGCGGCCTGCTCGGCGCCGGCATCACCAGGGGCGGGGTCGGCGTGATCGAGGCTTCGGGCGTGCTCAAGACCACCATCGCCATCTTCCTGTCGCCGATGATCGGCATGCTGGTCGCGATCCTGCTGGTGGCGGTCACCTCGTGGGCGTTCAGGCCGGCCAATGCCGGCATCGCCGACCGCACCTTCCGCCGGCTCCAGCTCGTCTCGGCCGCCTGCTATTCGCTCGGCCACGGCGGCAACGACGCCCAGAAGACGATGGGGATCATCGCCGTCCTGCTCTATTCGCAGGGCCTGCTCGGCGGCGAATTCTACGTGCCGTTCTGGGTGGTGCTCTCGGCGCAGGCGGCGATGGGGCTCGGCACGCTGATGGGCGGCTGGCGGATCGTCCACACGATGGGCTCGAAGATCACCCGGCTGACCCCGCACCAGGGCTTCTGCGCCGAGACCGGCGGCGCGATCATGCTGTTTTCCGCGACCTGGATGGGCATCCCGGTGTCGACCACCCACACCATCACCGGCGCGATCATGGGCGTCGGCGCCGCCCGCCGGCTGTCGGCGGTGCGCTGGGGGGTGGCGGGGAACATCGTCTTTGCCTGGATCGTCACCATGCCGGCGGCCGGGCTGATCGCGGCCGGCTGCTACGGGCTCACCCGCCTTTTCTGAATCGCCGCCGCGCGATACAACGCGATCGGCCCTGCGTTGGTCCAGCGTCGTTGCGAGCGAAGCGAAGCAATCCAGATCGGAGTCCTGAGAGGCCGGATCGGTTCGTCGCTTCGCTGCCCGCAACGACGGCCGCGGACCGGATCCCGCGCCAGCAGGCCGGCGGACGAGGAGAAAGCCATGGGACGCGTCGAGGCGATCAACCGCGGCATGGCCGAACTGGGCCCGCTCCAGTCGGTCGAGATACCGTCGCTCGAGGGCAAGGTCGACGAGGCGGAATGGAAGATCCGCGTCGACCTCGCCGCCGCCTACCGGCTGGTCGCGCATTACGGCTGGGACGACCTCGTCTTCACCCATCTTTCGGCGCGCATCCCCGGGCCCGGGCACCATTTCCTGCTCAACCCCTACAACCTCATGTTCGAGGAAGTGACCGCCTCGAGCCTCGTCAAGGTCGACATGCAGGGGCTCCCGGTCGATCCGACGCCGTTCGTCACCAACCCCGCCGGCTTCACCATCCACAGCGCCATCCATATGGCGCGCGAGGACGCGCAGGCGGTGATCCATCTGCACACGCCGCACGGCCAGGCGGTGTCGGCGCACGGCGACGGCCTCATGCCGCTGACCCAGACCGCGATGCTGATCCGCGACGAGGTCGCCTATCACGATTATGAGGGCGTCGCCGTCGACCTGGGCGAGCGCGAGCGGATCGTCGCCGACCTCGGCGACAAATGCGCGATGCTGCTGCGCAACCACGGCACCCTCGCCGTCGGCGAGACGGTCGGCGAGGCCTTCATCCGCATCTATTTCCTCGAACGCGCCTGCCAGGCCCAGATCCTGGCGCTGTCGGCCGGCGAGAACAACCTCAACAACCCGCCCCAGGGGTCGCCGGAAGTGACGGCCCAGCAGGGCAAGGTCGGCCTCAAGATGGCCGCCGGCGCGCTGGCCTGGCCCGCTTTGTTGCGCAAGGCGTATCGGCTGGACCCGGCCTTCGCGACCTGAGATCCGCCAGCTTCGTCTGCCCGCGCGCATTCGGGAATTGAAGCGACGGCGGCAAGGCGCGAAAGCGAAACCGGCAACGGGCCGCCGGACGTCGCCGGCATCCCGCCCGCCGGCCTTCGACAAGGGCCCGGCAGCGCCGCGAGCGGGCGAGCGCGAACCGGTCGCAGCCGGCGCAAGGCAGGTCGCGACGAAGGCGAAGGCGGCGAGGATCGCGATCGCGCGGGCGGCGGCGCGGGCGCCGGGCAGGCGGAGCGCCGGGTCCGCGCAGGAAGGCGCGCGCCGAGCTTGTCGGATTTTGCGCGGAATCGTATAAGAACCTTATGGCACAGATGAACATCTCGATCGTTGACCCGTGCCCGACAGGAAGCCGAGACTCTTGAGAAGTGGAATGAAGGCTCGGTCACTCGACGATGTGAAGCCCCAATCTTTCAACAGCTGCTGCGTGACCGCTGAGGGCGCCTGTCCGTCACGAATCTTGTTAAAGACCGCCGGAATGCGATTAGGAGATTGGACCCAAGAGCCGGTCAAAGCCATAATTTTGCTCCTCGTAAGAGCTAACTTACGGCCACATCAACCTCATGATCAAGGCTGTCAGTTAGGCGCGGTCAGCCATGTTCGCGTCCGCCAGCCCCAACATAGAG
>Ga0299913_10005227_pt1 | contig 11050 bp, 12 predicted proteins | sample RVTome_9_FD_201360 | JGI IMG/M metagenome (GOLD analysis project Ga0299913, IMG submission 201360) | Soil microbial communities from uranium-contaminated site in the Upper Colorado River Basin, Wyoming, United States - RVT155D38 (version 2) ... | reverse complement strand
CGAGAGGCAGTGATCGCGAAGCTCGGCGGGATTCATCGCCCGAAGGTTGACTGGTCGAGCGCGGTGGAGGCCTCCTACGTGCTTAACGGCCTGCGCCTTCAACCGTGGTCTCGGCGCCGCGCCGGATGACGTCGACGCTTCGCTGGCCGGCGTCGAGCCCCTCGGGTGACGTGCACGGTCGGTTCAGCGCGGGTTGCGGAGCCGGCTGCGCCTCGGCCACCTCGAGCCCGTCCGCCGGCGCGTTCTGCCGCCGCGAAAGAGCCAGGAACGGCAAGGCGACGACTTCGATCGCCGCGCCGAGCAGGTAGGAGGGCCCGTACCCCCAAACGTCGGCCGCCCGGCCGAGCACGGGCTGCGCCCAGACTCCCCCACTCGAGGACATCAGCGCGTCGAACGAGATAATCGTCGCCCGCTGTTGGGAGGGGATAAGACCGTTGAGGTAGGTCTGGCGGATCGGCATCGTGGCCGCGAACAGCAGCCCCCAGCCGACGATCAGGCCGAGCGCCGCCCAGAAGCTCTCGATGGCCCCGATCAGTAGGAGGTTCACCACGCCCAGCGTCCCCATCGCGATCAGCGCCGTCGTGCGTCGGGCGAACAGGCGGCGTATCCGCGGCGCCGCCCACCCGCCGACGATCTGCGCGCCGGCGACGATCGCCGCCACCAGACCGGCGATCTGGTAGGCGTCGGGGTCTCCATAGAGCTCCAGCAGATAGGGCTGTAGCGCGTAGAACACGTAGATCCCGACGCCGCCGCTGAACAGGGCTGCGACCATCAGCCATTTCACAGCCGGCACGCGCCAGCCGTATTCGATGGAGCTGGAGGCGATCTTGCGCATCTCGGCGACCGGGCGACCGCCCTTGGCCGGAGAGAAACCGACGTCGTGCATGAGCCTGAATGCGACGACGAACATCACCACGAGGACCGCACCCCGCAGCACGAACGGCATTCCGAGGCTGGTCAGCTCGGCGATGAAACCGCCGGCGAGGGAGCCGCTCAGCATCGCCGCCCCGGTGACCATCTGACCGCGCCCGAACACGGTCTCCATGTCGCCGTCGAAGCCGGTTGCGGTGAGCGCGTCGACGAGCCATGCCTCGACAGCGCCGGAGAAGAAGGTGAAGCCGAGGCCGAGCAGGATCGAGGCCACGGCCCACTGCCAGAACGGCGCCTCGACCTGCCAGAGGAGCACGTAGAGCAGCGTCGACGCGGCGAGCGTGATCGTGCCGAGCAGGTACGAGGCGCGGCGGCCGACGGTGTCGGCGACGATCCCGGTCGGCACCTCGAACAGCACCATTCCCGCCGTGAAGAAGGCGTTCGCCGCGAACGCCTCGAGGTTCGAGAGGCCGGCGTCGAGCAGGAAGATCGTGTTGATCCCCCAGATCAGCGACGCCGCGAGCGTATTGCCCAGCAGCAGGAGGAGGTAGGTGCGCTGGATCGAGCGCGGCGTCGGCATCGGATGAGAGGCTAGAAGTCGAGCTCAAAGTCGACCGCCAGTTTCGGCCGATTTGGACTATGTGTCGGCCCGATTACGCCAGTGGAGTGCGGTGGAGTGCGCTGGAGTCGGGGACCAATTTCGGGATCAGTTCTGCCAGCGTTCGTCAGCGTCGCCTAGTCGGAAGCGAACGCTGACAAAGTTCGGGACAAAGTTCGATCCCGGGCCGTTCCGCCAGTTGCCGAAATGCCCGCTATGCAGGGACATCTCGAGGCACCGCTACCGGGATTCGAGCCCGGGTTTCCGGACTGAGAATCCGATCAGGGAGGCCAGTTTCGGACGATTTGGGCACTTTTCGGCTCGTTTCGAGCGGTGGAGTTCGGTGGGGTTCGCTGGAATCGGGGACATATTTCGGGACGAATTTCTCGGTCGCGAGTGGCTACCCGCCATCTCCGCCACCGCGCCCCATCATCATCCAGATCATCAGTCCCATCATCGCGACGCAGCCGAGCGCCGGAAGGAATGCCAAGGCGCCGGCGCCGGCCGCCACCAGGACGATCCCGGCGACGACGAAGACCGCGCAGAGAGCCATATGCCAGCCCTTCATCGGCTCAGCTCCTGACCAGTCGGCCGACGGCTCCCATCAGCTCGTCGACCTGCTTGTCGGCTTGGTTCGTCGTCGCGCCCTCGCGCATGCAGTGGCGCACGTGGTCGTCGACGAGGCCGAGCGCGATCGCGTTGAGCGCCGCCTGTGCGGCCTGGATCTGGGTCAGCACGTCGACGCAGTAGCGATCCTCCTCGACCATCCGGGTCACCCCGCGCACTTGGCCCTCGGCCCGCGCAAGGCGCTTCAGGAGCTGATCCTTCGATGCGGTGTATCCGCGCTTCGTTTCCATCACGACTCCTCAGTGGTACTCGTGGACGACGGCGTGGCCCTTGCCGCGAGCGATCATGAAGCGGTTGGCCAGGAATGCGAAGGGGTAGGCGATCGCGAAGCCCACCGCGATCGCCCCGTAGAGGAGCGGGTCGGCGAGATGGGCGTCCATCGCGCCGGGCACGGCGGCGACGAAGGCGTTGTCGATCACTTCCATGATCGTGATCGAGACAGTGTCGGCGGCATTCGCGGTGGAGACGACCGTCCACTGCTTCCATCGCAACCTCCATTCGCTAGCCGATCCGCGGGCGCCAGCGGCGCAGCCGGTTGGCGTTGGAGACCACGGACAGGGAACTCGCAGCCATCGCGGCGGCGGCGATCATCGGGCTGAGCTGAAGCTCGAGGAAGGGATAGAGGACCCCGGCCGCAACCGGGATCCCGAGAGCGTTGTAGCCGAAGGCGAAGACGAGGTTCTGGCGGATGTTGCGCATCGTCGCCCGGCTCAGCTCGAGCGAGGTGCCGACGCCCTTCAGCTCACCGGAGATCAGCGTCACGTCCGCAGCTTCGATCGCCACGTCGGTCCCGGTGCCGATCGCGATGCCGACATCGGCCTGCGCCAAGGCGGGAGCGTCGTTGATCCCGTCGCCGACCATCGCCACCAGCTTGCCCTCGTCCTGAAGGCGGCGGATCTCGAGCGCCTTGTCCTGTGGCAGGACCTCGGCCAGGACTCGATCAATCCCCACCTGCCCTGCGATCGCCTCGGCGGTCCGGCGGTTGTCGCCAGTGATCATCACCACTTCCAGGCCGAGCCGCTTCAGCGCGGCGATCGCCGCGCCCGATCCCGGCTTCACCGTATCGGCGACGCCGACCACCCCGGCCGGACGCCCCTCGACGGCGACGAGGATCGCCGTCTTTCCCTCGGCCTCCAAACGAGCCGCCTTCTCCTCCAGCGGCCGATCGTCGATCCCGGCTTCGCGCAGCAGCCGCCTCGTTCCGATCAACAGCTGCCTTCCATCGACGAGAGCGCGCAGCCCGCCCCCGGTAACCGAGTCGAACTCCTGGGGCTCGGGCACCGCGCCGCCGCGCTCCGTGGCTCCGGCCACGATCGCCTCACCGAGCGGGTGCTCGGACGGACGCTCGGCGGAGGCGACGAGCCGCAGCAGCTCTTCCTCGCCGTTGCCGTTAACGCCCACCACGTCGGTCAGGGCAGGCTGGCCACGGGTGATCGTCCCGGTCTTGTCGAGGACTATCGAGTCGAGCCTTTGAGCGGTCTCCAGCGCCTCGGCGGAGCGGATCAGGATCCCGTTCTGCGCCCCCTTGCCGGTTCCGACCATGATCGAGAGGGGCGTCGCGAGGCCAAGCGCGCAGGGGCAGGCGATGATCAGCACGGCCACCGCGGACACCAGGGCGAAGGTGAGGGCCGGATCGGGGCCGAGGTCGAACCAGATCACGAAGGTGGCGATCGCGATGCAGATCACCGCCGGCACGAAGTAACCGGCCACTAGGTCGGCGACCCGCTGGATCGGAGCCTTCGAGCCCTGGGCCTGCTCGACGAGGCGGATGATATGGGCCAGCATCGTGTCGCGCCCGACGCCGGTCGCCCGGAACCGGAAGGCGCCGGTCTGGTTGACCGTCGCCCCGATCACCTGATCACCGACCTCCTTGGTGACGGGCAGCGACTCGCCGGTCACCATCGACTCATCGAGGGTGGAGCGGCCTTCGGTGATCTCGCCGTCGACCGGGATCTTCTCGCCCGGGCGAACGACGACGATGTCGCCCGGAACCACCTCGGCGATGGCGACCTCCCGCTCCTCCCCGTCTCTCACGACGTGGGCGGTCTTGGCCTGCAGACCGATCAGCTTGCGGATCGCCTCCCCGGTCCCGGCCTTGGCACGCACCTCGAGCAGGCGTCCGAGCAGGATCAGCGTGACGATCACGCCGACGGCCTCGAAGTAGACCTCGCGCAGGTCGTCAGGCAGCGTGCCGGGCAGGAGGGTGACGAACAGGCTGTAGCCGAACGCGGCCGTCGTGCCGACGGTGATCAGGGTGTTCATGTCGGCGCTGCGGTGGGAGAGCGCAAGCCAACCGGCGCGATGGATCGGCCAACCGGCATACAGCATTACCGGTGCGATGAGGGCCAGCTGGAACCAACGCTCCAGCATGATCCCAGGCACCCAGGTGGCGCCGAAGACATCTTCCGCCATAACGGCGACGAGAACGGGTGCCGTGAGGAGAGCGCCTAGGAGGACGCGGCGACTCAGATCTGCGATCTCCGCCCGCCGTGCCTCCGCCTCGGCGTCCTTGCCCTCGTGCCGCCCGTCGCCCGCTCGGTCGAGGAGCTCATAGCCGGCGGCGGTAATCGCCTCGCGCAGCTCATCGATCGCGAGCTGCGAGGGGTCATAGTCGACCGTCACCTTCTCGGTGCCCATATTGACGCTCGCCCGGTCGACGCCCGGGAGTGCCAGCACGGCGGCCTCGATCGTGCTTACGCATGAGGCACAGCTGATGCCGCCAGGCTTCAGCGCCATCTCGATCTCGGCAGGTTCGGGAGCCTGACGCATGGGCCCCACTCCAACGGCCTCCGCGACCGCGGCGATGTCGCGGTCTCCGTCGGCTGTTCCGCCGTCCTTGCCAACCCGCCCGGCGTCGGTCGCCTCCTCGCCGTTGGGCTCGACCAGGAGGGTGCCGTGGACCATGTTCATCCCGCAGGCGAAGGCGAACTCTCCGGGCCGATCCGGGGTCAGCTCGACAGTCGTGCGAGCGAATGGAGCCAGTGAGCGGCTGACCCCCAAGTCGGGGAAGACGACGCGGGCGGTGCAGCCCCCCGCCTCCTGGCGATCGAAGACCAAGCGGAGCGGCACCCCCTGCCGGGCACGGATCAGGTTGGGCGAGTAGCCACCCTTGACGGTCACCTCCACCTGCTGCCGGCCCTCCCGGAGCTCGGTCCCCGCGGGGGTGCGTCGCCCGAAGAAGAAGTGGAGCAGCGCCACGATTGCCAGCGCACCTCCCACGGTGACGAGCGCTTCAGCCATTGCAGAGCTCGCTCCAACTCATATCCGCAGAGAGAGAATATACCCCCTAGGGGTAACGCCCACTGTGACGTATGCCCGGTTGGACGTAGGTTCTGTGGCGGTGCTGCCCGCCCAGACCTTCCTCTTCGCCGACCTTGCCGGCTTCACGGCATTGACCGAAGCACATGGGGACGAGGCGGCGGTGGAGATGTGCCGCCGCCTCACTTCGACCGTGAGCAATCTGGCGGAGGGACGCGAGGCCGATCTGGTGAAGACGATCGGCGACGCGGTGATGATCCGGACGCCCGATCCGGTCATCGCGATCGAACTCGGCCTGGGGGTGGTCGGACGGCTTTCCCACCACGGCTCGCCCCCGGTTCGGGTCGGCATCCACAGCGGCCCGGCGATCGGGGAGGATGGTGATTGGTTCGGCGCGACGGTCAATCTCGCCTCGCGGGTCTCGAATGCCGCGCATCCGGGGGAGGTCCTTCTCACCGAGGCGACACGCCAAGCTCTGCCGGCTCAATCCGGTCTGCAGCTGAAACCGCGCGGCCTGCGCAACTTCAAGCACATCCCGGACCGGGTGCCGGTCTACGCCGCGATCGGATCCGGGCCCGTCGGGGAGGAGCTGGAGATCGATCCCGTCTGCCGGATGGCCGTAGATCCAGAGCTGGCGGCTGCGGTCCATCGCCGTCACGGCGTCACCCGCTACTTCTGCTCTGCAGCCTGCGCAGAGGCCTATGCGGCAGAGCCCCGCCGCTACTTGGTCCGCACTGTTCGCGCTCGCGCAGCGCGCGCCGCCTTCCGCACACACCTGCGCGTGTTCCTGATTGCTCAATTCGTCTTCTTCGTTGCCTGGGGGATCGGCTCGTTGCTCGAGGGGCCACAGAGCCCCTGGTTCCTCCTCCTGCTTGTCGGATGGGGCATTCCGCTCGCTCTGCATCACCGCGCCGTGAGGCCGGTCCTCTAGCTGCATCGCGGGCGGCCCAGATCGGCCACCCGCGATTTCGCGTCGTCTTTCTCAGTGACCCATCTCCTGGTGGGAGGGCATCGCTTCATCGTGGCAGGCACGCCGCCCGCGGGAGATGGGGCCCCGTACCAGCGCTTGCGCCACGAGTTCATCTCCTCGATCTCCCGCGACTGAGCTTCGATGATCGCCTTGGCCAGGTCCTGGAGCTGTGGGTCTGAACCCTTGCCAACTCCAGCCGCGCCATCCGGATCGCTCCTTGATGGTGGGGGATCATCGCGTCGATGAAGGCGCGGTCGAAGGGGATGGCCTCCTCGAGGTGGATCATGTTCCATATCCATTGTGGCCGCAGACCAGACCGGACCGCCCGAGGTAGAGATCATCGAGGCCAAGGCAGAGCGACTCGACGACGTCGAGTCGCTGTGGCGGGCCATGCACGATCACCACGCCGAGGTCGCCGGCGAGGTCCGCGACGTCGCTCCGTTCCGGCGAGCGGAGGACTCTTGGCGGCGGCGCCGGCGTGAGTTCGAGCGCTGGATGCGCGACGGCGACGCCTGGCTGCTGATCGCCGAGCGTGAGGGCTCGCCGGTCGGCTTCGCCTTCTTCCGGATTTGCCAGGGTGACTGGAGCTTTGAAACCGGCGAGCGAATGGGCGAGCTCGAAGCGCTCTCGGTCGAGCCCGAGTTGCGCCGCTGGGGCATCGGCTCGTTGCTCATGGAGGAGGTCGAGCGGTGCCTGTCCGCGGCGGGCGTCAGCTTTATCGGGCTGGCTGTGGTCGCCGGCAACGAGGACGCCCTGCGCTTCTACGAGCGCTGGGGAATGGCGCCGTCGCATGTCCGCTGCCTGGGTCGGACGCTCCCGGGCGGCGGCTAGCGCCTCCGGCGCCATGGTCAACGGCCACTCGAGCCAAGATCGCACTTGCCTGTCCACGCACAACCCGATAGGAGTAGGGCGTGGAGCTATCCACGCGCGAATTCTGGGCACTGATCCACGGGCTGATCCTGGGCGGAGTCTTCTTGGTCGCCTTCGCAGGGGCGCTCGCCGGGCTTTGGAGCATGCGCCCGGAGCTCGTCACCGAGCAGGGCATCCGGGAGAGGATTCGCAGACTCTCGATCGGGATGACGACGATGGCGGCGGTGGCCTGGCTGACCGTGGTCACCGGTACCTGGATCGTCTATCCGTGGTACCGGGAGGACGTGTCGAGCAGTGCAAGATCCCGCCTGCTCGCCGACCCTGATACCGCCGACTGGCATGAGTTCGCGATGGAGTGGAAGGAGCACATCGCCTGGATCGCGCCCACCCTTGCCACCGTCGCGGCGTTCATCGTCCTCTACTACCAGCGCGACCTACTGCGCAACCAGACCGCCCGCCGCCTCGCGATCGCACTGCTGGTGGCGTCGTTCACGATCGCGGCGATCGCCGGCATCCTCGGGGCGCTGATAACCAAGAACGAATCGGTGTAGGAGGAATGGCCGTGGAGGCACATCCGATCGAGAGCCCTGCGGACAAACCGAACGGGCCGGTCGCAGCCGGACTTCTCGCCGCGGGGATCAGCGCCCTCGTCCTCGGGATCCTCACCACGGTTGGCGAGGCGAGCGAAGGCTTCAAAGAATGGTTGCAGTGGAACGACAGGGTGGGGCCGCTCTCGGGCAAGGTGCTGATCGAAACCGCAGTCTTCGTGGTGGGCTGGGGTGCGCTCCTGCTGCCGCTGCGAGAGAAGCATCTTCCCTGGCAGACCACCCTGATCGCGACGGGCGTACTGCTTGCACTCGGTTTCCTGGGCACGTTCCCCACCTTCTTCCAGGCGTTCGCGCCTGAGTAGCAACTCGGAAATCGGAAGGGTAGGTTTCGAACCCACCAGGCGCCTCAAGACGCCTAAGGGTGTTCGAGACCGACACGGAGTCGCCGGGATGGTCGCGGTCCTGGCGGCGGTTGCGCTCGCCTCGTCGTGATGAGCGAAAAGTGACTGAGCGGCGCGCGGTCATCACCGACGTCCACGGCAACCTGCCGGCGTTGGAAGCCGCCCTCGCGAGGATCGAGGCACTCGGGATCTCCGATATCTACTGCGGCGGGGACCTAGTCCGCTACGGCCCGTGGCCGAACGAGGTGTGTCGGTTGATAAAGCAGCGCGCCATCCCGACCATCTACGGCAACTTCGACTACGCGATCGCCTGACGAGGACTGCGGCTGCGCCTACCGCGACCAGCACGATCGCGAGTTGGGAGAGAAGTCGATCGCCTGGACCCTCGAGCACACCGACCAGTTCGCCAAGGACTTCATGCGCGAGCTCCCCTTCGATCTGCGGTTTCACGCTCGGAGGCAGACGCATCCGCCTCGTCCATGGCTCCCCAAGCAAGGTCAACGAGTACCTCTTCAGCTGATTACGGAGAGATCGCCCCGCGAATATCGATATAGCGGGCGCGCACGATTGGGCGCTCGCTTACTAGCTGGTGCGCGGCGAGCACCCCCGGCAACTCGATGACGATGGCGCGCAAGGACTCCGAAGGGGCATAGGGCCCTCTGCCTGGAGCCACACCGACTGAACTCCCTCCGAGAGCCGATGCCGTCCGGCAAGATCCCTGGGAGCGCGAGAATCCGCCGCACGATGGCCGACACGCTCTCGTCTGCGAGACCACAGGATTGGACCGACGCCGTTACCGGGGCCCTCTTGGGGACCTTCGTCGGCGACGCGCTCGGGATGCCCTTCGAGGGTCTTCCTTCGGCTGCCGTTCCCACCCGCCCCGAGATGGTGGAGGCGCGACTCGGGCGGGGCACGTACACCGACGACACCGAGATGATGATCGCCCTTGCCGAGTCGATCCTCGAGCAAGGCTCGGTGGACGAGGAACGCCTCGCCAACGCATTCCTCGAGCACTGCAACCCGGCTCGTGGCTATGGCACCGGCACGCTGGAGACCTTCGCGAGCTGGCGCTGCGGAGTCCCAGTTGAGGCGGCAGCCAGGGGTCTCTTCGGCGGCGAGGGATCTCAGGGAAACGGCGCAGCGATGCGGATCGCGCCGGTGGCCGCGCGGTTCGCCGATACCGCCGACGAGCTGCGCCGCCAAGCGGAGCGGAGCGCCCGGCTCACCCACGCCCACCCGCTCGCGATCGAAGCCGCGATCGTGCAGGCGAGCGCCATCGCCGCGGCGCTACTCGGGAGCGAGGTTCTCCCCGCCGCGACAGCAGCTGCAGAAAGCGCGGTGATCCGCCGCAAGCTCGAGCAGGTCGATCGGCTCGCACAGCGCGGTGTAGGGCCCGCAGAGGCGGCGGAAGAGCTTGGCAACTCCGCTCTCGGGCACGAGTCCGTACCCACCGCCATCCTCGCTGCGGTCTCAGAGCCTGAGTTTGAGCAGGTCGTCAGCTTCGCAGTGCGATGCGGAGGCGACACGGACACCATCGCGGCCATGGCCGGGGCAATCGCCGGCGCTCGCGGAGGAGCTGCGTCGATTCCACCCCGCTGGCTGGACGCGCTCGAGGAGGGACCGAGTGGTCGGCGCCATGTAGAGGCGATCGCGCGAGCCATCGCGGACGCTTCGCGCGGAGGTGGAGCGCCATAGGGTGCCGGATTGTCGGTCCGGCGCCCCTGCAATCCGGAACGCTTCAGAGCGCGTCCCAGGCACGGCGAGGCTCCACAAGGCTCCCGAAATCACCCCCCTCGGGACAAATTTCGGGACAAAGAAATCTCCGGAACACCCTGCGATTTGCAGGGCTTTAAGGCACCGCTACCGGGATTCGAACCCGGGTTTCCGGACTGAGAATCCGGTCAGGGAGGCGAGTTTCGGCCGATTTCGGCACGGTTCGGCTCATTTCGGCCGGTGGAGTTCGCTGGAGTTCGCTGGAGTCGGGGACAAATTTCGGGACAAAGTTTCCGCTCTGAGATCAGCCGATCCGCGGCGGCGATGGCACCTCGAGCTGCCGGCAGATCGCTCGCACCGTACCCGGCTTGATGTCGCGGTGGCGCGGGATCGTCGACGGTCTGCCGTTCGGCCCTCGCCACTTGGCATGTCTTGAACCCTCGCCGACAAATCGGCAACCCTGATCGCGTAGATAGCGCTCAAAGTCCCGTCGCTTCAAGACGCGACGGTAAGCGTGAGCGACTCGCTGTTGCCGTCCGAGCCTTGGCCGATGAGCTCGGCGTCTGGGGTCAGCAGGACGTCGAGGGCGTCGATGACGTTCGCCCGCGCCTCCTCGCGGGTCTTTCCCTGGCTAACGGCACCGGGTATCTCCGCCACCTGGGCGGTAATCCAGCCATCTCCAGCATCCTCGTAGCGGATCGTCAGATGAAGCGATTCGCTCATAGTCGAAACGGTAGTCCATTCATGGGCGGACCCGACGGAGGGCCCAGAAGCGCTGCCCCCTTCACGCGGGAGCGACACTCTCGTTGCCCGACCGGCGAGACCGCCGGTGCCATGGGAAAGCAGTCGTCTACACGCAGGTAGGCAGGGCACCCCCTCGTCGTCCAAACCAGGCGCGCGACGGGGCGGAGAGCCGGGCGCTCGCATTGTGTATCTGAGCGGAGGCGGCGACCGGTGTCCCGTTTGGGGATTGGGGACCCCTAAGCGGGCCCGGCAAGCGCGTCGGGGTCGGTCAGCGCGGCGAAGACCCGGTCCGGCGAGGCGCTGATGACTCGGACGGCGGTGTCAGTCCGACTCATCGCGGGCGCGCCCGTAGCGCTCGTAGATCACGCGCGAGCAGAACGTCCGGGTCTCGATCAGCTCTAGCGCGATGTTTTCGGTGACGGGCGGCAGAAACGGCGTGCCGCCACCGACG
>Ga0299913_10005226_pt1 | contig 11050 bp, 11 predicted proteins | sample RVTome_9_FD_201360 | JGI IMG/M metagenome (GOLD analysis project Ga0299913, IMG submission 201360) | Soil microbial communities from uranium-contaminated site in the Upper Colorado River Basin, Wyoming, United States - RVT155D38 (version 2) ... | reverse complement strand
TCGTCGCCGCGCTCTCGGACGCCGAGCTCGCAGCGCTCCACGACGGTGCCCGCGGCCTCGACCTCGACTGCCTGGTCGAGGTCCACGACGGCGAGGATCTCGAGCGCGCCCTGGCGATCGACGGAGAGGTGATCGGGATCAACAACCGGGACCTCGACGACTTCAGCGTCGACCTGGAGACGACGAACGAGCTGATCACCGACGTCCCAGCGGGCAAGACCGTGGTCTCCGAGAGCGGGATCTCGGACCGGGCGCAGCTCGTGCAGCTCGAGGAGATCGGAGTCGACGCGGTCCTCGTCGGCGAGGCGCTGATGCGCGCGGAGGATCCCGAGGCCAAGGTTCGCGAGCTCACGGCCGACGAAGAGGCAACCCGAGAGCACTTCCTTTAGCCGCTTCGGCGCGATCGGTTCACGGGGGCTTGACTTCGACCCTGGTTGAATGCTCACAATGGGACGGGAACCGCGGGTGCCCATGGAAGGGACCGATGAGTCCGGGCCGCCCCGCCGGTCCTAGCTGTGAGCTTCGAGAATCCGATCCCAAGGAGGGGGATGTCCTCACAACCGACACTTGCGATTGAGGCCAGCGAGCTCGCGAAGAGCTTCGGCGAGACCAAGGCCGTGGACGGAGTCAGCCTCGCCGTGCGCACCGGCTCGGTCTACGGCGTGCTGGGGCCGAACGGCGCCGGCAAGACCACCACCATCAAGATGCTGGCGACCCTGCTGCGGCCCGACGCGGGCTCGGCCAAGGTCCTCGGCCACGACATCGTCACCGACGCGGACGCCGTGCGGGGGCAGGTCAGCCTCACCGGTCAGCTCGCCTCGGTCGACGAGGACCTGACGGGCCGCGAGAACCTGATCCTGCTGGCTCGCCTGCTCGGCTTCAAGCGCGACCGGGCGAAGGGACGAGCCGACGAGCTGCTCGAGGCGTTCGCGCTCAGCGAGGCCGGCGGGCGCCTGGTCAAGAACTACTCCGGGGGCATGCGCCGGCGCCTCGACATCGCCGCCAGCCTCGTCCTCACCCCGCCGGTGATGTTCTTGGACGAGCCCACCACCGGGCTCGATCCCCGCTCCCGGAACCAGGTCTGGGACATCATCCGGGCGCTCGCCGGAGCGGGGACCACGATCATGCTCTGCACCCAGTACCTGGAGGAGGCCGACCAGCTCTGCGAGGGGATCGCGGTGATCGACCACGGCAAGGTGATCGCCGAGGGCACCCCGGCGCAGCTGAAGGCGTCGGTCGGATCCGCGGCGCTGCACGTGCGCCTGCTCGAGTCCGAGCAGCGACCCGAGGCCGAGCGGGTGCTGGGCGGCAAGCTCAGCTGCGAGGTGACCCTGGAGAGCGACCCCGCGGCCCTGTCGGCGCCCTGCGCCGACGCGGACGCCGCGGCGGCCGCGGTCGACGAGCTCGGCCGCAACGGGATCGAGGTGGCCGGCTTCTCGCTCGGTCAGCCCAGCCTGGACGAGGTCTTCCTCGCCCTCACCGGCCATCCCGCCGAGGATCAGTCCGAGAACGGAACCGAACTCGAGAAGGAGGAGGCGGCATGAGCACGGACGCAACCACACAGCCGACCGCGGCACCGGGCCTGGAGGAAGCGCTCGTCCGCAAGGCGCTCGCCCCGGGTGAGCGGCCGCCGCGCGCGAGCGCGCTCTCCGCCGCCCTCGCCTTCGGCTGGCGCGGGATGCTGAAGGTCAAGCACGTGCCCGAGCAGCTGCTCGACGTGACGATCACGCCGGTGATGTTCGTGCTCATGTTCACCTACCTGTTCGGCGGCGCGATCGCGGGCTCGACCGGCGAGTACCTGAACTTCATCCTCCCGGGACTCCTGGTCATGTCGGTGACCTTCACCACCGTCTACGCCGGGGTCGCCATCAACACCGACCTCACCAAGGGCGTCGTCGACCGCTTCCGCTCGCTCCCGATTTGGCGCCCGGCACCGCTGCTCGGGGCGCTGCTCGGCGACACCGTCCGCTACCTGGTCGGGGGGACGGTGATCATGGTCGTCGGGCTGATCCTCGGCTACCGGCCGGACAACGGGCCCCTCGGCGTGCTCGCCGCGATCGGGCTCGTGATCGTGTTCTCATTCGGGCTCTCCTGGGTGTTCACGACCATGGGGCTGGTGATGCGCTCGCCGAACGCGGTTATGAACGCCGGGTTCATGAGCATCTTCCCGCTCACCTTTCTCAGCAACGTCTACGTCGAGCCGGACACGCTGCCGGCGGGCCTGGAGGCGTTCGTGAACGTGAATCCGATCTCGCACCTGGTCAGCGCCTCGCGCGGGCTGATGGACGGATCGGTCGCGGGCAGCGACCTGGTCGTGGTCTTCGGCACCGCGGCGCTGCTGACGGCGGTGTTCCTGCCGCTGACGACGCGGCTCTACCGCCGAGGTTAGACCGAAGCCGACAGATTCTTATCCGCCTCTCAGCCGCGGCTTAGCCGGGGTTGAGGGGCGGCCCGCAGACTGCCCTCCGTGCAGCGAGCAAAGGACTTCCTCGCCACCTCGTTCGGATCGGCTCTGGTCGGCGGCCTGGTGGTCGCCGCCGTGGGCCTGATCGCGATCGAGGCCGGCTGGGTCGGAGACGACGACGAGGGCTCCTCGCTCGGGGCCCCACCGCTCACCCGTCCAGCCAGCGACGACACCGGGCTCACCGCCGGCGAGATCTACCGGCGCTATTCGGACGGCGTTGTCTTCATCCAAGCCGATCAGGGCGGCCAGCAGGCCAGCCCGCTCGGGGGACCCGAGGGCGGCGGGACCGCGAGCGGATCCGGCTTCGTGATCGACGACGACGGGCACATTCTCACCAACGCCCATGTGGTCGAGGGGGCCGAGAGCATCGAGGTCCAGATCGGCGACGAGGGTGACGTGCGCTCGGCAGAAGTCGTCGGGATGGACCCCTCCTCCGACGTCGCCCTGATCCGAGTCGACGACGGCGAAGGCCTCACCCCGCTTCAGCTCGGTCAGTCCTCGAAGGTCGCTGTCGGCGACCCGGTGGTCGCAATCGGCAATCCCTTCGGCCTCGACCGCACCGTCACCACCGGCATCGTCTCCGCGAAGCAGCGCCAGATCCAGGCCCCGAACGGCTTCTCGATCAGCGACGTGATCCAGACCGACGCCGCGGTCAACCCCGGCAACTCGGGCGGCCCGCTGCTCGATGCTGCCGGGCGGGTGATCGGGATCAACTCCCAGATCGCCACCAGCGGGGGCGGCAACGAGGGCGTCGCCTTCGCCGTCCCGATCGAGACCGCCAGCGACGTCGCCGACCAGCTTCTGGACGATGGCACCGTCGAGCGGGCCTACATCGGGATCAGCGGCGGCAGCCTCACCCCCGAGGCCGCGCAGGCGCTCGAGCTCGACGTCGAGCAGGGCGTCCTGGTCGAAAGCGTGGTCGAGAACGGCCCGGCCGCGAAGGCCGGGATCGAGGGGGCGACCGGCGAGACCACCGTCGGCAGCGACACCTTCCCCTCGGGCGGCGACGTGATCACCGAGCTCGACGGCGAGCCGATCGGCGGCATGGACGAGCTGATCTCCACCGTCAACACCGCCGCACCGGGCGATGAGGTGAAGCTGACGGCGATCCGCGACGGCGAGGAGCGCGAGGTGACGGTCACCCTCGGCAACCGCCCCGCTCAGATCGAGGACGCCTCGGCGCCGACGCTGCCGTAGCTGTCGGCGAGCGCGGGGCGGCGCCCCGGCTTCGCGAACAGCATCTGCACGTCGTGCAGGCGGCGCTCGCGGAAGCCCGCCTCGCTCATCGCCAGCCACAGCGTCCAAAGCCGCCGGAAGGGCTCGTCGTAGCCGAGCTCCCCGGCGAGATCCGAGTTCGCCAGGAACCGCTGCCGCCAAAGCTCCAGGGTGCGGGCGTAGTGGGCGCTGATGTCGTCGAGCCAGACCGTGGAGAGGTCGGTCTGGGCGGCGACGCAGCGCTGGATCACCTCCACCGAGGGCAGGCAGCCGCCGGGGAAGATCAGGGTGTTGGCGAAGGTGCGGGCGGACTTCTCGAGCTCGTAGGCGCGATCGTCGATCACGATCGCCTGCAGGAACATCAGCCCGTCCTCGGCGAGCAGCGAGGAGCAGCGGCGGAAGAAGAGGTCGAAGTACTGCCAGCCGACCGCCTCGATCATCTCCAGGGAGACCAGCTTGTCGTAGCGGCCGCGCAGGTCGCGGTAGTCGTCCAGCAGCACGGTCACCCGATCGGAGACCCCCGCATCGGCGATCCGCCGCAGCGCCCCCTCGCGCTGCTCGCGCGAGATCGTGGTCGTGGTCACTCGGCAGCCGTAGCGCGAGGCGGCGTGCGCTGCCAGCCCGCCCCAGCCGCTGCCGATCTCGAGCAGATGGTCTTCGGGTCCGAGCTCGAGCGCCCGGCAGACCCGCTCCAGGCGCGCCTCCTGCGCCTCGCCCAGGCTCGCCTCGGGGTGGGGGAACCAGGCCGACGAGTACATCATCGACTCGTCGAGGAAGAGCGCGAAGAGGTCGTTGCCGAGGTCGTAGTGGGCGGAGATGTGGCGCCGGCTCTTGCCCCGGGTGTTGCGCGGCACCCGCCAGATCGTCCGCTGCAGGGGCGCCAGCAGCGGTTGCGCACGGCGCCGCCAGCGGTCCAGCGCGGGCAGGTTCTGGCAGGCGATCCGGATCAGCGCCACCGGGTCGTCGGTGTCCCAGACCCCATCGCGGTAGGCCTCGCCGAGGCCGATGCTGCCGCCGAGCGCGGCACGGTAGAAGCGCGGCGAGTGAAGCTCCACAGACGCCTTGACGTCCGCGCCCGCCTCGCCGAACCCGAAGCGGCGCCCATCCGGCTCGATCAGGTCGAGGCGGCCCCCGCGCAAACGCGTCAGCGCTCCGAAGACGATCCGCCTCGAAGCGCGCTGAGCCACGTTCACGCCCAGGAGCCTATGACAGTCCCCCCGTTGCTCGAAGGCTTGAGCGCAGCAGAGCCGCCGGCGCCCGGTAAGCCAGTCCCGGCGCCACCGCGCTCGTCTGCGACCCTTGTTTCATGACCAAGGTCAAGGTCTGTGGGATGACAAACCTCGACGACGCCGCCCACGCCGCGGAGCACGGCGCCTGGGCGATCGGGCTGATCCACCATCGCGAGAGCGCGCGCTACGTCGAGGCCGCCGTCGCCGAACAGATCGGGGCGGCGCTGAAGCGCCGCTGCGAGATCGCCGGGGTGTTCGTCAACTCGCCCCTGGATGAGGTCGTCGACGCCGCGGAGCGCGAGAACCTGACCCTGCTCCAGCTCCACGGCGAGGAGGGGCCCTCCTTCTGCACCGAGGCCGCCCGTCGCACCGGGGCGAAGGTGATGAAGGCGATGCGCGTCACCAGCGCCGCCGACGTCCAGGCGGCCGAGGCCTTCCGGACCGACTTCCACCTCTTCGACGCCTACACGCACGGCCTGCACGGAGGAACGGGCAAGAGCTTCGACTGGGAGCTGGTGGCGAAGCGGCGATCGAAGGTGCCGATGGTGCTCGCCGGCGGTCTCAATCCCGACAACGTCGGCGAGGCGATCGCGATCGCGCGCCCCTTCGCGGTCGACGTGGTCAGCGGCGTCGAGGCCGAGCCGGGGCGCAAGGACCACGTCCTGGTCGAGGCCTTCCTGCAGGCCGTCGGAACCAGGGTTGCCAAGCCGGTTGCGCCCAAACCCGGCACCCCCGGAGGCGAAGCCGAGGAGGTGGCCGGTTGATGTCGGGCGCCGCGGTCGAGGAGCGCTTCGGGCCGTATGGCGGCCGCTTCGTCCCCGAGACCCTGATCGGCGCCCTGGACGAGCTCAGCGACGCCTGGGCCGAGGCCCGCGTCGACCGGGGCTTCCAGGCCGAGCTCGAACGCCTCCTGCGCGACTTCGTCGGCCGTCCGACCCCGCTCTACCTCGCCGAGCGGCTCTCGGAACGGGTGGGCCGCCGCGTCTACCTGAAGCGTGAGGACCTCGCCCACACCGGCGCCCACAAGATCAACAACGCCGTCGGCCAGGCGCTGCTCGCGCAGCGGATGGGGAAGACCCGGGTGATCGCCGAGACCGGCGCCGGCCAGCACGGCGTCGCCACCGCCACCGCCTGCGCCCTGCTCGGGCTCGACTGCGTTGTCTACATGGGCTCCGAGGACATCCGCCGTCAGGCCCCCAACGTGGCGCGAATGGAGCTGCTCGGCGCCCGGGTCGAGCCGGTCGACGCAGGCGCCCGCACCCTGAAGGAGGCGGTCAGCGCCGCGATCCGCGACTGGGTCGCGACCGTGGTCGACACCCACTACGTGATCGGCTCGGTGGTCGGCCCGGCGCCCTATCCGGCCCTGGTCCGCGACCTGCAGCGAGTGATCGGCGACGAGACGCGCGCCCAGGCCCTCGAGGCCGAGGGAAACCTGCCCCAGCGGGTGATCGCCTGCGTCGGCGGCGGGTCCAACTCGATCGGCGCCTTCTACGCCTTCCTCGACGACCCGGTCGAGCTGATCGGGGTCGAGGCCGCCGGCGAGGGCCTGGACAGCGGGCGCCACGGGGCCTCGCTGACCGCGGGGCGGACCGGCGTCCTGCACGGCGCCCTCTCGGCCGTGCTGGCCGACGAGCAGGGCCAGATCCTCGAGGCGCACTCGGTCTCCGCCGGGCTTGACTATCCGGGGGTCGGCCCCGAGCACGCCCACCTTCGCGACAGCGGCCGCGCTCGCTACCTGGCGGTCACCGACGAGCAGGCGCTGCGCGCCTTCCGCGAGCTCGCCCGGCTCGAGGGGATCATCCCCGCCCTGGAGCCTGCGCATGCGATCGCGTGGCTCCTGGAGGGCCCGCCGCCCGACGAGGGGTTCGACATCCTGGTTCTCTCCGGCCGCGGCGACAAGGACATGGACGAGGTGACGGCGAAGCTCCCGGAGCTCGATGGCTGACTCGGCCTCAACCGGCACGCCTTCCGGACTCGCCGCCGTCACCACCGGCGGCGGCGGATCCGGCACCGGCGTCGAGCGGATCGCGGCGGCGTTCGAGGCCGCCCGTGGCGACGGCCGGGCGGCGCTGATGCCCTACCTGATGGGCGCCTTCCCCGATGCGGCGGGGGCGGCCGCGGTCGCCGAGACCTACGCCGACGCCGGCGCCGACTTGATAGAGCTCGGGATCCCCTTCTCCGACCCGCTCGCCGACGGCCCGGTCATCCACGCCGCGGCGACCGCGGCGCTCGAGCGGGGGGCCACCCTCGACACCGCGCTCGAGGCCTGCGACGCCGTCTCCGGGCGGGTGCCGGTTGTGGCGATGATCTACGCCAACATGATTCTCGCCGGCGGCGGGGCCGAGGCGATCGCGGCCCGGCTCGCCGAGGCCGGCGCGGCGGGGGCGATCGTCCCCGATCTCCCCCCGGAGGAGGCCGGGGAGACGCGCGAGGCCCTCGCGGCGCGGGGGCTCGCGCTCGTTCCCCTGGTGGCTCCCACCACCCCGGCGGAGCGGCGGCGGGCGATCTGCACGACGGCGGAGGGGTTCGTCTACCTGGTCTCGACCGTCGGGGTGACCGGCGAGCGCAAGGCTCTCCCCGAGGAGCTGACCGAGCTGATCGCCGCCGCCCGCGAGGAGTCCCCGGTTCCGGTCGCGGTCGGCTTCGGGATCTCGACTGCGGAGCAGGCGGGCGCCGTCGGCGCCCTCGCCGACGGGGTGATCATCGGCAGCCGCCTCGTCCGCGAGGTCGCCGACGCACCCGATGCCGCCGCCGCCTCCGACGCGGTTCGCGCCTTCCTGACGGAGGTCCGCGGCGCCTTCCCCGACCGAGGCTGACCGTGGCCACGACCGACCCGGTCCCTGGGGAGCGGATTGCGGCGGCGCGGGCGACGGTAGCCGAGCAGTGCGCGCGAACGCCCACCCTGCGCCTGGCCGCGATCGACGAGCTCCTCGGCGGCGCAATCGCGCTCAAGGCGGAGAATTTCCAGCACACCGGCTCCTTCAAGGTGCGCGGGGCGATCGTCAAGCTCGCCGCGCTCGGAGATGCCTGCGCCGCGGGCGTCGTCGCCGGAACCGCCGGCAACCACGGCCGCGCCCTCGCCTGGGCGGCGCGCCGGCTCGGCGTTCGCTGCGAGCTGTTCGTGCCCGCCGACGCCCCGATCTCGAAGACCGAGCCCGCCGCCCGACTCGGGGCGGAGGTCGAGCGCTGCGAGGGCAACGTCGACGAGTGCCTCGCCCACGCCCACGCTCGCGCCGAGAACGGCGGCCTCGCCTTTGTCCATCCCTTCGACGATCCGGACGTCATCGCTGGCCAGGGCACCGTCGGGCTGGAACTGCTCGAGGAGATCCCCGACCTCGCCCGGGTGGTGGTTCCGCTCGGCGGCGGCGGCCTCGCCTCCGGGATCGCGATCGCGGTCAGGTCCGCGCGGCCCGAGGTCGAGGTGATCGGCGTCCAGGCCGAGCGCTGCGCCACCTACGCGTCCGCGCTCGAGGGCGGGGAGCCGGTGGCGATCGAGCCCGAGGCGACCGTCGCCGACGGGATCGCGGTCAAGCGCCCGGGCGAGCTCACCCTGCCGCTGTTGCAGCGCTGGCTGGACCAGGTCGCGATCGTCTCCGAGGACGAGATCGGCGATGCGATGGCATTGCTGCTGGCGGAGGCGAAGCTGGTGGTGGAGGGTGCGGGAGCGGTGGGCGTGGCGGCGCTGGCGGCGGGGCGTGTGGAGCCGGCCGCGGATGGTACGACCGCGGTCGTGATCTCCGGGGGCAACGTGGACGAGACCCTGCTCGCGGCGATCGCCCGCCGCAGCGGCGGACGCCATGGCCGCGGCGCCGTCCTCTTCACCACGATCGCCGACCGGCCGGGATCGCTCGCGCGGCTGCTCGAGGCGGTCGGCGCCACCGGCGCCAGCGTGGTCGACGTCCAGCACGTCCGCGACGCGCTTGACCTGCACGTCGCCGAGACAGGGGTGGAGCTGATCCTCGAGACCAGAGGCCGCGGACATACCGCCGAGATCGTCGCCGCGCTCCGCGAGCACGGCTACGCGGTTGAACAGCAGCATCCAGTCGAGGAGAGGAGCGAGGGATGAACGAAGCGCGAACGACGATCGAGGCGGAAGGCGCCCCGGCCGCGATCGGGCCCTACAGCCACGCGGTGGCCGCCGACGGCCTGCTGTTCTGCTCGGGGCAGATCCCGCTCGATCCCGAGTCGGGAGAGCTGGTCGGCACCAGCGCCGCCGAGCAGGCGGGGCAATGCCTCCGCAACCTGGCCGCGGTCTGCGACGCCGCGGGCACCTCGCTCGCACGCGCCCTGCGCCTGACCATCTACACCACCCAGCTCGATCGCTTCGCGGAGATCAACGACGCGTACGCCGGCTTCTTCGAGTCAGAGCCGCCCGCCCGCGCTGCGGTCGGGGTGGCCGCTCTTCCCAAGGGAGCGGTGGTCGAGATCGACGCGATCGTCGCTCTGGCCTGAGGCGAACCGGCGCGGGCGCTGATGTAGATTGCCCGCGATGCTGCTGCTCTTGTTCACGGTCCTCGGCGCTAGCGCGATGGTGGTCGGCTACGCGCTCGGCCTCGCCGGCCCGGTCGGCGCCCTGCTCTTCCTCGGCGGGGTCTTCACCGGGGCGCTGCTCAGGTACGCGCAGCCGCTGATCGACTGGGCCACCCGGCCGTAACTCATGCGCATCGGCGTCCTCACCGGCGGGGGCGACTGCCCCGGCCTCAATGCGGTGATCCGGGCGGTCGTCCGCAAGGGGGTCGCCGAGTACGGGCATGAGTTCATCGGCTTCCGCGACGGGTGGCGGGGGCCGCTCGAAGGCGACGTGCGCCCGCTCGGGATCCCCGAGGTGCGCGGGATCCTTCCCCGCGGCGGCACCATCCTCGGCTCCTCGCGGACGAATCCCTTCAAGGAGGAGAACGGCCCGGTCCGGATCCGCCAGTACCTCGAAGAACAGGGAATCGACGGCCTGATCGCGATCGGCGGCGAGGACACGCTGGGGGCGGCGACCAAGCTCGGGGAGGAGGGGGTCAAGGTCGTCGGGGTTCCGAAGACGATCGACAACGATCTCGCCGCCACCGACTACACCTTCGGCTTCGACACCGCGGTCAACATCGCGATGGAGGCGATCGACCGCCTCCACACCACCGCCGAGAGCCACCGGCGCGCCCTGATCTGCGAGGTGATGGGCCGCCACGCCGGCTGGATCGCCTTCCACGCCGGGCTCGCGGGCGGCGCCAACGTCATCCTCATCCCCGAGCTCGAGTTCGACCTCGAACAGGTATGTGGCTACATCGCCCGCCGCTTCGAGAGCCAGTATTCGCCGATCATCGTCGTTGCCGAGGGCGCGCAGCCGAAGGGCGGCGCGGCGGAGACCAAGGACGCCTCCCAGGACGAGTTCGGGCACGTTCGGCTCGGCGGGATCGCGCACTGGCTCGAAAGCGAGGTCCGCGAGCGAACCGGCTACGACGCGCGCGCCACCGTTCTTGGCCACGTCCAGCGCGGCGGCACCCCGACCGCCTTCGACCGCGTGCTTGCGACCCGGTTCGGGTTGCACGCGATCGACGCCGCTCACAGGGGCGCCTGGGGGAAGATGACGGCGCTGCGCGGGACCGAGATCGAGCTGGTCGACCTCGAGGAGGCGACGGCTGAGCTCAAGGTCGTCCCCGAACGGCTCTACGGCGAGGCGGAGGTGTTCTTCGGTTAAGCCGCTTCGAGTCGCTGCGGTGCTGCTCGCCGCGCTCGCCCTCGGCGGCTGCGCGGCCTCCGAGAACGGCTCGGTCGAGGGGCCGGTGACCGTCTACGTCAGCCTGCCGCTGACCGGGCCGCGGGCCGACGCCGGCCGCGACGCCGCCGACGGCGCCCGGCTCGCGCTCGACGACGCGGAAGGCAGGGCGGGCGAGCTCGAGGTCCGCGCCGAGTACCTCGACGACGCTCGCGGCGCCGCCTGGGACCCGGTCGCGGTCGGGCAGAACGCTCGCCGCGCGACCGAGGACTCGAGCACGGCCGCCTACATCGGCGAGCTCGACTCCGAGCCGACCCGGGCCTCGGTGCCGATCACCAACGAGGCCGGGATCGCCCAGATCTCCCCCGGCGCCGGGGCGGTCGACCTGACCAGGCCCGCCGCCGGCTACGAGGACTCGCCCGATCGCTACCGGCCCACCGG
>Ga0299913_10005225_pt1 | contig 11051 bp, 9 predicted proteins | sample RVTome_9_FD_201360 | JGI IMG/M metagenome (GOLD analysis project Ga0299913, IMG submission 201360) | Soil microbial communities from uranium-contaminated site in the Upper Colorado River Basin, Wyoming, United States - RVT155D38 (version 2) ... | reverse complement strand
GTCGGGCCGGAGAGAGAAGCCGGTCATCTTGCTGTCCTTGAACGTGCGGAACCGCAGATAGTTCTCGCCCCGTTCCTGGATGAAGTTCGGGTCGGCGTATTTGCCGGTATGCGACAGATTCCGCATCGGATCTCCGCGGGGGCCGAACACCTGCTTCTCGCCGGTCGTGAGCACCTGGCTGGCCGCCGGCAGGAACTTGGTGCCGGTCCCGACCGGAATGGCATTGAACCACCGCGATGCCGGGGCGGTAATCGTGATCGGTACCGTCTGCAGAAAGGCTTCCGTCGTTGCGACGTGCCTACGCGCCACCGATGGTCGAAGCAGCGCCCATTTCTCCAGCCACGCGGCCAGGTCCGCGCGTACGGTCGTGCGGTTCACGGCGGCATCGGCGGCTTCGACGGCCCCCAGATGCGCCTCCTGGCCCGCCGTAACCCCGACGCGCGGAATCGCGGGAACAACGGCGGCCGCCGGCTGCCGCACCGCGGCGACGAGCGCATCGAGGTGCGCACGCGCCGCGTCGGTATAGACCATCCCGCGTAGGTCCCGCTTCGGGAGATCGGTGGCAGGGTCGCGCTCGAAGGTTCGGCTGAAATACTCGGTGGAGATCTCGCCGGTTGCCTCCTTGACGCTGAACTTTCCGCCGAATCCCGCGTCCTGCTGCCGGCCCACGCTCGTAAACGTCCGCACCAGATCCGCTTCGTAGCGTTTCTTCAGCAGGCCCAGCATGGCCTCGGGTGATGTCGCTCGGGACGCGCGCGTGGTCGCATCCGTGGCCATCGCCTGGATTCGCATGGCGGCCTGGGCGACGTCAATCTCGTCGTGCATGTACAGCTCGAACGGATTGTCCGACATGAGGGCCCTCGCGAGGCCAACCGTGCTGGCGGCATCCGTCGCACTCTGGCGAGTGGCACCCTTGAGGTCCGCCTCGTACAGCTCGAAGAGACGTGCCGCCAGCCGGGACTCGAGCCCGGGATCGAACAGCTCTCTGGCGATCACGCGCGCGACACCCTGGACGGTCAGCGCGAGCATCATCGCGATGTCCTGGCTGTCGGGACGGTGCGCCCCGTACATCTCGAGATATGCCGCGATGCCCGAGGCTACGGAGGCGCGCGCCGGCACACCCCGGTGCGGCTGATCGAGCTTCGTGCGGAAGAACGGATCCCGATCCAGGTGGGCGAGTATCACCTCGGGCGTCACGACCCCCGCGCGCGTGCTGGTCGGTGCGCTGACCGTGATCGACGGCTTCTTGCGTTGGAGCGGGACCGCGCTCGCGCGCCCTTGAAGCGCGCGGGCGAGCCGCGCCATCTCGAGCACGCGTGGGCGCTGCCCAAGAGATCGCCGTAGCTCTGCGAGGGGATGTGAGGAGGGAGTTCCTGGCCCCTGGTGATGAGCCGGGGACCACCGGACACCCGTCGGGTCACCGCCCGCGCTGCGGGCTTTCATTGCGTGTTCAGCCATGCCCACCGCCATCCGACCCGCTCGGCGCCGCTCCCGCTCCGCGACCACAGCCACAGGCCGCTTGCGAGGGTTCTTGCACGGTGATCTGATGCCTCAGATCGGGTGTAACCGTCAAGCGGGCGCTGGCCAGGCCGACGCGCAGACTCTACGCTGACGCTGTTCGGCGCCATCGTGCCTGCGTCATCAAGCCGAACATCGTCAACGCCTGCAGGTCGGACGCGGCTCAGGTCGTCCCCCGTACACCCGATGCGACCGTGCCGTGACGTTCACATGCAGTTGCGTTCATCGACTGGTCCGCACATGTGGCATAGTCTCGTGCCGCACGGGAAGACCAGCGTCAGGGCGCACATGGATTCGCTGTTTTCGAGCCGGCGATGCTGGGGCGCGGCGATTGCGACATGTGCGATCGTCCTTGGCGGCGTGCTGACCCGCGCGCCGCTGCCACTGGAGGCGATGTCGCAGCCGCGTGAGATGTTCGCCGAGAGCGCGGCTACGAGCGCTTCATGGGGCAGTGGAGCCGCCAGCTGGCCCCGCTCCTGGTGATGTTCGCAGCCGTGGCTCCCGGCGACGACGTGCTGGATATCGGCTCCGAGACCGGCGCGCTCGCGTTCTCCATCCTCGAGACCGTCCCGTCGGCGCGCGTCACCGGTGTGGATCCCTCGAGCGCCTACGTCGGATACGCCCAGGCACGAGCCCCCGACGACGCATGCGATTCCTCGTGGGCGATGCCCAGGCGCTCGAGCTGCCGCCCGCCAGCGTCGACCAGACCCTCGCGCTGCTGGTGATGAACTTCATCCTGGACCCTGCGAAAGCCGCGCGGGAGATGGTGCGGGTGACGCGTCCCGGCGGCGCCGTGACGGCTGCGGTATGGGACTACGGCGACGGCATGGAGATGCTGCGCGTGTTCTGGGACGAGGCGGTCGCGCTCGATCCGGCGATCTGGTGGAAGATACGTCATCCGACGCCATCACGCGGTGTTCAACTGGACCGCAGCTGCAGCCTCATCGCCACATCCGCTGCGCAAGGCAAAAGCGTATCGTCCAACCAATCCTGCGGTGGTCCCGTCTAACCTAATTCGTGGGTGACATCCCCACATCTCCAGCGCCGGGTCCGAGACGCCGCGCTGTAACATGCTGTCGCGCCTGCGTCGTGGCTGTGGCGCAGAGTCTTCAGAAGCGGGCTATCTGGCCAGGCAGGAGCGGAATGGTGACTCATAGGCAATACGACAACCACCGACCGGGGCGCTTCGGTCTGGAGACATTCCGGCAAGACCTCGCGTATGCCATCCGTGGCTTCCGCCGCGACTGGGGACTGACTCTCGTGGCCGTGATCATCCTGGCCGTCGGTATCGGCGCCAACACCGCCGTCTTCAGCATCGTCAACCCGCTGGTACTGCGACCGCTGCCGTTCCTGGACTCCGATCGGCTGGTGTGGATTGAGAATACCGGGACGTCTGGGCTGAGCGGCCGAACGTTCCGTGTGGACGTATTCGAGCTGTTCCAGCGTCACGCGCGGTCGTTCGAGGGGCTCAGCGCCTACTTCGCATTCTTTGGATACGGCGGACACACGCTGACGGGGCAGGGCGAACCTGAACGATTGATCGCCGTGGATGTGGCCCCGCGATTCTTCGAGGTGCTGGGCGTGCAGCCTGCGGCCGGCCGTCTGTTCACGACAGACGAGCACAGCCGGAGCGGACCGCGCGCCGCCGTGCTGGGTCATGGGCTATGGCAGCGGCGGTTCGACGCCGATCCCGCGCTCGTCGGCAACGCGATCACCATCAACGGCAAGCCGGTCACCGTCGTCGGCATCATGCCAGCGGAGTTCGACTTCGCCTCCGTGTTCACGCCGGGCACCCGGGTGGACATGTTCCTGCCGGCCGATCTGGAGCAGATGCGCCCGTGGGGCAATACGCTGTCCATCGTCGGACGGCTCGACCCGGGTGTCACGCTGGGCAGCGCCCGAGCCGAGCTCGACGCCCTGGTGCCCTGGCTGCGTCAGGAAAACAGCGAGATCTGGGGGATCGGGGGCACGCTGACGAGCCTCAAGGAACACGTCGGCGGGCGCATGCGCCGATCGCTGTTCGTCCTCTGGGCGGCGGTCGGATTCGTGCTGCTGATCGTCTGCGCGAACCTTGCGAATCTGCTCCTCGCGCGTGCGTCTGGGCGCAGCCGCGAGTTCGCCGTGCGTATGGCGCTCGGCGCGACGCGCGGCCGGCTGGTCCGTCAGCTGCTGACCGAAGGCGTGCTGCTGTCGACGAGCGGGGCGGTCCTTGGCGTGCCACTCGCCTACGCACTGACATCATGGCTGACGACGAGCGAGACGCTGAGCGTCCCTCTTCTGCATTACGTCCGTGTGGACACGACCGCACTTCTGGCCACCGGTGCGGCTGCGCTCATCACCGGACTCCTCTTCGCCACCGTGCCCGCCCTGAAGGTCTCGGTGCGCGCGCCACAGGGAGCGCTTCAGGAGAACAGCCGCGGCTCGGTCGATTCGGCACGCCACGCACGGGTACGGCGCGGGCTCGTTGTCGCTGAGATCGCGCTCGCCGCGATTCTCCTCGTCGGCGCGGGACTGCTGGCGCGCAGCTTCATCAACCTGCTCGACGTCGACCTCGGATTCGAGCCGTCGCGTGCCATCGCGGCACGAATCGAGATGCAGGGACAGGTGACAGACCAGCAGCGCGTGGCGCTCTCGAGAGAAATCACGCGTCAGGTCGCCGCGCTCCCGGGCGTCGAGGGCGCAGGCTTCAGCGACGCCCTGCCGCTCGACCGCAACCGGTCTTGGGGCATCTGGGTACCAGGGCAGGGCTATCCAGACAATCGCCGGCCGACCACGTTCGTGTACGTGGTTGGTCCGGGATATCTGCATGCCATGGGCATCCGGCTCCAGGCCGGACGGGACTTCTCCGAGCACGACGTGCAGGAGACCGGCGCACCGGCCGCGCGCCGCGTCGTCATCATCAACGCAACGCTCGCCCGCATCCTCTACCCCGGCCTGGATCCCCTCGGCCGTGCCGCGATGACAGGAAACACGCCGCTCACGATTGTCGGCGTCGTGGAGGATGTCAGGCAGAGCAGCCTGGATGAGGCGCCCGCGTCGCAGATGTACCTGGCGATGACGCAAGGCGGCGCCGCCGGCAGTGCCGACCTGATCGTCCGCACTCCCCTGCGGCCATCCGCCCTCGTGCCGCTCCTGCGGAGGACGCTGGCCGACGTGGACGCGCGCCTGGTGGCCACCGACATCCGGCTCGTCAGCGATCTCGTCGAGCGCGCCGTGTCGCCCCGCCGCTTCCTGGTGACCCTGCTCGGCGGATTCTCGGCGCTCGCGGTGATGCTGGCCAGCCTGGGCATCTACGGTGTCATCTCGTACAACGTCAGCCAGCGCATACCGGAGATCGGTGTCCGCATGGCGCTTGGCGCGACTGGTGCGGACGTGCGCTGGCACATCCTGGGAGACACGCTGCGCATGGCGATAGCGGGGATCGTTCTGGGCATCGCCGTCTCGCTCGTGCTCGCGCAGGTGCTCAGCAGCCTGCTCTTCGAAACCTCGCCGGCTGATCCGCTGACGTTCGGGCTGATGGTCGCCGTCCTCGGCGCGGTCGCGACAGTCGCCGGCTACCTGCCGGCCGTGCGTGCCTCACGTATCAACCCCATGCGGGCGCTGAGGGGCTGACAGCAATTTCAGGTATCTTCCATTCGTCGCACGCCGAGTCGGCTACGGGGCACGTTCATCACAGGTGCGACCCCGCCAGCGGACGGCACTGAACAACCGCAGGGGACGGGAGTCCGCCTGATCATCTATTTCACGCCCGAAGTCCGATATCAGCTCTGCCTCAGTGTGCGTGCCGTTTGGGCGTCAGAAATCGGAATCCCAGTGCGTCGGACGCTGATCCTCAGCAACCTTGCGCAGTGCGACGCACCTGCCGAGAACGCCCAGCTCCCAATCGCGCTCCAGCACATCGGGTCGGAGAATCCGCCTGAGTGCCGGCACTCTGCCGCCCATGCGCCGCAACCGGCCAAGCCACGAAGGACCGCCAGCGGCCGATTCGGTGCTGCCGTACACCTCGTAGGCCGGATACGTCAGCGCGTGACGTATGACTCGCTTTACGCTTCGCCGCGCCGCGTCGTCGAAGAGCACGATTCCGCCGGGCCTGAGCAGGCGATTCACGTAATAGAACTCGACGAAGGCCTGCTCGAATCTGTGCAGCCCGTCGATGAACACCAGGTCGAGGACGCGCCCCTCTGCAAGGAGGCGCGGAAGGAAGAGTTCCGATGGTTCCGGGTGGAACTCCAGGAGGGCCTCGAATCCGGCATCGCGCAGAATGCGTAATCCCAAGCCGCGCCACTTCCCGTGCTGATAAGGGTCAAGCACGATGTGCCTGCCCGGCTGCGGAAGCCCGCTGATGGCCTCGCAGATGAACAACGTGGAGACGCCGTACGCCAGGCCGACTTCCAACGAGAGGGAAGGTTTGACTTCTCGCACGGCTCGCTGCAGGAGCTCGCCCGTGGACCGGTCAACGTGTGAGATGCGATCGGGAAACTCCGGGTGCCTCACGGTGATCTCGTTCGTGCCGTCCGACACGACTCCGGAGCTCAGGATCCTTTCAAGGACAGAGTTCATCAATCCACTCCACTGACCGAGACACCACCATCATCGAGCGAGACGTGAGGCTGGCAGCGTTCTCATCTCCCGGCCGTGGCGGTCGTGGCTGGACACCGTACGGCGTGATCCCATCCACCTTTATTCGAGGGTATGAGCGGCACCTCGCCTCGCGGCGAACAGGAGAGCGCCCGCCGCCAGAATACTCCAGCGAAAGCCTCCGTGCGTGTCATCGGCTGCTGACTCAGAAGACGGCGCTGCCGATGCCCCAAGCGAGGAGCAGCAGGAGCAGAAACAGCACCAGGAAGATGCCGGCAATGATTTTGGCGATCGCGAACGAGGCCCCCGCAATGGACGTAAACCCGAGAAGCGAGGCAATGAGCCCAATGACGAGGCAGGCGATGGCAAGTTCAATCATGCGAACTCCTCGGCGGACAAGACGCTCGCGGCCTGGAGGCTGCAGCGCGGGAGGGTGGACTCAGCGCCCGAAGGCATGCGCGCGCAGCCCCTATTTGCGCCGTGCAAGGTGCGGTCCCATCGATGCTCCACTGCACGCGTCGTCGGCAGCGGCATCGGCCCTCCCTCTGCACGGTCGCTGCAGGAAACCCGGCTTCGAGGACCGCCGCCAGGTCAGCTGTGGGCGTCAATGAACGAGACAGCCACAACTCTCCAGCCCATGCTGGATCAGTTGTGTGCCGCCGCGACGGACGAGCGGGTTTCGACGGGGCCCTGCTGGATGCCGTAGGCCGCGTCGGAAGGCCCCCGTTCAGTCACGAGAACGCGGCATGGCCGCTGAGTATGCCGCGACCGCCCGGATCCGGGCGTCGGTCAGCTGGCTGCCCACCTTGTCCGTGATTCGGTCATACGCCGTGCCCGCCGCGGGTCTCAAGCTGCAGTTGAGGCCGGCGCTCACGGTGGCGACCTATAGCGGGGCTGCTCGTCACGTATCGCGCCAGGCATTGATGACGAGCCGGCGCCACGCGCCGGATACATGCCGCGCAGCCTCGCCGCTTTGCAAGCTACATCGAGTTCAGGTGCCATTCAGAGGATAGCGGCTGAAGAACGCCGCCATAGACCTGGCAACTGGCTCAGGACGCTGCATGTGGAGGAGGTGGCCAACGCCCTCGATCGTGCAGTCCTCGACGTGCGCAAGCCACGTGCGGAGTCGGTCGGCCACCTCCACCCACAATGGCTCCGTGTCAGTGCCGCGCACCGAGAGCACCGGCTGGAAAATGGTGGCTGCCTGCTCAGCGCCGAAGCTCCACGCGCTGAGGGCCGGCAGTTCGATACCGAAGAACGTGTGGGCGTCCTTGACCGCCTGCGGAACGGCGCCCGGAACGCGTTGGTCGAGTACTGCCCGACAAGCGCTCCACTCGAGGCCGCTTACGGCGCTCATGAAGGCGGCCAGCGCGGCTTCGTGCTGGCCGGCGGCGTACGCGTCGAACGCGGGACCGGCCTTCTGGAGGAACCCCGCGGCACTGGGCACGGAGAGGAGCGACAGTTCCAGCAGGACGAGCGTGTGAACAAGCTCGGGGCGCTCGAGCGCAAGCTGGAGCGCCACGGCCGCGCCGCTCGAGTGGCCGGCGATATGTGCGCGACGCACACCCAGATGGTCGAGGAGCGCTGCGGCATCCGCCGCGTGGTCGGCGATGCTCACCGGCGGAGGCGTATGCGTGCTGCCGGCCCAGCCGCGCTTGTGATACGTGATCAGCCGGTATCCAGCGGCGAGCGCCGGCTCTGAAACGAGCGGCAGAAAGCCATCTGCCAGGACCGGGCTGATCAGCAGCACCGGGTCGCCCGATCCGGCGATATCGTACTCCAGCTCCACACCGTTGACTTTTGCGTTTGCCATGGCTTCTCCTCACTGACGCTCGCGCAGGACGGCTCGGCTCACTGCCACGAACGCGAGACGTATCGGTTCATCTGCTGCGGATCGTCGCCCTACACCAGTAATGCGTGACAAACGGTGTTACGGTGGGAGCTCGTCTCGTTACAATCACCGGCAGGCGTGCGCCCTTGGGGGGCAACCGAGCACTTCCACGGCGGGCTGTAAAGGATGAGCATGCAAGAAGCCACCGAAGCGATCCCTCTCGAACGGGCGCGGGGCGCCGCGGCCGCCGGCGATTGGCAGGACGCGTACGAGCTTCTCATCGAAGTGGACGCGAGGACCCCGCTCACAGGACCAGACGTCGCTCTACTGGCCGGCGTGGCGTATGCGGCTGGCCATCCCGATGTGACCATCGACACGTGGGAGCGGGTCCACAGAGCAAGCGTGCAGGCTGGCGATCACCTGGCGGCGGCTGGTGCGGCAGTTCGCGTTGCCATGCACCTGCTGTTCGATACGGCTCTCCTGGCGCCCGTCCGAGCGTGGCTCACGCGGGCGGAGCGACTTCTCGAAGGCCACGAAGACGACACGGCGGTCCATGCGTGGCTCGCCGTGGCGCGCAATTACGAACGACTGCTGTCAGGCGACTTCGCTGGCGCACGACAATGGGCCGTGCGAGCCGTCGAGGCCGGCACGGGTCGCGACCCGGCTGCGGCGGCCATCGGGCGGATTGCAGAGGCACGCAGCCTCATCCTGCAGGGCGATGTCTCGCGAGGCGTGGGACTGCTCAACGAAACAGCAGCCGCCGCGGTCGCGGGTGAGCTCGATCCGCTCTGGACCGGATTGGTCTACTGCGAGGTGGTGTGTGCGTTCCAGGCGCTCGGGCAGTACGACCTCGCAGAAGAGTGGACGAATGCGATGGAGCGGTGGCGGCACGGCAAGCCGGTTGGGAGCCTCCACGGGCGCTGCCGCGTCCACCGCGCCGAAATCCTCCGGCTGCGTGGGTGCTGCGCCGACGCGGAGACCGAGATCCTCACGGCGTGCGAGGAGCTGCGACCCTACTTACGACGGGAGTTCGGCTGGCCTCTGACCGAGCTTGGCCGGATTCGACTCCGGAAGGGAGACATCCAAGGCGCGGAGGATGCGTTCGTGGCGGCGCACGACGCTGGATGGGATCCGCAGCCAGGTCTCGCGTTAGTGCATCTGGCGCGCGGCGACGTCGCGCGTGCCGCCGCGGGCATTCGCGAGGCCCTCGGCCGCCCTTCGACGATTCCTTCGAAGGAGTGGCCGCCGAACACGGAATTGCGTCGCGCACCGCTCCTCGAGGCGCAGGTGGACATCGAGATCGCGGCCGGCGATCTCGTTCAGGCCCGGTCGGCCGCCGAGGAGCTCGGGCACGTCGCCGCGCTGTTTCAGAGTAAGGCGCTCGGAGCCAGTGCCGCACTCGCTGATGCACGGGTACGCCTGGCGGAGGGGGACACCGCGGGAGCCAGCCGTGTCTTCGAGACCGCCGCGCAGCAGTGGGCCGATATCGGCGCGCCATACGAAACAGCACTCGCACGGATAGGCCTCGCGCACGCGCTCGGGGCGGAGGGACAGGAGGAACGCGCCTTCCTCGAGTTCCGAGCCGCCCGCGCAACCTTCGACCGAATTGGCGCAGTGGATCCAGAAACTCGAGCGGCACAGGCCTCCGGCGATGCAGGGCGCGCGGAGCCGCCCCACTCCCAGCGGCGGACTGACGCGCATCTCGCCGATGCGGCCGTCTTTCGTCGCCAGGGTGACTACTGGTTGATCGTGTTCGAAGGGCGAACCGCACGCCTGCGCGATTCGAAGGGCCTGCAGTACCTGGCGCGCCTCCTCGCCGAACCTGCGCGAGAGCTCCACGCGTTGGACCTCGTGGGCGCGGTGAGATCTGGGCCCGACACGCCTGGCGGCCCGGCTGAATCCCGTCTGATCCCTGATGCGGGAGATGCGGGCGAGCTGCTCGACGAACGCGCCAAACGCACGTATCGCCGCCGACTCACAGAGATTGAAGAGGACATTGAGGAAGCGCGGAAGATGGGGGACGCCGACCGGGCGGCGCAAGCTGATGCCGAACGCGAATGTCTCGTACGGGAGCTTGCCCGTGCGGTCGGACTCGGGGGTCGCGATCGACGCGCCGGGTCCGCCTCCGAACGCGCCCGAAGCGCAGTCACCAGGGCCATCCGCCAGGCCCTGCCACGCGTCCGCGAGCATAATTCTTCGCTCGGCGAGCATCTGGACCGGACGATTCGGACCGGTACCTACTGCACCTACATGCCCGATCCTCGAGTGCCTGTGGTGTGGAAGCTGTGACGACTGGGTAGGCCATCTGAAGACCGTGTCCGAGGTCGCCGCGACTGCGGCTCACGACGATGTGAACCCGGCGACTTCGTCCCGAGCCCGCATCAGCCGCAGGGCATCAGCGACGCCCTCATCCTCCGTGCTGTAATGACCTTCCTCGAGCTACTCGATGGCATCATCGACAGCCGGCAGACGAGAGCTTCGAGGGCTCTTGGCATACTGATATCGATGGTCGCTGTCTCGAGTCGCCTTAGCACGACGTGTGATCCTCAGCCTCGCAAGGCACGCGCGGGACCGGCCCGCAGCACCCGCCGAACCGGCAGGTAGCTGGCGACAAACGCGACCCCGACCAGCATCGAGGCAGCAGCCGTGTAACTAGCAACGTCAGTCGATGCAACGCCAAACAGGAGCGAACCGGCCAGTCGTCCAAGGGCGATCGCACCCGCCGTGCCGAAAGGTACGCCGACACTGATCGGTCCGGCCGCCTCCGTCAGGAACATTCGGGTAATTTCGGAGCCGGTGGCGCCCAGTGCCATCCGGATGCCGACTTCCCGCACTCGCGACGCAACTCCGAACGCGAATACGCCGAACACGCCAAGGGCCGACAAGAGAAGAGCTGCAACGGCGAAGGCTGAAACGACGAACGCATTGAATCGGGACGATCTCATGGACTCCCCGACGACGTCATCGAGCATACGGACGTTTGCGGTACTCATGTCTGCGCTGACACTTCGCAGTTCACGACGGATGATCGGGACAACCTGATCCGCGGGAAGTGTGGTGCGGACGTGAAGTGTCATCGCAAAGGACGGATCTTCCAAGTATGGGACGTACACTTCCGCGGGGG
>Ga0299913_10005224_pt1 | contig 11051 bp, 8 predicted proteins | sample RVTome_9_FD_201360 | JGI IMG/M metagenome (GOLD analysis project Ga0299913, IMG submission 201360) | Soil microbial communities from uranium-contaminated site in the Upper Colorado River Basin, Wyoming, United States - RVT155D38 (version 2) ... | reverse complement strand
GTGCCTACACGTGGGGCGCGGCCATCGCCGCACTTCACGGGATCACGTTCGACCGTGAGCTCCTGTACCTGGCTGCAATGTTCCACGACACCGGGATCCCGAGCCCGGTGCCCGACGTCGACTTCACAGTTCGCAGCGCCGCGGTGGCACGCGAGTTCACCGACAGCCACCACATGCCTGCCGATATCCGCGAGCTCGTTGCCAACGCGATCGCCATGCACCACACCCCCGGCGTCGGCCTCGAATCCGGTGCCGAGGCCTACCTCCTATCTGCCGGCGCAGCCGTCGATGTGTTCGGCCTACGCAGCAACCAGATACCCGATGCAGTGCGCCAGAGCGTCATCCAGGAGTACCCGCGGCTGGGCTTCAAGCGAGAGTTCGCCGGGCTTCTCCGAGCCGAGGCCAAGCAAGTCCCTCGTGGCCGCGCCTGGTATCTGCGCCGCTTCGCCATGAGCGACCTAAGCATTCGGCTAGCGCCCTTCCGTGATTGATGTGACGGCAACCGGCAAGGGGTGCAGGCCCGCAGTCCGAAGTCTGTCGTGAGCTGAAGACCGTGGCTTCCTGGCGATTGGGCCTCTGGCTTTGATGGCGGGGGGCCCTGCGAGCGGACGATCGAGGGGTCCACCAGGCCGTGCGGGTGGACGTGCTCGTGCTCGTGCCCGACGAGAGCGGGGGGAAGCGCGATGCCACACGTGGTGACTCACGCCTGGGCGCCCAAGCGCGAGTGGCGGAAGCAGTCGCGTCGGTACACCGTCACGCTGCGCCCGGCGCCTCACCGCGACCTCGGAGGAGCACTACGAGCGCGACGAGCGCCGCGGGAACGACCATGCTGAAGCCGACCACAATCCCGTTGGTCAGCCCCACCGCCTCCTGAACGCGCCCGAGCACGATGTACCCGATCCCAGCCAAGGCTGAGCCAAGGCCGAGAACCATTCCTGATGCCGTCGCGGGTGCGCCAGGCACGAACTCCTGCGCGATGATGATGAGAGCGGGAACGGGCACGAAAATGAGGACGCCTGCGAGAGCAATCGCCCCGAAAAAGAGGACTGTCCCTGGCTCGCTGGCGACGACCGCGAGCAGTGGGCCGAGGCTCAGGAGGAGCGCCCCGACGATCGTGAGGACGGGGCCGAGCCTGGGCGCAAGAAAGCCGCCGAGGATCGAGCCGAGGCCGCCCGCGAAGGCGAACGCTGAGAGCGTCCAGCCGATAATGGGCGCGTCGGGTGAGTACGCATTTTCTTGCACGAGCCAGATCGGGATCGAGCCTGTGAACGTGACGAACGCCAGCGCGCTGAACATGCCGGCGACGGCGAGCAACCCGACCGGTCCGCGCAACAACCGCAAGTCGAACAACCGCCGAATGGGACGTCGCGGATGAGGTTCCCACCGAGGTAAGAGAAGGCCCACACCAGCGCCGAGGATGAGCCCCGGTACCGCGAGCCACACCGTTGCGTCACTGCCGTACGTGGAGACGAGGTACAGGATGAGGACAGGTCCGAGCGCGAAACCCACCATGCCACCGGCGGTGAAAAGACCGACGCCGAGGGTTGCATTCGACGCCTGCGTGCTGGCGATCGTCGTTCCGACGGGGTGGAGAGCCGCGGACCCGAGCCCGCCGATCACGAGCAGGACGAAGACGAGCCAGAGTTCGGAGGCAACACCGATCAGGCTCAAGAACGCAGACGCCATCAAGACGCCCCCGCATCCGATCACACGCAACCCGATGTCCTCGCCAAGCGCACCGAAGACAGGCTGCGTCACGGAGGAGGCGATCCAGAACACTCCGACCATCACGGCGAGGGTCGTGGGGCCCGCATCGAACCGCATCTGAAGAGTCGGGAGCAGCGCGCCCAAGATCGCGGTGATCGCATCGTTGACCGTGTGGACGAGCGTCATGAACACCGCGAGCGTCGTCCCGCCGAGGAATCCGGGCTTGCGGATGATGTGCGGCATCCAGGAGGGATCATGAAGGCCCGGTTTGCGGACGGTGGTGGTAAGTGGTTGGCTTGTGCCTAGGTTCTTGACTTGTTCGGCGGAGGGGCGCATGACTACAGAGGACGCTCAGTACAGCGCCAGTTCCACGGCGCCTGCAGACATTCCCGAGAGAGGTCACATCGGGCTGATCGTCCTGGCCTCGATCGCCGCCGGCTTGGTCTTGGGGCTCCTGTTCGTGCTCGCCGTGTTCGGCGGCGGCACGGAGGCGCAGATCACCGGCAGCGCTCTCGTCGCCCTCGGTGCGGGATTCGTGATGCTCGCGCTCGCCTCGCGCCGTTTCACCGCACAGCCGCAGAGTTGGGCACTCGCGCCCGGAATTGCAGCGGCTGTGGTCGGCCTTGGAGTGCTCGTGCTTTCGCCGGGCGATCACCTGCTCAGGCTCGCGGGATGGGTGTGGCCCCTACTGCTTGTGCTACTCGTCGGGTGGTCGTACCGCGGCGCACGCCGGTCGCTCCACAACTGGTCACGGCGCGCACTGCTCTACCCCGCCCTCTTCGTTCTGCTGCTCGTCGCGTTCGGCGGTGCCTTCGAGACCGTCGCCGAGGCAACGACTAGCAACCCCGCACCTGGGGGCGGCACGTATCTCGTCGATGGCCACCGTCTCTACTTGAACTGCGTCGGCGCCGGCGCCCCGACCGTGCTTCTCTTCAATGGGCACGGCGAAAGAACCCCGAGTTGGGCGTGGGTGCAGCGGTCCCTCGCATCGACGACGCGCGTCTGTGCCTTCGATCGCGCCGGCCAAGGATGGAGCGGCGCGGCGCCAGGCCGCCAGGACGGCCACCAGCTCGCGGCCGATCTGCACGGCCTGCTCACGGCTGCGCGCATTCCAGGGCCGTATGTGCTGGCCGGGCACTCAACCGGCGGCACCTACGCGCTCAACTACGCCGCCCGGTATCCGCAGGAAGTCGCCGGCGTCGCCCTCATCGACTCGGCCACCCCGTATCAGTTCGATCTTCCGGACTACCCCAGCTTCTACTCAACCTTCCGGCGCGTCTTTGCACTGTTCCCATCAATCGCGCGCGCAGGCATCGCCCGGCCGACACTTGGGACGGGGTTCGCGACGCTGCCGCCCGACGCCCGCGACCAATTGCGAACGTTCGCCGCGGCGCCGCGCGAGCTCAGGGCCAATCGGAACGACTTCCTCGAACTGCCGACGGTATTCGAGCAGGCGAAGGCACTGAAGAGCCTCGGTGACAAACCGCTTGCTGTCTTGTCAGCAGGTCGCGACCAGCAGCGTGGCTGGGCGACCCATCAGGAAAAGCTCGCCCAACTCTCGTCCAACAGCGTCCACCGGACAGCGCACGGGTCCACACACAGCGCTCTGCTCGTAGAAGAGCGGTTCGCGTCGATCACTTCCCGAGCCATCACCGACGTTGTTCGCGCGACCCGCTCAGGTCAGCCATTGCGCTGACGAGCGGCCCGCGGCTGTCGACCGCCTACTGCCGCCAGTTCTGTCGGCGGGAACCACGAGTTTCCCGAAACCTTCAGCCGTCCCGTCATCCGTCGAGCGTGTTCAAGTACTGGTGGATGAGCGCGACTGCCATCGCGCCTTCGCCGACCGCAGACGCGACGCGCTTGATCGAGCCGTGGCGTACATCGCCGGCGACGAAAAGACCTGGGTGGCTCGACTCGAGGTGGAGTGGCGCGCGGTCGAGTGGCCACGAGCGCGGCTCCCCGTCGAGCAGGTCGGGCCCGGTGACGAGGAAGCCGTGGTCGTCGCGGCGAAGCCAGCCCTCCACGCCTGCAGTCGTCGGTTGGGCGCCGATCATGACGAAGAGCGCCTCGGCATTGGCTTCGATCTCCTCGCCGCGGCTTTCGTCGCGGATCACAACCGAAGCGAGGCGGTCTTCGCCTCGCGCCTCCAGTACTTCCGCCCGATTGCGGACCTGGATTCGGTCGTGCGCTTCGATGCGGTCGACGAGGTACCGCGACATGCCCCGGTCGAGAGTGTCGGAGCGGCAGACGACGGTGACGCTGCGCGCGACGTCAGCGAGGTAGAGGGCTGCCTGTCCAGCGGAGTTCGCTCCGCCGACGACGACCACGTCGCAGTTGCGGCAGAGCGCGGCCTCGGAGGGTGAGGCGCCGTAGTGGACGCCGGCGCCGATCAGCTCGTTGACGCCCAGCGCCTCAAGTCGCCGGTAGTGGATTCCGTTCGCCGCAACGCTAGCGCGCGCCTGGACGGTCACGCCGCCGGTCAGCTCGAACTTGAACGGCACGCCGTTGCCCGGCATCGTGCGCACAAGTTCCACGCCGACGAGGACTTCAGCACCGAGCCGCGCAGCCTGTGCGTGGATGCCGGCGGCGAGCTCCGCGCCGCTCACGCCGTTGGGAAAGCCTGGGTAGTTTTCGATCCGCGCGCTCGTCCCGGCTTGTCCGCCTGGAGCCAGCGCTTCGACGACCACCGTTCGTAGCCCCTCGGAGGCTGCGTACAACGCGGCCGTCAGGCCCGCGGGACCCGCGCCGAGGATTGCGACGTCGTAGAGATCGAACTGGGGCTTCGTCGTCAGGCCCACGCGCGTGGCGAGCTCGTGCTTGAAGCGCTTCGTCTCGAGGTGCGCCTTCTGGTCTTTGGGGGAAACCGGGGGTAAAGCGCCGTGACGTGTCGCAGCGACGAATCTCGTCCGCATGAAGCCGTCCGGCCCCTCCAGGAGCGAGCCGTCGGGAAAGAGCACGCACGGGAGCCGGACGTCGGCCAGTGCCCCGTCGGCGGCGAGTAGACGCATGAGCGGGTCGTCGTCGACATCGACCCACCGGAACTCGACCCCGTTGCGCGACAGGAACTGCCGCGTCTCGGCCGTGCCGGGCGTGGCGGCGCGGCCGAGCAAGTAGATGGGGGCTCGCGGCCGCCTCACGCCGCCGTTGCCGAAGCGAGGTACCGGGTCGCGCGCTCTCGGGTTTCCGCGTCCGCCTTCTCCGGCGAGCCGGAATCGAAAGGAGGCTGCGGGTCGCACTCGATCGCGAGCTGCAGCATCCGCGCCGTCATCTGGTTGTAAAGGAGAAACGGATCTGCGTCATCTCAGGCTCCCGCCTTGACGGGCTCGACGTTGAAGCTGAACATCATCCCGCTCTCGTGGTGCTCTGCAATGTGGCAATGCGCCATCCAGCGGCCTGGGTTGGTGACGTCGAGCAGGATGTCGACGGTTTCCCCGGTGCGGACGAGCACCGTGTCCTTCCAGACGAGGTTGGCCTCCGGAACGCCGTCGCGGGCGAGCACGACGAAACGGCCGGCGCCGTGGACATGGAACGGATGGTGCATCGGGTGGTCTGAGTCCATCTCGTTGACGAGCCGGAGCTTGACGCGGTCGCCGACCGTGAACTTCCAGTCGATCCCGTGATTGGTGGCACCGGTCTCCCGGTCGACGAGCTTCCAGCGCATGTTGGCCGGCGTCGTCAGCCGGTTCACCTCGACCATGTCGTCTTCCCACTCGATCCCGCCCGCCTCGTGCGCGTGGTCGCCGTCGTCCATCGCGTGCGTCGCCGAGTGCTCCTCGCCTCCGTGAGCCACATGGGTGTGGTGCTCGTGCTCGCGCTCCTCGTGCTCGTGACCCTGATGCTCGTGCCCATGCGGTTCGTGCGAGTGTCCGGCACTCGTGACAAGCGCTGCGTCGACGAGCTTCATGCCGCACTTGGGGCAGCGGTCTGGCGTCGCGCTCATGACCTCCGGGTGCATCGGGCAGGCGTAGCTGCTCGGCGCAGCTATCGCCAGGAGCTTCATGCCGCACTTGGGGCAGCGGTCTGACGCCTCGCCGGTGATCTCTGGGTGCATCGGGCAGGCGTAGACGACCGGGCCATCTGGCACGCCCATGTCCATCTCGGCGACGAATGCGAGTGTCTTGTCGGGCTCTGCGTCGACGTGAGGTGCCAGCCGTTCCCGCTCTGCCGCCCACTCGGGGTTCTGGCGCAAGACGGCGAACTGATCCGCGAGCGGGGGGGTCGCCGGCTCGTCGCCCACCTCGATCGTCGCGAGCTGGAACGTCCGCTCGGGTGTCCGGTGCTCGAGGGTCAGCTGGCCGGCGTGCTCGAAGAGCGCATCGACCACGACCCGCTCGGAGGGTGCGAGCACGACGGACTCGACGAGCTCCTCGCGCTCGACGCGGCCGCTGTCGCCGCCGACGAGCTTCAGCTGCGCTCCTGGCAGGGCCACGTTGAAGACGCGCGTGTTGGCCGTGTTCGTGAGGTAGAGGCGAACCACCTCGCCTTGGCGTGCAGAGAAGGTTGCGTTCGTCTCGCCGCCGACGAGCAGGACGTTGCCGTAGCGGCCCATGGCGGCGAACGTCGTCTCTTCGCGATGGAACGGCGCGATCTTCCCGTCCTCGATCAGGACGTCGTCGAGCGTCAGGATCAGCTCGCGGTGTGCCGGCGGCCAGTAGTCGCTGGAGGCCGGAACGACGACGATGTTGCCGTACTGGCCCAGCTCCTGGCCGTAGTCCTCACGGATGTGCGGGTGGTACCAGTAGACGCCGGGATCGGGGAACGAGATGCGGTATGAGAAGCTCCCTCCCACCGGGATCGGGGCCTGCGTCTCGTGGGTGCCGTCGTAGCGGTTGTCGAGCCGCAGACCGTGCCAATGCACGGTCGCCTCGACGTCGCCCTCGTTGACGACGTCGACGATGAGCTCGGACCCCTCACGGACGCGGATCGCCGGACCGGGCACCGAGCCGTTGTAGGCGATCATGCGAACGGTGTCGTCGCCGAGGCGCTTCGCCACCGGCGCGATCCGCAGCTCGAACCTGTCGCCGTCGCCCAGCTCGACGACTTGCGGTCCAACCGCCTCGGGCAGGCCCGCCGTCTCCGTCGGGAAGTGATCGAGCTCCGGCTCGCGGTGCTCGTGATCGTGATCGTGATGTTCCATTCGTCAAATCCCTTCTGCGGCGCCCGCTGCCTGGGGAGCAGGACTGCCGTTCGTTTCAGGTGCGGGTTCGCTGCCGCCGCCGAGCTTGGCGGCGATGAAGGCGGCGTCGTCGGCGACGAAGCCGAGCAGCGCGGAGCCACGGGTGTGCTGCCAGGAGAGGCCGAGGAAGTAGAGCCCCGGCACCTCGGTGACGCCGCGACGGTGGCGCAGAGCCCCGTCGTCGTCCGTCACCGCCGGTTCGATCCACGAGTGGTCCGGCCGGTAGCCGGACGCCCAGACCACGGCGTCGACGTCCAGCTCGCTGCCGTCGGCGAAGCCCATCGTGCGGCCCTCGGCGCGGACGACGCGCGGTCGCACCTGGACGCCGAGCCGCTTCACCTGCCTCGGGCTCGAGCCGATCAGGGTGTCGCGGCCCCGTAGGCGTCGGCCGAGCCGCGACTCGACCGTCTTCGAGAGCAAGCCGAGCCTCGTCAGCCACCAGAAGACGTCGCGGCCGAGCAGCCGCTGCGGCAGCGGCTTTTGCCGGGAGCCGATCGCGAGATGCACCTCGCGGCTCGCGACGAGCTCCTGCGCGATCTGAAAGCCGGTGTTGCCGCCGCCGACCACGAGCACGCGCCCCTCGGGGACATCCGCCGGCCGGCGGTACCCGGTGCTGTGCGTCTGGAACACGTCCGCGGCGAGGCCTGCCGCGAGGGCGGGCACGTTCGGCACCTGGAACGGGCCCGTGGCCACGACAACCTGACTGGCCAGGATCCGCTTCTCGTCCGTCTCGAGCACGAACGCGTCGCTCTCTCTTCTCAGCGAGCGGACCGGGCTCGAGAGCGCGATCGGCAGTTGGAAGTGCTCCGCGTACCGCTCGAGGTACACGATGACCTCGTCGCGCGTCGGGTACCCGTCCGGGTCGCCGGGGAAGGCAAGCCCCGGCAGCGCGTCGTAGCGGCGCGGCGTGAAGAGAACGAGCGAGTCCCAGCGGCTGCGCCAGGCGGAACCCACCGAGTCCGCGGCTTCGACGATCACGAACCGTTTGCCCTGCTTGGCTAGCAAGTGCCCGATGGCGAGGCCGGCCTGGCCCGCGCCGATCACGACGACGTCGTAGCGCTCGTCGTTCATTACGACCCCTTTCTCGTCGACCCTGCTCCAACATAGCCTGCTGTCGATGTCTGATCAATGACGCGGAGCGCGTCGGAGCCGGCTTCGTAGATGGCGGCACCGTCCGTCTTCCAGCCGTGGCTTGCCCGGCCCGGCATCGCACTCGGCGCGCTCCTCGTCGACGGCTCCTTCGAGTTGGTCGGCGGCTTCGAGGAGAAAGGATGGAAACTCGCGGGCACGATCGTGCCCATCGCCTACACCGCGTGGTCTCTATGGCTGATCATTACCGGTGTCGTGCTGGTCGCGGCTTGATCGTCCATGGAGGGTCCCGAGAGAGCGTGAAGGCAATCGTCCAAGACACGTACGGCTCCCCCGACGTCTTGATGCTCAGGGAGATCGACCAGCCGGTGGCCGGGGACGACGAGGTGCTCGTCCGAGTGCACGCGGCCGGGGTCGATCAGGGCGTTTGGCACGTCATGGCGGGCCTGCCCTACTTGATCCGCCTCGCGGGCTACGGGATCCGCGCGCCGAAGAACCCCGTTCCGGGTGCAGACCTGGCGGGTGTTGTCGAGGCAGTCGGCAAGGGCGTGACCAGGTTCCAACCTGGCGAGGCGGTGTTCGGCATCGGCAGAGGCTCGTTCGCCGAGTACGCGTGCGCTCGTGAGGACAAGCTCGCGCCGAAGCCGTCGAACCTGAGCTTCGAGCAGGCAGCGTCGGTCGCCATCTCTGGCCTGCCCGCGCTGCAGGGCTTACGCGACCACGGGAAAGTGCGCCTGGGCCAGAAGGTGCTGATCATCGGCGCATCGGGCGGCGTGGGGACGTACGCCGTGCAACTGGCCAAGGCGCTGGAGGCAGAAGTGACCGCCGTGTGCAGCACGACGAAGGTAGACATGGTCCGCTCCATCGGCGCCGACCACGTCATCGACTACAGGCATGAGGACTTCGCGCACGGGAAGCACCACTACGACGTCATCCTCGACGTCGGAGGGAACTCGTCCTTGTCACGCCTGCGGCGCGCCCTGACCCCGAAGGGGAAGCTTGTCATCACCGGAGGCGAGACGGATGGGCGCTGGCTCGGGGGCTTCGATCGGCAGATCCGGGCGAGACTGCTCTCGCCCTTCGTGGGCCAGACGCTGACCACGTTCATCTCCCAGGAGAATTACGAGGACATGATCGAGCTCAAGAGCTTCATCGAAGCAGGAACGGTCAGGCCGGTCATCGACAGGACGTTCCCGCTGAGCGACGTTCCCGAGGCGATCCGCTACCTCAGAGACGGACGTGCGCGCGGCAAGGTCGTCATCACCGTGCAGGCGAATTAGGTTGCCCCGCAAGGTAACTACGCACTGAGTCTGAAGGGCGGGTCGCGGGAAGTGATCAGCGCCGTGACGTCGTCGCCGTGACCGAACTAATAGTCACCGGCGAGAGTAGGGCTTTCCGTCCTCGGCGTTGCGGGGATTCGCGTGTGCGGGCGGGGGTCTCCGGGAGCCTCTTACGGGATGTGCGCGGGGATGCATCGTTGCCTGGGTAGCAAACAAAGACTCCTTGGACTGCGGCCGTCGTCTTATCCCCTCGCCGACGCGACAAGAGGGAAACCGGTACTCCAGTTGCGCGGATTAGCGAGGACCGCCGCCAGCCGGCGGCGAACCCCCAGAGTGATGTGCGCCGGACATACGGATTGCGGCGGTCGTCCGCGGGCACGAAGAACGTCCGGTTTGCGGCGCGATGAGCTCCTTCGCACGGTTGCAATCGCGGGGGCCATGCGGTTCGAGCTCAGCGCGGAGTGCGGCAGTTGTCTGAGCTCCGCGCTTGGGGCACGGGTCCTTGCCAGCGCGAAGGGCCGGTCCCAGTCGCCGGCCCTTCTCTGCCGAACCGACACTTGCCCAGCTCTAGTCCGCGAGCGTGGCGCAGATGTCGACGTACTGCCCTTGGAACGCGTAGTTGGAGAAGCCGGTGCCGTTGAACGTGAATGAGGCTTGGCCCCTCATGAGATACCAGCCGGTTGGCTCATCCGGCGTGCCGGTCTCGGGATTCCAGTCGACCAGCCAAGGGCCGACCATCCGGTAGGCGTCACCCTCCGCCGTCACGTCGACGTGCAGTGGGCCCGCGAGGTTGAAGCTGATCGACATCCCGGTGTCGAGATTCGTCACGGTCGCCTTGCTCTTGGGATAGGTGCCGATCACTCGGGTGACGTTCCCGTCTCTGTCGAGGAGCAAGGTGATCCACTCGGTGCCCTCGAGTTCGATCAGGACGTCGAACGATCCGCAGGTGCTGACGAAGGTCGGCTGCGGCTCGCCGAACCGGATCGGCTTCGTCGCCGACGCGACCCCGGCCGAACCCAGCGCCAGCACGGTCAGCGCCACCACGGCGATTGCTGATCTCTTGAACATGACGGGGCTCCTTCCCTTCGCTGGACGGCTCACGGGAGTCACGGTAGGGGCGAGCGCTCCAAGAACGCTCCAAGCCCCTCGCACCATGCCGGCCGCGGACGCTACGGGTGAGAAGCCGCTCGTCGCCGGCGGCCGGGGGCGGTATCCGGCCTCAGTCGGAGGGGCAGGTGTCGACGTGGAGGTACGTCCGACACTCTTCTCGGGTCAGGTCGCGCGTGACGCGGTCTCGCGCGATCCCGAGAAGCTCCTGGAGGTCGGTCGTCAGGACCAGGACGGCGGGCCCCTCGTCCGGAGTCACGAGCAGTCGCCGGTCGTCGGCGAAGGCGACGTTCTGGATCACCGTCTGGAAGGGGATGCCCTGAAGGGGCTCTCCCGTGGCCAGCGACCAGATCCGTACGAGCCCGTAGCTGTCGGAGGAGGCGATCAGATTCCCGTCCGGACTGATCGCCACGTCCTTCACGACCCCTTGGTGTCCGGCCAGGCTGGCGGTCGGCCGCCACGTCTCGGTGTCGAGGACGACGATCCTCGAGGCCCCGCTTCCGCCGACGAGATACCGGCCGTCCGGTGTGAAGACGAGCTGTTCCAGAAAACCTTCCTCGAGCGAGCGGCGCTCCAGCTCCTGCCACGTCCCGGTGTCGAAGACGACGAAGGTTTCTCCGGAGGAGGCGACCAGGCGCGAGCCGTCGGGGCTGAAGGCGACCGTGGCCCCGTCGAAGATCTTGCCGCTGTTG
>Ga0299913_10005223_pt1 | contig 11052 bp, 9 predicted proteins | sample RVTome_9_FD_201360 | JGI IMG/M metagenome (GOLD analysis project Ga0299913, IMG submission 201360) | Soil microbial communities from uranium-contaminated site in the Upper Colorado River Basin, Wyoming, United States - RVT155D38 (version 2) ... | reverse complement strand
GTTACTTGAGGATCTTGGTGACGCGTCCGGCGCCGACGGTGCGGCCACCCTCACGGATGGCGAACCGCAGACCCTCTTCCATCGCGATCGGCTGGATCAGTTCCACGACCATCTCGGTGTTGTCGCCCGGCATCACCATCTCGGTGCCCTCAGGCAACGTGACCGTGCCGGTCACATCCGTGGTGCGGAAGTAGAACTGCGGCCGGTAGTTGTTGAAAAACGGCGTGTGGCGGCCACCCTCGTCCTTGGACAGGATGTACACCTGCGCGTCGAAGTTCGTGTGCGGCGTGATCGAACCCGGCTTGCACAACACCTGGCCGCGCTCCACCTCGTCCTTCTTCGTGCCACGCAACAACACGCCGATGTTGTCGCCCGCGCGGCCCTCGTCCAACAGCTTGCGGAACATCTCCACACCGGTCACCGTCGTCGACGTCGTGTCGCGGATACCGACGATCTCGATCGTCTCACCGACCTTGACGATGCCCTGCTCCACACGGCCCGTCACGACCGTGCCGCGACCCGTGATCGAGAACACGTCCTCCACCGGCATCAAGAACGGCTTGTCGATCAGACGCTCCGGCTCGGGGATGTAGGCGTCCACCGCCGCCATCAGCTCAAGAATCGAGCCCTCCCACGCCTCGTCGCCCTCCAACGCCTTGAGCGCCGAGCCCTTGACCACCGGAATGTCATCACCAGGGAACTCATAGGAGCTCAGCAGCTCACGGACCTCCAACTCCACCAGTTCGAGGAGCTCCGGGTCATCGACCATGTCCGCCTTGTTGAGGAACACCACGATCGACGGCACACCCACCTGACGCGCCAACAACACATGCTCACGCGTCTGCGGCATCGGACCGTCCGCCGCACTGACCACCAGGATCGCGCCGTCCATCTGCGCCGCACCCGTGATCATGTTCTTCACATAATCCGCGTGCCCCGGACAGTCCACATGCGCGTAATGACGGTTGTCCGTCTCATACTCCACATGCGACACCGAGATCGTGATCCCACGCTCCCGCTCCTCCGGCGCCTTGTCGATCTGATCAAACGGCGTGAACGCCACCGACGGGTTGTGCTTGTGCAGCACATTCGTGATCGCCGCGGTCAACGTCGTCTTCCCGTGGTCGATATGGCCGATCGTGCCAATGTTCAAATGCGGCTTCGTCCGCTCGAACTTCTCCTTGGCCATTGCCGTTCTCTCCTCGTGCGTCGTGCGTCGTGTCGATCTGGTGGTGGAGTGCTGGTGCGTCCTGGTGGCGAACTACTCGCCGCGTGACTTCGCGACGATCTCCTCGGCCAGGGAGGTCGGGACCTCCTCGTAGCCCGCGAACTGCATGGTGTAGGTGGCGCGCCCCTGGGTCTTGGACCGCAGGTCGGTGGCGTAGCCGAACATCTCGGCGAGCGGCACCTTGGCCGTGATCACCTGGCTGTTGCCGCGGGCGATCATGTGGCCGATGCGGCCGCGGCGCCCCGACAGGTCGCCGATGACATCGCCCATGTAGTCCTCGGGCGTGACGACCTCGACGTCCATGATCGGTTCCAACAGCGCGATCCCGGCCTTGCGGGCGGCTTCCTTGAGCGCCATGGATCCGGCGATCTTGAAGGCCATCTCGGACGAGTCGACCTCGTGGTAGCTGCCGTCGGTGAGCAGCACGCGGATGTCCACCAGCGGGTAGCCGGCGAGCACGCCGCCCTCCATGGCGTCCTTGACGCCGGCATCCACCGCGGGGATGTACTCGCGGGGGATGGCGCCGCCCTTGGTCTTGTCCTCGAAGAAGTAGCCGCCGACCTCGCCGGTCTCGGGGTCCACCACGGGCTCCGGGGCGAGCTTGCCCGTCGGCTCCAGCGTGATGATGACCTCGGCGAACTGGCCGGAACCACCGGTCTGGCGCTTGAAGCGCAGCAGGTGGTCCTTGACCGCCTTCTTGATCGTCTCGCGGTAGGCGACCTGCGGCTTGCCGACGTTCGCGTCGACCTTGAACTCGCGCAGCAGGCGGTCGACCAGCACCTCGAGGTGCAACTCGCCCATGCCGCCGATAATGGTCTGGCCCGTCTCCTCGTCCGTGCGGACGGTGAAGGTGGGGTCCTCCTCGGCGAGCTTGGCCAGCGACGTGCCGAGCTTCTGCTGGTCGGCCTTGGTCTTGGGCTCGATCGCGATGTGGATCACGGGCTTGGGGAAGTCCATGGTCTCGAGCACGATCGGGTGGTCGGGGTCGCACAGCGTGTCGCCGGTGGTCGTGTACTTCAGGCCGACGGCGGCGGCGATGTCACCCGTGAAGGCGGCCTCGCGGTCCTCGCGGTGGTTGGCGTGCATCTGCAGGATGCGCCCCATCCGCTCCTTCTTGTCCTTGGTGGAGTTCAGCAGGGCGTTGCCCTGGTCCACCTGGCCGGAGTAGACGCGGAAGTAGGTCAGCTTGCCGACATAGGGGTCGGTCTGGATCTTGAACGCCAGAGCGCTGAAGGGCTCGGCCTCGTCGGCCTTGCGCTCCATCGGCTCACCCTTCTTGACGTCCACGCCCCGCACGGGGGGGATGTCCAGGGGCGAGGGCAGGTAGGCGACGACCGCGTCGAGCAGGAGCTGCACGCCCTTGTTCTTGAACGCGGTGCCGCACAGGACCGGCGTGATCCTGCTGTCGACCGTGGCGAGGCGGATGCCCTCGATGAGCTGCTCGGTCGACAGGTCGCCCTCTTCGAGGAAGGTCTCGATCAGCGACTCGCTGGTCTCGGCCACGGCCTCGACAAGCTTGGCGCGCCATTCGGCGGCCTGCTCGGCGTATTCGGCCGGGATGGCGACGTCGTCCCACTTGGCGCCCAGCTCGGTGTCGCCGGGGGGCCACACGCGGGCCATCATCTCGACGAGGTCGATGACGCCGCGGAACTGGTCCTCGGCGCCGATCGGCAGCTGGATGGCGACGGGGTTGGCGCCGAGGCGCTCGCGGATCGAGTCGAACGAGCCGAAGAAGTCGGCGCCGGTGCGGTCCATCTTGTTGATGAAGCACAGGCGCGGCACGCCGTACTTGTCAGCCTGGCGCCACACCGTTTCGGACTGGGGCTCGACGCCGGAGACCGCGTCGAAGACGGCGACGGCGCCGTCGAGAATGCGCAGCGAGCGCTCGACCTCGACCGTGAAGTCCACGTGGCCGGGCGTGTCGATGATGTTGATGACGTGGTCGTGCCACATGGCGGTGGTGGCGGCCGAGGTGATGGTGATGCCGCGCTCTTGCTCCTGGACCATCCAGTCCATCGTCGCGGCGCCCTCGTGGACCTCGCCGATCTTGTAGTTGCGGCCCGTGTAGTACAGGATCCGCTCGGTGGTCGTGGTTTTGCCCGCGTCGATGTGCGCCATGATCCCGATGTTGCGGACCATGCTCAGTGGAAATTCTCGCTTCGGCATTGCTTCCGTCAGTCCTTGCGCTTGTCAGCTCGCGGGGGCGTTACCAGCGGTAGTGCGAGAAGGCCTTGTTCGCCTCGGCCATCTTGTGGGTGTCTTCGCGGCGCTTGACCGCGGCGCCGGTGTTGTTCGCGGCGTCCATCAGCTCGCCGGCCAGGCGCTCGGCCATGGTGTGCTCGCGGCGGGCGCGGGCGTACTCGGTGATCCAACGCAGCGCCAGCGTGGTGCCGCGCCCGGCGCGGACCTCGATGGGCACCTGGTAGGTCGCGCCACCGACGCGGCGGGACTTGACCTCCAGCTGCGGCTTCACGTTCTCGACAGCCTTCTTGTACGTGCCGACCGGGTCACCGCCGGCACGCGCCGCCATCAGGTCGAACGCGTCGTAGACGATGCGCTCGGCGAGCGAGCGCTTGCCGTCGAGCATCATCCGGGTGACCAGCTGGGTCACCAGGGTGGAGTTGTGCTTGGGGTCCGCGACCAGCTTGCGGCGCGGAGCGGGGCCTTTGCGTGGCATCTGCCTAGCCCTCCTTCTTCGCGCCGTACTTGGAGCGCGCCTGCTTGCGGTCGCGCACGCCACTGGCGTCCAGCGCGGCCCGGATGACCTTGTAACGCACACCCGGCAGGTCCTTCACACGCCCACCGCGCACCAGCACGATGGAGTGCTCCTGCAGGTTGTGACCCTCGCCGGGGATGTAGGCGGTGACCTCGATGCCCGAGGTCAGGCGCACGCGGCACACCTTGCGCAAGGCCGAGTTCGGCTTCTTGGGCGTGGTGGTGTACACGCGTGTGCACACCCCGCGCCGCTGAGGGGAACCCTTCAGCGCGGGCGTCTTGGCCTTGTCGGTCTTCGACTTCCGGGCCGTGCGGACCAGCTGGTTGATCGTGGGCATACGTCGTCCTGTTGTGCCGTTGTAGCCCGCTCTCCGAGCCACGGAGTCGGGCGTTTCTCTTGGTGCGTGGCTACCGCCGGGACCGGTCCGTCCGCGCGCGGCATGGCGACACCATGCTGTTCGCGTCGGGATCGGTTGGAGATCACGCGCTGGTCCGTAGTGGTGGCCCTGCTGCGGACCGCACGCGCTGCCTCCCGGAAGCGCACGACGACGCCCGGGATCTCCCGGGCGCAATCAGCGGCCTACGGTACGCGCCCCCGCCGCACGCGTCAACCTGACCCCCGCCCCCTTCCCCCCAACTTGTGCAGTTCGGGCCGCATACAGCCCAAACGGTTCAAGCTAGACCGGCGCGCAGATCCGCGAGGAACCCTTCGGCGTCGATCTCGACCCTATGCCACCCCACACGCAATATCCGCCAGCCGGCGAGCACCAGGGCGTTGCCGCGCCGGTGGTCGCGGTCGAGATCGGCATGGCCAGAGTGATACGCCAAGCCATCCACCTCAAGGCCCAGCCGCTTCGCGGGCCAGGCGATGTCGATTCGAAGCGAGCGGCCTCCCGCAGGAACCGGCCACGGCTGCGGCGCGGGCGTGGGCAAGCCAGCACCGCGGATCAGCGCCCTGACGCGATGCTCAAGGATCGAGTCGCAACGCTCCGGATGCAGTTCCCACACGAGCCGGCGAACGACGCCGATCCCTCGTACCGGACCCAGACCATCGATTCTGCGATCGACTCGATCGAGGGTGATGAGGCGCTTCTGCTGCGCTTCGATGAGGACCGCGCGCAGTTCGGGCGGCTGCAGGACCGCGGCCAGGTCGATGACCGTCCTGGTCGGTGTGGTCACACGAAGCCCGTCCATCTCGGCCAGATCTGCCGGCCGCAGGGTACCGGTCCGGCAAACCCGCACCGGTGCAAGTGCGGGGGCACGTTCGCTCAAAGGCAGAAAGACTTCGATGAACGGCGGCTTCGGCAGCAGGCCGAAGATGTGCGCCACGGTACGGCGACACAGCACGCTCTTGGGGCCGGCGGCCAATAGCGCAGCCTGGCACTCCTGCCGGAAGCCCCATTCCGCGCCGGGCAGCAGATAGACACCTCGGTGAAGGCGGCGCCAGCCTTGGCGGCGGACGATGCCTCGCATGGTGCTACGAGCGAGGCCGGCCTGAATGGCCTGGTCGACACTGATGACGCCGCCCTGCGAGGCGGCCAGTTCCAATGCGATCCGTAGTGCGCTCATGCGCGCACTTTGCGTCGCAGTCTGCCGCCAAGACCTGTTTTGCCAAGGTCAGCCTGTGGGCAAACGCTCCCCGGTACCGAAACTTTGAACGGTTTGGGCCTTATACGGCCCTAACTGCACAAGTTGGGTTAGTCGAGCAGGCCCCGGCGCAGCAGGATCGCGATCGCGTGCGTGCGGTCGGAGGCGCCGAGCTTCTCCATGGCACGCGACAAGTGCGTCTTGATGGTGTCCTCGGACACGCCCAGGCGGCTCGCCACCTGGCGGTTGGTGCAGCCGTCGCTCACGGCGCGCAGCACCTCGAGCTCGCGGGGCGTCAGGCCGGCGGGCGGCGCTTCGAACAGCGCGCCGATCAGCGAGTCGTCGACCACGCGCTCGCCGCTGACGATGCGGTGGATGGCGCCGCACAGCGCGGCCTCGGGAGCGGTCTTGAGCAGGAAGCCCTGGGCGCCGGCCTGCAGGCACTCGCGCACCAGCTCGGCCGAGCCCGCACCGGACAGCACGAGCACGCGCGGCGCGCCGGCTTCCAGCAGGGTGCGGACCGCGCCGACGCCACGGACGTCGGGCAGGCCGAGGTCGAGCAGCACGATGTCGGGCTTGACCTTGTCCAGGGCGGCAGAGCCGGCGAGCGCGGATCCCGCCTCGCCCACGACATCGAGTCCGTCGTCGGCGGAAAGGATGGTCTTGAGTCCCGAGCGGATGGTGGGGTGGTCATCCACCAAAAGCACGCGGATCAGGCCGGTCGTGGTCGTCATGGCTCTACTGCTCCCTTGAGTCGCGAGGTCTGCCGCCTACGCGGTGAGGCTGTCGGTGAGTCGCTCGCTGCGCGCGGGCCCACAGGCCAGCGGGAGCGAGGCGGTGACACAGCTGCCGAGTCCGGGGGCGGACCGCACCCGGAGCTCGCCGCCGCCGGCGGCGACAGCGTCACGCAACCACGGCAGGCCGAGGTGGCCGGGCCGGGGCGTCGACGCCGCACGAGGGTCGAATCCTGCGCCGTCGTCCTCGACGGTCACGCGCAACTCGCCGTGCTCCTCACGGACAGTGACCCGCGCCACGCGGGCGTCGGCGTGCCGGAGGTTGGCGAGCGACTCCTGCACGACGCGCAACACCAGGTCGGCGACCTCGTCGCTCAGGCCCTGGGGCACCTGGCAGGTGAGTTCGACGTGCGCCCAGTGACAGCGGCGTGCCGCCGCGCCGAGCTGCGCCTCCAGCGTCATGTCGCGCCGGGTGGGGTCCCCGGCGATCACGCCGCGGAGCGAGGCGACCAATCCGGACAGTGCCTGGTCGATCTCGGCGAAGTCGGGGTTTTCGCGCACACGCATCTGCAAGGCGATGGCCTCCTGAAGGGGTCCGTCGTGCACCCGCTCGACGAGGTTGGGCTTGCCGGTCTTGGAGATCGCGGCGAGCGAGGGGGCCCCGGCGAGGAGCGCAAACGCCGGGGCCGCCTGCTCGGCCATTGCTGGGTCACGGTCCGTCACGACTCCGAAGAGGGCGAACAGCGCACGTCTGACCACGTGGGCTGGAGCGCCGTGTGCAGCCAGCTCCCGGCGGGCGAGTGCCCACGCGGTCGCCGGGTCCTGACCAAGCGCTGCGGCAGCGGATTCCAGGCGCTCCGCCTCGACGGCAATTCCCAGGTGTGCGACCACCCGGCTCCACGTCTCGGCGATGCCTCGAGCCTCCTGCTCCACTGCTCACCTCCCCGGTCGTCCGTGACCTGCTACAGAAAGTGATCGGCTCGTGACTAGTCAGAGTTGAGCAGCCCGCCGCAATTTCATCCCCCGATTGCGTACGCAACGGGCGACACCCCCTCCCCCACCCACCCCCCAGACGGGCGACGGGGGGCAGCTACTTGAAGTCGGGTCCCAGGTACCGAATGGCGACGGCGCCGGACTCGGTGGGGTGTTCCTCCCACAGGATCGCCCAATCACCCTCATCGGCTGGCACGTGCAGGTACCACAGGCCGCCTTGAAAGCGCACTCCGCGGCAGCGCCGATGGCCTGGATCCTCCTCAAGCCAACCCAACCGCACGTCGATACGGTCCAGCAGTCTGCCGTACAACCGCTCGTCCGCCTCAAGCCGTGATAGCTCCGAGAGCGGCTCCGGGTCAAAGAACAGGCGGGCCACTAGCTGGGGCGGCGCGGCCGCTCGACGAGCCGTTCGGGATGGGCACGGTTGTCCTCCACGCGCGCCACCAATTCGGGGTTGTTGAGATAGCGCAGTTCCGCCTCGGGAAGTGTCACAGCAGGGGTAAGGGTCACGACGCCGTCCTCGCTCACATGCACCAGGTATTGACGCTTCGGTCCGACCCCAGCTTGCCGCAAACTCACTCGTGACCTGCTGTCAGTTTCCACAGTCGTCATGAACGTGCTCCCATCTCAGGCTCGATGCCCCATTGCCCCGCTTACCCCACTGTGTCACTTACCCCACCATGCCACAAGCTCCGCCCAGCCACCGGCTTGCATCCCAGCCTTCATCCGATGGGCGAGCATCACGGGCTCGCAGCGGCCGCCCGCCCCCAGCCTTCATCGATGGGCGAGCACGACGGGCTCAAGAGCGGCCGCAAAGCGAAAGGCGCCAGGAATTGGCGAGGCCCGGTGGCCTGCGCAGGACGCTCAAAGGGTTTTCGCGTCCGAAGCAGGCCACCGGGCCTCGCCGGCAAAGCACCAGGCAAGAACTCAGAAGCGGCCGCTCCCGCCCTGGCCCTCGCCCATCGTCCACCCTTCGTCCTGCTCGTACTCGAACGAGCCGTCGCCGAACTGCTCCAGGAGTTCCGCGGACACCAGCTGCTCGGGGATCTCGGTCGGCAGGACCCGGACCGCGCGGTATTTGCGCATGCCCGTGCCGGCCGGGATCAGCTTGCCGATGATCACGTTCTCCTTGAGGCCCATCAGCGAGTCGCTCTTGCCCTCGATGGCGGCCTCTGTGAGCACGCGGGTCGTCTCCTGGAACGAGGCGGCCGAAAGCCACGACTCGGTTGCCAGCGACGCCTTGGTGATGCCCATCAGGATCTGGCGGCCGTTGGCGGGCTCGCCGCCCTCGTCCACGACGCGGCGGTTCTCCTCGGTGAACTTGAGGCGGTCCACCAGCTCACCCGGCAGGAACGTCGTGTCGCCGGGCTCGATGATCGTGACGCGCCGCAGCATCTGGCGGACGATCAGCTCGATGTGCTTGTCGTGGATCGACACGCCCTGCGAGCGATAGACCTCCTGGACCTCGCGGACCAGCAGCTTCTGGGTCTCGCGCGCGCCCAGCACCTCGAGCATCTCGTGCGGGTCGATCGAGCCGTCGGTGATCTGGTCGCCGACGCGCACCTGCTGGCCGTCTTCGACACGCAGGCGGGCGCGGCGGGACACGGTCACCGACCACGTCTCGTCGTCGCCGCCCGCGTCGATGGTGATCGCCAGGCCCTTGTCGGTCTCCTCGATGGACACGCGCCCGGTGAGGTGGGCGATCTCGGCCTTGCCCTTGGGGCTGCGGGCCTCGAACAGCTCCACGACACGCGGGAGGCCGTGCGTGATGTCCGCACCCGCCACACCGCCGGTGTGGAACGTGCGCATCGTCAGCTGCGTGCCCGGCTCACCGATCGACTGCGCGGCGATGATGCCGACCGCCTCGCCGATCTGCACCGAGCGGCCCTCGGCCAACGCGCGGCCGTAGCACATGCCGCACACGCCTTGCTTCGCCTCGCAGTTGAGGACCGTGCGCACCTTGATCTCGCGGTCCGACGGGGCCGGCGGGTTGTCCAGGGCCTCGCCGGTGTCGGGGTCCACCCCGTCGCGCAGCACGGCGCGCAGCAGGCGGATCTCGGCGTCGGTGATCTCGGTCCCGGCCTTGAGCAGGTGCTTGCGCGTGCCCGGCCAGTACACCGTCTCGGCCAGGATGCGGCCGTACAGGGACTGGCTGTCGCGGTCGCCGACCGTCAGGGCGACGCCGCGCTCGGTGCCGCAGTCGTCCTCGCGGATGATCAGGTCCTGCGCGATGTCCACCAGGCGGCGGGTCAAATACCCCGAGTCGGCGGTGCGCAGGGCCGTGTCGGCGAGGCCCTTGCGGGCGCCGTGCGTGGAGATGAAGTACTCGAGCACCGACAGGCCCTCGCGGAAGTTGGACTTGATCGGCCGCTCGATGATCTCACCACGCGGGTTGGCCACGAGGCCGCGCATGCCCGCGATCTGGCGGATCTGCGTCATGTTCCCTCGGGCGCCCGAGTTGGCCATCATGTAGATCGGGTTCAGGCGGGAGAAGTTCTTCTCCATCGCCGACGCGACCCGGTTGGTGGCCTCGGTCCAGATCTCGATCAGTTCCTGCTTGCGCTCGTCGTCGGTGATGACGCCCTTGCGGAACTGCTTCTCGACCTCTTGCGCCTGCGCGTCGTGCTCGGCCAGGATCGCCGCCTTCTGCGGCGGCGCCTCGACGTCGGCGATGGACACGGTCACGCCCGCCTTGGTGGCGTAGCGGAAACCGATGTCCTTCATGCGGTCCAGGACGGCCGCCGTCTCGTGGCGCGTGAAGTTGTCCGCGCAGCGGTTGACCAGGTCGGCCAGCTCCTTCTTGCCGATCAGGTAGTTCGTGAACGGCAGCTGCGCCGGGAGCACCTCGTTGAACAGGGCGCGGCCCGGGGTGGTCAGCACGCGCACGCCGCGCGCGGACGTCACGACGCCCTCGACGACCTCGTCCTCCTCGTCGATGTCGCCGAACACGTCCACGACGTTGATCGCACGGTCACGCAGCTTGACGAGCACCCACTCCTGCAGGCCGACCTCCTTGGCGTCCAGCGCCATGATCAGCTCGCCCATGCCGGAGAACGCCTGGAGCCGCACCTTGCCGGCCTTCGCGTCCTCGAGCAGCTTCGGGTCCGGACCGGTCCCGGGGGCGTCGCGGCCCTCGGCGAACGTCAGGTAGTAGCTGCCCAGCACCATGTCCTGCGTCGGCGTGGCGATCGGGCGACCGTGCGCCGGCGACAGGATGTTGTTCGAGGAGAGCATCAGGATGCGCGCCTCGGCCTGCGCCTCCGCCGACAGCGGCAGGTGCACGGCCATCTGGTCGCCGTCGAAGTCGGCGTTGAACGCCGCGCACACCAGCGGGTGGATCTGGATGGCCTTGCCCTCGACCAGGCGCGGCTCGAACGCCTGGATGCCCAGGCGGTGCAGCGTCGGGGCGCGGTTCAGCAGCACCGGGTGGTCGCGGATGACCTCCTCGAGCACGTCCCAGACCTGCGGGCGGGCGCGCTCGACCATGCGCTTGGCGCTCTTGATGTTCTGCGCGTAGTTGAGGTCGACCAGCCGCTTCATCACGAACGGCTTGAACAGCTCCAGCGCCATCTGCTTGGGCAGGCCGCACTGGTGCAGCTTCAGCTCGGGGCCGACCACGATGACCGAACGGCCCGAGTAGTCGACGCGCTTGCCCAGCAGGTTCTGGCGGAAGCGGCCCTGCTTGCCCTTCAGCATGTCGCTGAGGGACTTCAGGGGCCGGTTGCCCGGGCCGGTGACGGGACGCCCGCGGCGGCCGTTGTCGAACAGCGCGTCGACGGCCTCCTGCAGCATGCG
>Ga0299913_10005220_pt1 | contig 11055 bp, 13 predicted proteins | sample RVTome_9_FD_201360 | JGI IMG/M metagenome (GOLD analysis project Ga0299913, IMG submission 201360) | Soil microbial communities from uranium-contaminated site in the Upper Colorado River Basin, Wyoming, United States - RVT155D38 (version 2) ... | reverse complement strand
TAGATAGCGGAGCGGTACTGCGTGCCGACATCGTTGCCCTGGCGCATGCCCTGGGTCGGGTCGTGCACCTCGAAGAACCGCTTGACCAGGTCGGCGTAGGACACCTTCGCGGGGTCGAAGACGATCCGGATCGCCTCGGTGTGGCCGGTCCGGCCGGAGCAGACCTCGTCGTACTCCGGGTTCGGGGTGTGCCCGCCGGCGTACCCGACCGAGGTGGACCAGACGCCCGGGATCTGCCAGTAGATCTCCTCCGCGCCCCAGAAGCAGCCGAGCCCGAAGATCGCGACCTCGTGGCCCGCCGGCGCCTCGTCGGTGACCACGGGGGTGCCGAGCACGACGTGCTTGTCGGTGAGGTTGAACGCGCGAGCGGTGCGCCCCGGGAGCGCCTGGTCGGCGCTGATGAGCTCGGTCTTGTGGCGGCTGAACAGGGACACGGTGCCTCCAGGGAGTCAGGGGCCGGAACGTCAATTCTGACGCATGAGAGCAACAATCGGCTCCCGCGCGCTGTTCCCCTCGTACGCCGGCTGCTCAGCCGTGGTGCTCGGCGCACCAGGCGTCGCGCCTGGTCGAGTTCGGCGCGGCGAAAAGGGTCCGCATCAGCACCGCCTGGGTGGCGGCGTACAGCTCGATCTGGCGCTCGGCGATCCTGCGCTGGAGCGGCGTCCTGGCCAGGGCCAGCTCCTCCGCGTGCCGCCAGACCCCCTCGCGCCAGCCGCGCATGATCACCCCGGCGGCGGTCTCCTCCAGCGTGCTGACGTCGATGTCGTCGAACGCCGGGTCGAAGCGCGCGGCCTCCTCGGCGAAGACGGGCGCGTACAGCGAGTCGAGGCGCTGGTCGTAGGCGTTGTGGTCGCGCTTGTGACTGGTGCCGTCGGCCGCGGTGAGGCCGACCTCGGCGAGCACGTGCGGGAAGTCGCGGTTGATGTGGGCGTTCATGGCCAGCATGAAGTTGCCCAGACCGGTCATCGACCTGTCGTCCTCGGCCTGGAGCGCGATCGCCCACGCCTTCGGAACCTCTCCCCGGCGGCCTTCGTGCCAGTCGTCGCGGACGTCGAAGTAGAGCTCGGCGAAGACCGCGTCGACCTGGGTGAGCCACGTGCGATCGCTGAAGTACCCGCTGCGGGCGGCGTCGCGGACGTTCTCGGTCACCCGGAGGTAGGCCAGCGCGAACACCGCGTCGTGGTCGCACGCCGCCGCCAGCCCGTCCAGCCGGGTCTGCATCTCGGAGATCACGTCGTCGATGCACGTGTCCTCGCCGCCGGGGCAGACCTCCCCGACGTACGGCGTGTGCGGGACCGGGAACGGCGGCAGCAGGTCGATCACGGGGTCGAGGACCTCGAAGGTCGTGCCGGGCACGAGCGGACCCAGCGGGCCCAGCGGGTCGTCGCCGTCGGCGTGCGCCGAGGCGGGAGCCAGCAGCGAGAGGGCGAGGCCGAGCGTCAGGGCGACCTCGAGTCTGCGCATGGGGTGTCCAACGAGCCGACCGCCCGGGCGGTACGTCGGGCCCGGACCGATGGATTCGGGCGCTCCGGCGGATCAGTATCGAGTATGACCTCTTCCATCGCCAGTTCCATCGACAGCATCCTGCTCGCCAGCGCCCACCCCGAGCGCCTCCGGAGGTGGTACGTCGAGGCGTTCGACGTGCAACCCGACGCGGACGGGTTCCTGCCCCTGGGGTCCGTCGGCGTGCTCGTCGACGGGCGTGACGACGTGGATCCGACGACCGCGGAGCCGGGGAGGGTGATCCTCAACCACCACGTCCCCGACATCCACGCCGCAGCGAAGCGGCTCGACGAGATGCGCGCGCCGTGGGTGGCGCCCGTGGAGTACCGCGACGCCGGCCTCTGGTTCGGCACCGTCGAGGACCCGGACGGCAACTACGTCCAGCTGATCCAGACCACGCCGGACTACTGGGTCCAGAAGCGGCAGCGCGCCGGTGCGTCGACCGGGCCGCTCACCGGCGCCTCGCTCGCCGTGCGGCTGCCCGCGCAGGACCTGGAGCGCGCCCGCAGGTTCTACTCCGAGATCCTCGGCCTCGATCCGATCGACGAGCGGCCGGGCGGGCTGCTCTACGGCTGCGGGGGACAGGAGTTCGTGGTGTTCGCCTCCACCGGGCGGGCATCCGGCGAGCACACCCAGATGGGCTTCACCGTGCCGAATCTCGACGACGCGGTGGCCCAGCTGAGGGCCCGCGGCCTGGAGTTCGAGCACTTCGAGTTCGGCGACCTCCAGGTCACCGACGGCATCGTCACCATCCCGGGCTACTACTCGACCAAGCCGCCCACGGGGGAGCGCGCCATCTGGTTCCGCGACAGCGAGGGAAACCTGCTCGGCCTCGGGGAGCACACCTTTGACTGACGGCCAGTGGTATCAAAGTGATACTGTCTCGTCATGGCCCTCACGCTGCGCACCGACGAGGAGCTGGAGCAGGCGCTCACCGAGCTCGCCGACTCCCAGGGACTCTCGCGCCAGGAAGTGATCAGGCGCGCGGTTCTCGACATGCGCGACCGCATCGGCCACCGGGCCCGCGTCGCGGATGCGTCCCGTCGGATGCGTGAGCAATATGCGGAGGCGCTCGACCGGCTCGGCTCCGTATGACCCATGTCGACTACCTCGACCTCGAAGACCTCCTCCAGCTCACCGACGATCTCGGCGCCGGACCAGTGCGTGACGTGGGCCTGCTGGAGTCCGCTGCGGCCCGCCCGCGCACCAGCCTGTTCGGCGAGGACGCGTATCCGACGCTGCCGCTGAAGGCGGCCGCGCTGCTGCACTCGATCTGCCTCAACCATGCGCTGGTCGACGGCAACAAGCGCCTGGCCTGGCTCGCCGCAGCGACGTTCCTCGACATCAACGGCGCGGTGATCACCGTGACCCAGGACGAGGCGTTCGACCTCGTGATGACGGTGGCCGAGGGGGGCCTCGACGTGCCCGAGATCGCCGAGCGGCTGCGCTGAGTACGCTCGCACGGTGAGCGAACAGCAGCACCGACACAAGTCCGGCTTCGAGACGCGTGCGATCCACGCCGGCTACGAGCCCGACCCGACCACCGGCGCCGTGATCCCGCCGATCTACGCCACCTCGACGTACAAGCAGGACGGCGTCGGCGGGCTGCGCGGCGGCTACGAGTACAGCCGCTCGGCCAACCCCACCCGCACCGCGCTCGAGGGCGCCCTGGCGGCGATGGAGGAGGGGGAGCGCGGCTTCGCGTTCGCGTCCGGGCTCGCCGCGGAGGACACCCTGGTCCGCACCACCTGCCGGCCCGGTGACCACGTGGTGCTCCCCGACGACGCGTACGGCGGCACCTTCCGGCTGTTCGCGAAGGTCGAGGAGCCGTGGGGCATCGAGCACACCTCCGCCCCGGTCTCCGACGTCGACGCCATGCGCGCCGCGATCCGCCCGGGGCAAACCAAGCTGGTCTGGCTGGAGACGCCCACCAACCCGCTGCTCAACATCGGCGACATCGAGGCGCTGGCCGCGGTCGCGCACGACGCCGGCGCCCTGCTGGTGGTCGACAACACCTTCGCCTCGCCGTACCTCCAGCAGCCGCTCACCCTCGGCGCCGACGTGGTGGTGCACTCGACGACGAAGTACGCCGGCGGACACTCCGACGTGGTCGGCGGTGCGCTCGTGGTCCGCGACCTCGGCCTGGCCGAGCGCCTCACCTTCCACCAGAACGCGATCGGCGCGGTCGCCGGGCCGTTCGACTGCTTCCTGACCCACCGCGGCCTCAAGACGCTCGGGGTCCGGATGGACCGGCACTGCGACAACGCGGAGCGGGTCGTGGAATTCCTGACCGGGCACCGGGAGGTCAACGAGGTGATCTACCCGGGGCTGCCGGACCACCCCGGGCACGCCATCGCGGCCAGCCAGATGCGCCGCTTCGGCGGGATGGTGTCGTTCCGGGCCCGGGGCGGCGAGCAACAGGCGCTCCGGGTGTGCGAGCGGACCGAGGTGTTCACCCTCGGCGAGTCGCTGGGCGGGGTGGAGTCGCTGATCGAGCACCCGGGCCGGATGACGCACGCCTCGGTGGCCGGCACCGACCTCGAGGTCCCGGCCGACCTGGTCCGGCTCAGCGTCGGCATCGAGACCGCCGACGACCTGCTCGCGGACCTCGACCGTGCCCTCGGGTGACCTCGCGGTCTGCGTCGATTTCGGCTCCACGTTCACCAAGGCCTCGCTGGTCGACATCGACGCCGGCCGGATCCTGGCCCGCGCCGAGCACGCGACCACCATCGAGACCGACCTGCTGGACGGGTACGACGCCTGCCTAGCCGACCTGACCCGGGTCGTCCGTGGGGCGCGGAACGCCGAAGTGCTGGCCTGCTCCAGCGCGGGCGGGGGCCTTCGGATCGCCGTGGTCGGCAACGAGGAGCTGGTCACCGCCGAGGCCGGGCGCCGGGTCGCGCTCAGCAGCGGCGGCAAGGTGGTGTCCGTGATCGCCGCGGCAGGCGGTGTCGTCCCAGGACACCTGGGTGACCCCGACGTCGTGCTGCTCACCGGCGGCACCGACGGCGGCAACGTCGAGGCGATCACGTCGGCCGCCCGGGACCTGGTGGCGGCGGGGTGGACCGGCCCGGTCGTGGTCGCCGGCAACGTCGACGCGCAGGCCGACGTGAGCACGATCCTCGGCGACCTGCCGCACGTGCCGGCCGCCAACGTGGTCCCCAGGATCGGGGTGCTCGCCCCCGACAGCGCACGGGCCGCGATCCGCGAGACGTTCCTCGCCCACGTGATCGGCGGCAAGCACCTGAGCGCCCGCGACGACTTCACCGCGATGGTCCGCGGCGCCACGCCCGACGTCGTCCTCACCGGCGTCGAGGTGCTCGCCCAGGCCGCCGGCGACGTCGTGGTCGTCGATATCGGCGGCGCCACCACCGACGTCCACTCCGTGGTCCGGCTCGATCCTGAGGACGCGGAGCTGTCCAGGGAGGTAGTCGCCACCACCCCCGTCTCGCGCACGGTCGAGGGTGACCTCGGGATGCGCTGGTCGGCGGTCTCGACGGCCGCCGAGGCGGGCCTGGACGACCTGCGTGACGCCGCCGTACGACGCGCGGCCGAGCCCGCCTTCCTGCCGACCTCCGCCGGCGAGCGGGACGAGGACGAGCGGCTCGCGGCCGCGGGGGTCCGGCTGGCGCTGCAGCGGCACGCCGGCAGGTCCCGGGTCGTGGTCAGCCCCGAGGGGCGGGTGGTCGAGCGCAGCGGCAAGGACCTGCGTCAGGTGCGCCTGGTGGTGGGCTCGGGCGGGGTGCTCCGGCACGGCCGGGCGGGCATCGAAGAGCGGGTGCTGTGGCCCTGCGCCGGCGCCGACCTCGCGGGCGGATGGCAGCTGCCCGAGGATCCGGTCATGGTCGTCGACGGTGACCACGTGCTCGCCGCGGTCGGGTTGCTCGCCGGGCCGCACCCCGACGCGGCGTACCGTCTTGCCCTGACCCTTCTCGAGCACGGAGCCTGACCACGTGAGCAACGACGCTGACATCGCCGAGCCGGACCCGTCCGACGAGCCGTCGGACGCGCAGTCGGACGAGGTGGACGCCGCCGAGGCGGAGGCCGCCGAGACCGAGGAGAACCGCCGCCGCTGGCCGCTGCTGCGGCACCGCGACGAGGACGACGAGAGCTTCGCCCAGCGGCTCGCCCACCAGTGGGCATATGTCCGCGATGAGCGCCGCCACGAGCCGGAGCCGATCACCGCCGGTCGGTCCAACTTCAGCCCGGCGCAGGTGCCGTGGGGGCTCGACCTGGCCGCCGCGTGGAGCTGGCGGTTCCTGGTGATCGCGGCGGCCGGCTTCGCGATCTTCTGGGTGCTCGGGTTCTTCGCGGTGATCACGCTGCCTCTGGTGATCGCGCTGCTGATCACCGCGCTGGCTTCGCCGCTGGTCAACCTGATGCACCGGATCGGGATCCCCCGGGGCCTGGCGTCCATCACGGTCGTCCTCGGCGGGATCGCGGGGGTCAGCCTGCTCCTCACGTTCGTCGGGCAACAGGTCGCCGGCGGCGCGTCCGACCTCGCCGACTCGACGGTGAAGGGTCTCGGCGAGATCAAGGAATGGCTCAAGGACGGGCCGCTGAACGCCAGCGACTCCCAGATCGACGGCTGGATCCAGCAGCTGCAGGACGCGATCCGGGACTGGTCCAAGGATGGCGAGGTCCTCAGCCAGGTCACCGAGGTCGGGGCGGCCCTCGGCCACGTGCTTGCCGGCTTCTTCATCGTGCTCTTCTCCACCTACTTCTTCCTCGCCGACGGCGAGCGGATCTGGTCCTGGGCGGTGCGGCTGGCCCCGCGCGCCGCACGGGAGCGGGTCGACAGCTCGGGCCGGGTCGCCTGGATCTCGCTCACCCAGTTCGTCCGGGCGACCGTGATCGTCGCCCTCGTCGACGCGGCCGGGATCATGGTGGGCGCGGCGGTCATCGGCGTGCCGTTCGTGCTCGCGATCGGCGTGCTGGTCTTCCTCGGTGCGTTCATCCCGATGGTCGGAGCCACGATCGCCGGCTCGGTCGCGGTGCTGGTCGCCCTGGTCGACCAGGGGCCGCTGGCCGCGCTCGCCATGCTCGCGGTGGTGATCGGGGTGCAACAGCTCGAGGGCCACATCCTGCAGCCGTTCCTGATGGGGCGCTGGGTCTCCGTGCACCCACTCGGCGTGATCGTGGCGATCGGCGCCGGCGTGCTGGTGGCGGGGATCGCGGGCGCGCTGGTCGCCGTACCGTTCGCGGCGGCGGTCAACGCGGTCGTGCAGCACCTCGCCGCCCACACGGCTCCGGGCGACGATCCGGAGGAGGAGCTCGCCGAGGACTACGAGGAGATCGGTGCGAGCGTTCGCGTCGAGGACAAGGACGACGTTGAGTGACGTGACCCTCGCCGACATCGAGGCCGCCCGCGAACTGCTGGCCGGCGTTTCGGTCCACACCCCGATGGAGGACTCCCGCTGGCTCTCCGCCCTGGCCGGCGGGCCGGTGCTGCTCAAGTGCGAGAACCTCCAGCGCACCGGCTCCTTCAAGGCCCGCGGCGCCTACGTGCGGATCTCCCGGCTGAGCGAGGAGGAGCGGGCCCGCGGGGTGGTGGCGGCCTCGGCCGGCAACCACGCCCAGGGCGTCGCGCTGGCCGCCCAGCTGCTCGGCATCAAGGCCACCGTGTTCATGCCCGAGGGTGCGCCGATCCCCAAGGAGAAGGCCACCAAGGGGTACGGCGCGGAGGTGGTCTTCCAGGGCCGCTACCTCGAGGACGCGCTGGTCGCGGCCCGGGCCTTCGAGGCCGAGACCGGGGCGGTGCTGATCCACCCGTTCGACCATGTCGACATCGTCGCGGGACAGGGCACCGCCGGCCTGGAGATCGTCGAGCAGGCCCAGGAGCTGCGGACCGTGCTGGTCCCGACCGGCGGTGGCGGCCTGCTCGCCGGCGTCGCGATCGCGGTGAAGACGCTGCGCCCCGACGTGCGGGTGGTCGGCGTGCAGGCCAAGGACGCGGCCGCCTACCCCGAGTCGCTCCGCCAGGGCCACCCGGTGCCGCTGGCCAGCATGAACACGATGGCCGACGGCATCGCCGTGGGCCTCCCGGGTCAGGTGACCTTCGCCGCCGTGCGCGACCACGTCGACGACATCGTCACCGTCTCCGAGGAGTCGATGTCACGCGCCCTGCTGGCCCTGCTCGAGCGGGCCAAGATGGTCGTGGAGCCGGCCGGTGCCGCCGCCGTCGCGGCGCTGCTGGACGAGCCCACGGCGTACCAGACCCCGGTGGTCGCGGTGCTCTCCGGCGGCAACATCGACCCCCTGCTGCTCGGCAAGGTGATCCGGCACGGCATGGCGGCGGCCGGGCGGTACGTCAGCCTGCACGTCAACATCCCCGACGTCCCCGGTGGTCTGGCCGAGCTGCTGACCGAGGTCGGCCGGGCCGGCGCCAATGTGCTGGAGGTCGTGCACGAGCGGATCTCGCCCTCCCTCGACCTCGATCGGGTCGAGGTGCACCTCCAGCTCGAGACCCGCGGCGCACCGCATGCGGAGAAGCTGATGACCCGGCTACGCGAGTGCGGCTACCTCATCCACGAGTGACCCCTGTCAGGCGGTGTAGGGGACCGCGTCGAGGATCTCGACCTTCTGTTCCTTGCCGTTCGGGGCCGTGTAGGTGACGGTGTCGCCCTGGCGGGCGCCGAGGATGGCCGAGCCCATCGCCGACTGCGGCGAGTAGACGGTCAGCCCCTCGGGCTCGATCTCGCGGGCGCCGAGCAGGAACTTCTCGGCCTCGTCGTCGTCATCGCCGACGAACTTGTAGGTCACGACCATGCCGGGCTCGACGATTCCGTCGTCGGCAGGGGTGTCGCCGACCTCGGCCCGGCGCAGCATGTCCTCGAGCTGGCGGATCCGGGCCTCCACCTTGCCCTGCTCGTCCTTGGCGGCGTGGTAGCCGCCGTTCTCCTTCAGGTCACCCTCGTCTCGCGAGGCGCTGATCCGGGCGATGATCTCCTGACGCACGGGGCCCTTGAGGTTCTCGAGCTCCGCGTGGAGCTTGTCGTGGGCGTCCTGCGTCAGCCAGATCGTGCTCGGCTCGGTCGACTGGGACATCGGGTACTCCTGAACTGAATAGCGACTTCGGGCGGATCGTGCGGGGGTCCCGGGCACTGATGGCGGGCGGGCCGGATCGGGCCAACGGGCCCCTGGCGGACGGCCCTCTCGGGACGACTCAGTCGGACCAGTCTAACAAGGACGGGCCCACAAAGCAGATCCGTCAGCGCGGGCGGCGCTGGTCGGGCGTGGTGCAGCCCATCAGTTCCACCGCCGTGGCCAGCCGCTCGGTGCGCACCGTCTCCTCGTATCGGGAGCCCTCGGCGGGCTCCGCGGTGAACGACAGCTCGCCGACCACGCTGTGGTCCTCCGCGTAGGCGCGCAACAGGCAGGTGGCCACGATGTCGTCGGCGCCGAACTCCACGTCCACCACCGCGGTGGCGGTGTGCTCGTCGACGGCGTCGAACCCGACCAGCGCGGACTCCACCTCCGGCGTGGAGTGGCTCACCGAGGTCCACGCGAGCCAGCCGCCGAAGGCCAGCGCGACCACCACGCAGGCCGTGATCAGGACCCGGCGCCGCCATGGGGCCGGGGCGCCGTACCGATCCGTCGGGGCGGCCTGCGAGCTCACCGAACAAGCGTCCCACCTAGGCTTGCGCCATGTCGCAGCGCCCTGGGACCGGGCCCCGATCGGGATTCCGGTTGATGCACGTGCACGCCCACCCCGACGACGAGTCCAGCAAGGGGGCGGCTTCGACGGCCAAGTACGTCGCGGAGGGCGTCGACGTCCACGTCGTCACCTGCACGGGTGGCGAGCGGGGCTCCATCCTGAACCCGAAGATGGACCGTCCGGATGTGCTCGCGAACATCTCCGAGATCCGGCGCCAGGAGATGGAGCGGGCCCGCGACATCCTCGGCGTGACCCAGGACTGGCTCGGCTTCGTCGACTCGGGGTGGCCCGACGGCGACCCGAAGCCGCCGCTGCCCGAGGGCTGCTTCGGCCTGGTGCCAGTGGAGGAGGCGGCCGCGCCGCTGGTCCGGCTGATCCGCTCGTTCCGGCCCCACGTGGTGACGACGTACGACGAACGCGGTGGTTATCCGCACCCCGACCACGTGATGTGCCACCAGGTCAGCGTGGCCGCGTTCGAGGCCGCCGGCGACCCTGCGGCGTACCCCGATGAGGGCGAGCCGTGGCAGCCGCTCAAGCTCTACTACCACCACTCGTTCAACCGGCCCCGGATGCAGGCGCTGCACGACGAGATGATCCGGCACGGGCTGGAGTCGCCCTGGGCGGAGCGGCTGGAGGAGTGGAAGCCGGAGCCGGAGTGGGACGCGCGGATCACCACCCGGGTGCCGTGCGCGGAGTACTTCGGGGTGCGCGACCAGGCGCTGCTGGCGCACGCCACCCAGATCGACCCGGACGGCTTCTGGTTCTCGATCCCGCGGGAGATCCAGGAGGGGGTCTGGCCCACCGAGGACTACGAGCTGGTGGTGAGCCATGTCGAGTCCGAGACCCCCGAGGACGACCTCTTCGCCGGCATCGCCGCCCCCCCTGAGAGACTCGATCCATGACTCAGGCCATGACTCTGGTTTCGCTCGTCGCCCGGGTTGCCGAGCAGGCTCCCGAGGACGACGACGTGGTGGCCGGCTGGACGGCGTTCGCGGTCTTCGGCCTGCTGATCGTGGCCGTGGTGTTCCTCGGGTTCAGCCTGACCAAGCAGCTGAGGAAGGCCGACCGTGCCGAGGAGGCCGGGCTCTACGACCCGTCAGACAAGAAGAAGCGGGCCGAGCCGGCCGAGTCGGCCGAGGACACCGAGGAGTAATCCTTCATGGGCGTCGTCACGACCGAGCAGGTGCTGACCTTCGGCCTGGCCGCGTTCATCCTGATCGTGATCCCGGGGCCGAGCGTGGTCTTCGTGATCGGTCGCGCCCTCTCCTACGGACGCGGGGTGGCGATGGCGAGCGTGCTCGGCAACAGTGCCGGCCTCTTCGTGGTGATGATCCTGGTCGCCGTGGGGCTCGGCGCGGTGGTGGCCGAGTCGCTCGTGGTGTTCACCGTCCTGAAGATCCTGGGCGCGGCCTACCTCGTCTACCTCGGCGTACAGGCGATCCGGGACCGCCGCGGCATCCACGTCGACGACCCGGGGGCGTCGGCGGTCCTCTCGCGGTCGCGGGCGATCCGCCAGGGCTTCGTCGTGGGGGTCAGCAACCCCAAGGGGTTCATGATCTTCGCCGCGCTGCTGCCCCAGTTCGTGGCGCGGGAGCAGGGCAGCGTCCCGGCGCAGCTGTTCGTGCTGGGGGCGCTCGCGGTGGGCCTCGGGCTCGTCTCCGATGCTGTCTGGGCAACCACCGCGGGCGCGCTGAGGGACTGGTTCAACGCCTCCGCCCGCCGCGGCCGCGCCCTCGGCGCCACCGGCGGGGTCTCGATGATCGGCCTCGGCGTCGGCATCGCGCTCACCGGCCGCCCCGAGTAGGGCTCTCTCACAGCCGGCGCACAGCCTGGCGACGGCCCGCTGCCAGCAGCCGCCCGCATCCTCGGCCTCAACCGACCGAGGAGAGCAGATG
>Ga0299913_10005219_pt1 | contig 11057 bp, 7 predicted proteins | sample RVTome_9_FD_201360 | JGI IMG/M metagenome (GOLD analysis project Ga0299913, IMG submission 201360) | Soil microbial communities from uranium-contaminated site in the Upper Colorado River Basin, Wyoming, United States - RVT155D38 (version 2) ... | reverse complement strand
CGTCGAGGATCAGCACCCGGGCACCGCGGGCGAGGGTCCTCAGGATCTCCACGCGCTGTTGCTCCCCGACGGAGAGCTGCCAGATCTGCGCCGTGGGGTCGATGTGGATGCTGAGCTCATCCATCAGCCGCATCGTGCGATCGACCAGCACTTTCCGTGACACCACGCTCGGCGTGTCGTGCCACCCGAGGTGCACGTTCTCCGCCACCGTCATCGGCTGGATCAGCCGGAATTGCTGGTGCACCATGCCGATCCCCGCCGCGATCGCCTGCGACGGCGAGCGGAAGTGGTGCTCGGTGCCGTCGACCTCCACGCTCCCTCGGTCCGCACGGTAGATCCCCGCGATCACGTTGCTGAGGGTGGTCTTGCCTGCCCCGTTCTCCCCGAGGAGGGCGTGGACCTCGCCGGCGCGTAGCTCGAGGTCGACGTCGTCGAGCGCGAGGGTCTCGTCGAAGCTCTTCGAGATCCCTCGCGCGCGGATGACGACTCGCCCGAGCCCGTCGACGTCGGGCTCGGGCGCGTCGTCCGATCCGTGGTCTGGAAGCGTCAGGCTAGGCGACACCCGACACGCCCGGAAGTCCCCAGTCGATGGCGTAGGCCTCGACCGGGGTGAGGGTCTCGCCCTCCGGCACCACCTCGTTGCCCTGGTCGTCCTCGAGCGGCCCCACGTACGGCGTCGTGCCGGGGGGGATCGTCGACTCGGCCTCAGCTACCGCGTCGATTACCTCTTGAGGGACGTTGTCGCCCCACTCACCGAGTTCCAGCGGCAGCAGACGAACCTCGTCCTGGGATGTCCACGTGCCGTCCAGCACGGCCTGCGCCTGTTCGATGTAAAAGTCCCGCCAGTCGAGTTGGTACGTGTTCACGTAGGCGGTTGGCCCGAACTCGCGGATGTCCGTGTTCCAGCTCGCTCCCCAGACGCTGCGCTCCTCGCACACCTGGAGGAACGCCGGCTCGTCCATCACGGAGAACACGAAGTCCACCCCGCCGTCGATCAGGGCGTTCGTCGCCTGCGTGGCCTTCTGCGGGTCGAAGAACGAGCTGATCATGACGGCCTGAACGGTGGCGTCCGGGTTCACGGTCCTGGCGCCGAGCAGGAGGGGGTTCACGTCGTTCCACGCGGTTGCCGTGGGGAACGCCCCGACGTAGCCGAGCTGGCCGCTCTCCGACAGGGTGGCCCCGGCGACGCCCAGGAAGTAGTTGGGCCTGGCGTGCTCCACGTAGTAGGGATACAGGTTGTCCGTGTACGTGTGACCGTCGGCCTCCAGGAAGAACACGTCCTCGTTCCGAGCGGCGACGTCTGACAGGAAGTTCGCGTATTCGGTGTTCGCGATCACGAGCTGGTTCTCGGAGGCCAGCCGTTCGAATGTCTGACTCGCTTCGGCGGAGATCGGCACGTTCTCGACGAACGTGGTCGTCACCCTGTCGCCGAGGGTGGCCTCGAGGTGCTTGCGCGCCTCGTCGTGGGTGAACGTCCACCCGTTGTCGGTCGTGGGACCGATGTACGCGAACCCGATGTTGACGACGTCCAGGGTCGCACCGTTCCCGGCCGCGCCGCCGTCCGGCTCTTCCTCACCACCGCAGGCCGCGAGCAGCGAGCTCCCTGCGAACAGGCCGGCGGCTCCCAGGCCGGCGTCGCGGAGCAACCGCCGCCTGCTGATCTGCATCTCCCACACCGAGCGCGCGGGCAGCCTGCCGCTTGAAGGTCGACGACCCTCCATGTTGCCTCCTTCCCTTCGTGCGCACGGGCGCGACGGAGTCGGGCGCCTGCGCCAGCGAGACTGCAGCATGCCGTGCACAGTCTGTCAAGGCAGCTCGGAACGACAGGCTCACCGCTACTCGAGCTCGCCACGGAGCTCGGCGATCTCGGCCTCGAAGCCCGTCCGAAGGCGGCGCCGCTCGTCTGCGTCGAGCCACGTGGCCTCGACCCCATTCATCGCGATCTGGACGGCATCGTCGACGGAAAACTCCATACGCGGGCACGTGTCCTCGTACTCCCATCCGATGTCGGTCCGGAACATCGGTGGGTCGTCCGTGTTGAAGGTCACACGGAGGCCTGCATCGAACATCTGCTTGACGGGATGGGCGAGGTAGTCGGTCCACCCCGAGAGGCGCTCGCTCGAATGCGGGCAGCAGGTGAACGGCACCGCCTCGTCGCGGACGCGCTTCACCGCCTCGGGGTCGTCCACGACGTGGTACCCGTGGTCCACCCGCTCGCATCCCAACTCGTCCAGCGCCTCGAGGACGTCGGCGGGCGACGACGAATCGATCTCACCGGCATGGGCAGTGACGTGCAGGCCCCCGGAGCGGGCGAGGCGATAGGCCTCCACGAACATGCCCGGCCGCTCACGGTTGTCGGGCGCGAGGTGATCGGATCCGATCCCGATCACCTCGTCGTGAGGTTGCTCCAGCACCTGCCGGACGAGCTCCACCGCCGCACCGGGACCGTCGTACTTGTTGATCGCGACGATCATCCGGCACCGCACGCCGTACGTCTCCTCGGCGCGGCGGATCCCGTCGACCACACCGTCGACCGCGGTCTCGTAGTCCGCGCCGAACGCATAGTGGTTCGTCGGGTTGAAGAACATCTCCCGGTACCTGAGGTTCCCGAGCAGGACGCCGTCCTCGAGCGACTCGAAGGCCACACGCGCGAACTCCTCGCGACTCACGATCGACTGCGAGATCGGGACGTACACGGCGAGGAAGTCCACGAGGTTGTTGTAGTCGTAGAGCTTCTCCGGGTCGTCGCTGGGAAGACGTATGTCGTGAGCCCGGGCCAGCTCGATCGCCGTCGTCGGGCGAACGGATCCCTCGAGATGGCAGTGGAGCTCCACTTTCGGGATCTTCCGCAGGAACTCGGGGTACTCCATACGTCCGCCCTTCGATCCGGTCGCACGACAGCCGCGACGGTTCGGCGTATCGTGGTGCGGCCCTCAACGAAACGTCAAGTCCGCAGCTCGCGAGGAGGCACCGATGGTGGACACCGACGTCGACGTCCCGGCCGCCACCGGCACAGGCCCGAACCTCGGCGAGCGTCCCGACGGATGCACCTTCGATCCCGGGGAGTGGGCGATCCTCGCTCGATACTGGTACCCCGTGGCGTGGAGCGAGGACGTGGACGACCGACCGTTCCCGTCCACGCTGCTCGACGAGGACCTCGTCGTCTATCGCACCACGGGCGGGATCGTGGTGGCGCGCGATCTGTGCCTTCACCGAGGTTCGAGGCTGACCCTGGGGTGGATCGACGGGGACGAGCTCGTCTGCCGGTATCACGGTTGGCGGTACGCGGCCGAAGGTCGATGCTCCCGGATCCCCTCGCAGCCGCCCGAGCGGAGGATCTCTCCGAGGGCGCGCCTGTTCACGTATCCCGCGCAGGAGCGCTACGGCATTGTGTGGGCGACCCTGGCACGGCAGCCGACCGAGGACCTTCCGGAATGGCCCGAGGGCGAGGACCCCGCGAGCCGCCGGTTCCATCTGCCGTCGCAGGAGTGGCGCACCTCCGCGGCTCGTCAGATCGAGAACTTCCTGGACGCGAGCCACTTCTCCTTCGTGCACCTGGGGACGTTCGGCAACCCCGCTCGCGCGCAGATGGAGGACTTCGACGTCCAGGTCACGCCGCGGGGTCTCCACTACGACATCCCGTACCTGGCGGCGAACCCCGACCATTCTCGCCTGGGCGACGCGCCCACGATCCAACGCCAGATGACGTACGATCTCACGCTCCCGTTCTACGGCGAGCTGACGGTCGGGTATCCGGAGAAGGGCGAGGGAGCGAGGCACTCGATCTTCAACTGCGCCCAGCCAATCTCCGCGAAACGCATGCGCGTGTACATGTCGTTCTCCCGCAACTTCGATTTCGACCAGCCGATCGAGGAACTGCTGGCGTGGGAATCCGCCATCGTCGCCGAGGACCGCCCGGTCGTCGAGAGCCAGCGTCCCGAGGAGCTGCCGATCGAGCTCGCGCAAGAGCTGCACGTCCAGGCGGACCGCATGACCATCGCTTACCGCAAGGAGCTCGCGCGCCTCGGCCTGGGTCCCGGATCGACGAGGTAGCCGACGGCGAAGTGACGACGGCAGATCGCCGCCAGGCCATGCTCGTCGGGGCGCGGGTCCCCCGGGTCGAGGACGAGCGGTTCCTCACGGGGCGCGGGCGGTTCGTCGACGATCTGCAGCGCCCCGGCATGCTGCATGCCGCAATCCTTCGGAGCACGAGCGCCCACGCCACGATCCGAGGCGTCGACGCGAGCGCACTCGGCTCGGAGAAGTGGTTCTTCGGTCCCGACCGGCTGCGGGGGCGCGCACCGGGGTCGATCCCGGTGATCTGGACGTTCCCGATCCAGCGCCAGTCGGGACATCCCTTGGTCGCGGACCGCGCGCGGTATGTGGGCGAACCCATCGGGATCGTGGTGGCCGGCTCTCGAGCCGAGGCCGAGGACGGGCTCGAGCAGATCCTCGTAGACCTCGAGGAGCTCCCAGCCGTCGCCGACGCGGAGGCGGCGCTCGCGCACGACGCGCCCCTCCTCTATCCCGATTGGGGCACGAATGTGGCGGCCGGCTTCGATTCCGGAGACACCGTGGAGCACACCGACGCCGTCTTCGCGTCGGCCGATCGCGTCCTCACATTCCGCCAGCGGCGCGGACGCGTCTCCGGCACGCCGATGGAGGGCCGCGCGATCCTGGCGGACCCGACGGACGACCGCCTTTCGGTGTGGACGTCGACGCAGACACCGCACATGGTGCGAGACGTCATCGCCTCGGTCCTCGGTCTGCCTCATCGGAAGATCCGGGTCGTCGGGCCCGACGTCGGCGGAGGGTTCGGCCTCAAGGATCACATCTACGAGGACGAGCTGATGGTCTGCGTCGCGGCCCTCGAGCTGGATCGCCCCGTGAAATGGGTCGAGGACCGCATGGAGGGGCTCCTGTCGACGTCCCAGGCGCGGGGTGAGGTGTTCGACGTCGAGGTCGCGTTCGACCTCGACGGGAGGCTCCGCGGCGTGCGCGCCCGCGGCCTGCGGGACGCGGGCGCGCACCTGTCGATCTTCGGCGGCGGCCCCCTCCGGAACACGGCCGACAACCTGCCGGGGCCCTACCGGTGGGACGCCGTGCGATTCGAGGGCACCGTCGTCGTGACCAACCGAACGCCCACCGGCGCCTATCGGGGGTTCGGCCAGCCCCAGGCGGTGGTGATCCGCGAGCACGCGGTGGACCGCGTGGCGAGCGAGCTCGGCGTCGATCCGGTCGAGCTGCGACGTCGCAACATGATCCGCCCCGAGGAGATGCCGTATCGGACCAGGACCCTCCTCACCTACGAGAGTGGCGACTACCCGGAGTCGCTCGAGCGCGCGGCAGGGATCGTGGCGCGGTGGCCCGAGCCGCCGGACGACGGGCTCGCCCGAGGGACCGGGTATGCGAGCTACGTGGAGCTCTCGGCCATCGGGCCAAGGGCGGGGGCGCGTGCGCTCGGCGTCGACGCCTCGACGTATGAGACCGCGACGGTGCACATGGAGGTCGATGGCTCGGTCCGCGTGATCGTCGGGACCAGCCCGCACGGACAGGGGCACGAGACGACGTTCGCCCAGCTCGTGGCCGACCGCCTGGGCGTCCCCATGGAGTTGATCCGGTTGGTGCACTCCGATACGGACATCACTCCGTACTCCTCGTACGGGACGGCGGCCTCACGTTCGATGGCGGTCGGGGGCGGCGCGATCGTTCGGGCCGCCGACCGCCTGGCGGACAAGATCCGACAGGTGGCCGGCGAGCTGCTGGAAGCCGACCCCTCCGACATCGAGCTCGCCGGCGGTGGAGCGACGGTCGGCGGAACCGACGTCTCGATGCCGCTGACGGAGATCGCCGCAGCCGCCGTTCGGGCAGGTCGATTGCCGGACGGCGTGGCACCCGGCCTCTCCGAGACCGTGATCCACGACCCGCCCGAGCTGACCTTCTCCTACGCCACGCACGCCTGCAGGGTTGCCGTGGATCGCCGGACGGGCGAGATCGCCGTCGAGTGCTACGCCGTCGTCCATGACTGCGGCATCGTCGTAAACCCGACGATCGTCGAAGGCCAGATCCACGGAGGCATCGCCCAGGGCGTCGGCGAGGCGCTCCTCGAGGGGCTGAGGTTCGACGCGAACGCGCAGCCCCTGTCCACGACGTTCATGGACTACCTCCTGCCGCTGGCCACATCGCTCCCCGACATCCACATCGAGCACACAGTGCACCCGTCGCCGACCGTGCCCGGCGGCATGAAGGGGATGGGCGAGGGGGGCACGATCGGTGCCCCGGCGGCCGTGTTGAACGCCGTGGCGGCCGCGGTCCCCGAGGTCGCCGACCGGATCGAGGAGATCCCGATCACCCCGGCCGTCCTGCGTGCGCTCCTTCGCGGGGTCGAGGCGTAGCCAGGACGGTCAGCGGGTGGCCGCGGTGACCGTCGCGGCGCCGCCCAAGACGTCGCGGACGGGTGGGAAGATCCCTACCCTGAGCGTGAGCAGTCGCAGGATGAACGCGGCGGGCACGCCGAGCACGAACAGGACGACCCCCGCGATGTCCCGAACGCCGTCGACCCCGAGCGCGATGAGCGCCAGCACGAGCGGGACCAGGGATCCGGAGAGGAGCACGCCGCCGAGGAAAGCGGCCCGGTACCGACCGCGGAGCAGACGCTCGAGGCTCTCGCGCTTGCCCGGCCGCTCCCGCGAGCTTGACAGATGGATCAGCACCGTGGCGAGCGTCGCGACCCCGAACGCCACGAACCACCACAGCTCGGCGTCGGTCACCTCGGCTCCGTTCAGGACGGCCAACAGCATGATCGTCGCCATCGACAGCGACGCCGCGGACAGCAAGAATTGCAGCGGGATCGCCGCGGAGTGCCAGTACGGGATCGCCCGGGGCTTCGCCAGGACGGCCCCGGCGTAGAACATCACGACGACCGCGGCGGCCCCTGCCACGATCTCGAGCGCGCGCCCCCAGGCCGTCGATGCCTCCGCGTCCCACGGCAGCGAACCGAACGGGCGGGCGCCGGTGATCTCGAGATCGGGGATCACCAGCACTCCGCCGCACACGAGGAAGACCGCGTCGGAGATCGCGCCCCAGCTGATCCAGCTGGTCCGCACGTTCAGGACGGCTCGCCAGAAGCGGAAGGGCTTCCCCAGGTCCGCGATCAGGATCAGTCCACCGATCGCGATCGCCAGGAACGAGAGGAGATCGACGAGCGGCAGGCCGAGGACCCGACCCAGGTCCAAGGTCACCCCTAGGAGCCGGGAGAGCAGGAAGAGCCCGCCGCCGACCCCCATCAGGGTGAACCAGGTGGCATGCGGGACGTCCCACACACGCTGAACCTTCGGTTCGAGGTCGAACCGATCCATGAACGCGTTCTGGGGCCGGAGCTCGCTCATCGTGCTCAGTCGACGTACAACACGTGTGCGCCGGTCTCGGCGTCGGCGCGCAGCACCTGGGCCGGGCCGTGCTCCTGCAGATAAGTGCTCACGGGGCTCGTGGGATCCTCGAGATCGCCGAAGATCCGGCACTCCGCGGGGCAGGTCACGACACACGCGGGCGTCGCCTCGATGTCGATCCCCGGGACGAGCCCCCGTTCAAGCCCCGAGTCGATCCGGTGCGCGCAGAACGTGCACTTCTGGATCGTGCCGCGTTGGTGACGTCGCGCCGATCCCTTGTCTGGCACGGTCGCCTCGGTCCGCCCACCGTCGCGGAGCGACTCGCCCTCGGCGCCGAACGTGATGTGGAGCGCGCCGTACGGGCAGGCGTTCATGCACGCCCGGGAACCGCAGCAGTCGTCCTGGTCGTACATCACGATCCCGTCCGGGCGGCGCGACAAGGCATTCGTCGGGCACGCCTTGATGCACGGAGCGTCTTCGCACTGGTTGCAGAGCATCGGGAGGAACTCCATGCGTGCGTTGGGGAACTCGCCGACCTCGTATTCGACCACCGGTGCGTACCACACGTCGCCGGGCGTCTCGTTCTCCGTCTTGCACGCGATCGTGCACGCCTGACAGCCCACGCAGCGCGCCGTGTCGATCGCCATCGCCCAGCGCGTCACGCGGAGCCCTCCTCGGCCTTCAGCACGCGACCGGAGATGCAGCAGTCGAGCGCCCCGGACAGGAAGTCGACGTGCTCCTCGTCGACAGAAAGAAGCCCGTTGAAGTTCACCTCGTCGGCGTTCGACCCGCTCCCCCATCCGCCCCCGCAGCCTTGCGTCGCGAGCACCTCGGGGTGAACGAGGTTCGTGACCCGGGCGGTCGCGGTCTGGCGCCGCCCCTCGAAGGTCTCGATGATCACGCCCTCGCCATCCTCGATGTGGCGTTCCGTCGCCGTGACCGGGTTGATCCACACCGAGCGCAGGTCGTTGTGGCGCGCCGAGAGTCCAGAAAGGAGGGGGTTCCGGTGTGTGTGAGAAAGCGCCTGGTTCGGCATCTTGAGGTTCGTGATGAACATGTCGTGGGGAGCAGAGCGCGCGAACGAGGGGCACGGTTTGAAGTCCGGGAGCGACGCGTAGTCGTCGGTGTCCCACGGGATCCCCATCTCGTCCGTGACCCGCCGCACGTCGTCCCCCGCCTTGAGCATGAACTCGTAGTAGATATGGGCGCGCGGCGTGTTGAACATCCGTGGGTACTTCTCCTCGACCGTCTTCTCGGACGTCCACAGGCCGTCCGCGAGGAACCATGCGAGGTCGTGGTCGTCTCCCAGGTGGCAGCGGAGCTGCCGGTCGACGATGGCTGTGTACGAGTAGTCGCCGCCAACATCGAGTGAGTACTCCCCGGTGAGCCCCCCGATCCGGTTCATCGCAGCGTAGAAGTCGGACGCGAAGCCAGCCCGCTTCGCGAGCTCCAGCAACACCTGCATGACGTCGACGTACGGCTCGCCGTCGACCGGGCCGCGGAACGGCGCCGGCACGACCGGCTTGGCCCCGAAGACCGCGAGCGGGACGTCCCCGCCCGAGTAATGGGCGTAGGTGTTCGGAACGAGTCGCTCGAGGTAGTGCAGGTCCGGGAGCACGATGTCGGCGAACGCGGTCGTCTCCTCGAACCGCCTCGCGATCGACACGACGAAGGGGATCCTCGCCATGAAGCGTTCCATCACGTCGGGGGGTCCCGACGTCTTGACGAGGTTCGAGTGGTACTGGATCAGCATCTTGGGGAACGGGGGCGGCTTGTAGACGTCCTCCTTCTCGGAGGTCAGGAGGTAGAAGATCGCGCCGTACGGACCCACCGGGAGCAGCTCGAACATCTCGGGGGTGTCGGGCGGGCGGACCTCGCGCGGCGGGTACATGCCCCCCACGCGGCCCCCGCCGATGAAGCTGCGCTTGATCATCCCCTCGTCGCTCTCTTCCCAGATCATCGCGCGGCCAGGAGCTTTGCCGAGGATGCCGTAGGGCTCCCCGATGGATCCCCCCGGCACGTCGAGGGCGCCGACGAGGGTCGGCAGGAGGATCACGGCGAGGCCGGTCAGCATCGCGTGCTTGTGGGCGGACAGCCCCCGGTACCACGCGACCGTGGCCGGCCTGTAGGGGAGCTCGACGCCATCGATCTCGATCGAGGCGCCGACCTGCGCAGCCTCTCCGAACTCCCGGGCCAGGCGCCGCACGGTGTCGGCGGGGACGGTGGTGACCTCCTCGACGTGCTCGGGCGTGTACCGGCGCACGTGGGCGGCGAGCGTGTCGAAGGCGGTCGCGACGGCCACACCATCGACCTCGAACGTCCCTCTGAGCGCCACCGTCTCCGGAGCGACGGCGTCGAAGGGCGCGGCTCGGCCCTCGGATGTGCTCCATACGAGCGGCTTGGCGGTGCCTTCCTCCCGGACGTATCGCCCGTCGGATCCCACGAGGTAAGGCCCGTTCGTGAACCGCTTCAGGAATGCCTCGTCGTAGATGCCCAGCTCGTTCACGAGTTGGTCCACCATCCCGAGGATCAGCGCCGCGTCCGTACCGGGCCTGATCGGCACCCATTCGTCGGCGCGCGACGCCGCCGCGGAGCAGACGGGGTCAACGGCCACGACCTTCAGCTTGTCCCGCCTGCCGGAGAGCTCCCTGGCGGCGGCCATCGTGTCGTAATGCACGACCGAGCCGAACTGCGAGCCGAACAGGAGGATGTACTTGGTGTACGTCGCGTCGGGGATCTGCTCGAAGGCATTCTGGTTCAGGTAGAGGATCCCGTGCACGTTGTTCCCGCAGAAGATCTGCGCCGACCACGTCTGGTAGCCGGGGGCGCCGAAACCGTTCACCCACGAGGCCAGGTGAGCGCCACGGAGCTGGAAGGCATCGAACGTCGAGAGCATCATCCGAAGCGGGTCGTCCTCGCGGATCTCCTTGAGCCGACCCGCGATCTCGTCCAGGGCCTCGTCCCACGAGATCGGCTCCCATCCCGGGTCGACGCCGATGCCCTTCTCGGGGTTGGTACGCCGAAGCGGCTGCGTGAACCGATCCGGGGTGCGGAGGCCCTCCATGCCCGAATCGCCCTTCGCACAGGTCTTCCCCAGGTTGTGGGGGTTGTCCGGGTCCCCGAGGATCTTGTCGACGAGGCCGTCCTCGCCGACGTGGGCGAGGATCCCACACCGGTTCAGGCAGATGATGCAGGTGGAGCGCACCCACCCGGGGCCGAGCGCCGTGCCGTCTCGCCCTCCAAGCAGGTCAGCGCCGATGCGCGATTCCCGCCGCGGAGCAGCCCCAACCTCCATGCTCGCTCCTTCCCTGGGACGTCGCGAGTGTCCCCCGCCGCTCAACAGGTTGTCAATCGCGTACGAGGGGCGGTTTGACACGCCGTTGAGCCAGCCGCGATGCTCGTCCACCGGAGGAGCTCACGTGGACGGCGCCTGCTACATCGACGGGAAGTGGGTCGGCTCAGACCGCACGTTCCCGGTGCACGATCCGGCGACCGGAGAACAGGTCGGCACGGCGAGCGACGGCGGCGTCGACGAGGCACGAGCCGCGGTCGACGCTGCCGCCCGCGCGTTCCCCGGGTGGGCCGGGCTCGTCCCCGGGGAGCGCGGCGCCGCCCGACCAATGGTAGCGGGGGGGGGGTTGGGGGTCCCCCCGCGGGTCCCCCCCGGGG
>Ga0299913_10005218_pt1 | contig 11058 bp, 6 predicted proteins | sample RVTome_9_FD_201360 | JGI IMG/M metagenome (GOLD analysis project Ga0299913, IMG submission 201360) | Soil microbial communities from uranium-contaminated site in the Upper Colorado River Basin, Wyoming, United States - RVT155D38 (version 2) ... | reverse complement strand
CGCGCAGAAGATACGAAACTGTGACATTCGCCCGGTCACGCTCCTGCTAGCGTGCGGGGCATGGAGACCAGCGCCGGACATCCCAGGCATCCCCGCGGCTCACGCGCGCGCGTCCTGCTCACCAGCGTGTTCGGACCGTACGCGCAGGACGACGCCCACGGCAGCCGCGCCGTCAACCCCATGGAGCTCTACCACAACCAGGTGACGCGCACCCAGGGCGTGTTCTCGCTGCGCATGTTTCACCGGTCCTGGGGGCTGATGTTGATGCAGGCCAACGTGGACGCGCCTTGCGCGCTGCTCGACTTCCCCACGCTCGAGAGGTTCGTGCGGGAGCTGCGCGCCGTCCCCTACGACGTGGTGGGCATCAGCGCCATCCTGCCCAACCTGGGCAAGGTGCGGAAGATGTGCGCGCTCGTGCGCGAGCACCGGCCCGGGGCGGCCATCGTGGTCGGCGGGCACCTGGCCAACCGTCCCGGCCTGGAGGGCTCGATCGACGCGGACCACATCGTCCGCGGCGAGGGCGTGGCCTGGCTGCGCGCGTACCTCGGAGAGGAGGTCGCGCGGCCGATCCGCCACCCGCTCATACCGTCCGCGATCGGAGCACGCACCATGGGCGTGCGCCTGCGCGAGCGGCGCGGGGAGACCGCGGCCACGCTCCTGCCGTCGGTGGGCTGCCCCCTGGGCTGCAACTTCTGCTCGACCTCGGCCATGTTCGGCGGCAAGGGCCGCTTCGTCAGCTTCTACCAGACCGGCGACGAGCTCTTCGCGGTGATGCGCGGCCTGGAGCGGGAGATGGGCGTGCGCTCGTTCTTCGTGATGGACGAGAACTTCCTGCTCCATCGCAAGCGCGCCCTGCGCCTGCTGGAGCTGATGCGCGAGCACGCCAAGGCCTGGTCCCTTTACGTCTTCAGCTCCGCGAACACGCTGCGCCTGTACTCCATGGAGGAGCTGGTGGGCCTCGGCGTCTCCTGGCTGTGGATGGGGCTCGAAGGGCGGGCCAGTGCCTATGCCAAGCTGCGCGGCGCCGATACGCGGGGCCTGGTGGCCGAGCTGCAGGCGCACGGCATCCGCGTGCTGGGCTCGAGCATCATCGGCCTGCCCGAGCACGGGCCCCACACCATCGACGAGGCCATCGCGCACGCGGTCGCGCACGACACGGAGTTCCACCAGTTCATGCTGTACACGCCGCTGCCCGGGACGCCGCTCCACGCCGAGCACGCGGCGGCGGGCACGCTCCTCGGCGAGGACGAGTGCCCCGACGCGGACGTGCACGGCCAGGCGCGCTTCAACTTCCGCCACGCGCGAATCCCGCCGGGCCGGGAGACGGAATACCTGCTGCGCGGGTTCGCCTCGGACTTCGAGGTGAACGGCCCCAGCGTGTTGCGCATCGCCCGCACGCTGCTGCAGGGCTGGCGCCGGCACGGCCGCGACGGCGATCCCCGGGTGCGCGCCCGTTTCGCCCGCGAGTGCCGGGGGCTGGCCACGGCCTACGCGGGCGCGGCCTGGGCGGCCGAGCGCCGGCTCCGCGACCGTCCCGCGGCGCGCGCCCGCGCCCGCGCCCTGCGGGCGGCGCTCCGGCGGGAGTTCGGGTTCCGCTCGGCGGTCGCCGCTCCGCTCGTGGGCCGCGTCGTGCTCGCGGCCATGGACCGGGAGGAGCGCCGGCTCCGTGCCGGCCGCACGTACGAGCCGCCCACGTTCTACGAGATCAACCGGCCCGGAGACCTGCCCGCCGTACCCGGCCACCCTCGGCCCCAGCCCTGCCGCTGGGTCACGCCGGCCGCGCCCGGCCGCACCTGATGCAAACGCATCAGGCGCCCCTCGACGCCTGATGCTAGCGTTTCCCGCGATCCGGTCATCCACGAGGGCATCCATGGCAGAACGCGAGCCGCGCGCGCACCACCTGCGCACCGGATGGGGGTCCCTGCTGGCGCGGATGACCTGCGCCTTCTTCGTCTTCGGCGCCGCGAGCGGCCTGGTGATCACGCTGGCGCCCTTCCATCCCGCGGTGCAATGGACGGTCGTCGTGCACACCGCGGTCGGGCTCGCCCTGCTGGGGCCGATGGCCTGGTACGCCGTGCGGCACTGGCAGGACTACCGGCGCTACGCGCTCTCGCACGTGGTCCTGCTCGGCTACCTGGGCGTGGTGGCCCTGGCCGTATGCCTGGCCTCCGGCCTGGTCGTCACCTGGCAGGCCGCCTTCGGCGGCAAGACCTCCTGGGTGTGGCGGCAGGTCCACCTCGTCTCCACGGTCGTGAGCCTGGTCGCCCTGCTGCCTCACGTGATCGTGGTCCTCCTCCGCGTGTGGAGGAGCCTGCGGCTCTGCCGCGCCTTCACGCTCCAGGCCACGGGAGCCGCGACGCTGGCCTGTGCGACGGTGCTCCCGCTGGCCGCCCTGTACTCCGGTCCCCGTTACGACAACCGCTTCCCGCCCGACTACAACTTCCTCTACGGCCAGGACCGGCCCTTCGCGCCGAGCCTCGCGCGCACGGACACGGGCGGAGCGTTCGACGAGCGGTCGCTCGCCGGATCGGAGAGCTGCGGCACGGCCGGCTGCCACACCCAGATCGTGCAGGAATGGAAGCCCAGCGCCCACCGCTACGCGGCCATGGACACCCTGTTCCAGGGCATTCAGAAGGTGATGGCGGAACAAAACGGGGCGGAGTCCACCCGTTACTGCGGCGGCTGCCACGATCCCATATCGCTGCTCTCCGGCACCAAGAACCTCTTCGTGGAGGACCTCACCAACCGGCACGGGTTCCAGGAGGGCGTCTCCTGTCTCTCCTGCCATTCCATCCGCGCCACCGACCAGCAGGGCAACGCCAACTACGCGATGACCCAGCCCGCGGTCTACCTGTGGCAATGGTCGGACGCGGGAGCCGCACGCCTGGCCCGCGACTTCCTGATCCGCGCCTACCCCGCCCAGCACAACCAGCTGAGCAAGCGCCTGTTCAAGTCGCCCGAGTACTGCGCGGCGTGCCACAAGCAGTTCATCGACCAGGAGGTCAACCGCGTGGGCTGGGTGCAGCTCCAGAACCAATACGACAACTGGGCGGCCAGCCACTGGAACACGAAGGGCGACCCCCGGCGCACGGTGGAATGCCGCGAGTGCCACATGCCGCTGGTCGCGTCCACCGACCCCGCGGCCGGCGACGCGAGCGACTACAACCGCAGCGCGCGCGACGGGCGGCACCGCAGCCACCGCTTCATCGCGTCCAACCAGATGATGCCCGAGCTGCTGAAGCTGGAGGGCTGGCAGGAGCAGGTGCGGCTCACCGAAGCCTGGCTGCAGGGCCGCCAGGAGGTGCCGGAGATCCGCCACAAGTGGGCCGACGGCCCCATCGTGCGCGTGGACCTCGAGGTCCCCGCCCAGGTGGCGCGAGGGGCGAGCCTGCCCGTGCGCGTCGTCCTCACCTCGAACAAGGTCGGCCACGACTACCCCACCGGGCCCCTCGACATCATCCAGAGCTGGCTGGAGCTGAAGGTGGCCGACGAGCAGGGACGCGTGGTCTTCTCCTCCGGCACGCGCGACCAGAAGAACTTCATCACCCCGGGCAGCTTCCTGTTCAAGGCCGAGCCGGTGGACCAGCACGGCAACCTGATCGACCGCCACAACCTCTGGGAGATGGTGGGCGTGCGCTACCGGCGCGCGCTGTTCCCCGGGTACTCGGACGCCGTCACGTACGACGTCGCCTGCCCGGCCAGCGTCGGCCGCGCGCCGGCCGCGGCGCCCGCGCCCGGGGCCTCCACCAGCGCGCGCTTCGACCTTCCGGCCACGGCGCGGGCCGGCGCCTACGACGTGACCGCGCGGCTGCAGTACCGGAAGGTGGACCAGTTCCTCCTCAACTACCTCCTCGGCCCCACCTCGGGCGTCACCGCGCCGGCGGTCGAGGTGGCGCGCGCCTCCGCGTCGGTGCGCGTGATCGACGCCGCGACGCCGGCGGGGGCGGGCGCGGGGGGCCGGTGACGCCGGGCGCATCCTCGCCGCGGCCGCTCAGCCGCCGTCGGCGGCGGCTGCGCTGGACGGCATCCATCCTGGCCGTCGTCCTGCTCGGCGGCGCCGGCGCGCTCGCGTGGTTCTATTCGCGCAAGCCGTCGACGTACCGGCCCGGCGAGGAGAACCCGGACATCACGCGTGCGCTCGCCCGCGGGGTGCCACCCGACGCGCCCGCGCCGCGCCTCCTGGATGCCACGCGCGAGGCCGGACTGGGCGCGTTCCGCACGTTCGAGGGCGCGCGCACGGGACAGCTCCCCGAAGACATGGGCTCGGGCGCGGCCTGGGGCGATTACGACAACGACGGCGACGAAGACCTGTTCCTGGTGGCGGCGGGCGGGCCGCTCGGCGCGCCCGAGGCCGAGCGTGCGCCGAGCGAGCTTTTCGAGAACCTCGGCGACGGCTCCTTCCGGCGCGCGGAGGGCTTCCCGGAGACGCGCGTCATGGGCATGGCCGCCGCGTGGGGCGACTACGACGGCGACGGCTGGCTCGACCTCCTCCTGACCGGGTTCGACACGCTCCGGCTCTTCCGCAACGACGACGGCCGCTTCTCGCGCGTCACGTCCTTCCCCGAGCTCCGGGGCTTCTGGTCGGGCGCCGCCTGGGCCGACTTCGACCGCGACGGCGACCTCGACCTCTACGTGTGCGGTTACGTGCGGTACGAGGCCGATCCGGGCACGCGTTCCCGCGTGAGCCGGCAGTACGGCAGCTCCGTTCCCTACACGCTCAACCCCGCCTCCTTCCCGCCCGAGCGGAACCTGCTCTTCCTGAGCGACGGCCGTGGCGGTTTCCGGGAGGTGGCGCGCGCGCGCGGCGTGGACAACCCGCAGGGCCGGAGCTTGAGCGCCCTGTGGCACGACTTCGACGCGGACGGGTGGCTCGACCTCTACGTGGCCAACGACATCTCCGACAACGTCTTCTACTGGAACCGCAAGGGGCGGTTCGAGGACGTCAGCCATGCCGCCTGGGTGGCCGACCATCGGGGGGCCATGGGCCTGGCCGCGGGCGACTGGAACCGCGACGGCGACGACGACCTGTTCATCAGCCACTGGCTCGCGCAGGAGAACGCGCTCTACGACTCGATGGTGAAGGACCTGGCGGGCGGTGACGGCCCGCGCTTCGCCGCGGGCAACCTGCGCTTCGCGGACGTCGCCGACCAGGTCGGCCTCGGGCAGGTCGCGTTGCCGATGGTGGGCTGGGGCACCGAGTTCGCCGACTTCGACGCCGACGGATGGCTCGACCTGGTGGTGGCCAACGGCAGCACGCTGCAGGTGGAGGACGATCCGACGCGGCTGCGCCCGCAGCTCCCCTTCCTCTTCTGGAACCGCCGCGGCGAGCACTTCCACGACCTCGCGCCCGCCAGCCTGCCCCTGGCGTCGCCGCACGTCGGGCGCGGCCTGGCGGTGGCCGACTACGACGGCGACGGCGACCTCGACCTGCTCGTCGTCCACCACGGCGAGGGCGTGCAGCTCCTCCGCAACGACATGCAGACGGGGCACTGGATCGAGGTGGTGCTGCGCAGCCGCCCGGCCGCGGGCCGGACGGCGCGGGGCTTCGGGGAAGGCGCCACGGCGGCCTTGCGGGTGGGCGGCGTGGAGCTGCGCCGGGCCGTGGGCGGCGCCTCCTACCTCTCGCAGAGCGCCCGGACGCTGCACTTCGGCCTGGGGGCGGCCACGCGCGCCGAGGGTCTCGAGGTGCGCTGGCCGGACGGGGAGAAGACCGCGTACGGCCCCCTCGACGCGGGCGCGCGCTTCGAGGTGACGCAGGGCGAGGCGGCGCCGCGGCGCCTGGAGCCCGCGGTGCGGGCCACGGACGCGCGGCCGGCGGCGGCGCCGGCCGATCGGGAGGGGCTGCTCGCGTTCTGGGCCGCGCAGCGCGCGGCCATGCACGCGTTGAAGGTGGAACGCGACCATGGCAAGGCGGCCGGGCTGTTCCGCCGCGCGCTCGCCCTCGACCCCGGCCACGAGGACGCCCGCTACTACCTGGCCAACTGCCTCCTGGCGGAAGGAGACGTCGCGGGAGCCCTCGCGCAACTCGAGGAGCTGAGGCGGCGCAACCCGCAGAGCCATCGCGCGCACGTGCGCTGGGGCTCGCTGCGGGCGTCGACCGCCGGTTCCGCCGAAGACCTGGCGGCCGCGGAGCGTGCGCTCCTGGCCGCCCACGGGCTCAACCCGGAGGAAACGGGCGCGCTGCTCCTGCTCGGCGAGATCGCCCTGATGCGGGGCGACGAGGTCGCGGCCGCCGAGCGCCTCGAGGCCGTGTGCCGGACGAACCCGCGTGCGGCCGGCGGGCTGTTCCTGCTCGGTTACCTGCGCTGGCGGCGGGGCGATTCCGCGGGCGCACGGGACCGCCTTCGGCAGGCCCGAGCCGCGCTCGGCCCCGACTGGAAGCCGGCGGGCACCACGGCCGAAGGAGACGTCCGACGCCAGGCCCACGAGGACGCCACGCTCCTGTCGGACTTCTGGCGGCGTTGGGATGGCGCGGCGGAGCCCCGAGCGGCCTTCCGCGCCCTGGCCGGGCGCTTGCCGGCCGGAAGAGGCCCGCGGTCGCGCGGCGCGCGTGTTGCAGGCGAGACTCCCTGAGGGAGTCGACATGAACCGCGCCGGGTCGTACCCGATGAAGCCCATCGGTCACGTGCGCAGCCCTTACCAGGACACCACTCAGATCCCCAAGGGCCCCGGGGCCGAGCACACGGCCGAAGGCGTGCTCGAGATCCTTCCGGAGCTGGAGGAGGGGCTCACCGACATCGAGGGCTTCTCCCACCTCTACGTGATCTGGGTGTTCGACCGCGCGGAGAGCGGGGGCGGGCTCTGCGGAACGCCGCCCGCGGACGACCGCCCGCACGGCATCTTCGCCACGCGCGGGCCCCGCCGGCCGAACCCCATCGGCCTGACCGTGGTCGAGCTGCGCGGACGGGAAGGCCCCCGCCTGCGCGTCCGCGGCGTGGACATGCTCGACGGCACGCCGATCCTGGACGTCAAGCCGTACCTGTCGAGCGTCCCCCCCGAGCGGTTGCGGCGCGGATGGCTGGCGGACGCGGAGCGCCGCCGCACCGGCGCGAAGGCGCCTTGAACGGGTTCGAGGGCGACATCGACGCGTTCGAGCGGCTCAAGCCGCGCCTGGCGGACCTGTGGCGCTCCGTGTTCCCGCGCGACGACCAGCACTACACCTCCGTGGTCGTGCCCTCCCTGACCCTGGACACGGCCGAGCTGGCCCTCCTGCCGGGCGTGACGTTCCTGGAGGAGCGGCTCCTGTTCCTGCTCATCCGCCTGCGCAACCCGCACGCCTGGATGGTGTACGTGACCTCGCAGCCCCTGCACCCTCTCGTGCTCGAGTACTACTTCGGGCTGCTGGCGGGGATCCCGGCCAGCCACGCGCGGGAACGGCTGACGCTCCTGTGCGCCTACGACGGGTCGCCGCGGCCGCTCACGGAGAAGGTGCTCGAGCGCCCGCGGCTGCTGCAGCGCATCCGCGCCGCCATCCGCGATCCCGCGCGAGCCTACCTGACCGTCTACAACTCCACGCGGCTGGAGCGGCGGCTGGCCGTGCTGCTGGGCATCCCGCTCAACGGGGTGGATCCGGAGCGGTCGCGGCTGGGCACGAAGTCGGGCAGCCGCGCCGTCTTCCGCGAGGCGGGGACGCCGTGCCCGCGCGGCGTCGAGGACCTGCGGACGGTGGACGAGGTCGCGGAGGCGCTCGTCGACCTGAAGCGGCAGCAGCCGGCGCTGCGCCGCTGCGTGTTGAAGCTCGACGACAGCCTGGGCGGGGAGGGCAACGCGGTCGTCACCTGCCCCGACCCGTGCTCCCGCGGCGCCGCGCGCCGCGCGGTCGAGGCGCTGACCCTGCCCGCGCCGCGCAGCCCCGAGGCGTTCTTCGGCCAGCTCGCGCGCACGGGCGGCGTGCTGGAAGAGATGCTGGACGGGCCCGGCTGCACGTCGCCGAGCGTGCAGCTCCGCATCAACCCCCTGGGCCAGACCCTCGTCAGCTCCACGCACGAGCAGGTGGTCGGCGGTCCCACGGGGCTGGTGTTCCAGGGCTGCCGCTTCCCGGCGAGTGGACAGTACCGGCTGGCGCTGCAACGAGCGGGGCTCGAGGTCGCGCGGACCCTGGCCGCCAAGGGCGTGGTGAGCCGCGTGTCCGTCGACTTCCTGGCCCGGCCGGAGCAGGGCGAGTGGCGCCTGTACGCGCTCGAGATCAACCTGCGCATGGGCGGCGCCACCCACCCGATGCTCGCCCTGCGCTTCTTGACCGGGGGCCGTCTCGACCCGGCCACGGGGCTGTTCTCCTCACCGAGCGGACAGGCCAAGTTCTACCGGGCCAGCGACAACGTCCACTCCGAGGCCTATCACCGGCTCGTCCCCGAGGATCTCATCGACATCCTGACCGTGCATCGGCTCCACTACAGCCACCAGACGGAGACGGGCGTGCTGTTCTACATGATCGGCGCGATCTCGCAGTTCGCGCGCGTGGGCATGGTGGCCATCGGCAACAGCGAGGCGGAGGCGGACGACACCTACGCCCGCGCGGTGGCCGTTCTCGACGCGGAGGCCGGCCGGCCCCCGACCACGTTCATGCCCGACGGTTAGTGCGGCTTCGCCGGCGGCGTCGGGCTCGGCCGAGGTCGGGCCGGCACCGGCTCGCGGTAATCCGTCAGCCAGGCCGGATCCACCCGCGGAGCGTCGAGCTTCCGCTTGCGGCCCAGCAACCAGAGCCCGCGCAGGTTGAGCACGCGCGACCCGGTGCGCAGCTCGTGTCCGTGGCACATCCCGCACTCCAACCCGCGCACGGTGAGACCGGCCTCTTTCGCGCGCTTGCGCATGTGGTCGCTGTCGAAGGTGTGGCAGTAGGAGCAGTTGCCCGCCGGGTAGCGCAGGGAGACGGCCTCGCGGCCGATGCGAACGGTGGCCCACGCGGCGTCGCCGGCGCCCGGCGCGACGGTCGCGAGCACGACGGTCGCGAGCACGACGGCGGCGAGAACAAGGCGCTTCATCGGGGACCTCACTGCGCGGCCGGTGGCCGCGAGCCGTCGCATGATCCCACAGGCGGCCGCGCCCGCCATGGGCGGCGTCACTCCTCGCGCCCGAAATGGTTGCGTCGTCGCGCGCGTGGAGCGCGCCCGGGGCGCGAACTGTGCGCGGCCTCGCGCGCAGGAACGAGCGTTTTGGGCATTTTCGCGCGGCACCTGCCTTGCAGCCGGGGACGGAGCGCGAAGAGGACGCCGCCAACCGATGGGGATCCCCGTTCGTCTGCCCCGGCTCGAAGACTGGCGCAAGCAGGTCCAGTGCCAGGCGGGCTGCCCGGTGGCCACCGACGCCGGCCGCTACGTCCAGCTCATCGCGGACCGCCGCGACGAGGAGGCGTATCTGGTCGCGCGCGCGCCCAACCCCTTCGCCTCCGTGTGCGGGCGCGTGTGCGCGGCGCCCTGTGAAGACGCGTGCCGCCGCGGCAGCATCGACGCGCCGATCGCCATCCGCGCGCTGAAACGCTTCGTCACCGAGAAGTACGGTGTCGAGAGCACGCGCCCCGACACGCAGGACCGGCTGCGCAGCGCCCCGGTGGGCGAGGGCAACGTGTATCCCGGCCACCTCCCGGTGGCGCCGCTCGCCGAGGCGCGGCGGCAGAAGGTCGCGGTGGTCGGCGCCGGCCCCTCCGGTCTCTCGGCTGCGCACGACCTCGCGCTGCTCGGCTACGACGTGACCGTGTTCGAGGCCGCGCCCGAGCCGGGGGGCATGATGCGGTTCGGCATCCCGGAATACCGCCTGCCCCGATCGCTGATCCGCGCCGAGATCGACAAGGTGATCGCGCTCGGCGTCACCCTGCGCCTGGGCACGCCGCTCACGGCGCAGTTCGCCCTGCGCGAGCTGCGCGGCCAGGGGTTCGCGGCCGTCTTCCTTTCGGTCGGCGTGTCCCAGGGCCGCGACCTGCAGGTGCCCGGCGTGGAGCTCGACGGCGTGGTCAAGGCCGTCGATTACCTGCTCAACGTCAACCGCGGCTACCGCCTCGACCTCGGCCGCCGGGTGGTGGTGGTGGGCGGCGGCTTCGTGGCCTTCGACGCCGCGCGCACCGCGCTGCGGCTCGGGCGCGAGGAGGAGGTCGGCGCGCTCGGGGAGCGCATGGGCGAGGAGGCCGATGCGCGCCTGAAGGAGGCGCTCGACTCCGCGCGCGCGGCCCTGCGCGGCGGGGCCACCGAGGTGACGATCGTCTCCCTCGAGAGCTTCGAGGAGATGCCCGTCCTGAAGACGACGCAGGGCCACGAGGAGTTCGAGGAGGCGAAGCGGGAGGGCGTGGCCTTCGTGCCCCGGCGCGGGCCGAAGCGCCTCCTCGGCGAGGGACGCTTGCGCGCGGTGGAGCTGCGGCGCGTCACCTCCGTGTTCGACGCGGCGGGCCGCTTCGCGCCGGCCTACGACGACGACGACGTGGTCACGGTCGAGGCCGACGCGTGCATCCTCGCCATCGGCCAGAAGGCGGACCTCTCCTTCCTGAAGCCCGAGGACGGGGTAGCGCTGACGCCAGGTGGAACGGTGCGCGTGGACCCTCTCAGCCTGGCCACCTCGGCGCCGGGCGTGTTCGCGGGCGGCGACGTGGCCTTCGGCCCCCGCAACCTGATCGAGGCCGTGGCCAACGGGAAGCGCGCGGCCCGCTCGATCCACGAGTTCCTGGCCGGCGAGAAGGCCGCGGTCGCGCGGCGGCTCGACATCGAGGAGATCCCGGCCGAGCGCTACCGCATGCTCGCCGGCTTCGAGATCCTCGACCGGGAGCCGCCGCCCACGCTCGACGTGGGCCGGCGCACGGGCATCGCCGAGGTGGAGACCGGGTACGCGGAGGCGGAAGCGCGCCGGCAGGCGGCGCGCTGCCTGGTCTGCCACGTGCAGACCATCTACGACCCCGAGAAGTGCGTGCTGTGCAACCGCTGCGTGGACGTGTGCCCCGAGTACTGCCTGGCCCTCGTGCCCTTCGAGTCGCTGGACCTGCCGGCCGAGGAGCGCGGGGAGCTCGCGGCGCGCGCGGAGGCGGACGGCCTGCCGCTCGCCGCGATGCTGAAGGACGACGAGCGCTGCATCCGCTGC
>Ga0299913_10005217_pt1 | contig 11061 bp, 12 predicted proteins | sample RVTome_9_FD_201360 | JGI IMG/M metagenome (GOLD analysis project Ga0299913, IMG submission 201360) | Soil microbial communities from uranium-contaminated site in the Upper Colorado River Basin, Wyoming, United States - RVT155D38 (version 2) ... | reverse complement strand
TACTGTGCTCGAAACCGTGATGCACCCGATAGGCAATGGCACGGTCATTATAGAGCGACGCGAAGACCTGCTTGATGGCCAGTAAAACATGGTCCAGACCACGGACATTTAGAAAGGTTTCCTGCTGACCGGCGAAGGAGGCATCGGGCAGGTCTTCCGCCGTCGCCGAAGAACGTACGGCCACTGACAGTTCGCCACCACTGCCGGCCTCCATCTTCTCAAAAGCGGTGGTAACGGCGTTCAGCAGGGCAGGCTGAAGCGGGGCATCGACGATCCATTGGCGAATACGGGCGCCGATTTCGGCCAGGGCCGTCACATTCTCGACATCGAGCTTGGCCAGCTCCATGTCGATCTTGGCGGGCAGACGGTTTTCGATAAGGAACTCCCAATAGGCCTCCGCTGTAGTGGCGAATCCCTCCGGAACCTGAACCCCGGCAGCGGTCAGGTGGCTGATCATTTCCCCGAGCGAGGCGTTCTTACCACCGACCCGTTCGATATCCTTCATGCCAAGAGCGTCAAACCAAAGCACGTGCTCTGCCAATGTCATTCCCCTTACTGCGTCTCAAAGAAGTGGTAAATTATCGATATCCAAGGTTCCTCCATGCAGGGGAACCCAACGGCCGGCCATAGAAACCTGGCCTGGCGGGCGTGTTCACTATCCGGGTGTTTTCATCAACTCCCAAAAGCAATATCTTTAGAGGCTGCAATTATAATGATGGAGTCTTCAAGGGGGAATTTTATTTTGTTTGCCATAGCGCAAAAAGAGCGACTGTACGGTCTAGGCTGTCAGCTGGCATGGTCAAAAATTCAGTCGCTGCTTACTTATGACCTGCAGCAGGGTGATGCCTAGCAATGATTCTCACATCCCATCATGATCCCCATAGTAGCCTTCAAGACTTATCGGGTACTTTTGCCGGGCTAATGGATTTGTATGAGCGCAATTATATCGGTATACGCCGGCTGGTCCCCAGTATGCCGGCGGCAGGAACATCTTTGATATCCCAGGTGCCGGGTGGGCTAAGTCTCTATCTGGATGTCATCGAACGTTTCCCCTATACCACAGAGCTGGTCTTGACCTACCATTTTTTCCGGGATGGCTCTGTCTTGACTGAACCTAATTTGCGTATCCGCGTTTACCAAGACGCACGCTTGGCCGAGGTTATGTCGGCGCATTTACGTCATTGGCCCGAGTTCGAGGCTACCGAGGGGGGTTGGAACAAGACGCGGCTGCGTTCCCGCTGGCATGTCAATCGCTTCTTATATAAGTGGCTTAGCTACTGTCTTCACCAAGGGCATCGTTTTGAGGAAACCGTTCCTTAACGGTCGCTCTCCTGGCCTGTTTCGCTCTCAAGCAAGAGCTTGGCTACATCCAAGGCCTGCCCCTTATCGCCAAGGGCAGTGGGTATGGAATTAGTTGACTGCATTACTTGGTTATTATATTTTCCTGACTTAATCACTAGGAATTATCCTAGCCCTTAAGCAACTCCCATGGTGATGATTATGAGACTTTCCACAAAAGGCCGTTATGCGGTCACCGCGATGATGGATCTGGCTATCCATGACAAACTCGGTCCTGTGACGCTGGCGGAGATCTCCCAATGTCAGGGGATTTCCCTGTCTTATCTAGAGCAATTATTTGCAAAGCTGCGCAAGCACGGTCTAGTCGAAGGGGTCCGAGGTCCGGGAGGTGGCTATCGCCTAGCGCAGTCGGCTGATCATATAACCGTTGCCGATATCATCAGCGCGGTGGATGAGAAAGTCGATGCTACGCGCTGCGCCGGCCGTGAGAATTGTCAGAATGGCCAGCGCTGTCTTACCCATGAGCTATGGAGTGATCTGAGCCAGCAGATTTTTTCTTTTCTTAAGGGTATTACCCTGGCACAGTTTGTGGAACGCCCTTCGGTACGGGAGGTGGTAAAGCGTCAGGATATGTTGCACGGCCGCGGTCATCCCGAACGTAAGCCGGTGGCAGTCTGATCGACGTTCGCTTAGAGCTGGCTGATATAACCATGAAGCTACCGATTTACTTAGACTATGCGGCGACGACGCCAGTAGACCCGCGGGTAGCAGTGAGGATGTGTCGGTATCTAACCCCGGACGGGGTGTTTGGCAATCCAGCATCGCGCAGTCACTCCTTTGGTTGGCAAGCCGAGCAGGCGATAGAAGCGGCGCGGACGCAGGTAGCAGCGCTGGTGAACGCCGCTCCCAGGGGGATCATCTGGACCTCGGGCGCGACCGAATCCAACAACTTGGCCATCAAGGGGGCAGCGCGCTGTTATCGTCACAAAGGCCGTCACATCGTGACCAGTAAGACCGAACACCGGGCAGTGCTGGATGTCTGTCGCCATCTGGAGCGGGAGGAAGGCTATGAGGTAACGTATTTGGATCCGGAACCCAGCGGGCTGATCGACCTTGCCAACCTGGCAGCGGCCCTGCGTAATGATACCGTGCTGGTATCTATTATGCACGTCAACAACGAGATCGGGGTAATCCAGGACATAGAGGCCATTGGCAAACTGACTCGCCGCCGCGATATCCTGTTTCACGTCGATGCCGCTCAGAGCACCGGTAAGGTCCTTATTGACCTGCAGCGGTTCGAGGTAGACCTGATGAGCCTTAGCGCCCATAAGACCTATGGCCCCAAAGGGGTGGGTGCCTTATTTGTCCGGCGTAAGCCGCGGGTGCGGCTTGAGACGCTAATCCACGGTGGTGGCCACCAGCGGGGTTTGCGGGCGGGGACTCTGGCCACTCATCAGATTGTCGGGATGGGGGAGGCCTTCCGAATTGCCCGCGAAGAGATGGTCAGCGATAATCGCCGTGTGCGTATGCTGCGGGACCGCTTATGGAACGGCCTGCGCGACCTGGAAGCGGTCTATGTCAATGGTGATCTGGAACAGCGGGTGGCGGGAAACCTAAACGTCAGCTTCGGTTTTATCGAGGGCGAAGCTCTCCTTATGGCTATGCAGGACATAGCCATCTCCTCCGGTTCCGCCTGTTCCTCGGACAGTCTGGAGCCTTCCTACGTGCTGCGCGCCTTGGGTCGCCCTGATGAACTGGCGCATAGTACCATCCGGTTTAGCATTGGGCGGTTTACCACCCTGGAAGAGATCGATTATACCGTTGCTCGGGTAAGAAACGCCGTTGTCAGGCTTCGTGAGTTATCCCCCCTCTGGGAGAAGTATAAGGGGATAGACTGGAGACCAGAAAATGGGCTGCCTGCCCAGGGCTTGGGATCGATGAGCAGGACCATGGACTACAGCGCTAAGGTACTGGATCATTATGAGAATCCCCGTAATGTAGGTTCGTTTGACCAACCCGATCCCAACATCGGGACCGGCATAGTCGGTACAGCGGCCAACGGCAGGGTAATAAAGCTGCAGATCAAGGTAAACGGTCAGGAGCTTATCGAGGATGCCAGGTTTAGGACCTATGGCTGTGGCGGGACGATTGCCGCGGGTTCCCTCTTGACCGAGTGGGTAAAGGGTAAGACCTTGGGCGAGGCGCGGCAAATCAAAAATAGGGATATCATCAGGGAATTAGCGCTGCCGCCGGTCAAGATTCACTGTGCCGTGCTGGCTGAGCATGCCATTAAGGCTGCTGTCGACGATTATGTTGCCAAACGGTCTAAAGCGGCCATTGTTTGAATTTTAGTTGTTTTAAGAATGAGTGACAGCCGAATTAGCTGAGTGTGTTTAGAGAGAGGTATTAGCAATGTCTATTAAGCTTACAGAAAGTGCTGCCAACCGGGTCAAGACCTATCTGGTCAGCCGTGGGAAAGGCGAGGGCTTGCGGCTTGGTGTGCGTACTACGGGATGTTCGGGAATGGCTTATGTGATTGACTTCGCTGATGAGATAAGTCCAGAAGACCATGTCTTTGAGGACCGTGGTGTAAAGGTGGTAGTAAGCCCTAAAAGTATGGCTTATCTAGATGGAGCCGAGCTCGACTTTGTTAAAGAGGGTCTGAACGAAGCATTCAAGTTCAAGAACCCGAACGTCAAGAGCGAGTGCGGTTGTGGTGAGAGCTTTAGCGTCTGATTATGCTGTTGGTAATAGAAAATACATACACCAGCGCTATGCTAGGGGGTAAGATACGGTTGGCTTGGGGGTTAACTAACAAGAGTTTGGAGGTTTTCTTAATCGATGTGGGCTAGGGCGATGACCTCGTGCAAGCCCTTGGCATGAGTATGGCGAATCTGGCGAACGGAACAACCTACTGGCAAGGGGAAAGATGAAGTCATGAAAAAAGATAAAAAAAAGAAGGAGAAACGGGGTAAGGCGAATATGGACGCTTGGGAGGCGGCGCGTAAGGTCGCTAAGGCCATTCGCAAAGGGCGTAAACAAGAAGACCATTATGATGACGAATGGAGTCGCCTGCCATGGCGCGAAATCCGCGATCAGCTAAAGCGTAGCGGTACCGTGGTGGACTTGGAGGCCGTGCCGCCGACCTGGACCACGGAGAGTCAGCAGGTTGCTGATATGCGTGAGATCCTGGAGCAGGCCGGATTCAAGAAGGATGGCCATATCTATCGTTGGGAAAGCTAGGGCATAGCAGGCCTAGCGGGGCAGCGGTAATCTTCTTCGCACCTGCAGGGTTACTAACGATGGCGGATTCATTGCTTGCCCCTACGATGTAGTATACACTTTTGCACCTTAAAATCTGCACGCCTTAAGGGCGTGTGGTTCGCATTGGATCTGCTACTAGTCGAGAGTATGGATGGCCCTGGAACGTACCCTTTCCATTATTAAACCCGATGCCGTCGCTAAAAATCTTATTGGCAGAATTTATAGCCGCTTCGAAGACAATGGCTTGCGGATCATCGCTGCCAAGATGTTGCATCTGTCCCGTGAACGGGCAGGGGATTTCTATGCCGTTCATCGGGAACGGCCATTTTTCAGTGATCTAGTTACCTTTATGAGTTCCGGTCCGGTCATGGTGCAGGTGCTGGAAGGCGAGAACGCCATTGCCAGGCATCGTGAACTGATGGGTGCCACCGATCCCAGTAAGGCCGATCCCGGTACCATTCGCGCCGATTTTGCCAAGAGCGTGGATGAAAATGCCGTGCATGGTTCTGATTCCTCGGAAACGGCAGCTTGGGAAATCGCCTTTTTCTTCGCCAAGGACGAGATTTATCCGCGTACCCGGTAGATGCTGGTGGAAAAGGTCAATCTCCTGGATCTTGATCGCCGTGACCTGGAGGACTTCTTTGTCCGTACTTTAGGTGCAAAGACCTTTCGAGCGTCCCAGGTGATGCGATGGATCTACCACCACGGCGTCACTAATTTCGATGTCATGTCTGACCTGGGCAAGCGGTTGCGGGAGCAGCTCAAGGCGCTTGCCGAGGTCCGGCCACCGACAGTGGCGTTCACTCAGATTTCTCAGGATGGCTCTCATAAGTGGCTGATCCGCCTGGATAGCGGCAACTGTATCGAAATGGTCTTTATTCCGGAGTCTGACCGCGGGACGCTATGCGTCTCATCGCAGGTGGGCTGCATTCTGGATTGCACTTTCTGCGCTACGGCCCGGCAGGGCTTTAACCGTAACCTAACGGTCGCCGAAATCATTGGTCAGGTCTGGCAGGCCAATCGCCTGCTGGGTGGCGGGCGTAATGGCAACCGCCTTATTACCAATGTAGTCATGATGGGTATGGGTGAACCGCTGCTCAATTTTAAGAACGTAGTCAAGGCCATGGATCTGATGCAGGATGATCTGGGCTTCGGTCTGTCCAAGCGCCGGGTTACCTTGAGCACCGCTGGCGTGGTGCCTGCTCTCTATCGACTGCGCGAGGTGGCCGATGTGAGCCTCGCGGTTTCCTTACATGCGCCAACCGATGAGCTGCGTAATGAGTTGGTGCCGCTAAATCGTAAATATCCCATCGCCGAATTGCTAGCGGCCTGCAAGCATTATATCGAAGGCAAGCCTCATCGCCGGATCACCTGGGAATACGTGATGCTCGAGGGGGTAAATGATTCCGAGGCTCATGCCCGGGCCTTGGCTGTGCTGATCAAGGATATTCCATCCAAGATTAATTTAATCCCGTTCAATCCTTTTCCTGAAACCCGCTATCGGCGGTCCAGTCCGTCCCGCATCGAGCGTTTTCGGTCTATCCTGATGGCCCAAGGCTTAACGACTGTGACCCGTAAGACGCGGGGTGATGATATCGATGCCGCTTGTGGGCAATTGGCAGGCAAGGTGCAGGACCGCAGTCGTAGGCAGATGCGCATGCCTCCTCTTTATGGCTAGTGCCGGAGAAGGGAGACAAGGGAATGTATGAAAGACGTGGCTAACTATCTTTTAGTGGCCCTGATGCTCATGGTGTTGAGCGGTTGCGCCAGTACACCACCCCGTCAGGGCTCACCCGAAAGCACGATCGCCGCCATTAACCTGAAGTTAGGGATGGGTTATATGCAGTCCGGCCACTTCGATGTGGCCCTGGAGAAGCTCAAGAAGGCCCTGGAATACGATGATACGCTCGCCGAGGCTCATAACGCCATCGCGGTACTGTACGAGGAAACCGGGGAAACTGAACTGGCGGAGCGGCATTATCGAAGGGCAGTGGATCTGGCCCCCCGCTATGGTCTGGCAAGGGTTAACTACGGACGGTTCTTATGTGCCCACGGTAAACCCGCTGAGGGTGAGAGTCAGCTCTTGACGGCCGTGACCCATTCGCAGCTTGAATCGCTTGAAATGGGTTATACTGCGGCAGGTGTCTGCGCGCGTATGTTATCGGAGCTGGAACGGGCCGAGCAGCATTTCCGCAAGGCCCTGGAGTTGAACCCCAATGCTGCGGGTGCCTTATTGGAGCTGGCCGGCCTCAGCCATTCCCAAGGTAGGCATTTGCAGGCCCGAGCCTTCCTGGAGCGCTATCATGCCCAGGTCGACTACAGTCCAACCAGCCTGTGGCTCGGGGTTGTTATTGAAGAAGCACTGGGTGATCTGCAACAGCGTCATGAATATGCCCAGTTATTGTTGTCAAGATTTGCGGCTTCCAAGGAAGCCCAGCAGTTAAGGAAGACCGAATGAATATTCACGAAATTCCCCAAAGCAATCTGAATACCACAGCAGTATCGGTTGATTCCATAGGGGCGTTACTTAGAAAGGCGCGTATCGCTGGTAATCTGGAGCAGCCGGAAGTAGCCAAGCGACTCGGTATCAGTCTCGCGGTGATCCAAGCGCTGGAGGAGGACAACTTTCAGGATCTGGCGCCGGTGTTCGTGCGTAGCTATCTGGCGCGCTATGCGCGACTGCTCGATCTTTCTGAGCAGGAGATACTGGATCGTTATCGGCAGTTAGGGCTCAACGAGCCGCCCCTGCGGGTCGCCGGCTCGATCAGGCCTCAGGCAAAGATGAGTGATGTCCGCTGGTTTTCCTATCCCTTGTTCCTGGCGTTATTTGCCTGGCTGGGCTGGTTGGGTCTGGAGCGGATTTCCACCCACTTCGATGCCGCTGACACCACTACTATCGCCCTGATGGATTTGGAAGAGGATGGCAGTACGGCTATTGCCCTGTCACAACCGGAGCGGAATTTGCCTTTGACCGAGGCTAAGAACGATGCTGAGGTAACAAGGCGACCGGCGCTGACCGCTTCGACAGCCAGCGACGCTGCAGTTACCGCCCGATCTGGAGATAATACGACAATCTTGCCTTGGAGCAATAACGTAGCGGCGGCTGAGGCCAAGCCGTTGCAGGACAGGATCGCTGGTATCCTAGCGGCAGAGGTTGAGCGTGAGCCGGCTGTTAGCATAAATAAGCCTATGGGTGATCCTGAACTGGTGCTGGTATTCGCCGACGATTGTTGGGTGGAGGTAAAGGATGCCAACGGCAAGCGTTTGGCCTATGATTTGATGAAAGCCAATACGACAAGTACGCTTTCCGGTCCTGCGCCGTTCTCGTTAATCCTAGGCAATGCCGGGGCCGCCGACATCAGGCTCAATGGCCAGCCTATTGATAGAGCCGTTTATATGCCTAAGCGTGGTACGGTGAGTCGGTTTATCTTGGATGCACCGCAACGGGACACCCTACAAAATGCCCAGCTAGTGAACAGGTTCGATGGCTGAAGAGCGGTGATAGTCGAATAGCATGCGCACAGACACCTATCCCTATTAAGCAGATCTGTTAACATCCGAGCGGAACCTTAACAGTTCCTGCGTGCGCCGCGCTGACGGTCCCGGATTTTGGGGGTCGCTGTCCGCGGCGTGTCCATTTGGTAATCAACGCTCCAGCGAATCACCTAATTATGGCGAAACACCTGCAAGCCATCCGCGGCATGAACGATATCCTGCCCATGGAGACCCCGCTTTGGCAGCGTATCGAGGCGATTATTCGGGAACTGCTGACCGCTTACGGCTATCACGAGATTCGTATTCCCATTGTTGAGAAAACCGAATTATTTTGCCGTTCGATTGGCGAGGTAACAGATATTGTTGAGAAGGAGATGTATACCTTTAGCGATCGCAACGGGGATAGTCTGAGCTTGCGGCCTGAGGCTACCGCCGGTTGTGTGCGGGCTTGCATCGAGCACGGCCTGCTGCATAATCAGGTACAGCGTTTATGGTACGGCGGTCCGATGTTTCGCCATGAAAGACCCCAGAAGGGGCGCTATCGTCAGTTTCATCAGATCGGTGCAGAGGCCTACGGCATGAGCGGTCCGGATGTCGATGCGGAACTGATTTGTATGATGGCCCGTCTTTGGAAGTACCTGGGTATTGAGGATATCGCCTTACAGATCAATTCCCTGGGTTCCAGCACCATACGGGCTGTCTACCGCGAGCACTTGGTGGCTTATTTCAGTGACCATTGGGAGGCGCTGGACGAGGACAGCCGCCGGCGCCTGTATAGCAATCCTTTGCGTATCCTGGATAGCAAAAACCCTGCTATGCGGGAGGTCGTCGCTGGGGCACCGCTGTTGCTGGAGTACCTGGATGAAGAGTCCCGAGCCCATTTTGATGGTCTTAAGGCGTTGCTGGAAGCCGTCGATGTCCCCTATGAGATCAATCCGCGGTTGGTACGTGGTTTGGATTATTACTCTAAGACCGTCTTTGAATGGCTAACCGACCGGCTTGGCGCCCAGGGAACGGTATGCGCCGGGGGGCGTTATGATGGTTTGGTAGAACAGTTGGGCGGCCGAGCGGTGCCAGCCGTGGGCTTTGCCATTGGGCTGGAGCGGCTGGTGGCGATGTTAAGCGAATCCGGTTCCGGGGGGTTGGAGCGTGCTCCTTATGCCTACCTGGTAACGGTGGGAGAGGCGGCTGAGCGTCGCGGTCTGGTGCTGGCTGAAGCGCTGCGCGACCGGCTGTCGGGACTGCGGTTGCAGCTTAACTGTGGCGGGGGCAGCTTCAAGACCCAGCTCAAGCGGGCCGATCGCAGCGGTGCGCAATTTGCCTTGATCCTTGGGGAAGACGAGGTGACTACCGGCCGCGTAGCGGTGAAGCCGTTACGTCAAGCGGGTGAACAAATGGACCTGCCGCAAGATAGGCTGGCTGAATTTCTGGGCAAGGCGCTAACGAGCCACACTTGATCTTACCGCCGAGTGAATCGAAAAGTATGGGTTGGAGAGCTTTACATGGCAGAACATTATGTTTCCGAAGAGGAACAAGTTGAGTCAATCAAAAAGTGGCTGAAGGCGAATAGCGGCGCAATCGTTGCCGGTATCGTTATTGGTCTTGCCGTGATCTTCGGCTGGCAGTATTGGACCGCCTATCAAGCTGAACAGGCCGAACAGGCCTCGCTGCAGTACCAGGCCCTGACTCGGGCCATCGAGGATACGGCTGTCGCTAAGGCCCGTCAGCAGGGTCAAGTATTAGTAGAGGAATTCCCCACTTCCCCCTATGCCGCATTGGCGGCCTTATGGCTTGCCAAGCTTGCTGTCGACGAAGGCGATAACGCCGCTGCCCTTGAGCAGTTGCAATGGGTCATAGAGCATGCCAGTCAGGATGAGCTCAAGGATATCGCCCGGCTGCGCCTGGTGCGGGTGCTATTGGCCGAGGGTCGGCTTGACGATGCCGAGGTCCGGCTCGAGCAAGTCAGCAATCCCAGCTTTACTGCCGAATTAGAGGAGTTAAAGGGCGATCTTTATCTAAAACGCAATGATCCGCTCAAGGCCCTGGCTGCCTATGAGGCAGCCCGTACGGCCCTAGGAAGTAGTGGCGGCGGTACCCTGCTGCAGGTAAAGCTCGATAATTTGCCATCTCCCCCGATTCAGGAGAATTGATCTATGTGGTATCGTTTTATCCTGCCTTGGGTATTGATCCTGCTCAGTTCCGGTTGTAGTTGGATAAATTCCTATTTGGCGGGTGCCGATAATGCACCGCCGCCGGCAGAGTTGCGGCCTATCGAGCAGTCTATTACCATCCAGAAACTGTGGGAAACCCGGGTAGGCTCGGGGACGGGGGGCGCCTTTATTAAGCTGTCTCCGGTCATCGATCAGGACCGGGTCTATGCAGCCAGTCATGATGGTAGGGTAGCGGCACTGGATGCAGCCAGCGGCAGGGTGCTTTGGGAGGTCAAGACCGGACTTCCCATCACTGCCGGCGTAGGCCTAGGCGACGGTCTCGTGCTGGTAGGGACCGGTAAGGGGCAGGTTATAGCCTTACGTGAGGAAGAAGGTGAAGAGGCTTGGCGCGCCCAGGTCTCCAGCGAGATTCTCGCCGCTCCCCGTGCGGCAGAGGGCGTGGTGGTGGTGCGTACCGTGGATGGCCAATTTACCGGTCTGGATGCCCGTACCGGCGCTCGCTTATGGGGTTATACCTATACGGTGCCCGTGCTGACCTTGCGTGGTACGGCGCCACCCCTGCTGGCTCAAGGCGTTGCCCTGGCTGGTCTGGATACCGGCAAACTCTTGGTATTGTCTTTAAACGATGGCACTCCGGTCTGGGAGAAGACTATCTCCCCACCCCGCGGGCGCACCGAACTGGAGCGCTTGGTGGATATCGATGCGGAACCGCGGGTGGTAGACAGCCATCTCTTTGTGGCCGCCTACCAGGGCAATATCACCGCCATCGATCTGCGCAATGGCAATACCCTTTGGAGCCGGGATTTCTCCAGCCATGCCGGCCTGGATGTCG
>Ga0299913_10005216_pt1 | contig 11061 bp, 9 predicted proteins | sample RVTome_9_FD_201360 | JGI IMG/M metagenome (GOLD analysis project Ga0299913, IMG submission 201360) | Soil microbial communities from uranium-contaminated site in the Upper Colorado River Basin, Wyoming, United States - RVT155D38 (version 2) ... | reverse complement strand
GTGAAGCCGCGCTCGTTGCTCAGCGCGTCTCGACGTCCCATGACACGATGTCGCTGTTCTCGCCCTCGCCGCCGGGGGCGCCGTCGGCGCCCTCCGACCAGAGGTCGTACTCGCCGTGCTGACCAGGGGCCCGGTACTTGTAGGGGTGGCTCCACGGGTCCTTCGGCACCGCCTTCTTGAGATAGGGACCGTTCCAGTTCTGCACGCCCGGGTTCTTCTGCAGGGCCTCCACGCCCTGCGACGTGTTGGGGTAGGACCCCACGTCCAGCCGGTACTGGTCGAGCCCGGCGCCGAGCAGCTCGATCTGGGCCTTGGCCGCGGCCTGCTTGGACTGCCCGACGCGGCCGAACAGCCGGGGCCCCACGAGACCGACCAGCAAGCCGAGGACGATGATGACCACGAGCAGCTCGATCAGCGTGAAGCCGTGCTGATTCGCGAGCAGGCGCCGTGCGCGCTTCACAGCGGCACCTCGCTGCGTCACAGCGGCACCTCGTTGATGGAGAAGATGGCCAGCAGCATTGCCACGACGATGAATGCCACGAGTACCCCCATGCCCAGGATGATGGCCGGCTCGAGCAGGCCCAGCACGCGCTTGAGCTCGCTGCGGACGTCGGTCTCGAACGTGTCGGCGACCTTGAGGAGCATCTCCTCCAGGCGTCCGGTCTCCTCGCCGACGCGTACCATGTGCACGGCCAGCGACGGAAAGGCGCCGTGCTCCTGCATCCCCGCCGCCAGGGTGCCGCCGCGCTTGACGCTGTCGGTCACGCGACCGACCGCGCTGCCCACGGCCTGGTTGGACATCATGTCCCCGACCACGGCCATGGCGCCCAGCACCGGGACGCCGCTCCTGAGCATCGTGCCGAGCGTACGCGCGAAGCGCGCGGTCTCGACCTTGAGCGCCAGCGGGCCGGCGATGGGCAGCCGCAGCACGAGCTGGTCCCAGCGGGTCCGGCCGTGCGGCGTGCCGGTCCAGACCCGCCAGGCCAGCACGCTGGCCATCGCCAGGATGGCGCCCACCCACCAGTAGCTCCGCAGCGTCGCGCTGACCGACATGAGGATCTGCGTCGGCAGCGGCACGGCCTGGCCGAGATCGCTGAAGATGGTGGCGAACCGCGGGATGACGAAGGTCATGAGGAACACGATGGCGCCGGCGCCGACGGTGGTGATGACGAGCGGGTAGGCCAGCGCGGAGACCACCGCCTCGTTGAACGCCGCCCGCGCCTCCAGGAACTCGGCCAGCCGCCGCAGCGACACCTCCAGCACGCCGCCCTTCTCGCCGGCCCGCACCATGTTGATGTACAGGCGGGAGAACGGCCGCGGATGGTGCTTGGCCAGGGCCTCGCTCAGAGAGGAGCCGCCCCGGACGCTGTGCAGCAGGTCGGCGACGATCGCCTTCACCCGGGCCGAGGGGGCCAGCTCCTCCAGGATCGACAGCGCCCGGTCCAGCGGCAGCCCGGCCTCGAAGAGCGTGGCCAGCATCTGGGTGAGGGCCAGGAGGTCGCGCTGGCGGACCCGGGAGCCGCCGCCCAGCGAGAACAGCGCGGCGCGCTCGCCGTGGGCGGCCACCTTGATCGGGAAGTAGGCTTCCTTGCGAAGGCGGTCGATGACGGCCCGCGCGTCGGCGGCTTCCATGACGCCGTCGATGGTCTGCCCGCGCCGGTCGGCCGCCCGGTACGTGAAGACGGGCATCGCGTCAGGCGTCTTCCTGCGTGACCCGGAGGATCTCCTCGACGGTGGTGACGCCCTCGCAAGCCCGCTTGAAGCCGTCCATGCGCAGCGTGACCATCCCGCGCGCGATCGCATGCTGGCGGATGTCACGGGTGGAGGCGCGCCGCAGGATCAGGCTGCGCGTGTCCTCGTCGATGACGAAGAGCTCGTAGATGCCGCTGCGCCCGCGGTACCCCGTCCCGCGACACTCGTCGCAGCCCTTGCCCCGGAAGAGCGGGGTGGCGATCGGCACCTTGATGCCGAGCGCGTCGAGGTCGGCGCGGGACGGCGTGTCGGGCACCCGGCAGGCCGGGCAGATGCGCCGCACGAGCCGCTGGGCCAGCACGCCCTCCAGGACCGAGCCGATCAGGTACGGCTCCACGCCCATGTCTTGCAGGCGGGTGATGGCGCCGGGCGCGTCGTTGGTGTGCAGGGTCGAGAAGACCAGGTGACCGGTGAGCGAGGCCTGGATGGCGATCTCCGCGGTCTCGAGGTCACGGATCTCGCCGACCAGGATGACGTCGGGATCCTGACGCACGATGTGGCGCAGGCCCTGGGCGAAGCTGAGCCCGATCTTGGGCTTCACCGGGATCTGGTTCACGCCCTTGAGCTGGTACTCGACCGGGTCCTCGACGGTGATGATTTTCACGCCGGGGGCGTTGATCTTGTCGAGCGCGGCGTAGAGCGTGGTCGTCTTGCCGGAGCCGGTGGGGCCGGTGACCAGCAGGATGCCGTGGGGACGCTTGATGAGCGACTCGAAGCGCGCGAGCGTCTCGGCCGGGAAGCCGAGCCTCTCGAGCGGGTGGAACACGCTGGCGCGCTGCAGCAGCCGCATGACGATCGACTCGCCGTGGACGGTGGGCATCGTCGACACGCGGATGTCCACGCGCTGGCCGTGCAGGGTGACGCGGATGCGGCCGTCCTGGGGCAGCCGCCGCTCGGCGATGTTCATCTCGGCCATGATCTTGATGCGCGAGGTGACCGCCGCCTGCAGCCGGCGGGGAGGCGATTCCTGCTCGTAGAGGATGCCGTCGATCCGGTAGCGGATCCGCAGCGTGTCCTCGAACGGCTCGATGTGGATGTCGGACGCCTCGTGGCCGATGGCGTTCTCGACGAGCAGGTTCACCAGCCGCACCACCGGGGCCTCGAAGGCCATGTCGCGCAGGTGGCTGACGTCCTCGTCCCCCTCGGGGCTGGCGTCGTCCTCCATGCCCTCCACGATGCGCTGCAGCGGGGTGGCGACGCCGTCGTAGGTGCGGTCGATCGCCTCGGTGATGGCCACCGCCGGGCTGATGACGACCTTCACGTTGAGGCCGGTGACCTGGCGCAGCTCGTCGGTGACGAGCGTGTTGAGCGGGTCGGCCGACGCCACCGTCAGGGTGTTGCCCTCGAGGCTGATCGGGCACACCCGGCACTGGCGCAGGTACTTGGCGGAGACGTTCTTGAGCACCGGCACCGACGACGGAAACTCCTCGCGCCACATGTAGGGCAAATCCTGCTGCAGCGCGAGCGCGCGCAGCACGTCGTCCTCGGTGACGGCACCCAACGAGACCAGGGCCTCGCCGATGAGCTCGCCATTCGTCTGCGCGCGCGCGAGCGCGCGCTGCACGACGTCGGGCGTGGTGAGGCCCTCGTGCACGAGGATGTCGCCGAGAAGGCGGGGGGACGCTACGATCGCCATGTTATGCTCGCCGGCAGCCATGTTAGCATACCTGGCTTTCGCGGCCGTCGCGGCGGCTGCCGACGTGGCCGGGGCGGCCATCGTGACCACCGCCCACAAGCGGCGGTACGCGCCGCTGCGGTACTTCGTCGCGGCCGGCGCGGGGTTCATGCTGGCGGCCGCGTTCGTGCGGATGCTCCCGGAAGCCACCCACGTGCCTCACGCCTTTCTGTTCGTCCTGCTGGGCTACTTCGGCGTGCACCTCTTCGAGCACACGTTCGCGCCCCACTTTCATTTTGGCGAGGAGACGCACCCGGAGGCGCTGGTGCGGCCCGCCGCCGGCTGGCTGGCGGTGGGGGGCCTGGGGGTGCACACGCTGTTCGATGGCGTGGCCATCGCGGCCGGGTTCATGGTCAGCCCGACGCTGGGCGGTCTGCTCTTCCTGGCCGTCGTGATCCACAAGATCCCCGAGGGCTTCACCATCGCGTCCATCATGCTGGCCGGGGGCTACTCGCGTGGCGCCGCGCTGGGGGCGGGGGCCGCGCTCGGCGTGCTGACGCTGGCGGGGGCCGTGCTCACCGGGCTCGTCGCCGAGCACCACGTCGGCTACGCGCTGGCGCTCTCCGCCGGCGTGACGATCTACGTCGCCGCTTCCGACCTGATCCCCGAGGTCAACCGCGAGGGCGGTCCGGCGCTGGCCTGGACGGTCTTCGCCGGGCTCCTGTTCTTCGTCCTCGCCGACTGGCTGCTGTCCGAGTTCGTGGCTCACTGATGCCCGCCCGCGCGGCGCTCGTGCTGCACGGCCCCAACCTCAACTTGCTCGGGACGCGGGAGCCCGGGGTCTACGGGCGCGTGACCCTGCCGGAGGTGGACCGGCTGATCCGCGAGCACGGCCGGCGGCGCGGCGTGCGCGTCGAGTGCCGGCAGTCCAACGTGGAGGGCGAGCTCATCGGCTGGCTGCACGGCGCCGAGCGTGAGGGGTTCGGCGGCGTGGTGCTGAACCCGGGCGCGTTCACCCACTACTCCCTCGCGCTGCGCGACGCCGTCGCCGCCATCCCGGTGCCGGTCGTGGAGGTCCACCTCTCGAACGTCCACGGCCGCGAGGAGTTCCGCCGGCACTCCGTCGTCGCGGCCGTCGCCCGCGGGCAGATCGCGGGCTTCGGTCCGCAGAGCTACCTGCTGGGACTCGACGCGCTGCTCACCCTGGGCGGCGCCCGGCCGTCGGCGCGCGCGAATCAGCGCCATCGTCCCCGCGTCTAACGGGTGACGGGCGGGGTCGGAAGGTGATGGTCTGTGGACAAGGACGACGCCGCCCTCATCGAGCGATGTCGCGCAGGGGACGTGGCGGCCTTCGAGCCGCTCGTGGAGAAGTACCGGCAGCGCGTCTGGCGCCTGGCCTACAACATCCTGCGCGACCGCGAGGAGGCGTGGGACGTGGCCCAGGAGGCATTCATCCGGGCGTACCAGGCGCTGCCCTCCTTCCGCGGGCAGTCGGCGTTCTACACGTGGCTGTACCGCATCGTCATGAACCTGGCCGCCGACCGGGCCCGGTCACGCGGGGCCCGCGGGCGCGCGTTCGGGACCGAGCGGATCCCGGAGGAGGACTGGGATCGCGTGCTGCCCGACCAGAACCCCGGCGACGAGGCGCCCGACGCCGCCGCCGCTCGCCGCGAGCAGCGGCGGAAGATCGAGCAAGCGCTCGACACGCTGCCGGAGCATCACCGGAGGATCGTCGTGCTGAGCGACCTGGAAGGCCTGTCCTACCGTGAGATCGCCGAGACGCTCGAGGTCCCGATGGGGACGGTCATGTCCCGCCTGCACAACGCCCGCAAGCGGCTGCGCGATGCGCTGAAGCCGCTGCTGCTCCTGCTGCTCGTCCTCGGCGCCCTGCTGGCGGCGGGGCCGCGGCCGGCGGGCGCCGACGACCCGGTGGTGCGCTTCGGCGCCCGCGTGCTGCTCGGCACCGACGGGCCGCTGCCGGCCGGGCTGCACCCACCGGGGGCGGGCGACGAGCGCCTGGTGGCTTTCATCCCGAAGCTGCGGCAGCTCTTCCGTTACCGCGAGTACGCCTCGCTGAAGCGGTATCGGGCCGAGGTCCCGGTGGGAACGCTGCAGACGTGGCCGGTGCCGGGCGACCGGCGGCTGGAGCTGCTGCCGGAGGCGGTGGCGGGGGATACGGTGAGGATGCGGCTCAGGCTGGTGCGGGGAAACATGACGGAGCTGGCGACGAATATTCGCGCAGCGCGGGGCAACCCGGCGGTGATCGGGGGGCCGACGCACGGGGAGGGCGTGCTGATCATCATCGTCTGGGCGAACGCGAACCCACAGCCGAGGCGGGGGCGGTGAGCGGACCTCCCCCCGGCGCGGGAGACGCAGCTCACATCAAGGGGTTTGGCGGCGCTGCCTGTGGAGGCGGATGAGGGTGTTGGTGGAGCTGTCGTGGGTCAGCGTGGGAGCGGAGGGGGCGGTGAGCTCGGGGAGGATCTTGCTGGCGAGGGCCTTGCCGAGCTCGACGCCCCACTGGTCGAACGAGTTGATGTGCCAGATGGTGCCCTGCACGAAGACCTTGTGCTCGTAGAGGGCGATGAGGGCGCCGAGGGTCGCCGGGGTCAGGCGGTCGGCCAGGATGGTGTTGGTCGGGCGGTTGCCCTCGAACGTGCGGTGGGGGACCTGGAAGGCGGCGACGCCCTCGGCGGCCACCTCCTCGGCGGTCTTGCCGAAGGCCAGGGCCTCGGTCTGGGCGAAGAAGTTGGCCATGAGCTGGTCGTGCTGCTCGCGCAGGGGTGTCGAGGTCTGGTGGAAGCCGATGAAGTCGCCGGGAACGAGCTTGGTGCCCTGGTGGATGAGCTGGTAGTAGGCGTGCTGGCCGTTGGTGCCGGGGCTGCCCCAGACGATCGGCCCGGTCTGGTAGTCCACCGGGCGGCCGTCGAGGTCGACCGACTTGCCGTTGGACTCCATGTCGAGCTGCTGCAGGTACGCCGGGAGCCGGCCCAGATAGTGGCTGTAGGGCAGCACGGCGTGGGTGTGGGCGCCGAAAAAGTCGTTGTACCAGACGCCGAGCACGCCGAGCAGCACGGGCAGGTTCCGGGCCAGCGGCGCCGTCCGGAAATGCTCGTCCATCGCGCGAAAGCCGCCGAGCATCGCGCCGAAGTGCTCGGGGCCGATCGCCAGCATGAGCGACAGGCCGATGGCCGAGTCGCAGGAGTAGCGCCCGCCGACCCAGTCCCAGAACCCGAACATGTTCACGGTGTCGATGCCGAATCTCGCGACCTCGGCGGCGTTGGTGGACACCGCCACGAAGTGCTTGGCCACCGCCTGCCGGTCCTTCAGCGCCCCCAGGAGCCAGTCCCGGGCGACCCGCGCGTTCGTGAGCGTCTCCTGCGTCGTGAAGGTCTTGGAGGCCACGACGAACAGGGTCTCGGCGGGGTCGAGGTCCACCGTGGCCTCGCCGAAGTCGGCGGGGTCGACGTTGGACACGAAGCGCACGGTGAGGCCTCGATCGGCGTAGGGACGGAGCGCGTCGTGCGTCATGGCGGGGCCGAGATCGGAGCCGCCGATGCCGACGTTGACGACGTTGCGGATGCGCTTGCCGGTGTGGCCCGTCCAGCTTCCGCCCCGCACCCGACGGCAGAAGTCCCCCATGCGGTCGAGCACCGCGTGGACGTGCGGCACCACGTCCTCGCCCTCGACGACGATCGACTCGCCCCGCCGGGCCCGCAGCGCCACGTGCAGCACCGCGCGCTGCTCGGTGAGGTTGATCTTCTCTCCGCGGAACATGGCGTCGCGCCGGCCTGCCACGTCCGCCGACTCGGCGAGCTGCAGGAGCAGGCGCAGGGTCTCGTCGGTGACGCGATTCTTCGAGTAGTCGAGCGTGAGCCCGGCCCCCTCGACGAGGAGCCGCTCGCCGCGCGTCGGGTCCCGGGCGAAGAGCGTCCGCAGGTGCACGTCCTTCGTCTGCCGGTAGTGCGCCTCCAGCGCCTGCCAGGCGGGATGGCGGGACCGCGGCTCGAATGGCGTCGGCACGGGGCCGTGCTCAGTCGCGCCGCACCAGCGTGCGGGCGCGACCGCCCTCCCAGACCATCACGGCGTGGGCCAGGCCCACGAAGAGCCCGGTGCCGACGGCGCCCGGGATGGCGCGCACGGCCGCGTCGAGCCCGGCCGGGTCGTGGATCGAGCCCACCGCGCAGTCGAGGATCAGGTTGCCGTTGTCGGTGAGGAAGGGCGCGCCGTCCCTGGTGCGGACCGTCGCCGGATACCCGAGCTCGGCGAGGCGGCGGCGACAGAACGGCGCCGCGAAGGGCACGACCTCGACCGGCAGGCGGCCGCGGGTGCCCAGCGCCGGGACCAGCTTCTCGGCGCCGACCAGCACGACGAACCGTCGGGCGGCGCTCGCCACGACCATCTCGCGCACCAGCGCGCCGCCGTAGCCCTTGATGAGATCGAGGCGCGGATCCACCTCGTCGGCGCCGTCCACGGCGAGGTCGAGTGCCACCGGCTCGTCGATCAGCGGGATGCCGAGTCGCCGGGCCAGGGTGGCGCTGGCGTTCGACGTGGGCACGGCGGTGACCGTCAATCCCGCCCGCACGGCCTGGCCGAGGGCGTGGATGAACGCGGTGGCGGCCTGGCCGGTCCCGAGCCCCACCACGTGGCCCGACTTCACCTCCGCGAGGGCCTCGGCGCCCAGCGCCGCCGCCTCCTGGTCGGTCATCTCGTCCTCCCGTGCCGGACCTCTATAATAGACCGCCATGAGCCAGGGTGAGGACCGCTACTTCCAGGAGCGCGCGCGGATCGAGCAGGGGCACACGCGCTATCGCGACAAGCTGCGCGCCGAGGGCAAGCTCTTCGTGCGGGACCGCCTGAAGCTCCTGCTCGATGCCGGCACCGAGCTGCAGGAGGACTGGCTGTTCGCCCGCAACCAGGAGGCCGACACGCCGGCCGACGGCGTCGTCACCGGCGTGGGGCGGGTTGGCGGCCGGACCGTCTGCATCATGGCCAACGACTACACCGTGAAGGCCGGCTCCTGGGGCGAGAAGACGGTGCAGAAGATCGTGCGCATCCAGGAGAAGGCGGCGCGGCTGCAGGTGCCGATGCTCTACCTGGTCGACGCCGCCGGCGGCCGGATCTCCGAGCAGATCAAGATCTTCCCCGGGCGGTTCCACGCCGGGCGCATCTTCTACAACGAGGTCCAGCTCTCGGGCGTCGTGCCGCAGGTGTGCATCCTGTTCGGCCCCTCGCCGGCGGGCTCCGCCTACCTGCCGGCGCTGACCGACGTGGTGATCATGGTCGATGGCAAGGCCTCGCTCTACGTCGGCAGTCCCCGCATGGTGGAGATGGCGATCGGCGAGAAGACGACGCTGGAGGAGCTGGGCGGCGCCCGCATGCACACGGAGGTCTCCGGCTGCGGCGACGTGCTGGCGGCCACCGACGAGGAGGCCATCGAGCTGGCCAAGCGCTACCTCGCGTACATGCCGGCCTCCTACCGCGACACGCCGGCCGCTGGCGACGCGGTCGAGGCCCGGCCGGGACGCTCGATCGACGAGATCGTGCCCTACGACCAGCGCAAGTGGTTCGACATGTACGAGCTGATCGACCGGCTGGTGGACGCCGGGTCGTGGTTCGAGATCAAGCGTCGCTTCGCGCCGGAGATCCTCGTGGGCTTCGCCCGGCTGGGCGGCCGCGTGGTCGGCCTCGTGGCGAACCAGCCCAAGGTGAAGGGCGGGGTGTTGATGGTCGATTCGTCCGACAAGGCGGCGCGCTTCATCTGGCTCTGCAACGCCTTCAATATCCCGCTCGTCTACCTGTCGGACATCGCCGGCTTCATGGTCGGCACCAAGGTCGAGCGCCAGGGAATCATCCGCCACGGCGCCAAGATGGTCTTCGCCACGTCGCAGGCCACCGTGCCGAAGTTCTGCGTCATCGTGCGCAAGTGCTACGGCGCCGGGCTCTACGCCATGTGCGGGCCGGCCTTCGAGCCCGACGCCGTGCTGGCGCTGCCGCAGGGCCAGATCGCCATCATGGGGCCGGAGCCGGCCGTCAACGCGGTGTACTACAACAAGATCATGGAGCTCCCGGAGGCCGAGCGCGCGGCGTACGTCAAGGCCCGGCGCGACGAGTACGCGCAGGACGTGGACATCTACAAGCTCGCCTCCGAGATGCTCGTCGACGACATCGTCGCCGGCTCCGCGCTGCGCAGCGAGCTGCTCAAGCGCCTGGCCTACGCCGAGAGCAAGGCGCACCTGTTCCCGCCGCGCCGCAACGCCGTCTTCCCCGTCTAGGCGCCGCCGGGGCATCGTCACCGCCACGCCCTCGACCCGCCGTCAGGCCCCTGACGGCGCTGTGACGGCGCCGTCATTCCGGCGACGCGATGTCACCAGCGAGCCGGCCGGCTCGCCCCAACCCCCTGTCGCGACGTACAGAACGATTGGTGCGGGCCTTGCACCGGGGGACTCGCAACCATGAAGCGGCGCAACCGCACCCTCATGCTCGTCGGGGCCACCGCCATCCTGATCGTGGTCGGGTTCGGCCAGCTGGCCGGCATGGGGCTGCGGTTCTTCGGTACCACGACGCTGGCGGCCCGGGCGCTCGCGCACTACCTGGCCGGCGACTACACGGGCGCCGCGCGCCTGTACCGCGACGACCTCGCGCGCTGGGCGACCCGGACGCCGGCCGAGTCCCCGCCGTCGTGGCTCGTCATGGCGCGCGGCGATCTCGATCAGGCGGAGAGCCGGGCGCGTGCGGAGTCGCGGATGGCGCCGGCCGATCCCGAACCGATCCTGACGCTGGCCGAGGTCGCGCTGGCACGCCGTCAGCTGGCGACGGCCGTGGAGCTGGCCGGCCGCGTGCTGCGCCTGCGGCGGGACGATTACGACGCCCTGCTGGTGACGGCGGTGGCGCAGGCGCGTCAGGGAGCCTTCCCCGAGGCGATCGAGGCGCTGAAGCGGGCGCTGCGGTACGAGCAGGCCGAGCGTCGCCGCACGGCGTTCCTGGCGGTGCTCGAGGTCACCGGCGAGCTCGACGAGGGGGCCATCGACACGCGGCCGAGCTGCCTGCTCGCGCACCTGCACCGCTACCTTCGCGTCCACGACCCCTCCCACGCGGACCCGGCGATCCGCTACGCCCTGCGGGCGATCGACGTCGGGGACCGCGCCGACGACGCCTACGTCACGCTGGCGGCCATCGATGCCACGCAGGGCCGGCCCGGCCGCGGCTTCAGGCGGCTGCAGGAGGCGCTGGCGGTGAATCCGCGCAACACCGCCGCGCTGCTGGGCGCGGCGCGGTACCACGGCGCCCGCGGCCAGCTTGCCGAGGCGTACCACCTCACGCGGGCGGCCTTCGATGCGGACCCCGGCGATCCGTTCGTCTTCGCGAGCCTCCAGGGCCTTCTCGTCGACCGTCTGGGCGACTACCGTCAGGCGCTGGCCCTGGCCGACGCCGCCGTGGAGCGCGATGCCGGCAATGCCGAGGCGTGGTGGCGCCGCGGGCGCGTCCAGATGCATCTCGGCGAGCTCCGGCAGGCTCTGCACAGCTACCGGCAGGCGGCGCGGCTGGCGCCGCCGACCGCCGAGCTCGAGGACAGCATCGGCCGTGTGCTGACCGGCCTGGGCCGGGACGCCGAGGCGGCCGCGGCATACCAGCGGGCGGTCGCCCTCGACCCGCTCCGGGCGAGCCCGCACGACGGCCTGGGCCTGCTGCAC
>Ga0299913_10005215_pt1 | contig 11061 bp, 8 predicted proteins | sample RVTome_9_FD_201360 | JGI IMG/M metagenome (GOLD analysis project Ga0299913, IMG submission 201360) | Soil microbial communities from uranium-contaminated site in the Upper Colorado River Basin, Wyoming, United States - RVT155D38 (version 2) ... | reverse complement strand
CAGGCCTTTGCCAGGATCATCGGGCTGGCGTCGGCCTCCCGGCGCCAGTTGCCCCGCACGAAGCTGTGGGCGAAATGCCAGTAGCCGATGCGCTCGGCGTGCTCGATGGTGACCAGCTCGCCGATCACCCCCTCGTCGAGCGTCCGCTTCACGGCGGTGAAGAACGGCGTGTAGCGGAGCACGTGGGCGACGGTCACGCTGCCGGCGCTGTGCGCAGCCGCATCACCGACGGCGCGCACCTCGTCCGCCGTCGGGGCGATCGGCTTCTCGAGCACGACGTGGTGGCCACCGGCGAGCGCGGCGATGGCCGGCGCGGCGTGCTCGCGGTCCGGAGTGGCGATGACGATCGCGTCCGCTGTACGGTCGTGCGCCAGGAGCTCGCGCCAGTCGCCGAACGCCTGGCCGTCGGGAAGGTCGTGTTCGGCGACCAGGGCGGCGCGCCTGTCCGGATCCGTGTCGGCGACCGCCACGACCTTCGCCTGGTCGGGGTGCTCCAGGCACCAGCGCCCGTACGTGCGTCGGCCACGATCACCGGCGCCGATGATGGCGATCCGAATCGGGTCAGTCGCCAGGGCCGGCTGATGGGGCCGGCGCCGGGTCGAGACGTCGACCGGCCTCTCACCGCCCTTCATCGGGCGAGTGTACGCCGCCCTGCACGGGGCAGCGCATGCGCGCATGTACGATCCGGACTGACTTCGCCCGGCCACAGGCCCGTCAGCGGATATATCACTAACGCCGTATCCGCTGACAGCGCGCGGGCACTCGCCGATGTCGACCGGCGCCTCCGAACCTAGCGCGCCTCGCGGGTCACGCTGGTGACGTCGCGCAGCCGCTCGATCTTCGTCAGCACCTTGGCCAGCTGCTGGAGCGAGGTGACCTTGAACGTGGCGGTGATGGTGGCGGTCGCATCGGCCTGGGTCGTGACGGAGGCAGCCACGATGTTCACCTTGTACTCGGCCACGACGTTCGTGATCTCGTTGAGCAGCCCCGGCCGGTCGAGCGCGGTGATGCGCACCGTGATCGGGTACGTGTTCTGCGCGGCAAGCTCCCACTCGACGTCGATGAGCCGCTCGATGTCCCGCTCGGACAGCACTGACGGGCACGAGGCGCGGTGGATCGTCACGCCCTTGCCGCGCGTGACGTAGCCGGTGATCTCGTCACCGGGGATCGGCGAGCAGCATTTCGCGAAGCGGACGAGCAGGTCGCCGACGCCCTTGACCTTCACGCCGGTCGTCGATGGCGCCGCGGGCGGTGCCTCCTCCGGGAGGGTGATGGCGGCGTCGTCGTGGATCTCGAGCTTGCTGACCACCGATGCGGAGCTGACCGCGCCGTAGCCGATGGCGGCATAGAAGTCGTCGAGCTCCTTGTAGCGGTACTGGCCCGCGATCTCCGTCAGCTTGGCGGCGTCGATCGAGGCGAGCGTCTCGTGCGCCAGGCGCCGCAGCTCGCGGTCGAGGAGCTCCTTGCCCTGGGTGATGTTCTCGTCGCGCTGCTGGCGCTTGAACCAGGCACGGATCTTCTCGCGTGCATGGCTGGTCCGCACGATGTTCAGCCAGTCACGGCTGGGCCCATGGGCCGCCTTGGTGGTCACGATCTCGACGATATCGCCGTTGCGCAGCCGGTAGTCGAGCGGCACGAGCCGGTTGTTCACCTTGGCGCCAATGGTGCGGTGCCCGACATCGGTGTGGATGCGGTAGGCGAAGTCGAGCGGGGTGGCGTCGCGCGGGAGGTCCTTGACGTCGCCCTTGGGGGTGAACACGAAGACCTGGTCCTGGAACACGTCGAGCTTCAGGCCCTCGACGAACTCGGTCGGGTCGCTGACCTCGCGCTGCCAGTCCATGAGCTGGCGGACCCAGGCGAGCTTCTCGTCGTAGCGCCGATCCCCCTTCGAGCCCTCCTTGTAGCGCCAGTGGGCCGCGATGCCCGCCTCCGACACCTCGTGCATCTGGTAGGTCCGGATCTGGACCTCGAGCGGCTTCGCCTCCGGGCCGATGACGGCGGTGTGCAGCGACTGGTACATGTTCGCCTTCGGCATGGCGATGTAGTCGTCGAACTGCCCCGGCACGGGCCGCCACAGCGAATGGACGACCCCGAGGGCCGCATAGCAGTCCTTGACGTCGTCCACGAGCACGCGAATGGCATGGAGGTCGTAGATCTCGGTGAAGTCGGAGCCCTTGCGCTCCATCTTCTTGGCGATCGAGTACAGGTGCTTCGGCCGGCCGCTGATCTCGGCGGTGATGCCCACCTTGCCGAGCTCCTTGCGGAGGATGCCGATGGACTTGTTGACGAAGCTCTCGCGCGCCCGTCGCCGATCGGTGAGCATCTCGACCAGCTGGCGGTACTTGTCCGGCTCGAGGTACTTGAAGGCGAGGTCCTCGAGCTCCCACTTGATCTGCCACATGCCCAGCCGATGCGCCAGCGGCGCGTAGATCTCCATCGTCTGGCGCGCGATGCGCTGCTGCTTGTCTGGTGGCAGGAACTCGAGCGTGCGCATGTTGTGGAGCCGGTCGGCGAGCTTGATGATCACGACTCGCACGTCCTCGGCCATGGCCATGAACATCTTCCGGATGTTCTCGGCCTGCTGCTCCTCCATCGTTCGGGCCGACCCGAACTTGCTCAGCTTCGTGACTCCGTCGACGAGGATGGCCACGGCCCGGCCGAATCGCTTCTCGAGGTCGACCAGGGTGAGCTCGGTGTCCTCCGGGACGTCGTGGAGGAGGGCCGCCGCCAGGGTCTCCGCATCCATCTGGAGCGTGGCGAGGTAGTGCGTCACCGCCACCGGGTGGGTGATGTACGGCTCGCCGGATCCGCGCAGCTGGCCCTGGTGGGCCTCGGCCGCCGTCTCGTACGCGCGCCGCAGGAGGCCCTCGTTGAGGCCTGGCCGGTGCTTCAGGGCCTCGGCGACGACCTCGTCGATCGTGTGCGCCGGCTCGCCCACCACCTCACTGCCGCGCGTGATGCGTTGCACGACGGCCGCCGGTGAGAAGCGTGCCAGCTGAGCCATGGGACGGTGATGCTAGCACGCACGCGCGGCGGGTCCTGCGGGCTGCCCGGCGCCTCTCGCGCACCGCGGGGACCAGCTCAGCCGCCGCGGACGACCCCCAGGTCCCGGATCACCCGCACCGCGGGCAGCGCGCGGAGGGCGGACGGCGCCAGGCGGAGCTTCGATGAGCGGTTGCCGCCGCCGAGCACGACCCAGTCGGGGTCCATGACGCGCATGTCGACGAGCACGGGCAGCCCGTCCGGCAGCCCGAACGGCGTGACGCCTCCGATCTCCATGCCTGTCAGCTCGCGCACCGGGTCGGCTGCGGCGAAGGATGCCTTGCGAACGCCCAACTCGCGACGGACGACGGTGTTCACGTCCAGCGCCGTCGTGGCCAGCACGACGCACGCGACGTAGCGGGGATCGGCGCCCCTGGATGCCACCACGATCGTGTTCGCGCTCCGATCGAGCGGGATGCCATACGCCGCCACGAAGGCGACGGTATCGGCCAGTGCGGGGTCGCAGGGAAGGACCTCGTAGTCGAGACCCAGGCGGTCGAGCGCGGCACGGGTGGCAGCGTGCAGCAGCCGGGCGTCATCGGTCATGGTTGCCGGATGCTAGCGCGAGGGAGCGACCCCCGTCACCCGGTAGGCTGGGGCCGTGACGACGAACCGGGCGGTGATCGCGACCCTCATCGTGCTCCTGGGCCTCGGCGTCATCATGCGCGTGTTGGCCCTCGAGATCGACGGCCACAACGGCGACGTGCGCGTCACGGCAAGCTGGGCGGAGCGCATGGCCGAGGTCGGGCCGTGGCGCTTCTACGACGGCTCCGGGTCGATCTACCCCGCCCTCCTCTACCCGCTGTGGGCGCTCGGCGCGCTGCTCGACGGCTCGGCGCTGGACACTGCCATCAAGGGCTTCTCGATCCCGTTCGACGTCGCCGTCGGCCTGCTGCTGTTCGGCGTCCTGTGGCGCACCGGCGCGCGCTGGGCGGCCCTCGCGGCCACCGGCCTGTACGTGCTCAACCCGGCCGCCGTACTGGCGGGACCGGTGTGGGGGCAGCTGGACAGCGCCGGGACGCTGCCGTACCTCGGCGCGCTCGTGGTGTCGGCCGCCGGGCGCCACGGCCCGGCGGGCAGCCTGGCGGTCATCGCCGCGCTCGTGAAGCCACAGTTCGGCCTCGTCGTGTTGCCGGTCCTCGGGGTCGCCTTCATCCACGCGCGCCGGATCGGTGACCTGGCGCCGGTGGCCCGCGCGCTGGGCGGGATGGTGCTGACCAGTGTCATCGTGTTCGCCTCGGTCGCCCTCGACCCCATCCGCTATATCGGCCTCCTCGGAGAGACCGCGGCACGGCAGCCCTCGACCTCGCTGAATGCGTTCAACCCGTGGGGCCTGCTCGTCGGCTTCAAGGTGCCGGATGAGCCCTACGTCGGCATCGGCACGCTGCTGCTGGCGATCGGCGTCATCGGCGCGCTCAGCGGACTGCGGCGGCGTCCCGACCTTGCGGTGGTGATGGCCGTCGGGGCCGCGCTGGTGCTTGCCTTCTACTTCCTGCCCACGCGGGTCCACGAGCGCTACCTCTTCCCGGCCATCGCGCTCCTCGCTCCGTTCGCCGTGGCCGGCCGGGCGCCGCTCCTGGCCTACGTCGGGCTGTCCGGGGCGTTCGCCGCGTCGCTGCTGTACGCGCTCCACGAGACGACCCCGTTCACGCTCCCGGAGCCGCTCGCGTCGTGGGTGACGAGCGGCGGCGGCGTGTGGACGATCGGGCTGGTCCTCATCGGCAGTGCCGCGGCATGGGCGTGGCTGCTCCTCGTCAGACGCCCTCGCCTGCCGGACGGGAGCCACGTCCCCGAATCATGAGCCGCGCCCGCTGGGCGAGCCCGTACGCCGGCAGCGCCATCCGCAGGGCGGCATCGAACGGCGCCCGCAGCGGCAGGTCCCGCGCGCCGACGTACTCGATCTCGGCTCCGCCGAAGCCTTCCTTGAACTGGCGGATCCCGCCGGTGGCCAGGCCCCACATGTCGTAGATCCCGAACCCCTCGCGCGCGAAGTCGGCGATCGCCGACCACTTGAGCAGGTAGTTGGCGCGCTGCTCGGCACCGGCATCGGTCATGCCACCGTAGGTCTCCACGGCTCGCACGCCACACGTGAAGTGGAACAGGGTCGCCACCCGCTCCCCGTCCTTCACCGCGAAGCTGAGGCGCACGCGGCCGGTCGGGGCGAAGATCGACCATACCCGCTCGTAGTAGAACGCCTGGCGGGCGACGAAGCCGGCGCGCGACGCGGTGTGCTGGTAGATGCGGTTGAAGTCCGCCAGGGCAGGACCGATGACCTCGCCCGGCGTGGACCCGTCGAACCGCTCGATCGTCACGCCCGCCCGCTCGGCCTTGTTCACGTACTGCCGGTGCTTGCGCTTGAGGTTGGCGCGAAGCGCCGCCTCGCCGACGGAGAGGTCGACGACGCGGGTCGTCGGCGGCTGGATCTTCGGAGCGGCACGCCAGGGCGGCTCCTGGAGACCCCGGCCATAGCCGGTTTCGAGCCGGGCCTCGGGGTCGGCGCGCACGGTGGCGATCCGCTCGACGCGGCCGAGCGTGCGAAGCGCCGCGACCAGCGCGTCGCGGACGGCCGGGTCGTCGAGGTCGCCGACAGGGCCGCGCGGTACGTAGGCGAGGTGCCAGCCGATCACCGGGACGCGTCGCAGCAGGAGCTGCGCCCCGGCGACAGGCTCCTCCCGGGTCGGCCCGACCGCGAGCCGGATCGGCTGCCAGCCGCCGAGCGCCCGCACCTCGCCCCATTCCCACAGCTGGGGGAAGGCGTGGTACGGCGCCGCCTCGACGAATGCGTTCCAGGCGGCCGGGTCGGTCACGCGCCAGGCGCGCAGGTCGGCGGTGGTCATGGCGTGCTCCATCCTGCCGCCGCCAGCGCCTCGCGGGCCGCGGTGCGGTCGTCCCACGGCCGCTTCGAGGTGCCGTAGATGATGCTCTGCTCGTGGCCCTTGCCGGCCAGCAGGATGACGTCGCCCTCGCCGGCCAGGCCGATGGCGTGCGCGATCGCCTCCCGCCGGTCGTCGATGACCCACAGCGACGCGCCGTCCACCGCCCCCGCCGCGCGTGCCCCGGTGGCGATCTGCTCGTTGATCGTCCGTGGGTCCTCGAGCCGCGGATCCTCGGCGGTGACGACGACGAGATCGGCGAGCTCGGCCGCGACGCGGCCCATCGGCTCCCGCTTCGTGGCATCCCGCTCGCCGGCGGAGCCGAAGACGGCGATCAACCGTCCGCGCGCGATCGGGCGGAGCACCTCGAGCACGTGCCGCAGCGCATCAGCGGTGTGGGCGTAGTCGACGATCACGTCGAACGGCTGGCCGGCCACCACGCGCTCCATGCGACCGGGGACCCCGGCCGTCCTGGCCAGGGCGTTCGCGGCGTGGGAGACGTCCAGCCCGAGCGCCTCGATGGCCCCGAGGCCCGCCAGCGCGTTCGCCACGTTGAAGCGCCCCGGCATGCCGATCCGCACCTCGCCGTGCCAGCGCGGTGACTCGAGGTGGAAGGTCGTGCCGCTCGTGTCGGGCTCGAGGCGGCCGGCGCGGAGGTCGGCATCGGCGTCGATGCCGTAGCTGATCACGCGATCGCGGCTGCGCTCGCGGAAGTAGCCGAAGGCCGGGTCATCGGCGTTGAGCACGGCGACCGGCGCCTCCTCGACCAGGCGCGCCTTGGCGGCCCGGTACGCCTCCACGGTGCCGTGGAGCTCGAGGTGCTCGCTGGTGACCGTGGTGACCACGCCCACGTCGAAGCGGCAGTTCCGCGTGCGCTCGAGGGCCAGCCCGTGCGAGGTGGCCTCCATGACGACGCTGTCGTTGCCGGCCGCCTGCATGCGCGCCAGGAGCTCCTGAAGCTCGAGCGACTCGGGCGTCGTGCTGCGATCGAGGTTCGGGGTGAGCTCGTCGAAGATGCCGGTGAACACCGTGCCGATCTGACCGGGGTGCCATCGGCAGGCCCACAGCATCTCCGCGGTGAGCGCGGTGACCGTCGACTTGCCGTCGGTCCCCGTCACCCCGATGACGGTCAGGTTCGCCGACGGCCGATCGAACCAGGCATCGGCCGCATCCGCCAGGGCGCGGCGGGTGCGATCGACGACGAGCTGCGGGACCGCGACCCCCGGCAGCTCGCGCTCGACGACGATCCCGATCGCGCCGGCGTCGACGGCCGCGGCCGCGTAGTCGTGCCCATCGACGTGGACGCCGGGGACGGCGAAGAACAGCGTGCCCGGTTCGACCCGGCGCGAGTCGTAGGCGAGCGCGCGGACCTCGCCGACGGGGATGCCGACGACGCGCTCCGGCGCGATGACGTCGGTGAGCGCCCCGAGGCCCTGGCGACGTTCGTCGCTCATCGGCGCACCCGGCGGAGCCAGCCGCGAAGGAGGCCGGTCGCCTCCCGCAACCGATACAGGGTCGGGTCGACGACCAGGTCCCAGCTGCCCGCCCACCGGACCTCGCGACCGCCGAAGCCCTTCTTGAACAGGCCCACGCCGTGCCAGGCGTGTTCGGGCCCGGCGTCGGGCGGCGCGATTCCCCACAGGTCGTGCCAGCGCACGCCACGCTCCCTTGCGTGGCGCATCATCCCCCACTGCAGCGCATAGCTGGCGAAGCGCTTCGGCTCGCCGCGCTCCTCGCGACGGGAGCCGCTGAACAGGTAGTACGACCGATCGCCCTCGACGACCAGCAGGCCGGACGCCAGGAGCTCGCCGTCGCGGCGCGCCTCGAGAATGCTGGCGCGGCCGGCGCCGGCAAGCGCCGACCAGGCGACGCGGTACCGGTCGAGGGGCGGCATCGGGAAGCCCGCCCGTTGCTGCGTCTCGCCGACCAGGGCGTGGAGCGCGTCGATCGACGCCGTGTCGCCGGCATCGGAGACGGTGGCCACCGCGACGCCCTCGCGCTCGGCACGGCGGACCGAGTAGCGCGTGTCCTTGTCGAACCCGGCCATGAGCGTCTCGTCGTCGGTGAGCTCGACGATGCGGGTCTGGCCCACCTGGAGCGTCTCCGGCCGGCGGCGGAGGCCGCGGCCCGCGTATGCGGCGAGGGTGGGATCCTCCGCCGACAGGCGAGGCTCGAGCTTGACGGCCACCGCCCGGTGCCGCCGCGCCGCGATCCGCAGGCCGATGAGCAGTGCGCGAAGCCGCTCCCCGGCGCGGGGATCCCCGTGGTCGAGCACCGGGCCGTGCGGCACATACCAGAACGCGCGGCCGGCCGGGAGGGCACGCTGCTGGGCGGCCACGATCGCCACCACAGCGCCGTCATCCTCGAGCAGATAGCGCCGCTGGGGCTGCCCGTCGAAGGCGGCGACCGAGGCCCATGCCCAGTCGTGGAGGAAGTCACCGTCGGGTGTCGAGGCCAGGAGCGCCTGCCAGGCAGCGGCATCGGTCTCGAGGGCAGGGCGGAAGTGCATCAGCTTGGCCTCCCCGAACGGCGGCGCAGGATACCGCGCAGCTGGCCCAGCTCGGGCGCCCGCAGCGCGGCGGCCACCACCAGGTAGACCGCGCCTCCGGCTCCGGCGAGCACGAGGAGTGCCAGCAGGCGACCCACCACGTTGTCGAGCAGTCCACCGAGCGCCCCCTCGACCAGGGTCAGCCCGCCGAGCATGAACAGCGCGGCCGCCACGCCGGCCACGGCCGCGCGGCCGAGCGCCCGGGCGATGGCGGCCTCCTCGACCGACTCGATCCGCCGATGCAGGCTCCACAGCAGCCCGAGCACCTCGATGACCGCCACGACCGACAGGGCCAGTGCGAGGCCCTCCACCCCCATCGGCCCGACCAGCCAGGCCATGAGCGGGACGTTGATGGCCACCGCGATGATCGCCCACATCACCGGCGTCTTCGTGTCCTGCATGGCGTAGAAGGCGCGGGCCAGCACGTGGACCACGATGTGGCCCCCGAGGCCGATGGCGAAGAACAGCAGCGCGCTCGCGGTGCGCTCACTGGCCGACGGGCTGAACTCGCCGTACTGGTAGAAGACCGCGGTCAGCGGCTCTCGCAGCACGATCATGATCGCCATCAGCGGCGCCGCCACGAACAGGAGGACCCGGATGGCACCGGCCACCTGGCGCCTGATCTCGCCGATACGCCCGAGGGCGGCGTCCTGGCTGAACGTCGGAAACAGGGCGACCGCGATGCTGACGCCGACCACGCCGACCGGGATCTGGCTGAGCTGGAAGGCGTAGTTGTAAGCGGTCAGGCTGCCCTCCGGCAGGCCGGAGGCGAGGACAGTGCTGACCAGGAAGTTGAGCTGGCCGGCGGCCAGCCCCAGGGTCCGTGGCCCCATCAGCCAGGCCACGCGACGGACGCCAGGATGCCCGAGGCCGATGGTGAGGTCGTACCGCTGCCCGACGCGCGCCAGGTTCGGGAGCTGAACGACGAGGTGGGCGAGCGACCCGACGGCCACCCCGACCGCCAGGCCCTCCACGCCCATGACCGGCGCCAGGAAGATGGCCGCGGCGATGATGGCGAGGTTGTAGAGCAGCGGCGCGATGGCCGGGACCGTGAACTGCTGGTAGCTGTTGAGAATCCCGGTGACCACCGCGCCCATGCCGATCAGCACCGGGCTGAGCAGCATGACCCGCGTCATGCGAATGGTGAGCTCGGTGGTCGGTGCATCGAAGCCGGGTGCCACGATCGGCACGAAGACGGGCGCGAAGATGGCCATGACCAGGCTCAGCCCGGCGAGCGCGATGAGGACGAGGTTGATGACGCTGCTCGCCAGCCGCCACGCCTCGGCCTCCTGGCCGCGGGCGCGATACCCGGCAAAGACCGGGATGAGGGCCGCCGACAGAGCGCCGGCGACCACGAGCTGGAAGATGGCGTCCGGGATGCGGAAGGCGGCGAAGTAGGCGTCCAGCTCGCGGCTGGCCCCGAACTGCGATCCGATGACGAGCAGCCGAATCCAGCCGAGCAACCGGCTCACGAGCGCCGCGACGGTGAGGATCAGGCTGGCGGTGACCAGCACGCGGCCGGCCGAAGGGCCCCTCCCCGGCCCCCGCGCGGTGTCGTCCGGCGGCGCGGGTCCCTGTTCCAGCGTCACCGCGCCGTGCGCCCTCCGGCGCGTCCGGCCCTCGGGTGTGCCCCGCGGTATGCGCTGCGGAGTGCGGCGTCGGACAGGTGCGTGTAGACCTGCGTCGTCTGCAGGTTGACGTGGCCGAGCAGCTCCTGGACCACCCGCAGGTCGGCACCACCCTCGAGGAGATGCGTCGCGAACGAGTGTCGCAGGGTGTGCGGGCTCGTCCGGCTCGGCGCGCCCACCGCCTCCACCCAGCGCTCGATCACCATCCGAGCGCCGCGAATGCTGAGCGGGGAGCCCGACGCGTTCAGGAATACGGCGCTGCCGGGGGTCCCGCGGGCGGCCAGCACCGGCCGGGCGCCGTCCAGGTAATGGCGCATCGTTGTCGCGGCCGGGGCGCCGAACAGGAGCTCCCGCTCCTTGTTGCCCTTGCCCATCACCCGCAGCCGCTGCCGGGTGATGTCGACGCGGTCGAGGGTCAACCCGGCGAGCTCGCTGATGCGCATGCCGGTCGCGTACAACAGCTCGAGCATGGCGGCGTCGCGGCGCGCGAGCGCCTCGTCGCGCGCGCTGCCCCGCATCGGCGCCGTGACGAGCGTGGCTGCCTCGTCAACGGACAGGACGCGCGGCAGCCGCGACGGGCGTCGCGGCGCCCGAACCCCGACCAGCGGATCGGCCTCGATCGTCCCCTGCCGGAGGGCATGCCGGTACAGGGAGCGGATCGCGGCCAGGCGGCCTCCGACCGAGCTGGCGGCGAGGCCGCGATCGGCCAGGATGCCGAGGTAGGCGCGAACGGCGGAGCGATCCGGCCGGCGCCAGTCGGTGCCCCGCTCGGCGAGGAAGCCAAGGAACTCCCCGGCGTTGCGCCGGTACTCGGTCACGGTGCCGGGCGACGCGTTGCGGCCTTCGAGGCTCGCCAGGAAGGCGGCGAGTGCCCGGGCGGAGTCGGTCGGCAGCTTCGGTGTCGCGGCCTCCTCAGTCACCATGCAGTCCATCGGCGAGGAACGCCGACATCATGCCTGACGCTTGCGAG
>Ga0299913_10005214_pt1 | contig 11063 bp, 10 predicted proteins | sample RVTome_9_FD_201360 | JGI IMG/M metagenome (GOLD analysis project Ga0299913, IMG submission 201360) | Soil microbial communities from uranium-contaminated site in the Upper Colorado River Basin, Wyoming, United States - RVT155D38 (version 2) ... | reverse complement strand
GATGTTGTCCAGGAGTCCAAGGTTGTTGGCCATGAGGTACAGCGGCAGGATGATGGCGACCGGCGGCATCATCCTGGTCGAGATGAAGAAGAACAGCGAGTCCTTCCAGCGCCCGACCGGCGCCAGCGACAGCGCGTACGCGGCCGGGGTCGCCAGCACGATCACCAGCGCGGTCGAGCCGACCGAGGCCATCAGCGAGTTCAGCAGGTACGGCACGAAGTCGCGGCCGAGGATGGCCCGGAACTGCTCCAGCGTCGGCGTGAACAGCCAGGTCGGCGGGTCGGTCGCCGCCTGAGACTCCTGTTTGAACCCGGTCACGAACATCCACAGCACCGGGAAGAACATCACCAGCGCGACGACCCACGCCAGCAGCCCGGTCACCACCGAGCCGGGCCGTACCCGCCACGTCCTGCGCGTTGCCGTCGACATCAGGTCTCCTCCTGGAACAGGCTGGAGATCACCCGCAGCGCGAAGGTGGCGATCACGATGGTGCCGACGACCACGATGACCCCGGCCGCCGCCGCCTCGCCGACCTCGAAGGCCCGGAACGTGGTCTGGTAGATCAGGAACGGCAGGTTGGTCGTCGCCTGCCCCGGGCCGCCCTGGGTGATCAGGAAGATCGGGTCGAAGGTCTGCACGATGAAGATCGACCCGAGCAGGATGGCCAGCTCGATGAACCGCCGCAGGTGCGGCAGCGTGATGCGGCGGAAGGTCGCCCACGGTCCGGCACCGTCCACTGTGGCCGCTTCGAGGATCTCGGTAGACTGGCTCTGCAAGCCTGCCAGCACGATCAGCATCATGAACGGCGTCCACTGCCAGGTCAGCATCAGCACGATCGACGGCATCGGGAACTGACTGACCCAGTCGATCTTGTCGACGCCGAATACCGACAGCAGCCAGTTGAGCATGCCGAACAGCGGGTTGAACATCGCGTGCTTCCACAGCAACGCCGCCGCGGCCGGCATCACCAGGAACGGCGTGATCAGCAGCGTGCGCACCACGCCGCGGCCGAGGAACTTCTTGTCGAGCAGCACCGCGAACGCGATGCCGAGCGCCATCGACAGCACCACCGTGCTCGCCGTCAGCACCAGCGTGTTGACGACCGCGGCACGGAAGTACTCGTCGCCGAGCACCGTGCCGTAGTTCAACAGCCCCGCGAACCCGTTCGTCTCCGGCCGCAGCAGGTTCTGCGACCGCAGGCTGTAGTAGAGCGTGCCGAGCAACGGCAGCTGCGTCAGCAGGATCGTGATCAGCAGCGCGGGCAGCAGCGGACCGCGCCGCTTCCACCGCTCGGCCGCGGTGCGCTTGGGCGGCTCCGGCGCGCGACGCCGTGACGTCGCGGCCGGAGCGGCAGCCAGACTCGTCGTCATCTCACCGGCCCTGGTATCCGCCTTGTTTGGCGGTCTCTTCCGCCAACCGCTGCGCCTTCACCAGCGCCTCGTGAACCGACTGGCGGCCCGCGATGGCGGCCGAGATTTCCTGCGACACCGTGGTGCCGAGGTCCTGAAACTCGGGGATCCCGATGTACTGCACGCCGGTCCACGGCTGCTCGTGCAGGCCCGGCTGGTGGACGTCGACGTGCTGGATGGCGTCCAGCGTCGGCTGCGCGAACGCCTTCGCGGCCTGCTGGTACTCCGGTATCTGATACGTCGATGCCCGCGCGCCCGGTGGCACCCGGGCCCAGCCCAGCTTCTCGCCGACCAGCTTGTGGTACTCCTTCGACGTCGCCCAGGACACGAACTTCCACGCCGCGTCCTTGTTCTGCGAGGTCTGCGGGATGGCCAGCGACCACGCCCACAGCCAGCCCGCGTGGTCGGTCTTGACCGTCGGGGCGGCGACATAGCCCATCTTGCCCGCCACCGTGCTCGACGAGGCGTCCTCCAGCGAGCTGGCGCCGACCGTCGCGTCGTACCACATCGCGGCGTTGCCCTGCCCGGTCGCCGTCAGACACTCCGAGAAGCCGGAGCTCGGCGCGCCCGGCTCGCCGTACTTGCGCACCAGGTCCACATAGAACTTCACGGCCCGCTCGGTGGCAGGCGAGGTCAACGTGGCGTGCCAGTTCTCGTCGTACCACTGACCGCCGAACGTCAGGATGATCGAGTTCAGCGGGGCGAGCAGCTCACCCCAGCCCGGCAGCCCGCGCAGGCAGATGCCCGCCACATCATTCTTCGGGTCGTCCAGCTTCTCGGCGAACCCGGCCACCTGCTGCCACGTCGGATGTGCCGGCATCTCGAGCCCAGCCTTCGCGAACAAATCCTTGCGATACATCAGAAACGACGACTCACCATAGAACGGCACCGCGTACAGACTGTCCTCATGCGACAGCGCTTCCCGCACCGGTGGCAGCAGGTCGTTGACGTCGTAGGCCGGGTCGCTGGCGTAGTCGTCCAGCGAGGTGAGCCAGCCGTTCTCCGCCCAGATCGGCGTCTCGTACGTGCCGATGGTGACCACGTCGAACTGACCGGACTGGGTGGCGATGTCCTGCGTGACCTTGTCTCGCAGCTCGTTCTCCGGCAACGTCACGAACTCGACGTCGATCCCCGGATTCTGCTTCTCGAACACCGTGCTCAGCTTCTCGATGTCCTGCATCTGCGGGTTCGCGACGGTCGCGATGGTGACCGTGCCCTCCTCGCCACCACCCGCACCGGCGCCCGCACACGCCGAGGCGAACATCGCGACAGCCAGCGCGGCGGCGAGCGCGATGCCCGGCCGGGACTTGCTTCTCATCAGGGCCTCCTCAGGCATGGTGCTCATCTGTGTGTCTTCATTCACACCTGAGCGCGTACCTAGTGAAAGCTGTGACGGCTGACACCGTCAACGGTTCATGCAATAATGAGCCGCTATGCGCTCATATGAGCAAGTGCTGCGTCCCGCCGAGCTGATTCGCGCGGCGGGCGTCGCGCGACGCTATTACCTCGACGGTGCGTCCAAAGTAGACATCGCGACGGAGTTCGGCATCAGCCGGTTCAAGGTGGCGCGGGTGCTCGAGGACGCCCGAGCCGCGGGGCTGGTCCGCATCGACATCGACGTGCCGGCGCAGATCGACGCCGAGCTGTCGGACGCACTCCGCGTCCGTTACGGGCTCACCGACGCGATCGTCGTCGCCACGCCGGACGAACCGGCCGAGTCGGCGCGCCGCAGTGTCGGCCGGGTCGCGGCGGACTACCTGACCGAGATCGTGACCGAGGACGACGTGATCGGGCTGGCCTGCTCACGCACGCTGCAGGAGACGGTGTTCGCGCTGACGACCCTGCCGAGGCTCACCGTCGTGCAGCTCACCGGGGTGCATCCGGGCGGTGTCAAGGAGAACTCGGTCGAGCTCGTCCGCCGGGTCGCCAGCATCGCCCGCGGCCCGGCGTTCCCGATCTACGCCCCGCTGGTGCTCCCCGACAGCGCCTCCGCCCGCGGGCTGCGCACCCAGCCGCAGGTGGCCGACGCGATGCGGCGCTACCGCGACCTCAGCAAGGCGATCGTGGCGATCGGCTCCTGGGACCCGGCCGAGTCGCTCGTCCGGGACTCACTCACCAAAACCGAGGCCAGCGCGCTGCGCAAACGCGGCGTCCGCGGCGAGACCTGCGCGCGGCTGCTCGATGACGACGGCGGCCCGGTGACCGACATCGACGACCGCGTCATCGCGATCAGCACCGAGCAACTCCGGAAGGTGCCCGAGGTCATCGCGGTCGCCTGTGGCCCGCGCAAGGCACGGGCCATCCATGCTGTGCTGTCGGCGGGGTTCGTCACCGCGCTGGTGACCGACACCGACGTCGCCCGGGCACTGAGCAGCTGAGGAGACACATCGTGACCGCAGGCAATCTGGTGGCAGGCATCGACAGCTCGACCCAGTCCTGCAAGGTGGTCGTGGTCGACGCCTGTACCGGCGCGATCGTCCGGGCGGCCAAGGCGCCCCATCCCGACACCACCGAGGTCGACCCGCGGCACTGGTGGGACGCCCTGACCGACGCTGGCAGCGGGCTGCTCGACGACGTCCGCGCGCTCGCCGTCGCCGGGCAGCAGCACGGCCTGGTCGCACTGGACGCGGACGACGCGGTGGTCCGGCCCGCCCTGTTGTGGCACGACACCCGCTCGGCGGACGCGGCATCGGACCTCATCACCGAGTTCGGCGGTCCCGCCGCCTGGGCCGAGGCGGTCGGCAGCGTCCCGGTCGCCAGCTTCACGGTGACCAAGCTGCGCTGGGTCGCCCAGCACGAGCCGGACATCGCCGCCCGCATCGCGCGGGTGCTGCTCCCCCATGACTGGCTCACCTGGCGACTGCTCGGCGCGGACACCGAGCCGGTGACCGACGGCGGCGACGCCTCCGGCACCGGCTACTGGTCCCCCGCCGAACGCGCGTACCGCCACGACGTCGTGCGGCTCGCGTTCGGCCGACAGGTCGCACTGCCCCGGGTCGCCGCACCGGCCGAGGTGGTCGGTGAACTGGGCACCGGGGCGGTCGTGGCGCCCGGCACCGGGGACAACATGGGCGCGGCCCTCGGGCTCGGCGCCCGGCCCGGCGACGTCGTCGTGTCCGTCGGCACCAGCGGCACGGTGTTCGCCGTCCATCCCGGATCGGTCGCGGACCCCAGTGGGACCGTCGCCGGGTTCTGTGACGCGACCGGGCGCTACCTGCCGCTGGTGTGCACCCTCAACGCCGCCAGGGTGCTCGGCGCGACCGCACAGCTGCTCGGCGTCGACCTGAACGGGGTCGATCGGCTGGCACTCGCGGCGGCGCGTGGCGCGGACGGCCTCGTGCTGCTGCCCTACCTCGACGGCGAACGCACCCCGAACCTGCCCGGCGCGGCGGGATCGCTGCACGGACTGCGCCGCGACACCATGACGCCGGAGAACCTGGCGCGGGCGGCCGTCGAGGGAATGCTGTGCGGGCTCGCCGACGGTCTCGACGCGCTGCGCGCGCTCGGCGTCGACGTGCGGCGGGTGCTGCTCGTCGGCGGTGGTGCCCGGTCGGCGGCGGTGCGGGAGGTGGCGCCCACGGTGCTCGGCGCCCCGGTGACGGTGCCCAGCCCCGGCGAGTACGTCGCGATCGGGGCGGCGCGGCAGGCGGCATGGGCGCTGACCGGAACCGAGGAGCCGCCGGAGTGGCCGCTGCGGGAGGCGACCGTGCTGGACGACGTCGACCACGCGGCGGGCGAGCGCATCCGGGGTCACTACGCCGACGCGCGCCGGGCGGTCTTCGGCTGCTGACCGGTCAGTGGGTGGGTGCCTGCGCGTACCGGGCCAGCTCGAGGTGGTCGTGCGCGGAGAAGATCTCCACCTCGTCGCCATGCGCCGCGCGGAGGTCGCGCAGCCGCACCAGGTTGCGCCGCCGGGCGTCCGGGTCGACCTGAAGCAGGTTCTGGAACAGCGACAGGCCCGGCGTCACCCGCGACTCCGGCTCGATCTCGCCGTGGAACATGTAGGCGTCACCCGCGTGCAACAGCCAGGTCGAGCCGGTGTCCACCGCGACGCCCGCGTGGCCGAGGGTGTGGCCGGCCAGCGGCACGAGCAAGATCTGCGGCGGCAGCCCGGGCAGCTCCCGCACCGCGTTGAAGCCGAACCACGACTCGCCGACCTCGGTGTAGGTCGCCCAGTCCGGGCCGTGCACCCACTGCTGGGAGCGGTACCGCTGGCGTTCGTTCGCGGTCGCGCCCAGCATCGCCCGCTCGTACTCCCGCGCGTGGACGTGCACCGTCGCCCAGGGGAAGTCCCTGATCCCGCCCGCGTGGTCGACGTCGAGGTGGGTCAGCACGATGTGCCGGACGTCCTCCGGCCGGTAGCCGAGCCGCTCGACCTGGCGGATCGCGGTCTCCTCGGCGTGCAGCCGGGGCCGGACCAGCAGGCGGAAGCCCAGGCTGAGCGTGGCCGCTGGACGGTTCACATCGGCGAGCCCGAGACCCGAGTCGATCAGCACCAGGCCCTGGTCGGTCTCGATGAGCAGGCAGTGACACACCATCCGCCCCGCGGCGAGCAGGCCGCCGTCGCCGTTGACGATGCGGCGTCCGCGCGGGCACATCGTGCCGCAGTTGAGGTGGTGGACGCGAAGTCCCATGCGGTTGTCTCCTCGGTCGGGGGACGCCTCGTGGTTTACGCGGTCACCAGCACCGTGCGGTCGCGGCCGGTGTTCTTCGCCTCGTAGAGCGCGGCATCGGCGGCGTGGCGAAGGTCGTCGAACGTCGTGCCGTGGTCCGGCTGCACCGCGACACCGATCGACGCGGTGCGCTTCGTGATGACGACCGGGTCGCCGTTCTTGTCCCTGGCGACGACCTCCAGCGCGGCAAGCCCGGCACGGATCCGGTCGGCGACGACGGCGGCATCGCCGATCACGGTGTCGGGCAGCACGATGACGAACTCCTCGCCGCCGTCGCGGGCCGCGATGTCACCGGGGCGCACGGCCTCGCGCAGCATCCGCCCGACCGCGCTGAGCACGGCGTCCCCGGCGGGGTGGCCCCAGGAGTCGTTGATCGCCTTGAAGTGGTCGAGGTCGATGATCAGCACCGAGGCCGGTTCGCCTGCCGCGTGGCTGCGCTGCAGCACGCGGGGGCCCTGCTCGGCGAGCCCGCGTGCGTTGAGCAGCCCGGTCCGGGTGTCGGTGCGGGCGTGCTCGCGCAGCTCGGCCATGCTGGCCTGGCCCTCGGCGAGCAGCAGGTTCAGCGGCGCCAGCACGACGAGGATCAGCAGCGGGTACAGCGCGCCGTGCGTCATCACGACGCCGAGCAGCGCGCCGACCGCCAGCGTCGCCGCCTCGATCAGGTTGTCGCCGCGCGATCCCCATTGGTCGCGGAACCGCTCGCCGGTCAGGCTGAGCGTGATCATGCCGGCGTGCGATGCCGCCTGCACCAGCCAGTACATCGCGGCGGCCGCGGCGAGGGCGCCGACCATCAGCGCCTGCTCACCGATGCTCGTCGCGCTCACCGAGGCGCCGATGAGGCGCAGCACGATGTCCGCCGCGGCGGCGGAGCCGAGGATGACGGCCGAGCCGAACAGGAAGCGCCACCACGGCCTGCGCCGGATCTGGTACGTCGCGATCCGCATGCCGACGATCAGGGCGAGCGCGAGCACCGGGGGAAGCACCACGACGGCACCGAACGTCCACACGCTGGTGAGGTCGAAGACCGGCCCGTCGGCCTTGTCGCGCCGGCGCTCCTCCCAGCGCCACACCACGATCATGTGCGTGGCGAGCGCGACGCCGAGAACGCCGAAACGCAGGAAGTCGTCACTGGTGGGTATGGGTGACGTTTGGATGGCGACCAGGCACAACGCCAGGGCGGCGACATCTACGAGTAGCGCATAAGCCGCGCGTCGGCTAGGAAATCTCCCCAGAAGACCGTATCTGCCGCTTTGACCGCTCGTTCCCTCGGAAGAGTTCCCACGACCGTGGGATCCGAGGACAATGCGACGTGTCCACTGCATCAGGTAACCACCACCCGCAGTGACCACTGCTGTACAGCCTGTATCTGCAATCCGACATTACCCCCACTGGGAGACCCGGCAGCGTCGCGATTCACACTATCCAGTGACCTCGGTCCCGTGCCTTCGCGACGCAACCAAGGGAGGTGTCTGTTGTGTCGAACCGCGACTCCTGATGACGACGCGATTCCATGCCGGCCATGACGACGCTGAGAGGGGCAGATCCGATGCGTAACCGTGACAGCTGACGAGAACGAACCGCCGACCAAGCCGGACCGACCCGAGGAAGGGCGTATCCCATGCGTAACCGCGACAGCTGACGACGAACCGCTGACCAGGTCAAACCGACGCATAGAAGGGCACATCCCATGCGTAACCGCGACAGCTGACAACCGCTGAGGCCTGCGGTGCCACAGCGCGCCCCTGCTCCCTGGTAACCCCACGCGTTCCCTGCCAGTTCACCGGTTGGATTGACACTCTTACGAGCGACGAGTCACACGGTACCTGACAGTACGTGCGCGTGGGAGTACGTTCTGCCTACTTTCGGCACCGGCCGGGCCGCGCCTCGATAACGGTCAACCCTGGGTCGGATCGGCCACCGACCCTGCGAACAACGGCGCGCCGGTCGGGGTGTGGACGACGGCGAACGAGAACGGGTGATCGGCCCGGATGCTGACCTCTGGCGTCACCATCGACGTCCGGACGGCGATTCCGGTCGCCGCGGCGGCTTCGGTGCCGTGTTCGTCCACGGTGACGGTGGCGCGATGGATGGCGTCGTCGACGTAGGCGCCCGGCGCGATGCCAGGCAGGTCGGCCAGGCTCGTGAGCCCGAGCCGCCGCAACGCCGGCAGCAGCGGAACGGTGCTGCCGAAGTCCCAGCGCGGCATGGCGAGCTGAACCGGCTTCGGTTCGGCGTCGGCGAGCGCGGCGAGCGTCTTCGCCGTCAGCGTCGGCGGCGGCGCGTCGGCCTCGTCGGGCACGAGCACCCACATCGCCAACTCACCCCCCGTGTAGGGCAGCTCGACCGCCTGCCAGCCGTCACCGGCCACGTAGTTCAGCTCGGCCGGGTCGAGCGACATCATCGGCACCGTGACGCTGCCGCCATCGGCGAGCCGGAACGACGCGTCGCGCGTCGTGTCCTCGCTGAACGGGTGCGCCCACGCGCCCTTGAAGTAGACCGCGTTGGCGAGCACGGCGATCGTGGCCGGGTCCAGCTCGCCGAACAGTTCCTTGATCTTGCCCGCGGTGTGTTCGGCCACCCAGGAGTCGATCGTCTCCTTGGCCGTCCCGCCTGCGAAGTCGACCTGCTGCGGGCCGGCGCCGTACTGATGCGACAGCGTCGCCACGAAGTCCTGCCCCAGCGGGAGTCCGTGCTGCACGAAGAGCCCGTTGGCGATCGCGACGGTCGGCGCCTTCGGCGCATCGGTCATCACGACGTCCTGGCGAAGCTGCCGCATGGCGTCGTGCACGCCGCTGCCGGGAAACCCGAACACCTCGTCGAGCTGACGCCCGGTCTCGCCGGCCGCGCCCGCGCGCAGCATCGCGAACGCGGACGCGATACCGGCCGGTGAGAACACCGAGTTCCCTCTCTCGGCGGTCGTCAGCGCGCCGAAAGCGCCGGTGAACCCGCGCATCCCCGCGATCACCCCAGCCACCGGGGCGTCCCGCTCGGACGGCCCGGCGCCGCGCGGCGGCTGACTCGACGCCTCACCGCAGCCCGTCACCGCGACCAGGGCGAGCGCCAGTCCCGCACACGCTAGCTTCCGTCGTCCCCGCATGCCAACCTCCTCGCTGCCCAGACGGTGCGGGCGGTCGACCGGTTGCACGCAACCGGCTACCGTCTGAGATCTCAGACCTCGGGAGTGCGGATGGCAGCGAGCAACGTGCCCGCAGTGCGGCATGCGGTGGCCGTGCTGCGCCGCCTCGCGGCCAGCCCGGACCCGCTGCCCGCCGCCGCGCTGGCCCGCGCCCTAGATGTGCCGCGCAGCTCGATGTACCACCTGCTGTCGGTGCTGGTCGACGAGGGACTGGTGGTGCATCTGCCGGAAAAGCATCGGTACGGGCTCGGCCTCGGCGTGTTCGAGCTCGGCTCGGCGTACCTGCGTCACGACCCGCTGGAACACCTCGCCAGGCCGCTGCTCGTCCGGCTGGTCGCCGAGATCGGCGACACCGCGCACCTCGCCGTGCTGCACGCCGCGGAACTGCTCTACCTGCTCAAGGTGCAGCCCGAGCACCCGACGACGCTGGTCACCGACGTCGGCGTCCGGCTGCCCGCGCACCTGACGGCGTCGGGCCGCGCGCTGCTGGCGCACCTGCCGAACGAGCAGGTCAGGGCACTGTTCCCGGATAAGGACGCCTTCCTCACCCGCACCGGAGCCGGGCCGAAGAACCTGCCGGAGCTGCGGTCGATGCTGGGCGCCGAACGCCGCCAGGGCTGGGCCGTCGAGGACGGCCACGTCACGCCGGAGCTGGCCTGTGTCGCCGCCCCCGCGTTCGACCACAACGGCCATCCGGTCGCGGCGGTCGCGGTGCCGTTCCGGCGCACCGCCCGGCGGCCGGAGAGCTGGCCGCAACTGGCCCAGCAGGTGATGGCCACGGCAGATGCCCTGACGCGGCGGCTCGGCGGCACACCGCCCCATCGTTCCTAGCTCGCGAGCGTGGCGACGGTCGCCGCGTAGATGCCCACGAGTGCGATGCCGTCGAAGCCGATCCGGAGCCAGCCGCCGCGCTGCCGGACCAGCAGCCCGCCGAGCAGCACCGCCGTCATCACCAGCGCCGCCGTCGTCACCAGGAGCTGGTCGGGACCGGCCGCGTGGTACAGCGACCCGTCGCGGTAGGCGACGTCGCCGACCACGAGGTTCAGCGCGTCGAGGCTGTTGCCGCCGATCACGGCGGCGACCGCCAGCGTCAGCGCGCCCTGCCGGACGGCGGCGATGGCGGCGACCGTCTCCGGCAGCGCGTTGACCAGTCCCATCAGGACCGCCCCGACGAACCCGGCCCCGAGCGCCCTCGAGTGGATCGTGACCTCGGCCGATCGCGCCACCGCCCAGCCGGCCACGATCACGACGTCGCCGCGCCGAAGAACACCGCGCCGAACAGCGCCTCTCCCCAGCCGGTCCGGTCGGCGAGGGCGTCACCCAGACGGACCAGCCGCACGCTGCACACGACCGTCGCGGCGGCCGCCACCGCGAACGCCGCCACCACCACCCAGATGGTCGAAACCGAGTTCACCACTCAGGTGGCGTACCCGCGGCGCGCCGGAGTCGCCCATGGCACGTGATGATCGGAACTCAGCAAGGCGTCGCCTGACGGGTCGCGTGCTACTAGGGTGACACGGAACGCACGAGCATGATCTGGGGATGAGCAGCACACGAGCGCAGGCCGAGGTGACCATGAACTCCGAACCGCAGGATCATTCTGGCGACCAGCCAGAAGGTACGTCATACTTCCAGCCGGACTTCGCCGACGCGACGCGGGGCAAGTCACCGCCCGCGCCCGAGTCGGACGTCGTCGAGGCGCGCATCCCGGCGGGGTCGGCGCTGCTGGTGGTCAAGCGCGGCCCGAACGTCGGCTCCCAGTTCCTGCTCGACAAGGACACCACGACCGCCGGACGTCACCCCGACAGCGACATCTTCCTCGACGACACCACCGTCTCCCGCCAC
>Ga0299913_10005213_pt1 | contig 11064 bp, 15 predicted proteins | sample RVTome_9_FD_201360 | JGI IMG/M metagenome (GOLD analysis project Ga0299913, IMG submission 201360) | Soil microbial communities from uranium-contaminated site in the Upper Colorado River Basin, Wyoming, United States - RVT155D38 (version 2) ... | reverse complement strand
CTACCTTCGCTTGCCGGTTTTCGCTTTCGAACCGCTCTTCTTGGCCTTCGGAGCCTTCGGAGCCTTCGACTTCGAGGCTTTGGCCTTGGCTTTCGGCTTGGGTCCCTTTGACGCCGACGGGCGGGCGGAGCGGCCCTCGACCAGAAGGACGCCGGCGCCCGGGGCGATCACGGACACAGAACCGTCATCCCATGCGATCTCGTACCGGATACCGGAGACGCCCTGCGTAACCGATCGCACCTTGCCGGCGCGACGTGTTTGTCCGACCTTCTTGGCGTCGAGTGAGACACGGTCACCCGTTTTCGGTTCCATCTGCCTCCTCCACTCTTTTCCAAACCGGGGCCAAATGTCAGATTCGCAATCTACCCACCCGAGGCAAGGTCTACCGAACTCAGGAGCCCATCGGCTTCGGTCATGCGGTCGGCCAGCCAGGACAGGTCGGCCGGGCCTCGTGCCTCACCGCCGGGGAAGAGCAACAGGGAGAGCTCGTCCTGGACGGATATGTCGAACCCCTTGGCCTTCAGATACGCGCCGAGCTCGAGCTCCCAGGTGAACTCCGCGGACCCGTCGGCGTTCACCGTGAACCACTGACTCATGTACGCGTTGGCTCGCCGGACGAATCGTTTGCTGCCGTCGCGGCGTTCTTGCACAAGCTCGAAGCCGAGCGCGCCAAGTTCCGAGTCGAAGCTCATGATTTCGTCTTCTCGCGCCGGTCGAGGGATTTCACGCGCTCGATGTTCTTGACCTCGGATGGATCTACGTCGTCGGTGTCGAGGAAAGCATCGACGATCTCGCGAGCCAAGATCGGAGTCGTCAGCCTGAGGCTCATCGCGAGCACGTTCGCGTCGTTCCAGCGCCGTGCCCCTCGGGCCGTCTCGGCGTCCGGACAAAGAGCCGCCCTTATGCCCGGCACCTTGTTGGCGGCGATCGAGCAACCCGTTCCCGTCCAGCAGAAGACGATCCCGCGCGTGGCCTGAGAGCCGGCAACCGCCCGTGCGACTTCCTCGGAAACCTCGGCCCATTCCTTGGCTTCATCGTCAAGCGGGCCGTGCAGCTCGACATCGATGCCGCGCTCGCGCAGCTGCTGAACGACGGCATCTGTGGTTGCGTTGCGTTCGTCCGAACCGACGGAGACCTTCACGGCTAGGACTCTAGCTCGCCCTTGTCCTCTCCGAGTGGCGGGCGGTGTGGGGTCACCAACCCGGAACAACCGCGGTTATCGACACCCAGACGGCATAACGAGCGGCACCTGGGTGAGCGGACCCGGAACTAGCGAGGGCGTTGGCCGCCAACCTCGCGACGTCCAAGTTTCCTATCCCGGTTCGCGATGACGAAAAGGAACGCCGCGCCGGCCAAGCCAGCCCATATCGACGGAAAGAGGTCACCCGTCTTCGCGTACAAGGATTGAGCTGAGCGCACGCCCACCTCCGCCACGAACGCTTCGCGGTCGAACAGATCGGTGGTGCTGCTGACGGATCCGTCCGGCCCCATCACGCCGCTGATCCCGGCCAGCGCTGCTTGAACGACCCACTGCCGCGTCTCCAGCGCGCGCAAGCGTGCATGAGCGATGTGCTGCTGTGCGGCGTAGGAGCGTTCGAAGGAGGTGTTGTTCGTGAAGATGACGAACAACTCGGCCCCGTTGCGGGCGTAGTCGAGGAAGTCCCGCGGGAAGACCGACTCGAAGCAGATCGGCGGAGCGATGCTCGATCCCTCCACGTCGAAAACCGTGGCGTTCGTCCCGCGCACCTGATCGACCGGGATCTCCGACTGAAGTGTTCCGACGGCGTTGCGAAGGAAACCGAGCGGAACGTACTCGCCGAAGGGAACCGGGTGCCGCTTGAGGTAGTGACCGTCGAGCTCGCCTTCGGCGGTCACGTGCTCGACCCGGTTGAAGTAGGCCTCGCTTGTGAAGAAGGAGCGTCCGACCAAGAACGGCGTGTTCGTCTCATCTGCCAATTCCCGGACCGATTCCAGGCCGCTGGTCATCGCTCGATTGGCCACAGAGCTCTCGGGCCAAACGACCACGTCCACCGGCCCTTCGTCTGAGAGCAGCTCTTTCGTCAGGTTCAGATGGTTACGAAGGACGATCTGGTTCTGTCCGGCGATGGGCGGACGCGGGACGTTCCCTTGGATCACACCCATTCGCAAAGGTTTGCCTTGCGGCGGCGTGCCGTAACCGATCAGGTCGACACCCATGAAGATCGCGACGACGAGTGTGGCGTAGATGACGCTCGTCCATGCGAATTCCTTGCGGACGATGGCCCAGGCTATGAGTGCCGAGAACAGCACGACGAGAAAGGACAACCCGTACACACCGACCACACCGGCCAGCCAGCGCACACCCGGGACGCTGCCTTGCGTCGTCCCGACCGCTCCCCATGGATATCCGCCGAAGGGCCATCGGTCGCGCAGCAGCTCGGCTCCCGTCCATGCCCCGGCGAAAAGGAGCGGTGCGAAGATCCGGCCCCGTGCCGTCAACCGAGAAGCGACAGACCCGACAAAAACACCGACGGTCATGTACAGCGCCATGACCAAGGTCAGGGCGCTCCACGCCATCCACCCGAACAGGAAGATCCAAGAGAGGTGCACGCCGAAATAGACGAGGCCAAAGAAGAGCGCGTAGACGGCCGTCCACCCCGCGGATCTCTCTCGGAAGGCGGCCACGGCCAGTGGGACCAACGCCACCCACGCGACCAGGCCCACACCGAGTGGCTCACCGGCGGCGAACAGCAGCGATGCCGATAGTGCGGCGAGCAAGAACCCAGATGGACGGCCGATCGGGCGTGTCATGCTCCGACCAGTATCCTGGGGCTTCCTATAACGACCGCTTCTACTCAAGCGACGACAGATGGCCAAGAAGAAGCGCAAGAGGCACCGTAATCCGGTAGCACCGCCCGTTCACTCGGCCCCCGAGGCCGTTCAGCGTCCCCAGACCTTCGAAGGCCAGGACGCCCCACCGGCCCGCCCCGTGGGGGCCGAGCCGCCCGCCGGCGAGCAGATGCAGCAGGCCGCCCCCAGCGTGAAGGGCCCGCGGCCACGTCCCGCGTCCCGTCCGAGCAAACGGCGGCGCCCCGGCACCCGATCCCGCCTGCGCACTTATATGTGGATAGCGCTGGTGATCGTGGTCATCGTCGGGGCCTTCGTGGCCCGCAGCATCATCAACGGACGCGAAGTTCGCGCCTTCAATTCATTGGCCACGGCCAACGGCTGCGGGAACCTCCAGACGTCCAGCGACAGCGGCGAGAACGATCACCTCCCGCCCGGCCAAACCACCGAATACGACAACTCACCCCCCACCCACGGCGCGCACGACGGCACCGGAACCGTGCCTGCCGGTGTTTACGACGAGTCCCTCTCCGATAATCCGGGTGTCGAGGACTCCATCTACCGGGCCGTCCATTCGCTGGAGCACGGCGCCGTGATCATCTGGCACAACGATCTCGAGGACGACGAGCTAGAGGACCTCGAGCGCGAGTACCAAAATGAGACGAAGGTGATCATCGTCCCGTACCCCGAGTTGGAGGGTGACACCAAGGTCGCCCTCACGTCCTGGGCCCGCATGGTCGAGTGCGAAGGGCCCTCGACTCGCGTCATCGACCGCTACATCGAGATGTTCCGCAGCCAGCGTCCGGCGCCGGAACCGAACAACGCGATCTAGCGCAGCCTTACCCGAACCTCAGGCGGGGAGCAGCGCCGGCGGCACCCTAAGATCGCCGCTGCTTTCGTATCGATCGCGGAGCGCCACGAAGTCATCACCGACCGTGAGCGCGCTGATCGAGTCCAGCAATTCGTCGTAGGCGGCGTCCGTTTCGCTGCGGTATGCGTCTTCCATCCGACCCCAGACGTCCCAGGGAAGCATCTCGTCTTGATTGAGGGCGGCGAAGTCGTACAGGACGCTCCCCCGGACCTCTCCGATCCCCCAGTTGACGCCGCCCATCTTGCAGCGGTTCGGATCCAGCTCGCCCCGCCGGCACTTCAGCCACGTCTCCCCGCCCGACAGGTACTTGCGTTGCGTCACCGACTCCGACGTCGCGTTCGCGTCGTAGGCCTGGAAGAATTCATCTCCGTATTGAGGGTCGACGCGGACCCACCGCTCCTCGGCCGGTCGCCAGTACTCGATGATCCAGTGGTCGACCCAGGTATCGGGCTCGAAGTATCCGGCGAAGCCTGCGCGAACACGCGAAGGCATGCCCGTGTATCTCAGAAGAGCGCAGGTGAGCGTCGCGTAGTGCCGGCAATTTCCGACGAATCTCTTCGCGGTCTGCCGCTCCTCGATGAGCGGCGCCGGGTCGAGCTCGTGGACCCGTTCGACCATCGCCGACGCGGGCCGGATCTGAGCATCGTTTCGACCCGCTGGTGGGAGCCCAGCCGTCAGACATCCGCGCACGATGCTCGCGACATCGGCCACCGAATCGGGAAGGCCCTCGAGGATCTCCGGCGAGATGCGCGACAGGTCGGTCATCGGACCCGGCGTTGCGTAGTACGCCAGTTCGAGTTCGTTCCTCACCCGTAGACTTCGGCACACGCGAATTTGGGTGTCAAGTTGTGGGCGCCCGAATGGCCGCTTCGTGCTTTTGTCCGGCGCCGGGTCCCAACGGAGGTGGAACGTGTCGCGAATCGCATTCATCGACCACATCGGCATCGGCGTTCCCGATCTCGCCGCGGCCAAGGAGTACTACGACGCTCTGATGCCGGTACTGGGACTCAAACAGTGGTTCGAAACCGCTCCCGACGGCTCATTCCTCATCGGACCCGACGGCGCCCGCGGCTCACAATTGGCGTTCTATCAAGCTCTCGAACCCGACGATTATTCACGCCACCGCACCGGCCTCCAGCACATCTCGTTCATGGTCTCCAGCCGCGAGATCGTCCGAGAGGCACACGAGTGGGCAGGAGCAAGGGGTGCCGAGATCGTGCACGAGCCTCGCGTGTTCCCCGAGTACGGTAAGAACTTCTTCGCGACTTTCTGGCTCGACCCGCACGGATTCATGCTCGAGGCCGTGTCTCACACGCCTGAAGAAAGCTAGGATTTCCGGACGGTGTTGGAAACCGATTACCTCATCGTCGGCGCGGGCGCAGCTGGGATGGCGTTCGTCGACACCTTGATCGCACACTCCGATGCCGACGTCGTGATGGTGGACCGCCGTCACAGACCGGGCGGTCACTGGATCGATGCCTACCCGTTCGTGCGCCTGCATCAGCCCTCCGCGACCTACGGCGTGAACTCTCGGGCCCTCGGCACCGAGACGATCGATACCGCCGGCTCAAACGCCGGGTTCTACGAGCGTGCGACATGCACAGAGATCTGCGACTACTTCGACAAAGTCCTCGACGAGCAACTTCTCCCGTCGAACAAGGTTCGCTTCTTCGGTGGCTGCGACTACGTCGGGGACTGGTCAACCGACAACGCAATGAGATCGCGACTGACCGGAACGACCACCGAGGTACGCGTGCGGCGCAAGGTCGTGGACACCACCTACCTGCACGTGACCGTGCCGGCCACACACGCGCCCGCCTTCGAGATCGACGAGGGCGTGAGATTCATCCCCGTCGGATATCTCGCCGATCTTTCGGAGACACCCTCCGGCTACACGATCCTCGGTGCCGGTAAGACGGCGATGGACGCCTGCAATTGGCTGCTCGACAACGGCGTCGATCCGGTCAAGATCCGCTGGGTCAAGCCACGCGAATCGTGGGTATTCGACCGCGCGTCGTTCCAGCCTCTCGATCTCGTCGTCGAAGCGATGGAGGAGCTCTCACTCTCGATCGAGGCTCTCGCGTTGGCCGAGAGTGTCGACGACCTCTTCCCTCGGCTCGAGGCCTTCGGCGGTCTCTGCCGCATCGACACGACCGTCGAGCCGACGATGTTCCGCGGCGCGATCTTGAGCAAGCTCGAGCTAGAAAGCCTCCGCCGGATCGAAAACGTTGTCCGGCTCGGCCGGGTTTCCCGATTGAGCACAAACCGCATCGTGTTGGAGGACGGTGAGATCAGCACGAGTCCCAGCGAAGTTCACGTGGACTGCACGGCCTCCGGGTTCAGAACGGCTCCGGCAGTCCCGATCTTCGAACCCGGTCGGATCACGCTGCAATCACTCATGGGCGGCTTTACCACCTTCAATGCGGCATTGATCGCGTTCGTAGAGGCAACTCGCGATGCCGACGAAGAGAAGAACCGGCTGTGCCCTCCCACTCCGCAGCCCACGAGGCCGATCGACTGGATACCGTCGTACGCCAACAGTCTCAAGAACTTCGCTATGCACTCGGCCGAACCCGATCTGAGTGCTTGGCTGCAAAGCTCCCGCCTCAATACCACGCGCGGGTTGAGTGATCACATGGACGACCCACTCATGCAGGACGCGTTGACTCGATGGGGGTCCAACATCGACCAGGCCTTGCAGAACGCCGATCGCTTCCTTAGTGACTCATCTCTCGAGGTTTCCTCGGTCTAGCTCTTCCGGGCTGTAACCCCCGGGAAGAGGACAACGCTATCGTTTATCGATATATTCCTACCGTTAATCGATCGAGGGAGCACGATGGGGAACCTGACCGTCCGCGCGCTGCGCATCGTGCTCGCGGTGTCGCTCGCCGGCACGCTATTCGTCCAGGCGGTGATGGTGCCCTTGATCGCCATCGACCTGGGAGAGGGAGAGGCCGGCCGGAGCCTGGCCGACGATCGCGCACCTATCGTCGTCATCATCCTTCTGGGGATCGTGACCGTCCAGGTCGTCCTGGTCTGTGTGTGGCGCCTTTTGACGATGGTGCGCCGCGGCACGGTCTTCTCCCACGGCGCCTTCCGTTATGTGCACATCGTGATCGGCGCGGCCGCATCGGCCTCTTTGCTTCTTCTCGCACTGGCCTTCACCCTCGCCATACAGAATCGGACTCAACCGGGCGACGCCGTCGCCCCGGGGATCGTCCTGCTGATCTGCGGGGCGGCTGTGCTGGTCGCCGGAATCGCACTGATCGTCCTCGTGCTGCGGATGCTGCTCGCCCAAGCGGTCGCCCGCGACGCCGAGGCGCACCACCTGCAGGCCGAGCTGGACGAGGTGATCTGATGCCGATCGTCGTCGACGTCGACGTGATGCTGGCCAAGCGCAAGATGTCTGTCGGCGCTTTGGCGGAACGCGTCGGGATCACGCCGGCCAATCTCGCGGTGCTCAAGAACGGGCGCGCCAAGGCCGTGCGCTTCACAACTCTCGCCGCACTGTGCGAGGCGCTCGAGTGCCAGCCGGGAGACCTGCTGCGCTGGGAGCCCGATTACCGGGCAGAAGGCGAAGTAAGTCCCGCGGTCAGTCGAAGAAGAACTCGATGAGCACGTCCGAGTCGGGATCGCTCACCATCCGCAGCAGCGGCCCCAAGCGGATGCGAACTGTGAGGGCTGTCTGGCCCTTCACTCAAAGAGCATGATTGGTGCGATGCCGAAACAGCCAAGCGAAGCCGAACTAATCGCGCACGGCATATACGATCCGGCCGCGTCGGACGCCGCGGAGTTGCTCGCGTTTATCCGCCAAGCGATCGATCGCGGCGTATCGGTCGAGGACATGGTCGAATTCGGCCCGAGTTTCGCCGCAGCGAAACAGATGCTGCGTCCAGGCGCGCCCCTCGATCTTGTGGAGGCGGCGCGGCGCGCGGGCATCGACGTTGACCTCGCAGCGCGCATTTATCGTGCGTGCGGCCTTGTCGTCCCCGCCGATGGCGCGAGAACACTCACCGGCGAGGACGTCGAGATTCTCGGCGCATTCGCGGCTGGAGCGCAGATCTTCGGGGAGGACATGATCCTGCAGATGGTGCGTGTGATCGGCGCATCCAGCGCTCGCATCGCTGAGACGGCAGTCTCTCAGTTCGCCGTGTCGTTGTCTGCGCAGAACGCGGAGAAACCCGTCACCGAGTTCGACATCGCCCGCTGGAACGAGTCGACCATCTCGCTGTTGCCCGTCGTCGTCCGGACGATCGACATCCTGATCAGGCGGCACATCGAGGCGCGGAGCCGTCCGAACCTCGACTTCGCGAAATGGACCGGAATCGACACGATCAACCGGGTGATCGGGTTCTGCGATCTCGTCGGCTATACGACCTTCTCGCGCGACATCGCGCCGCCGGATCTCGACACGGCGATCGGTGCGTTCGGAAATACTGCCTCGGACATCGTCGTCGAGAACGGCGGAAACGTCGTGAAGCTTATCGGCGACGAGGTCATGTTCGTCGCACCCGACCGAACCGTCGGTTGCTCGATCGCTCTGAGCCTGGCTGAGCACTTCGCCGCCGACAAACTCCTACCCGAGGTACGGGTCGGCATCGCGGCGGGGGAGGTTGTCCTTCGGGAGGGCGACTACTACGGGGCAGTCGTGAACCTAGCCGCGCGGATCGTTAAGCAAGCGCCACCGGGAACCGTCCTCGCACCGGCGTCGTTCCGCGATTCAGTTGGGGGCTTCAATTACGAGGATGCCGGGAAACACGATCTCAAGGGCTTCGACGAGAACGTCGGGCTCGTGGTCGTCCGAAGGTGACGAGCCATCGCATGACGTTCAGGCGGCGAGCAGAGACTTGACCATTAACCGAGGAAGAACTTGCTAAGCATTTCCGCAAGTGCTGCGGGGTGCGTCATCTGTGGCACGTGGCCGGCCTCGGGGATCGTCGTCCGCTCGACCGACGGCACGCGCGCGGCGATGGAATCGATGACCTTCGAGAACCATTCCAGGCTCGCGCCGCCCTGCGAGAGCTGGATACGGCCCGGGTAGCGGCTCAGCGCGTCGAGATCGACCACGTCCCAGTCGGGATCGCGTTGCTCGTCGAGGAACGTCGGCGCATGTTTGACGAAGCGTTCACGGACGGGCTCGGGGAGCTGCTGCCAGGCTCCCGGGCCGAACGCAACGTTCTCCACGAAATACTCCGCGCCTTCCGCGTTGCGACCCGCTTCCAGATACCCGAGAACCTCGCCGATCCCTTTCCGTTGCTCGTCGACGAGATGTTGCGAGTCGGGATCGCTCACCATCCGCAGCAGCGGCGGTTCGTGTCCCGCGACTCGTGCGAATGCTTCGGGCCGCCGGGCGACGGCACCGAGGACCGCCGATGCTCCGTACGAGTTGCCGGCGATATTGACCGGCGCGATCCCGAGCGCTTCCACCAGACCGACGAGGTCGTCCTCGTCCTGTGTGCGCGAACCCTGACCGGCCGGAGCGGTGCTTTCCCCGTGGCCGCGCCGGTCGTAGGTCACGACGTCGAATCGCTCGGCAAGCATCGGAGCGACCAGCATCCAGTTTGACGAGTCGCCCCAAGAACCATGGACCATCACGAGCGACGGTCCCGAGCCTTGTCGCTCATAGTTCAGATCCGCCCCGTTCACTGAGACCTTTGGCACTAGGTTCCCCTTTCCGGCCGCGCCTCCCGGACTAAAGCCGGGCGCTGCTGCTTCTTCTGACCGTAGCGCGTCATGCCCTGCGGCTTGTACATGTTCAGCACCTGGACCACGAGGAGCACCACGAGCCCTATCGCCGGGTGGCCGAGATCTCCTCCTAGACCCTTGAGTGTCGCGGCGTCCGCCGTCCTGGCTATGTCGGTCGTCGAGCTCACCGTCGGCATGTGCAACAACAGGATCACGGTTGCGAACAGCGTCAGCGCAAACGAGAAGATCACCCAGTAGTGGCGGAACAACCCCCATTTGGTGCCGAGCGCCATGACGAGACCCGTTAGGAACGAGGCCAACGCAAGGGGAACGATGACGAACCAACCGATGAGTTCCATGCCGATCCACGCCGAACGGATCATCTGGGCATCTTCGGTCCTCACCGCCGCGACACCTAGGCTGAGATAGGCGACGGCGGCGCCGACCCACCCGATCGAGAACGTGAGGTGTGTGGTGAGGACGAGCTTGCGCCAGCCCGCGGTCATGATCATCGGTCGTGCATACCGGGCCCGTGTTCTGGGGCGGTCGAGGCCGGCGCGCCCCCGCCGGGCACGTGGCGCGTGGGCCCGTGGTCTCCCGGGGCTACGCCGAGGAGGCTGAGGATCACGAAGACCCCGATCAGGGCGACAACGACAAGCAACGAGACCTTTACCCAGCGCGGCATGCCGCGGCGCTGAAACTCGGTCGCGGCGGAGGTATCCATCCGGGATGTCGGGTCGGTCATGGCGGTCCCTCCTTCGAGCGGTCGATCCCAGATTTTAGCAGACACTGTGTCGGTATCAAATCGTAGCGTCGCATATCGGACGTCGCGTATCCTAACGACGTGCCGAAGCTTTGGAACGAGACGATCGAGACACATCGGGCGGCCGTCCGCGAGGCCATCCTCGACACCACGGCAGCGCTTGTTACAGAGCACGGTCTGCTCTCCGTCACCATGTCGCAGATCGCCGAGGACACCGGTATAGGTCGGGCGACTCTGTACAAGTACTTCCCCGACGTCGAGTCGATCCTGCTGGCCTGGCACGAGCGCGGCATCGGCGGCCACCTACAACAACTCGCGGACGTACGTGACAAGACCCAAGGCGCGTTCGCTCGCCTCGAGGCCGTACTCGAAGCCTACGCATTCATCGACCATGAGCACCACGGCTCGGAGGAGCATCACGGTCACCTTCAGGACCGTTTACTTGCGGACGTGCTGCACCGCGGTGGGCACGTCGCGCGAGCACAGCACGAGCTTCGGTCCATGGTCCGTGACCTGATCCTCGAGGCTGCGAAAAAAGGTGAGGTCCGCGACGACATCGCGCCGGACGAGCTAGCGGCTTACTGCCTGCACGCACTTTCGGCGGCCAGCGGTCTTCCCTCGAAAGCCGCCGTCCGGCGGCTCGTCGCGGTCACTCTGGACGGATTGCTGCCGGGCTCGGAGATCACCGAGCGCTAACGGAGGTGCGTTGGGTTTTACACGGCCGTTTGCGCGGCTGAACCCTTGCGCGCCACCAGGCGTTCGACGATGCCACCGAGCTTGAAGCGGTCTTGCTCCTCGATCGTGAAACCGTTTGCGACCACCTGATCGCGCGGCCTCCGAGTCATGCTGTCACCATCGATGCGGATCGAAAAGAACTCGATGATCTTCTGGATCAAAAGCACCGGCCGGCTCCCGCTTC
>Ga0299913_10005212_pt1 | contig 11065 bp, 9 predicted proteins | sample RVTome_9_FD_201360 | JGI IMG/M metagenome (GOLD analysis project Ga0299913, IMG submission 201360) | Soil microbial communities from uranium-contaminated site in the Upper Colorado River Basin, Wyoming, United States - RVT155D38 (version 2) ... | reverse complement strand
CCTACGACCCCGAGGCGAGCAGTGACGAGCTGACCATGGTCGACGACCCGATAGCAGCCGTGACCGATGCCGACGTGTTGCTCGTCGCCACCGAGTGGCCGGAGTTCACCACCGTCGACATGACCGAAGTCGCCAAGGCGATGAAGGGCCATCGTGTGGTCGACGCCCGCAACTTGCTCGACTCGGCCGCAGTGCGCAGCGCCGGGCTCGACTACTGGGGCCTGGGCCGCCCGGGGGCGTAGCTCACCGTTCTGTGTGGGTTTTTCACGCCTCAAGCGCGAGAAACCCGCACAGAACGGAAGGACCTCTATCTGAACAAGTCCTCGTTCACCGGTCGGACGAGATCTGATGCTCTTCCTTCCCCTCGCGGGCCGTCATAGCCTCTGATCAACGCCGCTGGAATCCCCGCCGCCTTTCCCATGACCAGGTCGGCGGCCGCGGCCAGCTCGTCGGCGACTGCGATCTCGGTGACCTCGAGATCACGGCCCGCCCAGTCCTTCGTGCCAATCAGGTCGAGAATTGGCGTCAGGCCCGAGAGGCCAATGGCGACGTCGGTCAGCCCGCGGCGCCAAGCCCGGCCGAAGGTGTCGGAGATGATCACCGGGATGTCGATTCCCACGCTCTGCAGGAGTTTCATCCGGATTCGATGGGCCGACCGGTCCGGATCGTCGGGGAGGAGCACCATCGTGCCCGGGGCGGTGTTGGATCGATCGATCCCGGCGTTGGCGCACACGAAGCCGTGTTTGGTCTCGGCGATGATCAGGTCGCCTCGTCTCCTCACGATCGATCTCGCCACCTCCTCGACGAGAGATTTCTTGAAGACATCCTCGTCGCCGACGATCTCCCTAACCGCACCCTCGGACTTGGACACGATCTTGTGGGTCACCACGAGGACATCGCCCTCACGGGGTGAAATGTCCTGCAGAGCCGGAGCGAGAATGGTGGCAATGTCGTCGCCCCTCGCAACCACACCGACATTGCGAAGAGGGTGGATCTCGATAGTCAACGGCCCACCAACTCGGCGGCGAGCTGGGCTCCTGCCGCCGGGTCCTCGATGAGAGTGTCGGTCACGATTATCTCGATGTCTTCGATGGAATCGCCATCGTCACTGTCAGAAGAGTCGATGACAAGTCGATCGATCAGGCCGGCATAGGCGGCAGCAACGCCACGATTGCCGGGTGGGAGACCTAGAGCAGCCATCACCTCGTCGGCCGGCCCTTTGACCGTCTTGCCTCCGATCAATGGGCTGACCGCGGTGACAACAGGATGTGCCTCGACGGCATCCCGAATCTCACTCACCGCGAGAATGGGCCAGATGGAAAGCGGGGGATTGGACGGCGCGATGATGACCAGATCGGAGGACGCGATCGCTTCGACCACGCCTGGAGCCGCCTGAGCCGAATCGGCGCCGTCGAACCTGAGCTCCAGGACCTCGTCGCGATGTCCCCGCGCCACGAAATACTCCTGAAAGGTCACCCAGCCGTCGGCGATGCGGATCATGGTGCGCAAGGGGTCGTCGGTAGCGGGGACGATCCGTGCCTCGATTCCGAAGCCGCCAGCCACGGTTTCGGTGACGACTGACAGCTTCGCTCCACCAGCCAGGGCCTGAGTGCGGTAGATCTTGAGCGCCACATCGCGATCACCCAGCTTGAAGGTGTTGTCCAGCCCGAAGCGGGCCAGCTCGTCATTCATGGCAAATGTGTCGCCTGCTCGTCCCCAACCGTGCGGGCCTTCCAACCCGGCGAGCGTGTAGACCACGGTGTCGAGATCGGGGGAGATGGCCAGGCCATGGTTGGCGGCGTCGTCGCCGACGTTGACGATGACGGTCAGGTCGAGCTGGTCGAGAGCGGCCAGGCCACGGGCCATGCGGGCACCACCCACACCCCCGGACAGCTGGACGACGGTCATTTTCCGGCTTTGATATTGCTGAGCGTTGCGCACCCGTTAACAATGGCAGCTCGCATGTCCCAAACCACTCCGCAGGTCGCGGACGCTGATACCACCGAAGACATCGTCCACGCGCCCCGCGTGCGAATTCTGGTCACCGCTGTCCCAGACGCCGACCTCGATGCGGCGTTGGCGGTGGTGGGCCGACAGGTGTATGAGCCGTCACCGGAGGTGGTCGTAGTCGGGAAGAACCTCGACCTCGACAACGGGGTGGACACGGCCCCCAATCTCGAAGAGGCGATAAGGACTACCGACTCGTCGGTCGACTATCTGTGGATCCTTCACGCGGACGGACGACCCCGTCCGGACGCTCTCGCGGCCCTGATATCTGAGATCGAGCGAAACGAGGCATCGCTGGCAGGTTCCAAACTCCTCAAGGCGGGGACGATGGACGAGCTCGAGTCGGTGGGAGGGGCCACCGACGTCTTCGGGGAGCCGTACTCAGGTCTGGATGAAGGAGAGATAGACCTGCAGCAATATGACGTGGTCCGCGAGGTAGCGTTTGTCCAGTCGGCATCGATGCTGGTTCGCCGCGACCTCGCCCAGGGACTACGCGGCCTCGATCCATTGCTTCCTCCGGTGGCCGCCGGTCTGGATTTCTCCCAGCGGACCCGTCTCGCCGGTGGGAAGGTGATCAGCGTCCCCTCGTCGGAGGTCTATCACCAGGCTCGCTGTGGTGAGCGGGGGCGAGGCTGGCGCGAACAGGCCGGCCGGCTCCGGGCGATGGTCATCGCATACACCCCCCTGACCCTGCTCTGGGTGATTCCATACGACATGCTGGTCTCGATCCTGGACTCGATCGCCAGTCTTCTCTTGTTTCGCTGGAGGCCATTGGTCCGCCACGCACTCTCCTGGGCTTGGAATGCATATCACCTCCCATCCACCATCAGGCAACGCCGCAGGCTTCGTTTGGTGCGGTCGGAAGGCGATGAAGAGCTCTTCCGGTTCCACGCCAAGGGATCGATACGTCTGAGGGTGATTGGTGAAGAGGTCAGCGGTCGCGCCCTGTCGATCTTCGACGATGACCAAGCCCTCGCCCGGGGCTCGAGACGGATTTGGGGCTCTCCCGGCATCTGGGGAGCCATCGTCGCCGCCCTGCTTGGCCTGTTCTCTGCCTGGTCGCTGATTGTCATCGGTATGCCCAATACAGGTTTCAGTTTCCCTCTGGAAGCTCCGACGATCGCTCTGCAACGCTGGTTCGCCGGATGGAACGATTCGGGGCTCGGTTCGTCGGCTGCGGTGCACCCCTCTGTCGGTCTCACCGGCCTGCTCTCCCTGGTGTGGTTCGGGGCCGAGGGCGCGGCTCGCACGCTGATGACTGTCAGCGCGGTGGTGGTGGGAGTGGTTGGCGTGGGTCGGCTGGCTGGTCGCATCGGCCTCCGAGGACCGGGCCGGTATCTCGCCGGGCTGGTGGTCATCGCCGGCCCGGGCACTGCGATTCTCGTGGGGAGAGGATCGTGGTTGGCGCTCTTGGCCGCCGCGGTCCTCCCCTGGGCGGTCAGATCTGGTTTCGTCCATCCACACGAATTCGGCCGGAGCCGTTTCACCTACGTCGGATGGGCACTGCTCTTCGGGGCACTCCTGGCCGCCTTGTCCCCACTCCTGGCGCTGGCGCCATTGGTAACGGTGGTGGTCTGGCGTCTTCTCGGCGGCGATCGCTCCGGGTGGCTCCTCGCAGCTTCATCGCTGGGAGGTGGGGTCGTCGCGCTGGCCTTCCTCCTCGATGATCCTGCGTGGGTGACGGATGCCAGTAGACGACTCGATGTCACCGTGGGCGACCTGTGGCCCATTGCAATCCTCGTGGCGGCCGTGCCTCTCGTCTTCAACGAGAGTCGTCTACGGACACTGGGCCTGACCGGCGGTCTGATCGGGTTGGGGTCGATCGCCGCCGTGACTCTGCTGCCTCTGGCTCCGGGACCACAGGAAGCCCTGCTCATCTACGCCTCGTTCGGTGCAGCAATGGTCGTGGCCGCAGCCTTGGACAACCTCTCCAGAAATGTGTTCCGGTTGGTGGCAGCCGCAGGTGCCGTCGCCATCCTGGTGATGTCGGTGGGTCCGCTGCTGAGCGGTCGGCTTGGCCTGCCGTCAGGCGACAGCAACGAGCGGCTTTCCTTCGCGGTGACACTGGCTGGAAACCAGGGGCCGGGGCGCGTTCTGCACACCTCCGTGGACCGCGACTTGATCCCGGGTGAGGCAACCGCGGGTCCGGGATTTTGGTACCGGGTGCTGGACGCGACCGGCACAACCCACGACGAGATCTGGCTTCCGCCCGTACAGGCTGGTGATGAACTACTGCAAGGGGCGCTCGCGGAGATCAGCTCGGGAGTCGAGCTGAGACCAGGTGCTCGTCTCGGATCGTTCGCCATCGACTGGGTCGTCCTCGAAGGTCCGGAGTTCGTGCTCGATGAGGCGCTGCTCGCTCAGCTCGACCTCGTCCCCACACCCCTGGATCCCGGTTCGAGAGTTTATGAAAACGGCGAGTCGGTGCCCCTGGCGGGAACCGGAGACGACCCGTGGCAGCGCACGGGCACCGGCTTCTCGGGAGAGCGGGTCAACACGTCGGTGCCGTTGGCCGTCAGCTACGACGAGTCCTGGGAGCGCGACGGAACCCGCCAGGAGTGGTCGGTCGCCGTAGACGGATCCGCTGGTCTGGCGTGGTACGCCCCCAGCGGGGACGACCTTGCACTGCCGATCGCCTCCCTCGTCGTGATTGTTGGAGGGCTTGTCATGATCGCAGTGGGACGGAGGCGGGCATGAGATACGCAGCAGTGTTGCTCATGTCCGCTCTCGCCCTCGGAACCGTTTTACTGCCACCGCCGGATCCTGCGTCTCCGGAGCAAGTCCCGGGAACCGAGGATCCCCCGGTGGCCATATGCCCGATGGTCGAGGTCGGGAATCAGTCGACCAACATCTCTGTGCTGTCATCGGTCAACGGTGTTGGTCGTCTGTCCACTTTCGCCGCAGGCGACGAGACTGGTTCGCTCGACTTCCGCACCGGAGAATCTGGGGCCGTGACCATCGCGGCCGAAGACGCCGGCGGCGTGGGCATAAACGGAGCTCTGGTCGAGATGCCATCGGACACGACCGCCGCCGCCTCGGTGATGGCGGGCCCTGAGTCTCTTGCCGCCGAGTCATGCGCCGACATCCCCACCGGCCAGGCGTTCATCTCGGGTGGGTCCAGCATCAGGGGTTCGGTATTCGAGGTCCAGTTGATCAACCCATACGCGGGTGAGGCCAATGTCGAGCTGACCGTCACGTCAGAGGCAGGGATCGAGTCGAACGATCAATTCAACACCGTGATCGTTCCCGCGCTCAGTTCGAGAACTCTTCCTCTTTCCCAAATCATCCCTGGACGAGAGCGGATCTCTGTCAACGTCGAGACGACCCGGGGGTCCGTGCTTGCGTTCGGACGTCAGGTCACCGATGGAGAGGTCGCGCTGTGGCGGGCGGTGGCCCCGGGAGAGGACTGGTGGCTCCCTGTGCCTCGTGGAGGCGGGACGAAGCAAATGCTCATCGCCACGCCAGAGGCAGCAGACATCGGTTACCAGGTGGACCTCTATGGGCCCGAAGGTCTGGTCGAGACACACGCCGAAGGCGTGATCGAACCACATGGAAACGTCGTGATCCCGCTGGCGGCCGTTACCACCGAGGAGGCGGGGGTCCGGGTGATCACCACTGGTCCCGTCGTGCCCGCTTTGAGAATCGACTCGGCGGAGGGACTGGCCTGGACGACCGGGAGTCAGGTTTCGGCACCGGTCTGGCTGCTGCCTGGTGCCCGGTCACCCCAGGGTGGTTCGGGTTCAGTCGTGGTCCTCAACGCCGGCATCGAGACGCTCACCGTTTCCATTCGCTCCCTATCCGACGACGCGATCGTGCGTGACCTCGAAGTGAATGCCGAAGACGTGCTTGTGGCCAATCTGCGTGGGGCAGTCGATGGCTACCGGGTCGAGGCCACCGGCCCGATCGTCGTCTTGTGGACGAGCCAGCTCGATGGCGCCGGGTCGGCCGCCATCGGCATACCCCTCGAGGATGAATGAGCTCTGGCTGAGGGTGGCCCTCGTGGCCGGTGCTCTCGCGGTTGCCGCGGTGATAGCACTGATCACGCGACGCCGGGCCTCGAAAGAGGTACGAACGGTCAGGGCGGTGAGTCTCGGCGCCGGTGTCTACTTCTTCTCGGCCGCAACGTGTGACACATGTGAGCGAGCGCGAGTCGAACTCGACTCGAAGCTGGGAGCCGGCGGATACACGGAGTATGCATGGGAGCTCCATCCGGATGTCTTCGCCGAACACGGCGTCGATCAGGTGCCCGCAGTCATGGTTGTAGACGACAGCGGACGGGGACGTGTCTACCTCGGTCAGCCCGATCGAGCCGTAGGTCCTTGAATGCGATATTCGCGACTCCTACCGTGGCGCCATGACAGTTAGCTGTGCGAGATGTGGCTCCCCTGCCGCCGCGATAATGACCTTCAACTATTCGGACGGTGCTGTCTGGCTGGACGACCTCAGCGACCCAATCGACAAGTACGGGTATTCAATGTGCGCAGATCACGCCGATCGGATGACACCGCCGCAAGGCTGGACTCTCACCGACCGGCGTACGTTGACCCGACTCTTCGCCCCGGTGCAAGTGGCGTAGTGCCTCCACTAGACCGCGATTTGTTAGACGCGGTCAAGGATCTGGATGAGCACGGGCTCCGCCGACTCCAGATCCTGACCCGGGCCCAACTGGAGCGGACCGGGGCCATCGACCCCAACGACGAGCCGAGCATAAGTCTGCGCAAGCAGATGGTGCGTTGCGGGAAGTCGGGCTGCACGAAGTGTCCTCACGGGCCCTACTGGTACGCGTACTGGACCGAGGACGGTAAGCGGAGGAGCCGCTACATCGGACGGCTCCTGGACGAATCGTTGTAGTAATCGCCGTCCAGGTCTTACCATATTGCGATCCATGGAATGTCCCCGCTGCTCACAGGATGACGTGCTCGAAATCGAGCATGTGCTCCCTGACGGGATCGAGGTCGTCTTTTTCTGGTGCCACAACTGTGAAGAGAGGTGGTGGAACCGCGAAGGCGTCGACATCGACGTGACGCAGGTATTGGAGATAGTCCGCCAAGCACGACAGTGATCACGATTCGGGAGACGCTGCGGCGAATCCCTCCTCTCCCGGCCATCATCCTGATTACGACGTCCCTCGTCATCTTCATCGTGATGAACCCGGGGCAGATCTTTTCGGCCAGTACTCCTACCGGGGGCGACACCGGTGCTCATGTCTTCGGGCCGGCATATCTACGTGATGTGTTGCTTCCGGATGGCCGGATCCTGGGATGGTCCAACGACTGGTTCGCCGGCTTCCCCGCCTTCTACTTCTACTTCCCGCTTCCGTCCCTGGTCATCGTCTTTCTCGACATCTTCTTGCCCTATGGGGTGGCCTTCAAGCTGGTGACAACGCTTGGACTGCTGGCGATGGCCCCTGCCATCTATTTCCACACCCGGGCCTTGAGACTGGGCCGTCACATCGGCCTGGTGGCTGCTGGGTCGGGAGCGGTCTTCGCATTCCTCGAGAGCTACTCGATCTACGGCGGAAATCTGGCCTCGACTCTCGCCGGAGAGTTCTCCTACTCGTGGTCTTTCGCCCTGTCCCTCGTCTACCTCGGGCTCCTGGTCAAAGCGGTGCGGGACGACCGCAAATATGTCAAGTGGGCGGCTTTGGCTCTGGCACTCACCGCCCTCTCTCACGTCCTCACCACGATCGTGGTCGTGTTGGCCTCGTTGATGGTTTTCGGATGGAAAAAGGGTGCCGCCCGCACCGCCCTCATCTGGTTCTGGGGCTTCGCCATCGCCGCCTTCTGGGCACTTCCGCTCGTCGCCCGGATCGGGCTCACCTCCGACATGGGTTGGACACCGTTGAGCCGTTGGGAAGAGGTCTTCCCGGTGGAGTTGTGGCTCCTCGTCCCGATCGCGATTCCTGCTGCCGTCTGGGCAGTGCGTAAGACCTCACGGGTCCTCCCACTCCTGGCCGCCACCCTGCTCCCGATCATCTACTACCCGCTCCCCGGAATCCTCCCCGAGTTGCTCCCTGACGTGTTCGGTGGGGAGCGTTGGAAGCTGTGGAACGGCCGTCTTCTCCCGTATTGGTACTTCGGGGTTGCATTCTTCGCAGCTCTGGGACTCGGGGTGGCGGTGATGTGGCTTTCCCGGCGTCTGCCCAGCCGACTGAGCACCCATTGGCCAAGGGCGCTAATGGTCGTCGCTTTCGCCGTGGCCACAGGCCTGGTCGTCGACTCCACCGAGTTTCCATCCTGGTCCTGGATCGTGGTGGTGGCCGGCGGGCTACTCACCCTGGCCGGCAGCTTGCTGATGGCCCCATCGGTCAACACCAGGACCTTCCTCACCCTGGGTGCTGCATCCGTGGTCGTTTTCGGTGCCGCCGCCGGCGTGACTTTCGTCGACGGTTGGTCGAAATGGAACTACGAGGGATACGAGGCCAAAGAGCCATGGCCAGAGTACGAGGCGTTGATGCTGGAGTTGGACCGGCTACCCGAGGGTCGGGTGCAATGGGAGTCGAGCAGCGACCTGAACCAATACGGAACCCCCATGTCGCCGATGCTGATCCCGTATTGGACCGAGGGGGAAAACCAGTCGATGGAGGGCCTGTACTTCGAGTCCTCCTTGACGACACCGTTTCATTTCATCAACCACTCCGAGATGTCGTATAAGCCTTCCAACCCAATTCCGGGTCTCCAGTACCACACCTTCGAGATGGAGCGCGGTCTCAAGCACATGGATCTGTATGGGGTTGAGTTCTATGTGTCATTCACCCCCGAGGCTGCCGAGAAGGCCGCCGGCATCGACGGATTCACAGAGGTGGCCGTTACCGAACCATTCCATGTCTTCGCCCTTCCCGAGACCGATCTGGTGGTTCCGGCGACCCATCAACCAGCGGTCTACGAGGTGCCAGAACGCGGCATGCTGGCCTCACTGATCGGCTCTGACACCGTCACCGGTCCCGACGGTGAGACTTTGCCCAGCTTCCACGACCTGGCGCTCGAGTGGTACGAAGACATCGACGGCATTCACCGCTGGGTGGTCGCCGACGGACCGGACGACTGGCCAAGGATCCAGTCGCTGGACGAACGGCCCGACGCCGAGATCTACTCCCGGGCCAACACGGTGACGAACATCGAAGTCGACCATCATCGCATCTCGTTCACCACAGATGCGGTGGGGGTTCCCCACCTGGTCAAGGTCTCCTACTTCCCCAACTGGACGGCTACCGGGGCGGACGGGCCATGGAGGGCGGCGCCTTCGTTGATGATGGTCGTGCCCACCGACCGCGATGTCGTCATCGAGTTCGAGGACACCTGGGCCGAGAGCGGAGGCAAGATCCTCACCCTGGGCGGCATTGTCGGACTGATCGTGGTGGGTGTGGTTCTCAACCGACGCCGCGTCACGGCTAGTGCCCCGGCAAATACCCCCGCATCTTGATCAAACCGAGAATCGTGCGTGGTGCTCGCTTGATCAATGAAGACCTGGCAGTCCGCATCTCCTCGACCACGACCGGCACTTCGACGATCGAGTAGCCGGCGCGTTCGGCCCTTATCACCAACTCGGTGTCGAACAAGTCGGTCGTGCTCACCACCTGGTGAGCGAGGTCGTCGACCAGCTTCCTCCGGAAGCCTTTCATCCCGTGAGTGTCGGTGACGCTCGATCGCAGGATGAGGGTGAGCAGCAGGTTGAAAACCCCGGTGGCGAGGCGTCGGATGAAGGGGCGGCGATCCTCAGACGCAGGGTCGCGTTTCGAGCCGATGACGAGATCGACATCCTCGGGTTGGGAGAGGAGTTGGCGGAGAAACTGAGCCGAGAAGTAGTCGATGTCGAAGTTGACCACCCATTCGGAATCGGCCTGGAGGAAACCGTGGCGCATTGCCGCGCCATAGTCGGGCTCGGACAGAGAATCGACGACGATGTTGGCTCCCGCCCCGCTTTCGCGGGCCACGTCGGCGGTCCCGTCGGTCGAGCCATTCTCAACCACTCGGATCGTGTAGGGGATCCCGACATCTTCCACACTGGCGATGAGCTTCGGCAATGCCTCGGGGATGAACTCGGCCTCGTTGTAAACGGGCACGACGACGGTGATGGACGGGGCCATGGGGCGCGGGCAGTGTAGGAAGCGATCTTCCCAACGCCCACCCCTACACTCCCGTTTCCGTGGACCCACATACCGTTTTCAAGGCATATGACATTCGTGGCCGAGCCGACACCGGAGAGCTCGACGACGAGCTCTATCGCAGGATTGGAGTGGCCCTGGTCGACCGTATAGGAGCGCAGCGCGTTGCAATTGGGCGAGACTGTCGTAGGAGCAGCGCCGGATTCGCTGACGCTCTGGCCCGGGGGGTTCTATCAGCCGGAGGCGATGTCATCGACGTCGGAGAGGTGCCCACCGACGCCATCTACTACTACTCGGGTGCTAACCAGGTGCACGGCGCAGTGGTCACCGCGTCGCACAACCCTGCCGAATACAACGGTCTGAAACTATGCCGTCCCGGAGCGGCACCGATAGGGATGGAGACGGGGCTGGCCGATATCAAGGAAGCAGTCATCGCGGGGGTGGGCCCAGACGAAGTCACCAAAGGCAAGCTGGAAGCGGAATACATCGTCGACGACTATGTCGACCATCTCTTCAGAATCCTCCCCGCTGAATCGATCGGCGGTCTCCGGGTCGCGGTCGATGGTGGCAATGGGATGGCTGGAGTCGCCATCCACCAGGTGTTCGAACGGATAGCGGCCACCCTGGAGGGGCTGTTTCTCGAACCGGACGGAACCTTCCCCAATCATCCCGCCGACCCCTTGGTCCCCGAGAATCTCCGCGACCTCGAAGAACTGATGGCCAACGGGGATTTCGACATCGGGGTGGCATTCGACGGCGACGCCGACCGGGCCTTCTTCCTCGACGACAGCGGCAAGCCACTGAGCGGGAGCACCGTCACCTCGCTCGTGGCGCGCCGGATACTCGCCGACAACCCGGGTGCCAAAGTGGTCCACAACCTGATCACTTCGAAGGCAGTCCCCGAAGTGGTCGAGGAAGCGGGGGGGAGGCCCGTGCGGACTCGAGTCGGACATA
>Ga0299913_10005211_pt1 | contig 11066 bp, 10 predicted proteins | sample RVTome_9_FD_201360 | JGI IMG/M metagenome (GOLD analysis project Ga0299913, IMG submission 201360) | Soil microbial communities from uranium-contaminated site in the Upper Colorado River Basin, Wyoming, United States - RVT155D38 (version 2) ... | reverse complement strand
TCTACGTCGCCTCGCTCTTCGAGCCGATCGCGCGCCTCGCCGAGTGGTTCAGCGAGTTCCGGTCCGGCCAGGCGGCGCTCACGAAGATCGTCGGCGTGCTGGAGACGCCGGTCGCAGTGCCCGAGAACGAGGATCCGAGCCCGCTTCCGGAACGTGGCGACCACTCGGCGGACGAGGTCGCGTTCGCCTACGACGAGGGGCGACTCGTGCTCGAACAGGTCGCGATCGCCGTCGTGCCGGGCGAGCGCGTCGCGCTGGTCGGCCCGACCGGCGCCGGAAAGTCGACGTTCGCGAAGCTGCTCACGCGGAAGTACGACCCGGTCGGAGGCGCGGTCGCGTTCGGGGAGGTCGACCTGCGCGCCGCGTCGTACGAGTCGCTCCGCAGCCGGATCGTGTTCGTGCCGCAGGAAGGCCACCTCTTCAGCGGGTCAGTCGCGGACAACGTGCGGCTGGCGCGGCCGGATGCGAGCGACGAGGAGATGCGCGACGCTCTGCGCTCGATCGGCGCGCTCGAGCGGTTCGAGGGTCTGCCCGACGGTCTCGAGACCGACGTCCGCTCGCGGGGCGTGCGTCTTTCGGCCGGCGAGCGTCAGCTCGTGTCGCTCGCGCGGGTGCTGCTCGCGGATCCGGCGGTCATCGTCCTCGACGAGGCGACGTCGTCGGTCGATCCCGGCACCGAGCGCGCGGTCGAGCGCGCGCTCCAGGTCGTCGCGAAGGGGCGGACGGTGATCACGATCGCGCACCGACTCTCGACCGCTGCGCGCGCGGACCGGGTGGCGGTGCTGAGCGATGGGAGGCTCGTCGAGCTCGGCACGCACGAAGCCCTCGTCGCGAGCGGGGGCTTCTACGCGGAGCTGTGGCGGAGCTGGATCTCGAGCGGAGCCGAGCGCACCCCCGAGCCTGCCTGATCAGCGCACGCTTGCGGGCTCGGACGGACATGGCGACCGTGGCCGTCGTTCCTTACAGGCTCAGACCCTGTAAGCGTGAAAAGTGTGCGCCGATCGATCCACAGTGGGACGCGTCCCATCGCGACAGGCGCGGCTCGGCTTCACGCAATGTCTGCCGTGCGAATCGGCGTCCTCTTTACAGGCTCCGACCCTGTAAACGGAGAAATGCGGTGACGATTTGTCCACAGGGCGGCGCGGCCGTACGATCTGCCGCGAATGCGGCTGCAAACGGGCGAGAAGACGCTCCAGCAGATCGTGTCGACGGTGGCCTCGTCGCTCGAGCTGAGCGAGGTGCTGCGCGCCGTCGTCAAGCTGATGTCCGACGCGAGCGGCGTCCACGCCTGCTTCGCCTACCTCGTGGAGGACGGCGGCGAGCGGCTCGTGCTCCGCGCCGCCTCGCCGCCGTACGAGCGTCAGGCGGGCAAGGTCGTCATGGAGCGGGGCGAGGGGCTCGCGTGGTGGGCGGCCGAGCGCGGCGAGCCCGCGTTCATCCGTGACAACGCCCTCGCCGACCCGCGCACGAAGTACTTCGAGGAGCTCGAGGAGGAGCGCTTCCAGTCGCTGCTCGCGCTGCCCGTCGTCGGCCGCGACGGCGAGGTGATCGGCGTCATCACCGCGCACACCGAGGCGCCGCGCGAGTTCTCGGACGTCGAGGTCGACTTCCTCGTCACCTCGGCCTCGCTCGTCGCGGGCGCGATCGAGAACGCGCGGATGTACGAGGAGGCGCGGCTGCGCGTGTCCGAGCTCGAGCAGCTGACCGAGCTCGCCGAAGCCATCGCCCGCGCCGACGCGCTCGACGAGCTGCTCGAGACGGTCGTCGCGGACTCACGCCCGCTCCTCGCGGCGCGGGCCTGCCACGTCTACCTCCTCGATCCCGGCCGCGAGGAGCTCGAGCGCGTCGCGAGCGACCCGGAGCCGGGCAACGCGCGCGCGACCTTGGGGCTCGCGGAGCTCGGCCCCGAGCTCGCGCGCGGCGGGCGTAGCTCGCGCCTCGCCGTGCCGCTCGTCGCGAACGGGGAGCTGATCGGCTTGCTCGTGGCCGAAGGCAGCGCGCGGGTCGAGCTCGGCCGGGCGGTCGCGAGCCAGGTCGCGGTCGGGATCAAGAAGGTGCAGGTCATCGAGCAGCTCACCGAGAAGAACCTGATCAAGGACTTCTTCGAGGAGCTCGCCGGCGGACGAGCACGCGGCGATCTCGAGGGCCGCGCCGCGCGGCTCGGCTGCAACCTCGAGCTTCCCCACGTCGTGCTCGCCGCCGAGCCGCCCGACGACGCCTTCGAGCGCGGCCTCCGACTCGTCGCGCCGGGGTCGCTCTTCGACCGCCGAGAGGACTCGCTGCGTGCGCTCGTCAGACTCCCGACGCCGAACGTCGAGTTCTTCCTCGGGAAGCTCCGCCGGATGCACGCCGACCTCGCGCAGCCGGTCGCCGTCGGGATCTCGAGCGTCTGCCAGGGCGAGGAGGCATTCGTGGACGGGTTCGCCGAGGCCCAGCAGGCGCTCCTCGGGACAGTCGTGCTCCGGGGCGAGCCGACCGCGCTCGCCTACGAGGAGCTCGGCGCGTACAAGTACCTGCTCCGCGTGGCCGTCGACGGCGGCATCCGCGACGCGACGGTCGACGCCGTCGGGCGCCTCGCGGAGTACGACGCGCAGCGCGGGTCCCAGCTCGTGACGACGCTCGAGGAGTTCCTCGGCCGGCACGGGAACATCTCCGCGACCTCCGAGGCCCTGTTCGTCCACCCGAACACGCTGCGCCAGCGACTACGGCGCATCGCCGAGCTGTCTGGGCTCGATCTCCGCAAGGACGACTGGCTGATGATCGAGATCGCGGTGAAGATGGTGAAGCTCGACCAGGCTCTCGGCTCGCACGCGGCGAAACCGCACACATAGCCGGCGCGCAGGTGTGGAGGAACCGCACCTTCCACGCCGCCGCAGGAGGGTGTTACGGCTATGCCTCAACCGGACGAGGAGGCGCCGTCGATGGCCGGAGATGCCGACGCCGTATGGAAGGACATGCAGTCGCGCGGGGTCGAGTTCGTGTTCGCGCAGTTCGTCGACATGTACGCGCGGCCGAGCGCGAAGCTCGTGCCCGTCGGCTCGCGTGAGGCGTTCGACGGGCTGCTCGAGGACGGCGCCGGCTTCGCCGGGTTCGCGGCCGGCGAGATCGGCCAGGTCCCGAGCGACCCGGACATCGCGGCGATCCCGGACCTCGCGAGCTACACCCCCGTCCCCTGGCAGTCGAACCTGGCGCGCTTCGCCTGCGACGTCACGGTCGAGGGCGAGGAGTGGCCCTACGACCCGCGCACGATCCTCCGCCGCATGCTCGCCCGAGCGCGCGACAGGGGCTTCGAGTTCAAGATGGGTCTCGAGCTCGAGTACTTCCTCGTCAGGCAGCACGAGGACGGCTCGATCGAGGTCGCGGACACGCAGGACACGCTCGCGAAGCCCTGCTACGACATGGCGGGGCTCACGCGGCGCTACGACTTCCTGACCACCGTCTCGCGCTACTGCAACGACCTCGGCTGGGGCAACTACGCGAACGACCACGAGGACGCGAACGGCCAGTTCGAGCAGAACTTCACCTTCGACGACGCGCTCGTCAGCTGCGACCGCGCGATCTTCTTCCGCTACATGGTCCACAAGCTGGCGGAGGACATCGGGATGATCGCCACCTTCATGCCGAAGCCGTTCAGCCACCTGACCGGCAACGGCTGCCACTTCCACATGTCGCTCTGGGACGGCGACCGCAATCTCTTCCTCGACGAGTCCGACCCCCGCGGCCTCGGCCTGTCCGAGCTCGCGTACCGCTTCATCGGCGGGCTGAAGGCACACGCGCGCGCGACGAGCGCGCTGACCGCGCCGACGGTGAACTCGTACAAGCGCCTGAAGGTCGGCACGACGGCGAGCGGCGCGACCTGGTCGCCGGTCTGGATCTCGTACGGCTACAACAACCGGACGCAGATGCTCCGAATCCCCGGGCCGGGCCGCATCGAGGACCGGACGATCGACGGCAGTTGCAACCCGTACCTCGCCGCGGCGGCCGTGCTCGCCGCGGGCCTCGACGGAATCGAGCGGAAGCTCGAGGCGGGCGAGCCGAACTCGGAGAATCTCTACTCGCTCCCCTACGACGAGCTCAAGGCGCGCGGTCTCGAGACGCTGCCCAGCAATCTGCTGATGGCGACGCACGAGCTCGCGCAGGACGAGGTGCTGCGAGACGGTCTCGGACATGCCCGCGACGAGGACTACGTCGACTACTTCATCCGCGTGAAGCTCGACGAGTGGAACCGCTACCACGAGCAGGTCACGCCCTGGGAGGTCCAGGAGTACCTGACGAGGTTCTGAGTATGGAGAAAAGCTCCATAGTCGATCCGCGAAGATCGGTCATGAATTCGGCGTTCATGCGGTTCTGCATGTGTAACTTCTGAACACATGTGCGGAATCGTCGGTCTGTTCGCGAAGTCCGCGGAGGTGGAGGAGCGTCTCGGGGTCCACCTCGCGGCGATGCTCGGGCAGATGAACGATCGCGGGCCCGACAGCGCCGGGGTCGCGGTGTACCGGGACCCCGTCCCGAGCGGGTCGAGCAAGCTGACGCTCTACTCGGCGGATCGCCGGGAGGACTGGCGCGCGCTCGCCCTCGACCTGACGAGTGCGTACGGCGGCGCGAGCGAGCCGCGCGTGCGCGCAAGCCACGCGGTGCTCGTCGTCGAGACGAACGCGGTCGAGGCCGAGGCCTGGGTTCGGTCGAACCGCCCGCACCTGCGGGTGATGAGCGCGGGCAGCATGATCGAGATCTACAAGGAGACGGGTCTCCCTCGAGACTTCGTGGCTGAGTTCTCGCTCGCCGATCTCCGGGGAACGCACGCGCTCGGGCACACGCGAATGGCGACGGAGAGCCGCGTCACGACCGAGGGCTCGCATCCGTTCTCGACCGGGTTCGATCTCTGCCTCGTCCACAACGGCTCACTCTCCAACCACAACCGGCTGCGCCTGAACCTCCGGCGCGAGGGCATCGAGTTCCAGACCGAGAACGACACCGAGGTCGCTGCCGGCTACCTCGCGTGGCGCATGCGCGAGGGGGCGTCGCTCGAGGAGGCGCTGAACGGCTGCCTCGAGGATCTCGACGGCTTCTACACGTTCGCCGTCGGCACGAAGGACGGGTTCGCGGTGCTGCGCGATCCGATCGCCTGCAAGCCCGCGGTGCTCGCCGAGACGGACGAGTGGGTGGCGATGGGGTCGGAGTGGCGCGCGATCTCGGTGCTCCCGGGCGCGTCCGAAGCGCGGATGTGGGAGCCCCAGCCGGGCGTCGTCTACGTCTGGGAGAAGGAGCTCGTCGCGTGACCGCGGCGGTCATGGCGCCCGAAGCAGCCGCCGTCGAGGTCGTCGACCTCGAGACGACCTCGCTCCGCGAGCTCAACCAGCGCCTGCACGACCTGTCGCGGACGCCCGGCCCACGAGCGTGGCGCATCGTGAACGCGAACGGCGCACACGCCGTCGTGTGCGGGCTCGACGCCGAGGTCGAGGTCGAGATCGAGGGGCACGTGGGGTACTACTGCGCGGGGATGAACAAGCGCGCGCAGGTGCGCGTGCACGGCAACGCGAGCACCGGCGTCGCAGAGAACATGATGTCCGGCCTCGTCGTCGTGGACGGGAACGTGAGCCAGTCGGCGGGCGCCAGTGGGCACGGCGGCATGCTCGTCGTGCGCGGCGACGCGTCGGCGCGGTGCGGGATCTCGATGAAAGGGGTCGACATCGTCGTCGGCGGCTCCGTCGGCCACATGAGCGCGTTCATGGCCCAGACGGGGGCGCTCGTCGTCTGCGGAGACGCGGGCGAGGCGCTCGGCGACTCGATCTACGAGGCGCGGCTGTACGTGCGCGGACGTGTGACGAGCCTCGGTGCCGACTGCGTCGAGAAGGAGCTGCGCGAGGAGCATGTGGCCCAGCTCCGGTCGCTGCTCGAGGCTGCGGGCGTGGACGCCGAGCCGTCCGATTTCCGCCGCTACGGCTCCGCGCGGCAGCTCTACAACTTCCGGGTCGACAACGCCGGCGCGTACTGATGGCCGTCGATAGCGACCGCCGGCCGTGGAACCTGCGCGAGTCGTACCTCTTCGACCGCCGGGCGATCGCCGAGATCCAGCGCGCCGCGCGCGAGGGCATCTACGACATCCGGGGCTTCGGCGCGAAGCGGCGGCTTCCGCACTTCGACGACTTGCTCTTCCTCGGCGCATCCATCTCGCGCTATCCGCTCGAGGGCTACCGCGAGCGGTGTGCGACCGACGTCGTGCTCGGGACTCGGTTCGCGAAGAAGCCGCTCGAGCTGAAGATCCCGGTGACGATCGCGGGAATGAGCTTCGGCGCGCTCTCGGCGCCCGCGAAGGAGGCGCTCGGACGCGGCGCCACCGAGGTCGGCACCTCGACCACCACCGGGGACGGCGGCATGACCGACGAGGAGCGCGAGCACTCCGCGACGCTCGTCTACCAGCTCCTGCCGTCGCGCTACGGCATGAACCCGGACGACCTCCGGCGCGCGGACGCGATCGAGGTCGTGGTCGGGCAGGGCGCGAAGCCGGGCGGCGGTGGGATGCTCCTCGGCCACAAGATCTCGGACCGCGTGGCCGAGATGCGGGACCTGCCGAAGGGGATCGACCAGCGGAGCGCGTCGCGCCACCCCGACTGGACCGGCCCGGACGACCTCGAGATCAAGATCCAGGAGCTTCGCGAGATCACCGACTGGGAGAAGCCGATCTTCGTCAAGGTCGGCGCGACGCGGACGTACTACGACGTCCAGCTCGCGGTCAAGGCGGGCGCGGACGTCATCGTGGTCGACGGCATGCAGGGCGGGACGGCGGCGACGCAGGACGTCTTCATCGAGCACGTCGGCATCCCGACGCTCCCCGCGACGCGGATCGCCGCCGACGCGCTCCAGGAGCTCGGCCTGCACCGGCAGGTGCAGCTCGTCGTCTCCGGCGGGATCCGGAGTGGTGCCGACGTCGCGAAGGCGCTCGCCCTCGGCGCCGACGCCGTGTCGATCGGCACCGCGGCCCTCGTCGCGATGGGCGACAACAGCCCCGAGCTCGACGACGAGTACCGCGAGCTCGGCAGCGCCGCCGGATACTACGACGACTACCAGGCCGGGCTCGATCCCGCCGGGATCTCGACGCAGGACGACGAGCTGGCGGCGCGGTTCGATCCCGTCCTCGGCGGCCGGCGGGTCGCAAACTACTTGCGCGTGCTGACGCTCGAGACGCAGACGCTCGCCCGCGCGTGCGGGAAGTCGCACGTGCTGAACCTCGAGCCGGAGGACCTCGTCGCGCTGACGGTCGAGGCCGCGGCGATGGCGAAGGTGCCACTCGCCGGGACGGACTGGATTCCCGGCGTCGTCCGCTAGCGCAGCCCGTCGAGCACGTCCTCCAGCACCGGCTGGGCCGGAACGTCCTCCAGGCTCTCGCGCGCGAGCGGAGTCTCAGCCTGCGTCTCGTAGATCTCGGCCATCGCTCGGAAGAGCGCGGGCGTCAGGCCAGCGGACTCCTGCGTCGCCGAGATCTCGCGCATCTCGCCGACGTAGCGGTGCGCCTTCGTCGCGGCGACCGCGAGGCGACGCGCGACCCTCTCGACGAGCTCCGGCGCCGCCGCGTGGAGATCGGCGACGACGTGCTCGAGGACGCCGTTCGCGTGTGCCGCGAGCAGCGCCTGCGCGAGGACGGCGGTCGTGCCCTTGTACACCGAGGCCGTGCTCATCTTGACGGCCGACGCCGCGCCGACCTCGCCGCCGACGACGATCAGGTCGACTCCTTCGAACGGGAGCGCGGAGACCTCCCGCGCTCGAGGGCCCGAGAGGTAGACGCGGGTCGTGCCGGCGTTCCACGGAGGCGGGCCGGAAATCGACGCGTCGACGAGGTCCAGGCCGGCCTCAGCCGAAGCCTCCGCGATCGCCCGCGCCGTCGCCGGCGCGACGGCGTTCAGCTCGACGAGGAGCGGCGAGACGCCCTCCGCGCGCGCGGCCTCCGCCACGTCGGCGGCGGCGCTCCGCGCGGCTTCCGGCGGCAGGATCGAGAGCACGACGTCCGCCTCGCGCACGACCGACGCGAGGTCGGGGAGGAGCTCGATCAAGGCCGCCGAGGCGAGACGCTCCGTGCGCTCGCTCCGGCCGTCGAGCGTCGTCACCACGCGAGCGCCTCCCTGCGACAGTGCGGCCGCCAGCGCGCTTCCCATCGCGCCTGGGCTGACGACGGCGACGGTGCTCACGCGAGTCGAGTCTAGGTCAGTCGGGCGGGAGCGGCCACACGCACGCGTGCACGCACAGCCAGCCGCCGTCGCGCCGCTCGTACGTGTCGACGTAACGGCCCCTGCGCTCGGGCCGGGAGGTCCGGGCCGAGACGATCGCCGTGTCGCCGTCGACGTGGACGACGACCTGGTCGATACGGAGCGTCGGGCTGGGGCTCGCGCGCAGGTTCTCGACGTACCGCTCGTGCTCCCAGACCTCGCCCGTCGCCCCGTCGAGGTACGCGAACCCGGGCGAGAGGACGGGGCTGAGCTGCTCCCACGAGCCGTTACGGAAGGCGTCGATGAACTGCTCGTTGAGAGCCAGCAGTGCCTGCTCGTCGTCCACGGCTCCTCCTCCTCGTCGTCGTTCCGCACCGAGCATGGACGACCCGGTCGCGCGAGATCGGACGGATCCGGCCACGTTGCGCCCGCGGTGAGGGCGTGTCCGGATCCGGCGGCTTTCGAGCCGTGCCGGACGCTATACCTTCGACGTGGACACGTTCTCCGGGGTCGCCACGACGGGGATCTACTGCCGGCCGGGCTGCGGCGGCAGACCGCTCGCGCGCAACGTGACGCCGTATCCGCTGGCGGCGGCTGCGGAGGCGGCCGGGCTCCGCGCCTGCTTCCAGTGCCGCCCGTACCGTTGGCCGCAGGCGGTGTCGTGGACCGGCCCGGAGCTGGTGTGCCGGGGCGTCCGGCTGATCCTCGACGGCGCGCTCGACGGTGCGACCGAGGTCGAGCTCGGGTCGCGGCTCGGAGTTTCCCCTCGCCATCTCCGCCGGCTCTTCGCCGCGCACCTCGGGGTCACGCCCGACGGGCTCGCTCGCTCGGCGCGCGCCCACTTCGCTCGCCGGCTCCTCGACGACACCGATCTCTCGGTGCTCGAGATCTCGGTCGCGGCGGGCTTCGGCAGCGTCCGCCAGCTCAACCGCGCCTGCCTCGAGATCTTTCGCGGGTCGCCGCGCGAGCTGCGGGCGCGGCGCCGCCGGGACGACCGTCTCCTTGCCGACGGAGGGCTGCCCGTGCGTCTCGCCTACCGCGGCCCGCTCGACTGGAGCGCAACGACCTCGTACCTCGCCGCCCGCGCGATTCCGGGCGTGGAAAGCGTCTCCGGAGACGTCTATCGCCGCACGATCGTCGTGGACGGCGATCCGGGCGTGCTCGAGCTCCTCCCGGGCGCGGACGACCACCTCCTGCTCGTCTTTCACCTGCCGCGCTGGGACGAGCTCATCCACCTCGTCGCCCGCGCGCGGCGCATTCCGGGGCTCGACCTCGACCTCGACGAGCCGGTCGAGCACCTCGGCGAGGATCCGACGATCGGCCCGCTGCTCGAGGCTCGTCCCGGCCTGCGCACGCCAGGCACGTGGGACCCGTTCGAGACCGGAGTCCGCGCGATCGTCGGCCAGCAGGTCACGGTCACGGCCGCCAGCACGATCGCGGGGCGGATCGTGCGGCGGCACGGGCCGCAGGTGCCCGGCCTTTCCGCACTCGGCCTGACGCACGCGTTTCCGACGCCGACGGCGCTGGCCGAGGCGGACCTGGACGGGCTCGGCCTCCCGCGCGGCCGCCAGGATGCGATCCGTGCCTTCGCCGCGAGCGTGGCGGGCGACGCGATCCGTCTCGACGGAAGCGTCGGTCTCGAGGGGCTCGTCGCGTCGATCGAGGCGATCGACGGGCTCGGCTCGTGGACGGCGCAGTACGTGGCGCTCCGGCTCGGGGAGCCGGACGCCTTTCCGGCGACCGACCTCGGCCTCAGGCGCGCCCTCGGCCGGGATGACCACCGCTCGCTCGCCGAGCTCGCAGAGCGCTGGCGTCCGTGGCGCGCGCTCGCGGCGACTCATCTCTGGACGAAGGACGGCGCCGTCGAGAGGCGGTCCCGGGCCGCGGAGCCGGCGGCGGCATGAGCGACCCCGTCCTCGACCTGCGGACGTACCGGCTCGTCCCCGGCGGGCGGGACGAGTTCGACCGGATCTTCCGCGAGGACGTCAGGCCGATGCTCGAGCGCCGCGGCATCGAGGTCGTCGGCCACGGCCCGTCGCTCGGCGACGACCGCCACTACTTCCTCGCCCGGGGCTTCGCGTCGGAGGCCGAGCGGGAACGGCAGCTCGCGTCCTTCTACGGGAGCGACGAGTGGAAACCGTACGACGATCGCGTCATGGCTCTCGTCGAGAGCTTCCACCACCTCGTGATCCCGTGGGACGGCGATGCCGGGTTCTGAGCGCGAGCTCGCGACCGTCGTCCTGCCGACGCCGGTGGGGTCCGTCGGCGTCACGGCGAGCGCTCGCGGGCTCCATCGCGTGACGCTCCCTGCCCACGGCGCTCCTGCGCCGGGGGCCGGCTCACCGGCGGCCGCTGCCGTCGTCTCCGACGCCGCCCGCCAGCTCGAGCAGTACCTCGACGGCTCACGCACGTCGTTCGAGCTCGAGCTCGACTGGAACGGCGTCCACGAGCGCCACCGCCGCGTGCTCGAGCTGCTCGTCACCTCGGCGCCGTTCGGGCGCACGATCACGTACGGGGAGCTCGGCCGCCTCGCAGGTGAGCCGGACCCGCGCGAGGTCGGGTCGATGATGGCGCGCAACCCGCTGCCGCTCGTCGTCCCTTGCCACCGTGTCGTCGCCTCTGACGGCCTCGGCGGCTACGGCGGGGGCATCGAGCTCAAGCGGCGGCTCCTCGAGCTCGAGGGCGTCCTGCCGCCGCAGCTTCCGCTCGCGAGCTGACTGCCGCGAACCCTGGACCGAGCTAGGAGCCGAATGCCGAGCGGAACACGTCGTCCAGGGCGGCCCCGCCGGCGTAGCTCGTCGCCCCTTCGTGCTCGAGCTCTCGCGCAGCCGCGAGGAGGGCGCCGTAGGCAGCCGCCGCAAGCCC
>Ga0299913_10005210_pt1 | contig 11066 bp, 10 predicted proteins | sample RVTome_9_FD_201360 | JGI IMG/M metagenome (GOLD analysis project Ga0299913, IMG submission 201360) | Soil microbial communities from uranium-contaminated site in the Upper Colorado River Basin, Wyoming, United States - RVT155D38 (version 2) ... | reverse complement strand
CGCGGGATCGATCATGTCCTCGCGGTTGGAGGCGCCGATCACGATGACGTTCTCCAGGCCCTCGACGCCGTCGATCTCGCTGAGCAGCTGCGGCACGATCGTGGTCTCGACGTCGGAGGACACCCCGGACCCGCGGGTGCGGAAGATGGAGTCCATCTCGTCGAAGAACACGATGACCGGAGTGCCCTCGGAGGCCTTCTCGCGGGCCCGCTGGAAGATCAGCCGAATGTGCCGCTCGGTCTCGCCGACGAACTTGTTGAGCAACTCGGGGCCCTTGATGTTGAGGAAGTACGACTTCGCCTCGCCGGGCTCGGCCGCCTCGTCCGGCGATGCGGCCGCCCTGGTCGCGGCCACCTGCTTGGCCAGCGAGTTCGCCACGGCCTTGGCGATGAGCGTCTTGCCGCAGCCGGGCGGACCGTAGAGCAGCACGCCCTTCGGCGGGCGCAGGTGGTACTCGCGGAACAGCTCGGCGTGCAGGAACGGCAGCTCCACGGCGTCGCGGATCTGCTCGATCTGCCTGGACAGGCCACCGATGTCGGCGTAACCGACGTCGGGCACCTCCTCCAGCACCAGGTCCTCGACCTCGGCCTTCGGCACCCGCTCGTAGGCGTAGCCGGCCTTGGTGTCGACCAGCAGCGAATCGCCCGGCTTGAGCGGCGAGTCGGCAAGCGGATCGGCGAGCCAGACCACGCGCTCCTCGTCGGCATGCCCGACGACGAGCGCCCGGTCCCCGTCGCTGAGCACCTCGCGCAGCGAGCACACCTCGCCGATGGCCTCGTAGCGGCCGGCCTCGACCACGGTCAGCGCCTCGTTCAGGCGTACGGACTGACCACGGCGCAGGTCGCCGGCCTCCACCGTCGGCGACACCGCGACACGCATCTTGCGGCCGGCGGTGAACACGTCGACCGTGCCGTCCTCGTGGGCGATGAGGAACACGCCGTACCCGCTGGGCGGCTGTGCGAGCCGGTCGACCTCCTCGCGCAGCGCCATCAGCTGGTTGCGCGCGTCCTTCAGAGTGTCGATCAGCTTCGCGTTGCGTTCGGTCAGCTGCCCGACCCTCGCCGACGCATCGGCAAGACGCTCCTCCAGCAGTCGGACATGCCTGGGTGACTCGGTGAGCTTGCGGCGAAGCAGCGCCACTTCGTCCTCAAGGAAACCGATCTGGCGGTGTAGTTCCGCAGCGCTGCGTTCCCGGCCCTCTTCGTCATCGGGCCGGCCACCGGGGCGGTCGTGCTGCATGTCGGCACCTCCTCCCGTAGCTCAACCGGTACTTCCACGGTACCGGCCAACTACCACAACCAGGAGCTTGTGAAACGCCAGCTTGTGTGCTGTCTAACAGATCTTGCCGACAACGCCGGCCATGGTGCCGAGACCCCTCGTGCACCCGTTAGGCCATCTCAGTGCCAATGGAAACCGGGTACCGGCTACGTTGCGTCCCAACGTGAGACGCGCAGGACGGCGACCACGCCGCCGGGACGGATCGGATGGGGGTACCCGAGCCATGACCTACCCGCCACAGCAGCCGGACCAGCCGGGGCAACCGGGCCCGTACGGCCAGCCGGGTCCCTACGGGCCGCCCGGGCAGGGTGGAGTCCCAGGCCAGCAGCCATACGGCGGCCCGCAGTACGGCGGGCCGCGGGGCCCGTACCAGGGGCCGGGACAGCCGGCGGGCTGGGGTCAGCAGCCGTACGGCGCGCCGCCACCGGGCGGCCATGGCGGTCCCGGCGGACCACCTCCCGGCCAGCAGCCGTACGGTGCCCCGCCCGGCGGCTTCGGCCAACCAGGTGGTTACTCACCGCAGTTGACAGGACCGCCGCCGAACAAGCGGTCGTCGCTGCCGTGGATCCTGGCCGGCGGCGGCGTCCTGGTCGTGGCCGTCATCGCGGTGCTGGTCTTCACCCTCGGCGGGGGTGGCGGTGGCGGCGGGGTGCTCGGCGGCTCGGGTGGCAGCCCGCAGGCCGTCGCGCAGTCCTACGCGGACGCGATCAACGGCAGGAAGGAACCAGGCGAGGACCTGTTCTGCGAGTCGTTCCGCCGGCAGGCCGAGGAGCAGCGCAAGGACCTGCCGAGCAACATCCCGACGGCGATCCCGGACATCCCCGGGCTGAGCCTGAGCGCGACGGTCGGCGACGTGACCGAGAACGGCGACAGCGCCACCGCGGCCGTCCGACTGGCCAGCGAGTTCGCCGGGCAGAAGGTCAGCAGCACGCACACCCTGACCATCAAGAAGGAGAGCGGCACGTGGCGGATCTGCGACGTGCAGGTCGAGCTGCCGGAGATCGAGGGCGGCGGCTGACGCTCCGCGGCCGAACTGTCGACTTGGCGACAATTAGACAAAGCGACCTACAGCCGCCCGCCGGTGCGGCGCTGGGTCGGCCGGCGCTGCGGCCGCGGCGGGGTGACGCCGGCGGCGAGCCGGCGGGCGGTCAGCAGGAACGCGGTGTGCGCCACCATCCGGTGCTCCGGCCGAACCGCCAACCCGACGACGTGCCACGGCCGCAGCAGGGTCTCCCAGGCCGCCGGCTCGGTCCAGCACTGCTGTTCGCGCAGTTCCTCGGTGATGCGCGACAGCTGGGTCGTGGTGGCGACGTAGACGACCAGCACGCCGCCCGGCACGAGCGCGGACGCCACCGTCGGCAGCACCTCCCACGGCGACAGCATGTCCAGCACCACCCGATCCACCTGCGCGCCGTCGTGGCTGGCGACGTCGGTCACCCGCAGCTCCCAGTTGTCCGGCACCGAGCCGAAGAACAGCCGCACGTTGCGCTCGGCGTGCTCGGCATGGTCCGCACGCACCTCGTAGGACAGCACGCTGCCGGACGGTCCGACCGCGCGCAGCAGCGAACAGGTCAGCGCGCCCGAGCCGGCGCCGGCCTCCAGCACCCGCGCGCCGGGGAACACGTCGCCCCACATCAGGATCTGCGCGGCGTCCTTGGGATAGATCACCTGGGCGCCGCGCGGCATGGACAGCACGTAGTCGGCGAGCAGCGGGCGCAGCGCCAGGTAGGCCGTGCCGGCCGCCGAGGTGATCACCGAGCCCTCGTCGCGGCCGATGATGGCGTCGTGCGGCAGCGCGCCGCGGTGCGTGTGGTACTCCCCTCCCGGCTGCAGCACGACCGTGTAGCGCCGGCCCTTCGGGTCGGTCAGCTGCACCCGGTCGCCATGGCGGAACGGCCCGCTAGCGCTGTTCATGGGCGGTGATCGTGCCTTACCGGCGTCGGTGCTCGCCCATGGCGGTGTACACGTCGGCCCGCCGCAGCACACCAGCGGGCCGGCCGTCCTCGCCGATCACCAGGAACTGCCAGCCGGGGCTGGCGTGCACGCGTTCCAGCGCGGCCGCCGGGTCGCCGCGCAGCTCGGAGTCCAGCAGCACGGTGTCCGGCCCCACCGGCTGGGCGGCGCGCACCGCCGGCGCCAGCGGGGCGTGCCCGGCGAGCTCGGCCGCGGCCGCCGGGTCCAGCAGGCCGGCGGCCACCCCGTCGGGACGCACCAGCAGCACGCCCCGCCCGGCCGCCGCGAACAGCGCGTCTGCCACCGGGCTCTCCGCCGGCAGCTGCAGCAGCGGCTGCACGAGCCCGATCAGCGGCAGCGTGGCCGGCATCCCGCGGCGCTGCTCCCTGCCCAGCTCGGCGAGCGCGCCGGCCAGCACGAACCACGCCATCAGCACGGCCACCCCGAACCGCAGCCAGGCCGCCGGCGCGCTGACGCTCAGCGAGTACAACCCCCAGGCGACCAGCGCGATCGCCAGCACGATCCCGCCGATCGCCGCACCGCGGGTGCCGAGCCCACGGCGACCGGTTATCGACCACACGGCCGCCCGCAGCATCCGCCCGCCGTCCAGCGGCAGCCCCGGCAGCAGGTTGAACACCGCGACCGCGGCGTTGATGAAGGCCAACTCGACGGCCAGCAGCCACAGCGGGGTACGGGTCTCCAGCAGCAGCGCGGCGGACCCGGCGACGGCGGCGACGGCGACCGACACGACTGGACCGGCTACGGCGATCAGGCCCTCGTCGCGCGGTCGCAGCGGCGGCCGGCCGAGCTCGGACACCCCGCCGAGCAGGAACAGCCGCACCCGCCGCACCGGCAGCCCGAGCCGGATCGCCACCGCGCAGTGCCCCAGCTCGTGGGCCAGCACCGACGCGCCGAGCAGCACCGCGAGGGTGAGCGTGAGGCCGATGGCCATCAGGTCCGGGATGTCGGGCAGCACGGTGTCGACAACGGGCAGGTAGGCCACCATGATCACCAGGGCGCCCAGCCACCAGGACGGTGCGAGCACCACCGGCACGCCGAGCACGCGCGCCAGCCGCATGTCACCGCCTTCACCGGCGGCGCGCCGGTCCTGCACGCCTGCCGACGCTACCCGCTACGGCGTGCGATGGGGGTGACCACCGGCCGGCCCAGCACCATGGTGTCGCCGCCCTCGGCTCGGAGCCGACGGCCGCGCCTGCGCCGGGGTGTCGGTGCCCTCGCATAGCCTTGCCGCATGACGGTGGCGAGCGAGCAGCCGACGGTGGTCGAACAACCGACGGTCGCCGAAACGGCCCAGCCGACGGCCGTCGAAGAGGCCCAGCCGACGGCCGTCGAGAAGACTAAGCGCCGCCGGCCGGCGCTGTCCCCGTCGCGCGCCGGCGACTTCAAGCAGTGCCCGCTGCTCTACCGGTTCCGGGTGGTCGACCGGATACCCGAGACGCCGAGCCCGGTCGCGGTGCGCGGCACCGTGGTGCACGCGGTGCTGGAGCGGCTCTTCGCGCTGCCCGCGGGCGAGCGGGTGCGGGCGCGCGCCCAGGAGCTGCTGGAGCCGGCGTGGGAGGAGCTGCAGGCCAGCGAGCCCGAGCTGGCCGGCATGTTCGACGGCGAGGATGCGTCGGTCTGGCTCGACTCGGCCAGGACCCTGCTGGACTCGTACTTCACCCTCGAAGACCCGACGCGGCTCGCGCCGGAGGCGTGCGAGCTGCTCGTGGAGACCGAGCTGGAGCCCTCCGACGACGGCGAGCGGGTGCTGCTGCGTGGCTACCTCGACCGGCTCGACGTCGCGCGGACCGGGGAGATCAGGGTCGTCGACTACAAGACCGGCGCGGCGCCGAGGGAGATCGGCGAGGCCAGGGCGCTGTTCCAGATGAAGTTCTACGCGGTGGTGCTGTGGCGTACCCGCGGCGTGGTGCCGAGGCAGCTGCGGCTGATCTACCTCGCCGACCAGCAGCTGCTGAGCTACACACCCGACGAGGCCGAGCTGCGCCGCTTCGAGCGCACCCTGACCGCGATCTGGACGGCGATCCTCAAGGCCGGCCGCACCGGCGACTTCCGGCCGCACCGCAGCCGCATGTGCGAGTACTGCAACCACCAGGCGCTGTGCCCCGAGTTCGGCGGCACGCCGCCGCCGTATCCGGGCTGGCCGACCGACGGCGAGATCCCGGACGCCGGGGTGGAAACTCCCCTGGACAGGGCCGAATAACCAAAGGCTGAATAACCGAGGGCCGAATGACCGATGCGTACTACCTCCAGGTCGGCGAGGGCCGGTTCCTGGCCACCGGGCACACCGTCGGCCCGTGGTCGGACGGCGTGCAGCACATGGGCCCGCCGTCGGCGCTGCTGGCCCGCGCCATGCAGCTGTGCCAGCCGCGCGAGGACACCGCGCTGGCGAAGCTGACCGTGGACATCCTCGGCCCGGTGCCGCGCGCCGAGCTGGAGGTGCGGGCCAGCGTGCTGCGCCCCGGGCGGACCATCGAGCTGGTAGGGGCGGAGATCTCGGTCGGTGGCACGGTGGCCGCGCGGGCGTCCGGCTGGCGCCTCGTGGTCGCCGACACGGCCGCGGTGGCGGGTGGCGCGCCGGAGCCGATGCCGCCGCCGGATGCCGGGCACGAGCTGCCGCTGCCCGAGGGCTGGGTCGTCGACGGCTACCTCCGCTCGATCGAATGGCGCTGGCTGCACGGCTGGTGGGGCGACCAGGGGCCGGGCTCGGCGTGGGCGCGGCCGAAATTCGACCTGGTGGCCGGCGAGCCGACCGACGGGCTGTGCCGGCTGCTCACGGTCGCCGACTCCGCCAGCGGCATGTCGGCCCGGCTGAGTCCGACCCGCTGGCTGTTTCCCAACACCGACCTGACCGTGCACGTGCACCGGGCGCCGCAGGGTGAATGGGTCGGCATGCAGGCGCAGACCGTGATCGGCCCGAGTGGCGCGGCGGTCACCACGGCCGTCCTGCACGACCTAAATGGCCCTGTTGCCAGCAGCGCACAGATCCTTACGGTACGTACTCGTCAGGGAACCCAGGCTACTGTCGGATGACACCCGTTCGAGTGTTGAGAGGACGTGGCACGGCAAAATGAAGGCACTGATCGTCGGGGGCGGCATTGGTGGGCTGGCGACGGCGCTGAGCCTGCATGAACGGGGCATCGACTGCGAGCTGTACGAGCAGGCCGGCGGCATCCGCGAACTCGGCGTCGGGATCAACACGCTGCCCCACGCGATCAAGGAGCTCGCCGACCTTGGCCTGCTCGACCAGCTCGACACGGTGGGTGTCCGGACCTACGAGCTGATCATGACGAATCGGCTCGGCCAGGAGATCTGGCGCGACCTGCGGGGGGTGGACGCCGGCTATGCCGTGCCGCAGTTCTCCATCCACCGCGGCCGGCTGCAGGGCGTGCTGTACGACGCGGTGCGGCTGCGGCTGGGTGCCGACGCGGTGCACGTCGGGCACCGGCTGGCCTCCTACGAGCAGGACTCCGATGGTGTCCTCGCCCACTTCGTGGACCGGGCCGACCAGCCGATCGGCACGGCGCGGGGCGACGCGCTGATCGCCGCCGACGGCATCCACTCCACCGTGCGCGCGACCCTGTTCCCGGAGGAGGGCCCGCCGCGCTGGAACGGCGTGCTGATGTGGCGCGGTGCGGCGGACTGGCCGATGTTCCTCACCGGCCGCTCGATGATCATCGCCGGCGGCACCGCTGGCAAGCTGGTGATCTACCCGATCGGGCCGGGCTCGACGCCGGAGCGCCGGCTGACGAACTGGGCCGTGTGCGTCCAGATCGCCGAGCCGGGCAGCACGCCGCCGCGCCGCGAGGACTGGTCGCGGCCGGGACGGTGGGACGAGCTGGAGCCGCACCTGGACCGGTTCGTGGTCGACCACCTGGACCTGCGGGGGCTGGTCGGGGCCACCCCAGAGTTCTACGAGTACCCGATGTGCGACCGCGACCCGCTGCCGCGCTGGACCGCCGGCCGGGTCACGCTGCTCGGCGACGCGGCGCACCCGATGTACCCGATGGGGTCCAACGGCGGCAGCCAGGCCATCCTGGACGCCCGCTGCATCGCCCGCTGCCTGGACACCGAGCCCGACGTGCCGACCGCGCTACGCGGGTACCAGGACGAGCGGCTGTCCCTGACCACGCAGATCGTCCGGATGAACCGCACCGGCGGGCCGGAGGGCGTGATCGACGTGGTCGAGGAGCTGGCACCCGAGGGCTTCGACCACGTCGAGGACGTGATCAGCCCCAGCGAGCTGGAGGCCATCCTCAAGAGCTACGCCACCGCGTCCGGCTTCACGAAGGAGCAGGTCAACCGCCAGGTCTCGACCGCACGACGCCGTTGACGATCCGCCAATAGCAGTCGTACCGTGGTCGGTGAGCCGACGACGGGAGGCTCGCGATGACGCGGACCTCGTACCTGGCAGGGACGACCGGCAGCGAGCTGCGCCCCATCCCGGGCGAGCCCGGCCTGCCGGTCGTTGGCAACACGATCCGGCTGATGCACGACCCCATCGGCTGGAGCCGCTACCTGTACGACCAGTACGGCCCGGTCGCGTGGACCAACACGTTCGGCATGCGCGTGGTGACGGCCGCCGGCCCGGACGCGGCCGAGCGCGTGCTCGTCAACCGCGACAAGGCGTTCTCCAACGGGTACGGCTGGGAGTACTTCATCGGGCCGTTCTTCCGGCGCGGCATCATGCTGCTCGACTTCGACGAGCACCTGCAGCACCGGCGGATCATGCAGCAGGCGTTCACCAGGGACCGGCTGGCCGGCTACCTGGACTCCATGAGCCCGAGCATCGCGGCCGGCATCGAGGCCTGGCCCGCCGACGCGGCATCTCCCGCCACCGGCCGGGGGGCCGCGTTCCAGCTGCACCCCGGCCTCAAGCGGCTCACGCTCGACCTCGCCACCCGCACGTTCATGGGCGGCCGGCTCGGCGCCGAGGCCGACCGGGTGAACAGGGCGTTCATCGACACCGTGCGCGCCGGCACCGCGTACGTGCGGTTCCCCGTGCCGGGGCTGCGGTGGTCGCGCGGCCTGCGCGGCCGCAGGGTGCTGGAGGGACTGCTGGCCGAGCAGCTACCGGCCAAGCGCGCCGGCGACGGAGAGGACCTGTTCTCCGCGCTGTGCCAGGCCCGCAGCGAGGACGGCCACCGGTTCGACGACAGCGACGTGGTCAACCACATGATCTTCCTGCTGATGGCCGCGCACGACACCACGACGATCACCATGTCGACGATGAGCTACTACCTCGCCAGGCACCCCGAGTGGCAGGACCGGGTGCGCGCCGAGTCCGTCGCGCTCGGCCGCGCGGCCGTCGGCTTCGGCGACCTGGACCGGCTCGCGTCGCTCGACCTCGTGATGAAGGAGTGCCTGCGGCTGGTCGCACCGTTGCACGGCATGCCGCGCAAGGCCGTCAGGGACACCGAGCTGCTCGGCCACTTCCTGCCGGCCGGCACCACGGTGATCGTGTCGCCGCACTTCAACCACCACATGCCGGAGTACTGGCCGGACCCGGAGCGGTTCGACCCGGAACGGTTCGCCGAGCACCGCCGCGGGGACAGGGTGCACGGCTACGCGTGGCTGCCGTTCGGCGGCGGGGTGCACAAGTGCATCGGCATGCGGTTCGCCGCGCTGCAGGTGAAGGCCGTCATGCACCAGGTGCTGCTGCGCTACCGGTGGAGCGTGCCGGACGGCTACCAGATGCCGCTGGACTACACCTCGATGCCGACGCCACGCGACCGGCTACCCGTCCGCCTGGAACGGCTGTAGCGACGCCCCGCCGCTCGGCCGGCCGAGCGCGGACAGCGGATAGACCCGCAGCCGCACCGTGCCGTGCACCAGCCGCTGCGGCGCCACGCCTAGCTGCCGGGAGTCCTCGGAGCCGTCCGGGTTGTCGCCGAGCAGGAACAGCGAGCCGTCCGGCACCACGGTCTCGTCCATCGGCGCGAGCCGGCGCCACTGGTCCTGCCACGCCGGGTTGTGCACGCGCTGCCACGGTCCCACGCCGCCCGGCCGCACCAGCACCGCCGGCGCGGCCGTGTCCGCGCCCACGTCTGGGCCAGCGCCGGCACCCGCGTCCGGGCCTGGGTCCGGGCCGGCGGCTGCACCCGCGCCTGGCAGGCGTACCGCTATGCGCACCCGGTCCCCCGGCAGCCCGATCACCCGCTTGACGGCCAGCGGCCCGGACTCCGCGAACCGGGCGGCGACCAGGTCGAAGCGCCGCGGCCGGTCGGCGAACGGGTCGACGACCACGCGGTCGCCGTCGTGCAGCGCCGGCCGCATGCTGGAGCCGGTCACCCGCACGCTGAGCACCGCGGTTGCCGCGACCGTGGTGACGGCCAGCAGCAGCGCGGCCACCGCCACGCCGATCAGCGTGCGCCGCCAGTCCGGTCTGGCCACCGGGTTACAGCCGGCAGGAGCGGATGTCGGAGGCCAGGATGGCCTTGGCGCCGAGCGCCGACAGCTCGTCCATGACCTGGTTGGCCTCCTTGCGCGGCACCATCGCGCGCACCGCCACCCAGTCCGGCGAGGCCAGCGGCGCGACCGTGGGCGACTCCAGGCCGGGGGTCAGCTCGATCGCCTTGACCAGCAGCTCGCGCGGGCAGTCGTAGTCCAGCATCAGGTACTGCTGGGCGAACACGACGCCCTGCACCCTGGCGGTGAGCTGCGACTTCTCCGCCGTGCTCGGCGCACCCGCGCCGTCGATCAGCACCGCCTCGGACAGGCAGATCGGCTCGCCGAACGGCATCAGCCCGTGCTGGCGCAGCGTGCGGCCGGAGCCGACCACGTCCGCGATGGCGTCGGCGACCCCGAGCTGCACGGAGATCTCCACGGCACCGTCGAGGCGGATCACCTGGGCCGCGACGCCGTGCTTGGCGAGGTCGGCGGCCACGAGCCGCGGGTACGCCGAGGCGATCCGCCGGCCGGCGAGCGCGGAGACGTCCCACCGTTGGCCCTCCGGCGCGGCGTAGCGGAACGTCGAGCTGCCGAAGCCGAGCGCGAGCAGCTCCCGGACCGGTGCGCCGGAGTCCAGCGCCAGGTCGCGGCCGGTGATGCCGAGGTCCAGCTCGCCGGAGCCGACGTAGATCGCGATGTCCTTCGGCCGGAGGAAGAAGAACTCGACGTCGTTGACGGGGTCCAGCACGGTCAGGTCCCGGCTCTCGTGCCGCTGCCGGTAACCCGCCTCGGACAGCATCTCCGACGCCGGCTCGGCAAGCGTGCCCTTGTTGGGCACCGCGACACGCAACATGTGCTGGTTTCTCCTACAGGTGGCGGTAGACGTCGTCGAGCGTGAGGCCGCGGCCCAGCATGATCACCTGCACCCGGTAGAGCAACTGGGAGATCTCCTCGGCCAGCGCGTCGTCCGACTCGTGCTCGGCGGCCAGCCACACCTCGCCGGCCTCCTCGAGCAGCTTCTTGCCCTGCTCGTGCACCCCGGCATCGAGCGCGGCCACCGTGCCCGAACCCTCGGGACGCGTCCGCGCTCGGGAGCTGAGCTCGGCGAACAGCGCGTCGAACGTCTTCACGGCTGCAGCCTACGGCCGCCTCGCGTGCCGGATGGCGCTGACCCGCATTGCCCGCGGGTCAGCGCACCGCGCCCTTTCCAGCGATCCGCCACCGCACAAAGATGAAATGCCACTCTTGGGTGGGCCGTCAACAATGGCGGTGGTTTTCGACGAGCTCAGACTGCGAGACTAACAGCCGCCGCCCAGCGATATGAAGAGCAGGGGCCACGACAGGTCGACGTGCAACAGGAATGGAAACAGCGCGGCTGTGATCATGGTTTCTCCCTTGGTCGCACCGACAGCTACTTCGCCGACAGC
>Ga0299913_10005209_pt1 | contig 11066 bp, 10 predicted proteins | sample RVTome_9_FD_201360 | JGI IMG/M metagenome (GOLD analysis project Ga0299913, IMG submission 201360) | Soil microbial communities from uranium-contaminated site in the Upper Colorado River Basin, Wyoming, United States - RVT155D38 (version 2) ... | reverse complement strand
AGATTCCTCCTTCGCTCGCAGTAACGCCTTACGCACCAGCTCTCGGTCGTGGGGCCACGCGAAGTCCAGGTCGGCGAGGTCGTCCAGGTCCACCCACCGATAGGCCGCCACGTCGTCGGCCGCCTCGGGCTCGCCCGCTACCAATCGCGCCAGGAAACCGATCGCCAGCACGTAGTCGCCCTCGGAGCCGTACGGGTGGGGGACCATGGAGACACAATCCTCGACCGTGGCCTCGACCTCGATCCCGAGCTCCTCGTGCAGCTCGCGCTTCAATCCCGCGATCGGCTCTTCTCCCGCACCGAGGAAACCCCCGGGGACGTCGTAGCGACCCTTCTCCGGCTCTACCCCCCGTTGGGTAACGAGAGCCTTCCCGTCGCGGACGATGGCGCAGCCCGCCGTGGGGGCCGAGTTGCGGTACCAGGTCCGGCGGCACGAGGAACACATGCGCCCGCCGTCGCCGGACGCAGGGTCGAGAGCGGCCGCGCAGGCCGGACAGAAATCGAAAGGTTTCACTTCTCGCGCGACGACGGGGCCGAACGGCCTCTCTCGGCTTCCTCGTAGCGAGCGCAGGCGAACAGCAGATCCGAGGCTCGATTGAGGTATCGCAGGACCTCCGCATCCTCGATCGCCCCCTCGCGCTCCAGCGCCACCGCGTGCCGTTCGGCCCGGCGCAGGATCGCGCGCGCCAGGTCCAGTCCGGCGGCGCCGAGGCTCTCGCCCGGCAGGACGAACTCCGGGCGCAGCGGATGCGTGGCAAGCAGCTCGTCGATGTCGCGTTCTGCCCGCGCCGTCATCGAAGGGTCGACCTTGGAAACGTTCATCTCGAGCTTGCTCCGGTTGTCCGGGGAGGTCGCCAGCTCGGCGCCGGCCACGAACATCTCTCGCTGCAGTCTGACCACGATCTCGCCTACCCGTTCGACCAGGCCGGCCGCGCGGGCCACGCCGAGAGCCGCGACGGTCTCGTCCAGGGTGCCGTAGACCTTGGTGCGCAGGTCGTCCTTCGAGACGCGGCCCCCGTAGAGGAGCCCGGTCGTCCCGTCGTCACCCTTCTTCGTGTAGATCTTCGGCACGTCCACGACCCTATCCCCGCGTTTTCCCCGGTCGCGGCCCGGTCCGCGGAGGGGAAAAAACCACCATTCCGGGCCACCCCTGTTCCCCCGAGATCGACCGCTCTATATGCTCCCAAAGACCGGCGAGCGGATCCGCTCACGCAGGAAAAAAGGGAGGCTCCTTTGCATATCAAGAGATCGGCCCGGCTCGTACTGCTCGTGGCGCTGATGGTCCTCGCGGCGGCATGCGGTGGCGAGAAGGCCGCGGACACGGGCGGTGGCGGCGACACCGGCGACTCGGAGGAAGCCGCCAGCGATATACGCGTTGCGCTGGCCCTGGACGTCGGCGGACTCGGAGACAAGTCGTTCAACGATGCCGCCAACCGCGGACTCCAGCAGGCGATCGACGAAGGTCTGATCGCCGAGGAGAACACCGATCTGATCGAGACCGATCAGACCGGATCCAACCGCGACGACAATGTCGTGAACCTCGCCGACAACGGCTACGACCTCATCCTCGGGATCGGGTTCTCGTTCTCACCCGGCATCGACAAGATCGCCGCCGACTACCCGGAGCAGTTCTTCGGGATCATCGACGGGTTCTCCGCCGAGGCGCCCAACGTGGCCAACCTGACTTTCAAGGAGCACGAGGGGTCGTTCCTGGTGGGGGCCGCGGCCGCGCTCAAGTCCGAGACCGGGACGATCGGCTTCCTCGGCGGCCAGGAGGGCACCGGTCTGATCGAGAAGTTCGAGGCCGGATATGTGGCCGGCGCGGAGGCGGTCAACCCCGACATCGAGGTGTTGGTCGAATACATCGGAGACTCGGTGCAGGCCTTCGTGGACCCGACCAAGGGCGAGGCTCTGTCGACCAGGATGTACGACCGCGGCGCCGACGTGATCTATCACGCCTCGGGCCAATCAGGCTTGGGACTCTTCAAGGCGGCAACCCAGGCGAACATGTACGCGATCGGTGTCGACTCGGACCAGTCGCTGACCGCGAGCCCCGCCGAGCAGGAGCTCATCCTCACTTCGATGCTGAAGAGGGTGGACACGGCCGTGTACGACGCGATCCAGCAGGCCGTCGACGGGAACTTCCAGTCCGGAACGCAGGTCTTCGGGCTCGATTCCGAGGGCGTCGACTATGCCATCAACGAGTTCAACGACAACGAGGACCTGTTGTCGAGCGACATCCAGGCTCAGCTGGACGAGTTCAAGCAGCAGATCATCGACGGGGAGATCACCGTTCCGGAGAGTCCTTGATCGAAGCACCTTCTAAGTGACTGCATCATCAGACCGAACGGCGGCGGAGGGCTCCCAGAGCCCTCCGCTGATCGCGCTGGATGGGATCACGAAGCGGTTCCCCGGCGTGGTCGCGAACGAATCGGTCGATCTCGAGCTCCGTGCCGGGGAGATCCATGCGCTGATCGGTGAGAACGGAGCCGGGAAATCCACCTTGATGCGCGTCCTCTACGGCCTTTATCCGCCCGACGACGGCAGGATCCTGCACGAAGGCAAGGAGATCAAGATCGCCTCGCCCCGCGATGCCATCAGAGCAGGGATCGGAATGGTGCATCAGCACTTCGTGCTGGTGGAGAGGTTCACGGTCACGGAGAACATCTTGCTGGGCACCGAGAACGGCGCGCTCGTGGACTACGACGCGGCCTCGCAGCGGATCCTCGAGTTGGCCGAGTCCTACGGTTTCAACATCGCTCCCGATGCCATCCTCGAAGATCTCTCGGTTGGTCAGCAACAGCGAGTCGAGATCCTCAAAGCTCTCTACCGCGGCGTCGATGTCCTGATCCTCGACGAGCCGACCGCAGTCCTGACGCCCAACGAGACCCAGGAGCTGTTCCAGAACCTGAGGAACCTCAAGGCAGACGGCAAGACGATCATCTTCATCAGCCACAAGCTGAACGAGGTGCTCGACATCGCCGATCGCATCACCGTCCTTCGGCGAGGCCGGGTCGTAGGCGAGACCAGCCCCGCTCGAACCACGAAAGCGAAGCTGGCGGAGATGATGGTCGGACGCCCGGTGCTGTTCCGCCTGAAGAAACCGGAGGTCGAGGTGGGCCCGCCCGTGCTCGAGGTCGACTCCCTGGACGTCGCCGGCCGCGTGCACGACGTCACCTTTCAGGTCCGAGGCGGCGAGATCCTCGGGATCGCGGGGGTCGAGGGCAACGGGCAGCGCGAGTTGGCCGAAGCGGTCATCGGTCTCGCCAACCCCGATGCCGGCCGCGTGACCATCCGAGGCCGGGACGTCACGGGTCGTGGGGTCGCGTACGCGCGCAAAGCTGGGGCCGCCTACGTGCCCGAGGATCGCCATGCGCGCGGGTTGGTGCTCGACATGACCCTGTGGGAGAACTCCGTGTTGGGACGCCAGGGCAGCAGGGAGTACTCGCGAGGCCTCGGCCTTATGGCCATCAAGAAGATGAAGTCGCTGGCGACGCGGCTGCTCCGCGAGTACGACGTCAGGGCTCGCAATATCTCTGTCGAGGCTTCCACCTTGTCGGGTGGCAACCAACAGAAGCTGATCCTCGCCCGCGAGCTGGAAGACGACCCGGAGCTCCTCGTCGCTCACCAGCCCACCAGAGGTCTCGACGTGGGAGCGATTGAGTTCGTGTGGACGCAGATCCTGGAACAGAAGGAGGCCGGTCGCGCGGTCTTGCTGATCTCCGCGGAGCTCGAGGAGATCTACGAGCTCTCCGACCGGATCCTGACCATCTACGAGGGACGCATCACGGGCGAATACCCGCGGGACGCGCCCCCGGAGGAACTCGGTATCGGCATGACCGGCGGGCGGCACGCGGAGGCGAGCTGATGGCCTTACGTGCCGGTGCACCAGCCCCAGCGCGGCCCCCCTGGGTCGACTTCCTGATCGGCCAGACCGCGGCACTCGGCGGAGCGTTCCTGTTCGCCGGGCTCATCGGTGCTCTGATCATCCGGGCCTACGGCGTAAGCCCCGTGGAGGTCTACCGGATCATCTGGGTCTACGGGACCTCGGAGCTCTCCGACGTCGCCCGTGTACTCACCAACGCGACGCCTTTGATCTTCTCCGGGCTCGCGGTTGCGGTTGCGTTCAAGGCGGGGATGTTCAACATCGGCGTCGAGGGCCAGTACATCGTCGCGATGATGACGGGGGCGGCGGCCGCGGTCTCCCTGGACTTCCTCCCAGGGTTCCTGCTCGTACCACTCATCCTGCTGTGCGCGATCGCCGGCGCGGTTGCGTGGGCGTTCATCCCCGCGATCCTCAAGGTGAGAACGGGCGCGCACGAGGTCGTTACGACGATCATGATGAACGGCATCGCCCTGAGCCTGGTCGCGTGGGCGCTCCTGAACCCCCTTAGAAGCAGCGATGAAGGCCTGGTCGACCTGCGCACCGACGTGTTCGCCGACAAGGCTCTGGTCCCGAAGCTCTCGACGTCATTCGGGCTGTCCGAGCAGATCCCCGCATCCGTCCATCTCACCTGGCTCTTCCCGCTCGCGCTCGTGACCTGTGTCCTCGTATGGGTTCTGCTCAAGCGCACGCGCTTGGGTTACGAGATCAGAGCGATCGGCTCGTCGAGCGGATCGGCCGAAGCAGGCGGCATCTCGATCAGCGCGCTGCAGATGAAGGCTTTCCTGATATCGGGAGCTCTGGGCGGGCTCGTGGGGATGAACAGCATGCTCGGGGACCGCGGCTACCTCGGTCACAACTACGAGATCGGGCTTGGGTTCGCCGGGATCACGGTCGCGTTCCTCGGACGCAACCATCCCTTCGGCATCGCGCTGGCTGCGCTCCTGCTCGGGATGCTCGGGCGGGGACAGGACGGGGTTGCTGTGAGCTTCGATCTCCCAACCGAGACTCTGATCATCCTCGAAGGCATCCTGATCCTGTCGGTGGTGGTCGCTTACGAGATCGTGCGGCGCGCGGTGAATAGACGCCGGCAGAAGATCGTGCGCGCAGAGGAAACCGCCATAGCCCCCGACAGGGAGGCGACCGATGCCGCTTCTTGATCTCGGCGTTGCGATCGCCATCGGTCTTCGCTACTTCACGATCATCTACCTGACGGGACTGGGCGGACTGTTCAGCGAGCGTTCCGGGATCGTCAACATCGGCCTCGAGGGGATGATGATCGTCGGAACCGTAATGGGAGCGTGGGGAGCCCTCGAATACGGTCCCCTAGCCGGACTGGCGATCGGGGCCTTGGGGGGTCTAGGGATGTCGCTCGTTCACGCGGTCGCGACGGTCACCTTCCGAGTGGATCAGATCGTGTCCGGCGTGGTCATCAACGTCGTTGCCATCGGCCTGGCGCGCTTTCTGGCTCAGACCTTCTTCGGCCAGGCGACTCAATCGGATCCGAGCATCCCCCACTTCGAGAAGCTCGACGTTCCTCTGCTTTCATCCCTGCCCGCGGGACTGGGAAGAGCGTTCGAGAACATGTCTCCGATCGTGCCCGTCGCCTTCTTGATCACGATCCCGGTCTGGTTCGTGTTGAAGCGCACCCGGTTCGGACTGCGACTTCGCTCGGCCGGCGAGAACCCGGATGCGACGCGCAGCGTAGGCGTCCGGATCGCGCCTCTCCGCTACGCGGGGGTCGGGATCTCGGGAGCGCTCGCCGGCCTGGCCGGAGCCTTCCTCGCGATCGAGGTCAACGAGCTGTACCACGAGGGCCAGACTCAAGGGATGGGGTTCATAGCCTTGGCCGCGCTGATCCTCGGCAACTGGAAGCCGATCACACTGATGTACGGCGCGCTGTTGTTCGGATTCGCACAGGCGATCCCGCTGCGGTTGAGCGATGCTCCGGTGATCTCACTCATGCCCGAACAGTTCATCCGGATGATCCCCTACGTGGTGACGATCATCGCCATCGCCGGGTTCGTCGGCCGCGTCCATCCTCCGGCCGCAGCCGGCAGGGCCTACGAGGGGGGCGGAGGCTCGATCTGACCGGAGAGCACGCCGAACAACATCTCGCTGAAGCGACGCTTGTCGGCGCGGATAACGACCTCGGCGTTCGGCGCGCCCGATGCCACCTCCATCAGCTCGTTGACGCGCGCGCCCCGGTCCAGCTCGCGGGTGACGACGTGCATCTTGTCCACGAGGCTATATCCGCGCGCGAGAACGCTATCGGCTTCGACGTCGACGAAGCAGCGATCCGACTCGAGGATCACGGTGCGGTCGATCGCCATAGCCATCATGAGCGCGTCGGGATGGCTGATCCCGTCGATACCGAACTCCTCCTTCATGAAACGGCGAACGGCGCGGTTGACCGCCAGGTAGAACTCCCCGAGACGCGACTTCATAGCTACAACCGGTTGCAGTTCGTCGGCAAGGAGTACCCCATCGTGCACGCACACGTCCCACGGCACGAGCGTCACTTCGAAGCCGGCGGCCATGACCCGCTTTGCGGCGATCGGATCGACGAAGAAGTTGAATTCGGCCGCCGGCGTGATGTTCCCGACGAAGTTGTTCGCGCCGCCCATGATCCACAGCCGCTTCACTTTCCGGGGAAGATCCGGATCCTTCTCGAGGGCAAGCGCGATGTTCGTCAACGGCGCCTGAGCGATGATCTCGATCTCCCCCGGATGGCGACCGGCGATCTGAACGATCGCATCGGCCGCTACAAGCCCCTCGGGCTGCTTCGTCGGCACGGGGAAATCCGAGTCGCCCATCCCATCGCCACCGTGGACGTAATGAGCGGTCACCAGGTCTCGATCGAGCGGTTTGTCGGCTCCCACGAAAACGGGCACCTCCGGACGGTCCGCCATCTCGGTGGTGAACAGCGCGTTCCGAACACACATCTCGAGTTCGACGTTGCCTGCGCACACGGTGATGCCCTCGATCGACACGCCCGGCCATCGCAACCCGATCAGAAGAGAGGTGACATCATCGCCTGCGGTGTCGGTATCGATGATGAACCTCTGCACGCCTGCGACCCTAGACTGTCGCCACGATGAGCGTTGCGAGGGTAGCGGTCGCCGGGAGTTTCGTGGTGGGCCTAACACTTCGCTCCGACCGATTCCCAGTGGCCGGCGAAACGATCCTGGCCCGCGACTTCGATCTCGGCCCCGGGGGGAAGGGCAGTAACCAAGCCGTGCAGGTCGCGCGACTCGGCGTCGAAGTGCAATTGATCGGAGTGATCGGCGACGACGACTTCGGACGGATCGGGACGGATCTGTACCGCGACGAAGGGGTCGGAACCGACCACCTCGTAACCACCGCCGAGCGCAACACGGGCGTGGGATTCATCATGCTCGACGCCTCGGGCGACAACCGCATCCTGTTGGACCCCGGCAGCAACGAGGAGTTCGCTCCTCACCACGTTCAAGCCGCGCGCGACGCAATCGCGGGATGCTCGGTCGTCATGACCCAGTTGGAGATCCCCGCGGAGACGGCCCGCGAGGCCATGGAGCTCGGCAAGAAGTGCGGATGCATCACGCTTCTGAACCCGGCGCCCGTCCGGCCTCTGCCGCCGGAGATCTTCCCGCACATCGATCTATTGACCCCGAACCAGACCGAAGCCCGCGTACTGCTCGGGATCTCCCCGGACGACGAGACCCCCGACCTCGATCTATGCGGCCGCTTGCTCGAGCTGGGCGTGGGTACCGTCATCCTCACGCGGGGAGCGGACGGAGCCGTGATCGTCGCTCCGGAAACAACGACCGAGGTGGCCTCGGCGCCGGTGCAGGTCGTCGACTCGACCGGAGCCGGCGACGCGTTCAACGGGGCCCTTGCAGCTGCTTTGGCAAACGGGGCGCCGCTGGAGGATGCCGTTCGAAGCGGAACGAGAGCGGGGGCGCTCGCGTGCACCAAGCTAGGCGTGATCCCGGCGCTCCCCTTCAAGCAGCAACTCGACGAGCTGCTGGCCGCGGGATGAGCGGTCACGCCCCGCTGCTCCGCATCGACACGGCAACGGTCCTGCGCCGGTACTGGCATCTGGAGCGAGCGCTGATCCTGACCTGCGGTGGTTGGATCCCCGCGGTGGCGCATCTGGAGACGAAGTCCGCTCTCGCAGAGATCGCGTGGCAGTCGTCACTCACCGGCAACGAGCTGCGCGAGCGGGTCTTCGAGCTGCGATATCCCGAGCGCGCCCTGGAGCGAGAGCCGGACGCAGCCTTGATAGAACTCTTCGAGATCTCGGCCAACGCCCCCGACGCGAACGCTCTGCTTCGGGGGCTGACGGAGCATTACCTGCCCGCTCTCCGATCGAGCTATGAAAGCTACCTGGCGCTATCCGACCCCATCGCGGATGGTCCCACCTATCGGTTCCTGCAGCTCGCCGTGGCCGAGAAGCGCTCCCACGAAGAACGATTGGCGGGGGCCGCGTCCACCCAGTCGCCGACGGATCGAGGCGAACGCTGGCTGGATGAGATCGCCGCCCGGCTGAAGGAACTCGGCGGCGTTACGGTTGACGCGCCGCGAGGAGCCGGCGACCGCGACGATCCGGGGGTCCCATTCCGTCTGGCCGAGCGACCGGCGCGTGACGGCCGTTACTTCCAGTGCAGCTTCTACTGGCCCGACAATTTCGATCCTTCCTTCCCCTACGGGGAAGGATCACGGCTCCAGCTCCGAACCGCGATCAGCCATCTGAACGAGGTGTGGGCAGTTGAAACGGCCGGTGCGATCCTGCACGGGCTCGGGCCGGCGCTGGGATGGGAGTACATCGTCGACGCCGCTCGCTGGTGTTACGACGAGAGCAGGCACATGCGGATGGGCGCGCTGCGTCTCCAGAGATGGGGCTTCGATCGAGCCGAGCTGCCACTCGGAAGCTTCATCTACGAGGCGTGCGCCGGGGAAAGCATCGTCCATCGCCTCGGGATGCTCGCGTTCTTCGAAACCCGCAACATCGGCAAGAAAGCTCAGCGCGCCGTGACATTTGGCTCCTTGGGAGACACTTCGAGCCAACGCGACATGGAATTCGATTGGGCCGACGAGGCCATCCACGCCGGCTACGGGCGCCGCTGGCTGCGCGAGGCAGTGGGCGCCGAAGGCCACACCGGCGACTGGACCGAGGTCTTGAAGCACTGCGACGAGCTGGTAGCCGAGCGGGTTGCCGCGGCGAGTGAATCCGAAAAAGCCGCGCTCCGAACGCAGGCGGAAAGACTCATAGTGAAGGCCGCACGAACACTCACCGGCGACGGAGGAGAAGCGACATGACGGAGATCGACTGGGCAGCGCTGAGGCAACAGGCGCGAGCCGCAACCGACCGGTCCTATGCCCCCTATTCCAGATTCCGCGTTGGAGCCGCCGCTCTCGTCGACGACGGCAGGACCATCACCGGCTGCAACGTCGAGAACGCCTCCTACGGGTTGTCGTTGTGCGCTGAGTGCGGGCTCGTATCGCAGCTGCACGATTCCGGTGGCGGCCGCCTGGTCGCCGTGACCGCGCTGCACGCGGACGGGACGATCCTGGCCCCGTGCGGCCGCTGCCGCCAGCTTCTGTTGGAGGCCGGTGGGAACGACCTCATGGTCGATGGAGCCTCCGGCCCTAAAAGGTTGGCCGAGCTGCTGCCCGACTCGTTCTCGGTCGAGGACCTCGAGACCAGAGAACCGTCCTGATGGACGTCATCGACGTCATCAGGACCAAACGAGATGGGGGCCGGCTGAGCGACGAGCAGATCCGTTGGTTCATCGACTCCTACACGAACGACCGCATCGCCGAGGAACAGGCCTCCGCGCTGCTGATGGCGATCGTGTGGCGAGGCATGGAGCCCGACGAGTTGAACGTGTGGACCGACGCGATGCTCTCGTCCGGTGAACGCCTGGATCTGTCGTCGATCGGGTTGCCCACCGTGGACAAGCACTCGACCGGAGGGGTCGGCGACAAGGTCTCGCTGATCCTGGTTCCGATGGTCGCGGCCTGTGGGGTTGCCGAACCGATGCTGTCGGGGCGAGGGCTGGGACACACCGGCGGCACTCTCGACAAGCTCGAGGCGATCCCCGGCTGGCGCGCCGACCTCTCGACCGAGGAGATACTTCGGCTCCTCGGCGAGGTCGGGTGCGTGATCTGCGCGGCCGGGGGCACGCTGGCTCCTGCCGACAAGAAGCTCTACGCGCTGCGCGACGTGACCGGAACGGTCGAGTCGATCCCACTGATCGCGTCGTCGATCATGTCCAAGAAGATCGCGGAGGGCACCGACGCGCTGGTCTTGGACGTCAAAGTCGGCTCCGGTGCATTCCTGCCCGACATCGCGCTCGGGCGCGAGTTGGCCGAGACGATGGTCACGATCGGCACCGCACACGGCGTGAAGACCACCGCGCTGCTGACCGACATGGAGGCCCCGCTCGGCCGGGCGGCCGGCAATGGCCTCGAGGTGACCGAATCCGTCGAGTGCCTGAGCGGAGGCGGGCCTCCCGACCTACTCGAGGTCACGATCGCGCTGGCGCAGGAGATGCTGTCGCTCGCCGGGATCGATGCAGACCCTGCCGCAACCCTGGGCGACGGCCGCGCTCTCACCAAGTACCGGGAGATGATCCGGGCCCAGGGAGGGGATCCGGAAGCGGAGATGGCTCAAGCCCCAGAGCGACAGGTCGTGCTGGCACCGGCGAGCGGCTACTTGCGCCGGCTGGATGCGCGCGCGGTGGGAATCGCCGCGTGGCGACTCGGCGCCGGTAGATCGCGCAAGGAGGATCCGGTGAGCGCCTCGGCCGGCGTGCTGTGTCTGTCCAAGCCCGGCGACTACGTAGACGAGGGCCAGCCCCTCCTGGAGCTGCACGCCGACGAGCCGAGCCACTTCGACGGCGCGACCGCGGCACTCGAAGGAGCGGTCGACATCGGACCGGAGGCGCCGGACCCACGCCCGCTCGTCTTGGAGAGGATCGGCTGATGGCGGCAACGATTGCCGAGCTCACCGGACGGCCCAGCCACAAGGTCGCGATCGCGCTCGGATCCGGTCTTGCAGGCCACGCGGGGGAGCCGGTGGGCGGAACCCCGATCCCGTACTCCGAGATCGAGGGCATGACGGCCTCCACCGTCGTCGGTCACGAGGGGGCGCTCTACTCCGGAGAGCTCGGCGGCTTACCGGTACTGCACTTCTCGGG
>Ga0299913_10005208_pt1 | contig 11068 bp, 8 predicted proteins | sample RVTome_9_FD_201360 | JGI IMG/M metagenome (GOLD analysis project Ga0299913, IMG submission 201360) | Soil microbial communities from uranium-contaminated site in the Upper Colorado River Basin, Wyoming, United States - RVT155D38 (version 2) ... | reverse complement strand
GCGATGGCCGCAGTCCCAGCGGTCTACGGCAGTCCGCGCTGCGCCTCGCAGCAAGGCGTCGCGCGGACAGAAGCCGCCTGGACATGCCACTCAGGATCGCTTAGGCGGATGTCTCAGAGATGCCATCGAGCAAGTGCCTCGGGAAGGCCCGTTGGAAGGCAGGCCGACCTGCTCGAACGCAAACAGAACGGCGGCGCGATCGAATAGCGCCTCGTTGTGCCTCCAGCCCTGTCCGTCGTCGCCTAACCGTTCGATCGGCGCCTGCTCAAAGGTGAGTTCGGCGTGAGATCGGGCGGGGTCTAGGGTTTCGACCCGGGTTCGGGTGACGCCGTCGCCTCTGAGGTCGGAGATGAAGAGAGAGGCGTGACCCGAGCCGTCGTGAGCGAGGACTATCGCCATATCGGCGACATCGCCGTCCGCGACCGGGACTTTGGCGCCGCTGAGCGCGCCGTGGTGAACCCTGGTGGCGAGATTCGCGGGCGTGACCGGCTTGGGTCCTTCGGCGACGGCATAACAGGCAATCAGTTCACCGCTGGCGAGTGCCGGCAAATACCGCTGCTGCTGCGTTTTGTTACCGTATAGTAAAAGCGCCTCGGTCGCCAGGTAGACGGAAGACGAAAAGGGCGTGGGCGCGAGTGAGCGACCGAGTTCCTCCGCCAGCACGCAAAGTTCGAGATGGCTGAGGCCCAGTCCTCCGAACGTTTCGGGGATAGTTGTCGCGGTCCAGCCGAGCTCAGCCATGTCGCGCCACAGCGCCTGGTCGAACGACTCCTCCCCGTCGAGAATAGCCCGCACATGAGCCGGTGAGGCTTTATCGCGCAGAAAGGTTTGTGCTTGCTGCCGCAAGAGGTGTTGCTCTTCCGAAAACTCAAAATTCATAGCCGGCTCCGCACAGGGATTAGGGGCGCGATTCTCCGTTGAACCCGCACCCTCTGCTTGCGTCGGGATTTTTTTGCCGTCAGGCGTTATATTACAATACCTACTCAGGGTAGACACGGCGATGTTGAGGGTACCATGTTGTGAGAGGGAAAGAAACCATGCCGACGATTACACTGGAGATTTAAGATAGGCGGAAGGCTGTAAAACGCGTGTTCAATGACCTGAGTTGATGGCTCCTTCCGTCGGATGACCTCTGGATGTTCTCCGGATAATCTCCGGATGGTGTATGATAGAGGGAGAAGCGTGGGTGAGATCGGGGCGGATTTCTGTGATGTCATTGAATGTTCACAAGTGAACGTCTTGAACAGGAAGTGGATGGCATGCGAAGGGAGCGTAGCCATGCCCTACATCTTTGGCGACTATACGCTCGATAGGCAGCGCTATGAACTGCGCCAGGCCGGGCAGCGGATACCGCTGGAGCCCAAGGCGTTTGATCCCCTCCTTTATCTCGTCGAGCACCGAGACCGTATGGTCGGGCGGGACGAACTGCTTGATCAGGTGTGGCCCGAGCAATTCATTAGCGACCATTCACTGACGGCACGGCTGCGGGCGGTGCGCCAGGTGTTGGGCGATGACGCTCGCACGCCACGCTTCACTGCGACCGTGCATGGTCGGGGCTATCGCTTTATCGGTTCTGTGTATACGACGTCAGAGCCCGATACAGTGCGAGAGATATCTCCACAGCCCGTAATGCCTCAGCGCTCAGCACTTGCCGAGGTCTCCTCGGCCACAGAATCTGCCGTGCCTATGGTGGGGCGGGAGTCGGAGATCGCCTTCTTACACCACTGTCTCGACCAGGTACAGATCGGGAAGCGCCAGGTGGTCTTCGTAACCGGAGAGGCTGGTGTGGGCAAGACGACCCTAGTCGAGGCGTTTGTGCAAGAAGTCGGGCATGCAGAGGCCATGTGGATTGGATGTGGGCAGTGCATCGAACATTACGGCTCGGGCGAAGCCTACCTACCAGTGTTGGAAGCCATGGAGCAGGTGTGTCGATCGCCGGGGGGGCAGACTTTTGTCGAAACCCTATGCCGGCAGGCACCCACCTGGATGGTACAGATGCCCTGGCTGCTCAGCCCGACCGACCTGGAAAGGCTCCGGCATATGACCCTGGGCGCCACGCGGGAGCGTATGCTGCGAGAGATGGCACGGGCCCTGGAAGTCCTGACCACCGAGAAACCTCTACTGCTGGTGTTGGAAGACCTACACTGGAGCGACTCTTCGACCCTGGACTTGCTCGCCATGCTGGCCCGGCGTCAGGAGCCGGCTAAATTGTTCGTGCTTGGCACGTATCGTCCCGAGGAAGTCATGGGACAAGGCCACCCCCTTTATACCATGACGCACGAGTTGCGAATCCATGGCCACTGCGAGACATGGCTACTGCCGCTCTTGAGTGAAGCGGCTGTGGCGGCATATCTGCGGGCACGATTCCCAGAGGCACCGGACCTGGAAGCGTTGATTCGGTTCATTCACCGGCGTACCGAGGGGAACCCCCTCTTCATGGTCAATGTGGTGGACGAGGTAGTGGCTCAAGATGGGGTGGGAGAAAGCGGCGTACCCGAGAATTTACGGCAACTTCTGGAACAGCGTCTCAGTTGTCTGAGCCCCGACGAGCAGCGTCTTCTCGAGGTCGGTAGCATTGTCGGAGCGGAGTTCACGGCAGCCGCGGTAGCGTCAGCGCTCGAGATCGACATCGAAGCCGTAGAGGTGTGCTGTGAGGGGTTGACACGGCGCGGACAGTGGTTGCAGGCACGGGGAACTGAGCTCTGGCCGGATGGGACGGGTTCGGGGTGTTATGGCTTCATCCATAGCCTCTACCAGAGGGTTGCGTATGGTCGGGTGGCGCCCGGGCGGCTGTTGCACCTGCATCGGCGGATTGGTGAGCGATTAGAATCAGGCTATGGGACCCAGGCGGAAGAGCTCGCAGCGGAACTGGCCATGCACTTTGAGCATGGGCAAGCGTATCCACAGGCCATCGAGTATCGTGAGCAAGCGGCCCAAAATGCCATTGAGCGTTCAGCCTACCAGGAGGCAGCCATGCACCTTAACAAGGGTCTGGCCTTGCTCGAAACCCGTCCACCCACACCCGAACGCGCCCAGCAGGAACTGCGTTTGTTGATGATCCTTGCCCCCGTACTGCGGAACACTAAGGGCCAGGCAGCTCCAGAAGTAGGGGACGCCTACACTCGAGCCTACACCCTGTGCCAGCAGATGGCGGACGCCCCTCAGCATTTTCTCATCCTGCGAGGGCTTTGGAACTATTATAATAACCGAGCCGAACTCCGGATTGCGCACGAGCTGGCAGAGCAGTTCTTCAGTCTAGCTCAGCGTCAGGATGACGTGGGAATCCTCTTGTGGGGCCACTGTCTGCAAGGTATGGGCAATCAGTACTATCGCGGCGCCTTTGCCTCGGCCCGGGATCATTTTGCACAAGCCCTAGTACTTTACGATCGCTTCCAACATCGTTCTCTCATGTTCCAATATGGACAGGATCCGGGGGTGCTCGCTCTGGCACAATTTAGCTGGATGTCATGGATGCTGGGGTATCCGGAGCAGGCTCTGGGGAAGAGCCACGACGCGCTCGCGCTGGCCAAGGAACTGACACACCCGTACAGTCTAGCTGCAGTCCTCACCTGGGTGGCACTGTTGCATCAGTTTCGTCGCGAGCGACAAGCTGTCCGCCAGCTAGCAGAGGCGATAATGGCGATCGCGAGCGAGAACGGGTTTGCCCAGCGCTTGGCGTGGGGCGAGAGCCTCCGAGGTTGGGCGCTGGCTGCACCTGGCCAGGCGGCAAAGAGTTTGGAGCAGATACAGCGGGGTTTAGCTGCCTTGCATGCCACAGGTCAAGAGCTGTGGCGGCCCTATAATCTTGCCTTGTTGGCCGAGGCGTATAGGGAAGACGGCTATGCCGAAGACGGGCTGCGGGCGCTAGACGAGGCCCTGGCTTTTGTAGAAGCGACCGGGGATTGTCTCTGGGAAGCCGAGTTGCATCGCCTCAAGGGCGATTTGTTGCTACGGCAGACTCCCTCAGACGATCACCAGTCAGTCACCTGTTTTCATCGCGCGCTTGACACTGCCCGCCACCAACAAGCCAAGTCTTTGGAGCTTCGTGCTGCCACGAGCCTAGCTCACCTATGGCAGTCTCAGGGCAAGTGCCAGGAGGCGCGCGAGTTGTTGGAGCCGGTGTACGGTTGGTTCACTGAAGGGTTTGACACGGCTGACTTAAGAGACGCGAAAGCATTGCTGGATAAACTGAGAGCAAAAATGGATCCCCCGACGGTTTAACAGGTACAAAATGGCAGCAAAGGGGGATGTGGGTAACCATCTCGGAGTGATCTTGCCATCTTACCCTGGAAAAAGCCGGTCGCGATGCGGTGTTGCACAAGAGAGAGGTAGGGTGGAGGAACATCGGCAAGTTCGACTTGAACTCCTCCGACGCGTACGGCGGGCCACCCAATCCCGCGATCCCACAGTGCGACTGGAGGGTCGAATCGCCCGTCGGTTGCGCCGGAGCTTGCGGGCATTTCAGCAAGAAGTCCGAGTTCAAGGACGTCTCGTCGGCGAAATTGATGTAGAACTTGAGACAGCCATCATCGAGGTTACCAGTGGAAAAGGTCGTAAGAAAGCGCGACAGATTCAACGGCTTCTGCATAACTATGATCTCAATCCCACCGGCAAACCGGTGGTCATGTTTGGTCCCCAGGTTCGAAGAGGGCTCGTGCGGCAGTTGGAGGAGAGCGGGGCCAGTGTCGTCCAGACCCTCAACGAGCTGGAAGCTTGGGTAGGTCAGCAATGAAAAATATCGTGGTGGTGACCCCAAAAAAGGTCACACGAACAATGGTTCAGACGTTAGTCGAGTCGCTAGGCGGGTATTGGAACGCTGACGATACACTCGACCAGGGCGTCGTCGAGCGGGGTAAGGCCGTCATCTATGTCTCCAGTAGCCAGGACCTCGATCCTGATTACGATACCAACGACATCGCGATTCTGACCCAACTTCTTGGCCAGATGCCACAGGCCGTCATCGATATCCACCTGGGACACGCGCCGGGATCTGAAGCGCTGGCTGAGGAAGTGGCGCATGAGGTGATCAAGCGGTGGGACGGCTTCTTAGATGACAACACGCAAGACCTTGAGACGGTCTTGCGCCAGGATAAAGCCAAGAAGCCGTAGCCGTCGGTATGATGGCGTAGAACACTGAATGTGAGTATGACGCCGCTAAAGCAGATATCCGCAAGAGGTGTTGCTCTTCCGAAAACTCAAAATTCATAGCTGGCTCCGCCCCGGGATTAGGGGCGCGATTCTCCGTTGAACCCGCACCCTCTGCTTGCGTCGGGATTTTTTTGCCGTCAGGCGTTATATTACAATACCTACTCAGGGTAGACACAGCGATGTTGAGGGTACCATGTTGTGAGAGGGAAAGAAACCATGCCGACGATCACACTGGAGGTTCAGGATAGCCAAAAGGCTGTTCCCCTCCTTGAAGCGGCGATAAACAGACAGATTGCCTATGTCGCGATCGGGATTGAAAAAACACGAAAGCGCATTGAAGAATTTGAGCAGAAATATGGCTGTCACCTTGAAAAGGTTGATAGCACTGTCCCGACACTAGATCCCTTTGAGCGGGTAGAATGGGAAGGCGAAGTTGAAATGCTGAGGCGTCTAGAAGCGGAGCGACACCTACTTGAGACCATACGTGTATGCGGGTAGAGGAGTATTTCCGCCAGATTGATACCACAAGGAATTTTGCGACATATTCCCATCATAAACAAGAATGCGTTGGACTTTTTCTCATGTTTAAGTTCCGTAGACGGATTGATTGAAATGTACGTAGACGATCCCACTGCTACCTATCGGGGCTACCGTAGACAGGCGCTTTATGCCCTATTTCGGCTATTTGATAATACGCTTCCTACTAATGCGATTATCCAGCCTGAAGGCAATGAAGATCTGGCTATTTACGATCACAGCGGAACACTTATCGAGATTGTCCAAGTAAAGGATCATACTGCTAATCTGACAGCCTCAAGCTTTAAGCCATCATTCTACCAACGCATCGCTTCCTACTGCTCACCGACATCCCCACTAGTAGTACGTATTGCCTCATACGGCCCGATTGGTCCTGATCTCCAAAACGCTGTCGCGGGTGACAGCGCCGCGATCAATCGGGTGTTGCCAACCATCACGAAAAATCAAAAAAAAGAGTACAAACAAGCGGATGGCGGAAAGAAAACTAGTACCATACCGGGCTTACCCGAATCTGAGGCAAGAAATATTATCAATCGTCTTACTCTCACGAAAGTAGATGAAATTAAACTGACAGATACTGTTGTCGATGCAATTGGCAAAACCATTACTGGAGTCGATGCCAGGCATGCATTCGAGTTTCTAATGTGGTGGCTTGTCACCTCATCCGAAACACAGTTGAAAATTGACAGAACTCTGGCGATCAAAAAAATCAATGACATTGGGAAGTTTCTATCACAACGCGCTTTGTATCATGATGAGTGGCACAGTTCTATCATTCCTATTGGCCCTTCAGAAGATGCCCTAGCTGAACGCGACGCTTTAGCCGATGAGTTTTTTCGTGGTGGCCGCGTGCGTTTTGACCACATCAATGCTGATATCGATATTCCAAGGGATCGATTTCTTAAAGAGATTCACTCGGCCTTCGGCGTCAATAACGTGGTCGTTATTCACAGCGCGTCCGGTCAGGGGAAAACGTCTCTAGCCTATCGGTACGCGAAAGAATTTGCTCCGGCTGAATTTCGTTTTGAGGTGTCGCCGGCAGCAGATTTAAGGCATGCTCGGCGGCTGGCACTTGTCCTTACGGGACATATAGAGGCTATTGAAGTTCCGACTTTGGTATATGTAGACGTCAAACCGGGCGATGATTATTGGGTCGAAATCGTTCAGCATCTGTCATCGGTTGCAGGAATTCGCGTGCTCGTTACTATCCGTGAAGAGGATTGGAGCCGTACTCGGACGACAAGAACGGAGTTTTCGTTTGCCGAGGTGGTTCTTTCTTTTGATCAAGATGAAGCTAGGATCATCTACGACGGTTTGACTACTGATGACAGTGACGCACAACATCTAGATTTCGACGATGCCTGGCAACAGTTCGGAGAGAAAAAGGCACTCTTTGAGTTTGTGTATTACCTCACGCAAGCTGAAAGCCTCGCAGATCGCATTGCTGCACAGATTACATTTTTGCAAGATGCAGTAATACGTGGCGAACGATCAAAGGGAGAACTTGAGCTGCTTCGTCTCGTAGCCGTGGCATCTGCTTATGAGGCACGTGTGGACCTTGGTTCACTTGTAGCTTGTTGTGATCTCGCCGCACCAGAGCGAACGCTTGAGCGATTCAATAACGAGTATTTGATTCGCGTGTCGGATGACGGTCGATATGTGGAAGGTTTCCATTCGATTCGCAGTGCCATCATAACGCAAGAACTCACTGATCCCGTACTGCACCCCTGGATAAACACGGCATGCCGTTGCTTGCCTTTAATTGTCGAAGACGATCTGGAAAATTTCCTACTCTGCGCATTCTCCCGTCATGCCGATTCAGCCGAGGTATTACTTGCCTTTTTGGACAACTTCCATCCCCGGTCGTGGGTTGGAATTCGCGGCGTCATGACCTCTGTGATGTGGCACAGCCTCAGAGTATATACTGAGCAGAATGTCAGTGTTTTGGAAGACGTATTCGAAAAAAACCATGATGCATGGTGCCTGACTCTCGACTGGGATCTAGCTCAAGTATACGGCAAAGGTGGATTTCAGTTTTTTGAGAATTTGAAACATATCTCCCCAGAATCCGCACAAGCGGCCGAATTCGCCCAATCGGTACGCGAGCAGCAAATCGATAAAGATGCTATTTTTCTCGATCTCCGCCGATGGCTAAAACGGTTTAGCGAAGCGCCGAGCACGCCAACCAACATTGGCAACTTTGCCGCAATGGCTGAGGTTTTGTTCTGGATTGGTCATCTTGATATCCAAACACCTCTGCGCGATTCGTTCACAGATCATGTTTTGGATCAAGCGACCGATGAACTTCCGATACCTCTGTTGGGAGAGTTTATCCTGGGCGTACGCACAGGCCGACCAGACCTTTATGACCAATGGCTCAGCGAGCACATCGATCACTTGACGACCCACCTACGGCAGAAAGCGGCAATACTGGCCCTCGTTGAGGATGACGAAGCGATTGTCGCTCATTACGTAATCGACACAGATCAAGAGACCTCTAGACTTTACCAGCAAAACAACTTTTCAAATTCTACGAATACATTGCATGAGTCGACCCTCGAACGAATCGAATTGCTGAGCCAAGTGTTTGCCGGAAAAAAGCGTTATGGAGCCATTGGATACGGTCACCGAACATCGATAGTTGAGCAAGTTGTAGATGAGGCAGAAAAACCTGGGGTTATGGCCGAGTATCTACATCCGCCATGGGCACCTCGATTCAACGCATTAGCGCGCGGTCTCGTCGAGCATCGCTTTCGTCCAGATAGCTGGATGGAATACTTCCGTATTCTCCAAACGAGACGCCAGGATATACTTTCTGCACTAGGTGACTTGAGACGGGCAATCACAGCTTTCAACCCAACGCGGAAGCCGAGCAATAAGTTCGGTCTTCAAAGACCGACTCAATGGGACGAATGTCGAAACAGCCTTAGCCGGCCGCTTTTACTACCGAAAGTAGCAGTAGATGAGTGGGGCTTTATAACCGAATCGACAGAACAAAATAGGACGGATGACATACGCCGTTTGCGTTATCCCGCCCTCAATCGATTATCTCCTATTCGAGACGCAGTCAATGAGTACACAAGAACTGTCGGCAATTTTATGTTCCAGGCTCTCGATGGGCGCGCACTTCTGACGAACTTACATATGGCAGAAGATCCATCGATCAAAGCTAACGTACTTGCAAAGGCTGCTGAGTTCGGCATCGACGAACAATCCGTTCGTTTATCAATTGTTAACGGCGTTAATGCGTGCGCGGCGGTCGCCCAACTACACGCAGCGACTTATGATGTATTTGGCAGCTCAAGTTTACCAAATACATCTGACGCCATGGCCTCCCGTGAACGCCAGGTATTTCTTGCAACTGTCACCTCATGGTGCGCATTCGCATACGGTGGCTCGGCCGCACACAAGAAACAAGTAGCAAAGAAATCACACCTGCGTAAGCCGAAAAAAAACAATCCCCAAAAGTCGGGATCGACACAGCCAAAAAGCTTTAGTGATCTGTTAAATCCAACAAGAAATCGTCTGAGAATCGCGCTAAGAGGACTCAAGCGGGACGGCATCGAAGCTTCCATTCTTTCAGAAACGGTACCTTGGAACGGCAAATCCGCGCTTTGGATCTCTTGTAATACTGATCATCCTCTTGCCTCATTAGCTGCTATTGAAAAAACATGGTATCAACTGGTTGCCGCATTCGACCCTGATCGGGATAAAATCGTACGGATCAAAGCTATCGATTTATTGTGGTCAGCAATTATCCTTGTCCCTTTGGTATCGGGAAAAAGCCTAGAAGGTCATGCACTACCTCACTTTAGGGGTGTTGCAGACGTGCAAACACCAGACCTTGAACACAGTCCATGGTATTTATTCCCCGAAATCATACCAGAGGATGTGTGGGATCAATTGAGATTAAAACGGTGGGAAGCCGATTCAAGATGGTCGACGTTTGACCAGTTTACCACCGCATATGGCATGCTATTCCAACACATCGACCATCTGGCCGATTTCAAGCGGCTGCCAGCTGAACTGGATGATCTTGGTATATCGATACTCCAGTCACATATCGACAACGAGATGATACATATACAACCGTTGTTCCAAGAGGCATTAGATTCATGGTCAATAATATTGAATCTGCTCAATGAAACTGATCCATCTGTTATTGCACAACGTAATAATTTGATCGATTGTAGGCAAGTTCTTATAGGTATTGAAGACTATCTACTTCCAATTCAGGATTTCAATCAACAGGCAGACTTATCCTTAGACCAACTGGCTGATTGGTCTAACCGGCTTCGAGACGGATTGCAAATTTTAGGCGTCGCACGTTCTTTGTGGATTGCAGACACTCTATATCTTGGTGAGTATAACGATGTATAAGTGAACCGGGTTTGATACACAGTTAAGTGGCTTTAAACATGAGGTCTCCCTATTAGAAGTTGGAATAATGATTCACTTATGAATGTCCATGTTAGGGATCGGCAAGGCCGTGAGATTTATCTAACTGATGAGCGTTGGAAGCACATCTGCGAAGAGCATCCCGAAATGCAAGACTACAAGCAAGACGTCCTGGAAACAGTCAGGAAAGGACGGCGGTTTCAAGATTCATTCCGGCCTAACGTCTATCTGTATTATCTGGCTCATGCTGATTTGCCATATGACAACAACACGATTGTCGTAGTCGTCCACTTTGGCTTTCACTCGGACGGTACAGAAAATAACTTCGTTCTGACCAGCTACGCCATTCGCCGGCAAAGGAACACACGCCAATGAAAGTCACTCGCCTTACATACGATCCCGAGGGAGATGTCCTCTATATTACCTTTGGTCAACCAACCCCAGCCACCGGTTACCAGCTCTCTGACCAAATTCTGTTACGGGTTGATCCGCAGACTCAACAGGTTGCGGGACTGACCCTGTTCAATTTTTCCATCCACATGCACGCCAATCGGGATATTCCGCTGCCAGGACTTGACGATGAACCAGAGGCAAAAGCCTATCTCCTACACCTTCTCCGCTCCGCGCCAGTTGCTCATTTCCTCCAGCTTAACGAGGGAAAGCAAGAAGTCAGCGCTCGACTTCGACATCCTTCTCTTCAAGAAGTACTTGTGGGATAATATTAGGGGTTCCCAGAGTTTTGGAACCATTATTCATAATGATTGAAGATGTGGCCCTCATCATGCAGAGCGAGTATAGGAAATTCAAACGGTATTTTAGCGCTGCCACATCGAGGACACAACTCCGAAAACGCTCTTAGAGCATCCCAGCGCCCCCCGCTGGCAACTGCCCTCGCCTCCGGCGATGGCCGCAGTCCCAGCGGTCTACGGCAGTCCGCGCTGCGCCTCGCAGCAAGGCGTCGCGCGGACAGAAGCCGCCTGGACAT
>Ga0299913_10005207_pt1 | contig 11070 bp, 6 predicted proteins | sample RVTome_9_FD_201360 | JGI IMG/M metagenome (GOLD analysis project Ga0299913, IMG submission 201360) | Soil microbial communities from uranium-contaminated site in the Upper Colorado River Basin, Wyoming, United States - RVT155D38 (version 2) ... | reverse complement strand
GGTCAGCGCGAGCGCCGGTGGCACCCAGATGAACGCCGACTCGATGGCGGGAACGAACGAGTCCCCTTCGGCGGGATACCAGCAGTCGTCGAAGACGCGGGGCTGATCGGCCACGTGGAAGACGGGAGTGACGCCGTGCTCGACGAACGCGGCCCAGATGCGTTCGTGATCGGGATGGCTGAGCGGCCGGCCGTCGACGGGCGCCGGCGCGATCATCGCGAGCTCCACGCCCGACGCGTCGAGCTCGGCGAGTTGTGACACCAGCCAGTCCGCGTCCCGCAACGTGAGGTGGCCCACCGGATGCAGGCGGCCGCCGGAATCAGTGACGATCGACGCGCACCACCGATTCCACGCCGCCATGTTCGCCTGCAGCGCGGGCAACGACGACGAGAGCCGTCGCTCCCACAGCAATCCGAAGTTCGGGAAGCACACGGCTTGATCGAGACCGACCTGGTCGAGCCAGGAGACGCGAGCCCTCGGGTTCCAGTACGGCTCCGGCAGCGCGTCGTCGTACGCGTAGCCCGCCGGCTTGCCCGCGCGGAAGTTGCGCCGATGATCGCCGTTGCTCTTGACGTTGCCCGGCAGGTGCACGTCGGCCAGCTCGAGCCGGTGCCCGCGCCACTCGACCCACGTGTAGCCCCGTTCGTCGTCGACGAGCTCGAGCGCTTCGTCTCGCTGCGCCGGATCGATGTGCTCGGCCCACATCCCTCTGGGCTCGTAGAGGTGCTGATCGCTGTCGATGACCCCAGTCACGGGTCGCAGTCTTCACCCGCTAGAGGTTGAACGCCAGCAGGTCGAGGCGCACGAACGTGATGTCGTACGTGCCGTCGGGCCTGCGGAGGTCGTCGACTCGGGCGATGACCTCGGCGCGGAACGGTTCGCGCTGCTCGGGTGCGAGGTCGACGGCGTAGGCCTCGAACGCTTGGCTCGTGAGCCAGCCCGTGACGCTCTCGCGGTCGAACTGCCGGCGCTGCGCAACCGTGTGCACGAACCCATCGCGGACTCTGAAGCCGACCTCCAAAAGGAGATCGAGGTACGCGCCGGCGTGCACGAAGGTCCATGGTGCATGGGGCGCAGACGGCCCCGCGATCTCCGTTGCGATGTTGTCGAGAAACGCGACGACCTCTCGAACGTTGTCACCACCTCCGCACTCGATGCGCAACGCGCCGCCGGGTCGCAGCAGGCGCCGGCACTGCCGCAGGATCGACGGATGATCCGCCCACGGCACCCAATGGAGCACGGACTGGCTGAAGATCACGTCGAACGAACCGTCGTCGGTGATGACCTCGGAGAGAAGTTGCGCCGGCGCCTCGACGAACGACTGGTTCGCGCCAGAGCGCGAGCGCGCCTCGGCCAGCAGCGACGGTTGCGGATCGAGCCCTACGACATGCCCATCGAGGACGAGCGCCGCGACCGTCGCCGTGAGGTCGCCGGCGCCGCAACCGACGTCGAGCACTCGGTCGGTGGGCTCGAGCGGCAGCGTGGCGAGGAAGCGGGCGTCGTAGCGACGGTGATGGTCGGTGTTGGCCGCATACAGCGCGCCATCCCACCTCGGGAGCCATGTGCCGTTTCCCACATAATGAGATGAGTCGCCCGACATATGGACACGGTAGCAACGGCGAGCGCTGACAGTTGCCTCATTTCCCGCTAACAATGGACCGTCAAGGTGCGCAGCATGAAGAAGCTCATCGCAACAGTCGGCATCATCACGGCGCTCGGCGCGGGAGCGTTCGCGCTCAACTCCGTGCTGCCCGCGGGCGCGGTCGGAGGCCTCACGACCCAAGCCGAAGATCCGCCGGCGGATCCATCGTCGGAACAGTCGCCCAAGTGCGGAGGGCCCGGCGCCCGGCTGAAGGGTGTGCTCGACAAGCTCGTCGTCGACGGCACGATCACGCAGGAGCAGGAGGACGCCATCCTCCAAGCGATGAAGGACGAGTTCGCCGGCTCCAAGCCGAAGCACGCCGGCGGTCCGAAGCACGCCGGCGGTCCGAAGCACGGCGGACCTCGCCACCGGGTGCTCGACGGGATGCTCGAGGTGTCGGCCGCCACGATCGGGGTCTCCGTCGACGACCTGACGGCGGCTCTCCACTCCGGCCAGTCGGTTGCGGATGTCGCCAACGCCCACGGCGTGAACCCGGCCGACGTCGTCACGGCGATCGTCGACGCCGGAACGGCGAAGATCGACCAGGCGGTGACCGACGGCCAGCTCACGCAGGAGCAAGGCGACAAGCTCGAGGCCCACCTCCCGAAGGTGGCCGACAAGTTCGTGAACCACACGAAGCCCGACTGCTAGCACTACGGGGTATCGATCCCCATCCCCTCATCCACGTCCTGACGGAGGCCGCCTGCGGGCGGCCTCCCGTCGCGGACGGCGAGTTGACCGTGCTTCCGGCGCTGCCCGGTCCGCGGCATTGCGTGATCGCGTTCACCGCCCATCACGTGATCGCCGCGGAGATCGACGAGAGCACGATCCGTCAGCGGCTCGACCCGACCGATCTCAGCCAGCCGATGTCCGCCGGGTTCCTGCTCTTCCTGGCGGGATGGTTGGGGTCGGACCCTGGGCCCGTCGACATGCTGATGGTTGCCCCTGCGGCGAACGACGCCGGCGACCTCGACCTCTGGCGGCGCGATGACCTTCAGGATCATCCACGTGTGAATCGCGCCGGCCGCTACCGGCCCGAGCTCACCGTGTACGCCGATCGGGAGCGGGGCGAGCCGGACGGCGTGCTCGTCATCGGACGGGGCGTCGCCGATCGGTGGGAGATGGCGTACGAGGTCGCGCCGCGGGCACGCGGCAAGGGGCTCGGACGGCGGCTCGCCGCGTCCGCCGCGCAGTTCGTCGATGACGGCCCGGTCTTCGCACAGGTCTCGCCCGGCAACGCCGCGTCGGTGCGGGCCTGTCTCGCCGCGGGCTACCTCCCGATCGGCGCAGAGGTCCTGTTCAAGGCTCACTGACCCCTCCGAACTTGGGGTGGCTAGCGGGGCTATCGCCCCGCTAGCCACCCCAAGTTCGTCAGGGGTCGCGGCCGTAGAAGCGTTGTTCGACGACGCGGCGCGATCGGCGGGTGACGCGCCGGTAGTCGTCGCGCAACTGGTGGGCGGTCGTGCCGAGCGACACGGCCAGACGCTCGAGCTCTTCGAGGCGCGGCGGCAACGTGTCGCCCGGTCCGCTGTTCACCAGGAACCAGCGGTTCCGGGTTCGCTCGCAGAAGCGGTACGCATCGACCAGCACGTCGTGGTCCTCGGTGTCGAGCGCCCCCGCGACCAGCAGGGCGTGGAGGGCCTCGGCGGTTCCCGAGCCGCGGACGCCGTGCTCGAGTTGCAGCAGCTGCGCGGTGAACTCGATGTCGGAGAGGCTTCCACGGCCGAGCTTGAGGTGGTACTGCGCATCCTCGTTGGCGGGGATGCGTTCATTCTCGACGCGCGCCTTGATACGCCGGATCTCCCGCCGCTCGCCGTCGGAAAGCCCGTCTTGCCAAACGAAGGGATCGAGCACCTCGAAGAAGCGACGGGCGAGGTCCTGATCGCCGGCCACGGCGCGCGCCCGCACCATTGCGAGACGTTCCCACGGCTGGGCGTAGCTCGCGAAGTACGTGCGGAAGCCCTCGAGGCTGCGCGCCAGCGGACCGTCCTTGCCTTCGGGACGCAGATCGGCGTCGAGGTCGTAGATGTGCGGTCGGTTGCCGCCGACATCGCGCAGCAGCGTTGTGGCGACGCGCTCGGCTGCGGCGAAGTCATCGGGGGTCGAGCCGTCGCAGACGAAAAGGATGTCGAGGTCGCTCGCATAGGAGAGCTCCCCGCCGCCGAGCCGGCCGAGCGCGATGACGGCGAAGGGCAACGGCGGTTCGACGACGCTGATGGCCGCCTCCAAGGTGGCCTCGGCGAGGTTCGTGAGCGCGCCGCCCACCTCGGACACATCGATCAGGTCGAGAACGTCGTGGGCGGCGATGCGCAGCCCTTCCCGGTCGGTGAAGCGCTTCAGCGCCGGCCAGCGCTCGTCGGCGTCAGGTCGCCAGCTCACGGCGGCTCGGGTCCCGGCGACGAGCTCTTCCCGCGAGCGGAGGCGCAGCTCGGAGGGAAGGCCGAGCGAGTCGATCATGTCCGGGTTGCGGCGTAGGAGCTGGCCGATCATCCGACTCGTACCGAGCAGCCGGCACAGGCGCTGGGCCACCTCGGGCGACTCCCGGAACGCGGTGGCGAGCTCCATCGAGCGCTGCGGACCCGACGCGAGGTTGCGCAGACCGAGCAGCCCGAGATCGGGATCGGGCGACGCCGAGAGCCAGTCCAACAGGAGCGGTAGCAACTGCTGCATGAGCCTCGACGATCGGGTGAGGCCACGGGTGAGCTCGCGCACGGCTTGCTGCGTCCGTTCGGCGTCGGTGAAACCGAACGCCGCCAAGCGTGCGGCCGCCGCCTCTTCGGTGAGGACGCGTTCGCCCTCGTGCGCGAACGCTTCGAGCAACGGCCGGAACCACAACCGCTCGTGAATGGCGCGGACCGTGCCCTGGTGTCCGCGCAGGTCGCTCAGGAAGCGCTCGGCGGCGCTGGCGGCGATCGTGCCGGTGTAGCCGAGGACGCGCGCGAGCTTGTCCTGCTCCAGCTCGCCGTCGGGGATGGCGTGGACCTGTTGCTCGTCGTCGAGCTGCAGCCGGTGCTCGACGGTACGCAGGAAGCAGTACGCGGAGGTCAGTTGATCGGCATCCAGCCTGGCTACGTAGCCGGCGTCGGCCAGCTCGGCCAGCGCGGTCAGCGTCGTCGGCGTCCGCAACTCTCCATCGGCGCCGCCGTGCACGAGTTGCAGCAACTGCACGGCGAACTCGACGTCACGGATGCCGCCCGAGCCGAGCTTCAGCTCCCGGTCGGACAATCCCTTGCGTGCGACGTCGGCCTCGGCGCGCAGCTTCATGGCGCGGACCGCGCGAATCGACTCGGCGGTGAACGGTCGTGTCCAGAGATGCTCGGAAGCCGACTGGTCGAAGGCCGCACCCAGCTCGTTGTCGCCGGCGACATGCCGCGCCTTCAGGAGCGCTTGGAACTCCCACGCTTCGGCCCACTTGTCCCAATAGGCCTCGTACGAGGGGAGCGAGCGCACGAGCGCGCCGTCGCGCCCTTCCGGTCGCAGGTTCAGATCGACACGGAAGCAGCGGCGAGCGATCTCGATCGCGGCGAGGGCGCAACGGTCGACGGCGTCGGGATCCTGTTCGCCGTCGCTGACGAGCATCACGTCGACGTCGGACGCGTAGTTCAGCTCCCGACCGCCGAGCTTGCCCATGCCGACGACAGCGAGACCCTCGGCGCCCGCCAGTCCGACGGCGGCGTCGAGCACATCGGCGGCCATGTCCGCGAGCGCCGCCGCCACCGTTTCGAACGTGTCGATGCTCAGGAGATCGCGGGCGGCGATGCGCAGGAACTCGTGGCGCTTCCAACGCACGAGGGAGTCGACCGACGCAGTGTCGACCGCGGCGCGTTCGTCGAGCTGCTCGAGCACTGCGTGCGCGTCGGCGTCGCTGTCGAGCAGGCGTGACAGCGAACGACTGGCGTTGCGGACCATGGTCGCGACGTCGTGGACGGCGGGAGCGTCAGACATCGCTCGGTAGTCTTGTCACGTGGCCCGCGTTCGCGTCGCCCTTTGTCAGCTGAACACGATCGTCGGCGACCTCGACGGCAACGCCGACCGCATCGTTGCCGCGTACCGCGAGGCAGAGGCCGCAGGGTGCGACGTGGCGGTGTTCCCCGAGCTCGCCATCACCGGCTACCCGCCGGAAGATCTGCTGCTCAAGCCCGGCTTCATCCGAGCCAACCGCACCGCACTCGACAAGGTGGCGGCCAGCACGGCGAACTGCGCGGCGATCGTCGGGTTCGTCGACGCCCGTCGCGACCTCCACAATGCGGCGGCGGTGTGCGCCGGCGGGCGGATCCACGGCACGTATCACAAGCGCCTTCTGCCCAACTACGCCGTCTTCGATGAGCAGCGTTACTTCACCCCGGGCGCGGAGTCACTCGTGCTCTTCGAGATCGCCGGCGTGAAGATGGGCATCTCGGTCTGTGAGGACGCGTGGAGCCCGTTCGGTCCGATTGCCGAGCAGGCTGCCGGCGGCGCCGAGTTGGTGCTCAACATCAATGCATCGCCGTACTACGCGAACCGCGTCAGCGAGCGTGAGCGCATGTTGGCGACGCGTGCATCCGACGCGGCGTGCGGTTTGGTGTACGTGAACCAGGTCGGTGGACAGGACGAGCTGGTTTTCGACGGCGCCTCGCTGGTGTTCGACAGCGACGGGTTGCTGGTCGCACGCGGGCCGCAGTTCGTGGAAGACACGATGATCGTCGACCTCGACGTGGTGCCTGTCTTCCGGAAGCGGTTGCTCGATCCGCGTGGCCGCGCGATGGCCACGGCCCTGCCGGTGATCGAGATCAGCCCGGCGCGCGGCGACCATGAGGGTGAGCACCATCCCACGCCGGTCGAGCCGCTCGCGCTGCAGCGCGAGATCTACGAGGCGCTCGTGCTCGGTACGCGCGACTACGTCGAGAAGAACGGCTTCACCGACGTGGTGCTCGGCCTCTCTGGCGGCATCGACTCGTCGCTCGTCACCGTGATCGCCTCCGACGCGATCGGCGCCGACCGCGTGCACGCGATCGCGCTGCCGTCGCGGTACTCGACAGAGGGCTCCATCACCGACGCCGAGAGGTTGTGCGCCAACTTGGGCGTCGAGTTGCGGACGATCCCGATCGAGCCAGCGTTCCAGGCGACGCTCGAGATGCTGGCGCCGTCGTTCGAGGGCACCCAGCCCGACATCACCGAGGAGAATCTGCAGGGGCGCATCCGAGCCAACGTTCTGATGGCACTGGCCAACAAGTTCCGCAGCTGGCTCGTGCTCATCTGCGGCAACAAGAGCGAGCTCGCCGTCGGCTACACGACGATCTACGGCGTCGACATGGCCGGCGGCTTCGCGGTCATCAAGGACGTGTTCAAGACCGAGGTGTACGACGTGGCGAAGGCCCGCAACGAGCTTGCGGGGTACGACCTCATCCCCGAGTCGGTGATGAGCAAACCGCCGTCGGCCGAGCTCGCGCCCGGACAGCGCGACGACCAGAACCTCCCACGCTACGAACTGCTCGATCCGATCCTCGAGGCGTACGTCGAGCGTGACCTCACCCGTGCGGAGCTGATCGAGGCCGGGTTCGACGCGACCTTGGTGCAGCGGATCACGCGTCTCGTCGACGTCGCCGAGTGGAAGCGCCGTCAGGCGCCGATCGGCGTGCGCGTGACACCGAAGGCCTTCGGCAAGGACCGCCGCCTCCCGATCACCAACAAGTACTCCGGCTGAACGAACTCGAGTGTCACACCCGCGTTTCGCGCGGGTCTCACACTCGAGAATTACGTCGTGGCGGCCTCGAGGCGTTGGGCCCAGAATTTGTGGCCGCCGGTGAAGAGCGCCGCGCCGATCGCCGACAGCGGCACCAGTATGAACAGCTTCCCCCACGGCTTGGGCGGCGTCTTTCTGGGGGTTGCCACCGCGAACCGCTTCGGTGGTTCGGCGACCGGTGGGGCGGCCGCCGCGACGGTGGTGGGAGGCGCCGCGGTCGTCGCCGGCGTCACGGTGCCCGCGGGCGTCGTGAGGGCCGGCGCCGGCGGGACGTTTGCGAGCGGAGCTGTCGGCACCGTCGGTACCGCCGGCGGTTGGAGGTCGGGCGTGCCTTCGGCGTCCACCCGTGCGAGGAACTTGATCCAGTACGTCGTCGGTAGGGGCACCGCCGCGTCCGGTGAAGGCAGCACCATCAACGTGACCTCGCTGCGTGCACCGGCAAGGTAGTTCGTGACATCTCCCGCCCAGGAGCCGTTGCCGGCTGGGTCGGCCGTGCGCGTGAGCTCGACCGCCGCTCCGCAGTCGGGTGTCGGCGCGTCGTCCCACTTCCCGCCGTCGACCACGATCCACGGTTCCGCCGTGGTGCACACCCGCAGCTTTCCTTCTTCGAGGTCCTTGAAGGGGGCGTCGGCCTCGCCCAACACCAGCGTCGCCCTCGTGATGTCACCCCTGATGAGCACACGCAGCGCGGCGATGCTCTCGTCGCCCTGCACGCCCTCAGCCACCTCGAAGTTGGCCGGGTTCTCCGTCGGCAGGGCCGCGGGACGACGTGTCCACCACCCGACCTTGTCGACGAGCGTGAGACTCGGTGCTGCGCTCTGCGCGAACGCGGTCCACAGCCCGACGAAGCCGAGGAGCACGGCGAGGGCGACCAGCGCCTTCAGCTTCTTCATCGCCCAGCCGCCGTGAGGGGCTTGCGACGCCGGGCGCCGCTGGCGGTCACGCCGCCGGTGCCCGACCGGTGGATGGCGGCGTCCGAGGTGCCGAGGTAGCCCTCGACGACCCGCGGGTTCCGGACCACGTCGTGCGGCTCGCCGGTCGCGATGACCGCGCCGAGCTCGAGCGCCACCAACTCGTCGGAGATCGTCGTGATCAGCGGCATGTCGTGCTCGATCACGATGAGCGCCGCGCCGGTCTTGTCGCGGATGTCGAGCAGCACAGGAGCGAGCGCCTCGGTCTCTCGTTGCGCGATACCAGACGACGGCTCGTCGAGCAGCAGCACCGACGGCTTGTGCGCCAGGGTGCACGCGAGGTCGACGATGCGCCGGGTGCCCGTCGACAGCTCGCCGACGAACTTGTCGGCGTAGGCCTCGAGCCGCATCAGCTCGATGAGCTCGTCGACCTTGGCATTGACTTCCTTCTCCGAGGCCGTCACCGCCGGCGACAACAGGAACGCCGCCAGTGGGTCGGGAACGTCCACATGGCGTTCGTACGCGGTCGCGATGGTGTCGCGCACCGTCATCGATGGGAACAGCCGCGCGTCCTGGAACGAACGGCCGAGTCCGGCGAGGGCCCGTTGGTCGGGCGACAGATCGGTCACGTCCTTCCCGCCGAGCACGATTCGTCCGGTGGCCTCCGGCACGAAGCCGGAGATGATGTCGAGCACGGTCGTCTTGCCGGCACCGTTCGGCCCGATCATCCCGATGATCTGGCCCTCGTGCACGCTGAAACTGACGTCGTCGACGGCCCGGATGCCGCCAAAGGCCGCCGAGATCTCGCGCAGCTCGATCGCAACGTTGTGGGTGTGGCCGCAGTGCTCGCACTCGCCCGCGAAATGGCGATGGCCGTTCGGGCTCACACCGGCGAGCTGCTCGGTCCGCTTCGTGGCCGCGCCCTCGAGGAACACCGCCCGCAAGAGCTCGGGCCGTTCCAGCAACTCGGCGGTCGGCCCGTTGAACCGGACCTCGCCCTTCTCGAGGAACACCGCCCGCTCGGCCAGGGTGATGGCGACGTTCACGGATTGCTCCACGAGCACGATCGTTGTGCCGTTCTCGTGGATGGCGCGCACGATGCCGAGGAGCTGCTCCACGATGATCGGCGCGAGCCCGAGGCTCAGCTCGTCGATCATCAGCACCTCGGGCTTGGCCAGGAACGCCTGCCCGAGCGTGAGCATCTGCTGCTCGCCGCCGGAGAGGTTGCCGGCCCGCTGATCCCAGCGCTCGCGCAGGATCGGAAAGAACTCGAGCACCTGCTCTGTCGCCGTCCGCACGTACTCCGGATCTTTCACGTAGAGCCATGTAGCGAGTTGGAGGTTCTCCGCGACCGTCAGCGTCGGGAACACGCCCTTGCCGCCCGGCATCATCGCGATGCCCCTGGCGACGGTCTCGGTCGGCGGATCGCCGGTGATGTCGCGTCCGTCGAACGTCACGGTGCCGCCGACCGGCTTGACGAGGCCGCAGATCGCTGACAGCAGCGTCGACTTGCCGGCGCCGTTCGTGCCGAGCAGCGCGACGATCTCACCGCGCGACACGTGGAAGTCGACGCCGAAGAGCACCTTCGCTTTGTCGTAGGCGACCTCGAGGTCGCGTACGACGAGCAGTGCGTCGTCCGGCACCTCGCGTACGTGCTGCGCCGCCCACTCCGGCGCGAGCCCTGTCGCCGCGGGCGCTTCCGCTTCGACCTCGTCGAGCAGCGCGACCTCGGTCTCGTCGACGCGCACGTCGGCCAGCAGGCTGGGCACGATGATCCCTCGCATCTTGGCGATCCGCCGCAGGAGCGCGTCACGTGCCGCGTAGAACGCGCCGCCGATGCCGTCTGGGCGCACGAGCATGATCAGCAGCAGCCCGACACCACTGGCGAACAACCGGGCCTGCTGTGTGCGCGTGAACGCGGAGTAGTTGACGAAGTACAGGTAGCTCGCGCCGAGGAGCGCACCGCCAACCGAGCCGAGGCCGCCGAGCACACCGATTGAGAACACCAGGATGTTCTGCGATGGGTCGCGGATCGTGCTCGAGAGCTGGTGCTGGTGGAAGAGGTACAGCCCTCCGGCGAGACCCGCGATGAACCCCGAGAAGCCGAATGCGGTGAGCTGGGCGCGCACCGGGCTGATGCCGTACGACTGCGCGGCTCGGCTGTTGTCGCGCGTCGCTATGAGCACGCGTCCCGTCCGCGAACGCCGAAGTCGCCAGATCGCGCCGACCACGAACGCGAGACACACGAGAACGACGTAATAGAACGCATAGTCCGACTCGAGGTCGAACTTGTCGAAGATGACCGGCCGCACCCTGAGACGATCCGCGACCTTGGGGATGAGCCACGGGAAGTACTCGTTGTTCAGGAAGAACGTGCCGGTGGTGACGGCGAACGCCAACGACGTGACCGCGAGGAACGGCCCTTTGATCTTCAGCGCAGGGATACCGAGCGCGAGCGCCACGGCCGCGCCCGTTAAGCCGGCCGCGCCGAGACAGACGAAGAAATGCTTGCCCTGCAGCGACAGAGTCCACGCGACGGCACCACCGCACGCCATGATCGCCAGCTGCCCGAGGCTGATCTGTCCCGCCCAACCGGTGAGCAGTACGAGCGAGCACATCACCATCGCGAAGATGAGGCCGACGGTGAAGAGGTTGACCTGGCTCTTCGTCAGCGTGAGTGGAACGAAGATGAGCATCGCCACGGTGATCGCACCGAGCACGCCGAGGCCGACGCGCATCTCCGGCAGACGGATCAGCTCACGGGGGATCGGCCGCACCTCGCGGATTGCCCGCCA
>Ga0299913_10005206_pt1 | contig 11070 bp, 9 predicted proteins | sample RVTome_9_FD_201360 | JGI IMG/M metagenome (GOLD analysis project Ga0299913, IMG submission 201360) | Soil microbial communities from uranium-contaminated site in the Upper Colorado River Basin, Wyoming, United States - RVT155D38 (version 2) ... | reverse complement strand
ACCCGTTTCGATCACCATGCGCTCGACATGACTCAATCGCTTCCCCACACCGCCTCCTGGCCCCCGAAATCCACAACCGTTGCATCGATTATCTGAACCCAGGTCGCACGGTCCTGCTAATGTATCGAACATGTGTTCGACTCATGAGGTGACGGATGGCGCGGCGCTGCTGGAGACAGCCGCCGGCGCGTTGCGTGCCCTGGAGTCGGTGGTGTTGGACGGGTCGGTCGCCGATGTCGAACTGACGCAATGGACGCAACATCTGGAGGCGATCGGGCGGATCGCCGCGGGCCAGAAACTGCGGTTGGTCGCCGAGATCGACCGCCGTCACGCCTATCTGGGTGCACGCGCACGCTCCACCGAAGACTTGCTGGCGACGACGTTGCGGCTGTCACCTGGTGAGGCACGCGCTCAAGCTGAGTTGGCGACCAAGTTGGAGGCGTTGCCGGAGACGGCGGCGGCGTTGCGGGACGGGCGGGTCGGCGTCGGCCAAGTCGCCGAGACGGCGAAGAAGGCCGACGAGCTCAAAGACCGCGACGGCGGCGCGGAGCTGGTCGCCGCACTCGACGCCCACGCCGCCACCTACGGGCAGTTGGTCGACCGGGGACGGTTGGGCCGGGAGTTGGACCGTTTCACTGAACAAGCCGGCGCGGGTGTGTTGGCGGACCGCGAGCAGCGGGCGCACGCGAAGCGGGGCGTGTGGTTCACCCAAACCCCCGACGGGCTGCCGACGATCCGCGCGACCATGACCGTGCTCGGTCACGCCCACGTCCGCGCGGTGCTCGACGCGCTGGGCAAGCCCGACGGCGCGAACGATGAACGCAACGTCGCGCAACGCCACCACGACGCCCTCGTCACCCTCGCCGAACGCTACCTCGACGACGGAAAACTCCCCACCGTCGCGACCCAACGCCCCCACGTCCTGCTCGTCACCACCGAAGACTCCCTGCACGGTGTCGAAGGCGCAGAACCCAGTGTCCTCGACGGCCACGGACCCGTCTCCACCGACACCGCACGCCAGATCTGCTGCGACGCGGACGTCACAAGGGTCAAGGTCAACCACCGCGGCAAGGTCTTGGACGCCAAACCGCTGCGACGCGACCCCGACCCCGCCCAACGCGCCGCCGTCATCGCCCGCGACAAGCACTGCGTCGGCTGCGGCGCCCCCGTGTCACGCTGCCAAGTCCACCACATCGTGTGGGCCAGCAACGGCGGAGCCACCACCGTCGACAACCTCACCCTCGTCTGTTGGAACTGCCACACCAAAATCCACCATCACGAGTGGGAAGTCACCCGCGACGCGACCGGCCGCTACCGAGCCCACGCCCTCGGCCAGCCCCCAGACCTACACGACCTGCAACACCCGCACTTTGACAAGTCCATAGAGACAGACCTGTTCAGCCATACCGGCTGACCCGCCACCCCACCCACCGGTGGGCCGCGAAGCACGCCCAAAACCCGGCAAAGAACAGGGCCAACCGCCGCGGCGGTTGGTCGACGCGCGCGGCCCCCAGGCGAGCAGGCACCAGCGAGGCAGCGAGACTGAGGAGTCGGCACGCCGCGTTGATCGGGCCTAACGGGAGGGCGGGGCGCGCGGGGTTGGCAGGGCGCTGGCGATGAGCGTGCGCCTGGGCATTCAGCGGGTTGCGGGGCTCGCCTCGGAGCGAGCGCTCAAAGGGTTTTCCGCCGAGCGAAGAGGCGAGCCCCCGCGACCGAGCCTGCAACCATGCAGGTGGGCGAAGCCGAGCGGATCAGGCGTCGAGGCCGGCGTTCTTCACCATCAACCGGAAGTCGTGCGGGCTGGTCGCCGCGTCCATGGCGTCCTTCAGCGTCACCTGCCCACCCTTGAACAGCTCGAGCAGGTGCTGGTCGAAGGTCTGCATGCCGTAGTACCCGCCTTCGGCGACGGCGTCTTCGATCATCGCGGTCTGGTCGGGGTCGAGAATGAACTCGCGCACACGCGTGGTGTTGACCAGGCATTCGACGGCGGCGATGCGGCCGCCCCCTACCTTGGGCAGCAGCCGCTGGCACACGATGCCTTGCAGCGAGTGCGCCAGCGAGATGCGTACCTGGTTCTGCTGGCTCGGCGGGAACAGGTCGAGGATGCGGTTGACCGTCTCCTTGGCGTTCGTGGTGTGCAGCGTGGAGATCACCATGTGGCCGGTCTCGGCGGCCTGGAGCGCCGCGGACACCGTCTCTTCGTCACGCATCTCGCCGATGAAGATCACGTCGGGGTCCTGGCGTGCGACGGAGCGCAGCGCCGAGGCGAACGACTCGGTGTCGACGCCCACCTCGCGCTGGTCGACGATCGCGAAGTCGTCGGGGTGGAGCACCTCGATCGGGTCCTCGACCGTGACGATGTGGCAGCGGCGGGTCGCGTTGATGTGGCTGATCATGGCTGCGGTCGTGGTGGTCTTGCCCGAGCCGGTCGGCCCGGTCACCAGAACGAGCCCGCGATGCTCCTCCGACAGCTTGCGCACCGCCGGCGGCAGGTTCAGTTCGTCGAACTGCTGGGCGCCAGGCAGGACACGGCGCAGGACCAGGCCGATGTCACCGCGCTGGCGGAACACCGCCACGCGGAAGCGGCCGAGCCCCTCGGCCGTGTAGGCGAAGTCGGCCTCGCGACCCTGCGAGAACCGCTCCCACAGGTCGGCCGGCATGATCTGGCGGGCGAACCGCTCAGTGTCGGCGCTGCTCAATACCCCCAGGTCGTTGCACGGCGACAGCGTGCCGTCGATGCGCACGGACGCAGGGCCGCCTGCCTTGAGGTGCAGGTCGGAACCGCCCTTCTCGGCGGTGTAGCGCAGGTAATCGTGCAGTTCCACGGGCGTGCCGACCTCACTGGGTGCGCGCGGCGAACGGCGGCGCGACGGTTCGCGTCCCATCATGACTCGTCGCGCGCCGCCCCGGGCTTGAACGACGGAATCGAGCGGCGGTCCGAGCGCGGGGGCGACTATGCTCCGTTCATGGCCCGGTATCCGACGCAGGAAGCGGTGTCGGCCGGTGGTCTCGTGTTCGACGACCGCCCGGACGGCCGCTGGGTGGTGCTCATCTCGCGCCGCAGCGCCGCCGGCGCCCTGCAGTGGACGCTGCCCAAGGGCGGGCTCGAGCCAGGTGAGACCCACGAGGTCGCGGCGGTGCGCGAGGTCGCCGAGGAGACCGGATACCTCAGCGAGATCATTGAGCCATTGGGCGTCATCGACTACTGGTTCGTCTGGCGTCCGGACAAGGTGCGCTATCACAAGTACGTGCACTACTACCTGATGCGCTCGCTCGGACTCGGCGCGGCCCCGCGCGACGACGAAGCCGAAGAGGTCGCGTGGCTGCCCATCGACGAGGCGCTGCAGCGGCTGACCCACGCCAACGAGCGTGCGCTGGTGTCCCGGGCGCGGCTCGAGCCCGCGTCGGCGCCGGGCGGCCGCGGCGGGACCATCGAGGCGTGAGGCCGCCGTCGGACGCACCCGGGCCCGGGCATCACCGGCGCCGCCTGTTCGCGGGCGTGGCGCTCGCCGTCGTCATGCTCGCGACGGCGGCACCTGCGGGCGCGGTGAATAGCGCCACGAGCACGCCACGCGGCGCCGCCACGAGCCCGCGCGACAACAGCGATCTGGCCGGTTCGCGCGACGGGGTCGACCTGTCCGTCGCCGACTTCACCGGTGCGATCAGCCCGCAGGGCACGTTCCACCTGCGGCTGCGCGTCACCAACCGCACCCGCCGCACGCTCGACGACCTGCGGATCGTCGCGAGCGTCCACCGCCGGGCGTTCCACCGTCTCGACTTCGCCCGCGCAGTCGACGACGGCCGCGTCGGCGATCTGTGGGGGAGCCTGACCCAGGATCTGGACCCGATCCAGGGGCGGCGGGTGACCACGCTCGAACTGCGCAAGACCGCCGAGGAGCTCGGCTGGGGCGGCGCCAAGGACAACCAGGGCGTGTACCCGCTGGTCATCCGGCTGCTGCGGGGCGAACGGACCGTGGAGACCATCCGGACCGCCGTCGTGGTGATCGAGTCCACCGTCGCCCAGCCGGTGCGGGCGGCGCTCATCGCCCCGGTCGACGCGCCGCCCGCGATCGGACCCGACGACACCGCCGAGCCTGGCGACCTGCTGCGCGACCTGGCGCCGCGCGGGCGGCTGCCGGGACTGCTCACCGACCTGGGCCAGCGCCCGGACGTGCCGGTCACCTTCGCCCTCGACGCGCGGCTGCTCGACGACGCGCAGGACCTGTCCGACGGTTACACCGTCGTGCGCGGGGGCGACCGCATCCCGCAGCCGCCGACGAGCAGCCTGGCGGACGCGGCAGGCGGATTTCTCAGCCAGCTCCGCCGCACCATGGCCCAGCCGCAGGTCGAGGCGATCGCGCTGCCGTACGGCCCGGCCGACCTGTCCGCGCTGGTGCGCGGCGGCATGGGGCGCGAGGCGGGACGCCTGATCAGCGAGGGCCGGGCCCGGGTCGAGGCCCTGGCCGGAAAGCGGCCGAGCCGCGTGCTGCTGCCCGCCGACGGTCTCAGCCACCCTGCGCTCGCCGAGGTGGTCCGCGGCGGCGTGGACAGCATCGTCCTCGAGGAGCGCTCCCTGGACGGCGCGGGGCGGGGGGGAAGTTCTCCCGCACCCGTGCGGGAACTGCGCACCGGCACGGGGCGGACGCTGCGGGCCGCCGTGCCGGATCCGTGGCTGGGAGAGGTCCTGGCCGACGAGCGCGCCCTGCGACGCATGGATCAGCCGGTCGCGGTCCAGCGCGTGATCGCCGAGACCGCCTCGGTGTATTTCGAGCGCCCGTTCGCTGAGGACGCGCGTGGCGTCGTTCTGCTGGCACCGCTCGAGTGGGACCCGCCGCCGGGCTTCGCGGCGGGCCTGGCCGGGGCGCTGCGCGCGGCGCCCTGGGTGCAGCCGGTGACGCTCACGACGCTGCTGGGTGACGTGGATCCCCCCGACCGCGAGCCAGACCGGCTGGTCTACCCCGACGAGGCGCGCGACCGCGAACTGCCTGCGTGGTACGTGCGCGAGCTGCGCAGCGCCCGGACCGCGCTGGGCTCCCTCGCCGGTGTCCTCGCCACCGACGCCTCGACGCCGACGCGTTTCGACCGGGCGCTCTTGAGCGCCGGATCGGTGTGGTACCGCGACCAGACCGCCGACGGCGTGCCGCTCATCCGCGACGTCACCCGCACGGTCGCACGGCTGTACGACGCCGTGCGCGTGTCGTCGAGCCCCACGGTGGTCCTGTCGGGCGTCGACGGGCAGATCCCCGTCACGGTCGAGAACAGCTCGCCGATCCCGTTGCGCCTGACCGTGCGCATGGAGAGCCAGCGCTTCCGCTTCGCCGGAGGACCCGCACGCACCGTGGTGGTGCCCGCCGGAGGCACGCAGACGGTCGTGTTCCGTGGGCGGACCCGCACACCGGGCGGCACGTTCCCCGTCCGCGTGGTGGTCGAAGACCCCGACGGGCAGCTCCAGCTCGCCTCGGGCACGCTGGTCGTGCGCTCCACGGCGGTCTCGATCGCCGCGCTCGCGGTGGTGATCGGCGCCGGCGTGTTCCTGCTGGTGTGGTGGCTGCGCACGATCGCGCGGCGGCGGCGCGGCACCCGCCAGGGCGACGAGCCATGAGCACTGCCATGAGCACCGACGGACTGGCGCGCAACACCGCGGTGATGGCCGCGGGGACCCTGCTGTCGCGCATCACCGGTTTCGCGCGCCTCGCGGCGATGACGGCGGCCTTCGGCGTGGTCGAGGGCCCGCTCGCCGACGCCTACAACAAGGCCAACGTCGCGCCCAACATCGTCTACGAGCTGGTCCTCGGCGGGGTCCTGTCGAGCGTCCTGATCCCCGTGCTGGTCGAGACGCTGCGCCGCGACGACGAGGAGCACCGCCACGTCGCGAACACGGTGACCACCATGGCGGTGCTGGTCCTGCTGGTCCTCACCGTGGGCGGGATCCTCGCCGCGCCCTGGCTCGCCACACTGTTCACGCTTGGCGCACAGGGCTCGGCCGCCGATGTCGCCGAGTTGCGCGGGATCGTCACCCTGTTCCTGCGGCTGTTTTTGCCCCAGGTGCTGTTCTACGGGCTGACCACCATCTGGACGGCGTACCTCAACGCCCACCGCCACTTCGCCGGGCCCATGTTCTTCCCGGTGCTCAACAACCTGCTGGTGGTCGGCGTGCTGATGTGGTTCGGGCGCAGCGTCGGCTTCGCGGCGGTCGCCGACCTCGGCCGCCTGACCACGGGGCAGCTGTGGCTGCTCGGCGTAGGAACCACCGCCGGCATCGCGGCGATGACCCTGCCGCTGTGGCCGGTCGCGCGGCGCCACGGCTGGTCGTTCCGCCCGAGCCTCGACTGGCGCCATCCGATGGTCCGCCGCCTCGGCCGCCTGGGCGGATGGGCCGTGCTGTACGTGGTCATCAACCAGGTCGGCTATCTGCTCGTGATCGTTCTGACCAGCGCGATCCCGGGCAACGGCGCGTTCGCCGCCTACGCGGGCGCGTTCGTGTTCTTCCAGCTCCCCCACGGGATCTACGCGGTCAGCGTCATGACCGCGCTCGTGCCGGGCATGGCCGAGGCCGCGTCGGCGGGCGACCTCGACCGCTTCCGCGTTCAGCTCGTCCGCGGCATCCGCGCGACCGCCCTGCTGATCGTCCCCGCCGCCGTCGGCCTGGGCGTCCTGGCGACCCCGATCGTGCGCCTGCTGCTCCAGCACGGCGCGTTCAGCCCCGAGTCGACCCGCCTCGTGGCGGTGGTGCTCACCGCGTTCGCCGTGGGACTGCCCAGCTTCAGCCTGTTCCAGCTGTTCCTGCGCGCCCACTACGCCCTGCAGGACACGCGTACGCCGGTGTTCGTGAACCTCGCCGCCGTCGGGCTCAACATCGTCGTGGACCTTGCCCTGTTCGTGCTGCTCCCCGACCAGTGGAAGGTCGCGGGCCTCGCGCTCGGCCACGCCGCCGCGTACACGTTCGGGGCGGTCCTGTTCGCGCTGCGGCTGCGGGCGCGCGCCGGCGGGCTGGGCGGCGGCGACACGGCCGGGGCGCTCGTGCGCATCGCCGCAGCGGCCGCGGGCATGGGCGCGATCTCCTGGGCGGTCGCGGCGGCGGCGGGCGCGCGGCTGGGCGTCGACACGCTGGCCGGGCAGGCCGCCCAGGTCGCCGCCGCGACGGGCGCGGGGTTCGCCGCGTACCTGGCCCTGGCGCGACTGCTCGGCGTGCGCGAGCTCGAAATGGTCAAGAGTCTGCTGCCAAGGGGACGAACTGCCGAATAACCCGTCGGGGGCGCGCCCCGCGAGGAGGCCACCATGAGCACGCGGAACAAGACGCTGGGCCGGCTGCGCGTGGTGGTGGTAATGGCGTTCGCCTGCGTCGTGGTGTTCGACGCCGTCGGCATCATGGTCAACCGCGTGACCGCCGACGAGGCGGCGCGCGTGGCCGCGCAGCACGCCGCCGAGGCCGTGGTCGTCGGCTCGGTCCCCCCGGCCCTGTGGTTCGACACTGCGTCCGCCGCCGCGCGCGAAAGCCTCGCCGACCAGAACGGGGTGGAACTGGTGGACCTGCGCATTGCGGACGGACGGGCGACGCTGTCCGTGCGCCGGACCGCGCGCGTGCTGCTCGCCGGGCGCATCCGCGCGCTGCGCGACGAGGTCACCGCCGTGGTGACTGCCTCGGCGCCCATCGGGTAGACCGGCCGCCGTACACTGCCCCACACGACACGCGCGGGCCGTCGGCGCCCGCCACCGGCCCCACGGAGGTGAGCGGGACGGCTCACGCGCCCGGCACGCCGGCCCAGCCCATCGGCGAATCGTCGCCGCGGATGCTGGGCGAGCGCTACCTGCTCGAAGAGCCGATCGCCACCGGTGGCATGGCGACGGTGTGGCGCGCCCACGACGAGCTGCTGGCCCGCACGGTCGCGGTGAAGATCCTGCACGACCACCTGGCCGCCGACGAGGCGTTCCGCGAGCGCTTCCGGCGCGAGGCCATCGCGGCCGCGAAGCTGTCGCATCCCGCCGTCGTGAGCGTGTTCGACACCGGGGCCGACGGCGACCGCGTGTACCTGGTGATGGAGTACATCGACGGGCCGACGCTGCGCGAGGTCGTCAACGACCTCGGCGTGCTCGAGGCCGGGCAGGCGGCGGCCATCGGCGAGGCGCTCGCGCGCGCCCTCGCCGCGGCGCACGAACGCGGCCTGGTCCACCGCGACGTCAAGCCCGCGAACATCCTGCTGTGCCCCGACGGCAGCCCGAAGATCGCCGACTTCGGCATCGCGAAGGCGGACGAGGGCACCGACGACCTGACCAAGCCCGGCATGGTGCTCGGGACCGCCGCGTACGTGGCGCCAGAACAGGTCCGCGGCGGGACGATCGACGGACAGGCCGACCAGTACGCGCTCGGCTGCGTGCTGTACGAGGCGCTCACCGGCCGCCAGCCGTTCAAGGCGGACTCCCCGGTCGCCACGGCGGCGCTGCGGCTGGACCACGACCCGCTGCCGATGCGCTCGCTGCGCGCCGGCATCCCACGCGGCCTCGACGAAGTCATCCTCCGCGCAATGGCGCGCGGGCCCGCGGATCGCTACCCGTCGGCGGCCCACCTGGCCGACGCGCTCGCCCCGTTCGCCGACCCCGACCTGGCGAGCCGGCTGCTGCACCAGCGCCCCGACGAGCAGCGCACGGCGGCCTGGCCCGCCGCCGCGCCCGACACGGCAACGCTGGCCGCCCCGCCGGCCTCGGCACTGCCGTACGCCGGGTCGACCGGCGACGACTCGTTCCTGCGCAGCGAAGGCCGCTGGATCGGCTCGGTGCTCGGCCTGCTCGCCGTGGTGGGCGTGCTGATCGCCCTCGGCCTGGCCACGGGTGTGCTCGAACCGGGCGACGGGTTCCCGATCCGCATCGCGCGCGACGCGGCGGGGCCCGGCGGCGGCCTCGTCGCCCCGATCGCGATCGACGCGTTCGACCCCGAAGGCGACGGCAGCGAGAACGACGCGGATCTGCCCGCCATCCTCGACGGCGACAATGCGACGTCCTGGCGCACCGACCTGTATCGCGGCTCCCCCCGGTTCGGCAATCTCAAGACCGGCGTCGGCTTCTGGGTCGATCTGGGCGCGTCGCGCACACTGCACAGCGTGGCGCTGCGAACGACGACCCCCGGCATCTCCTACGAGGTGCGCGTGGCGGACAGCCCGGCGCCGCGCGTCGACGGCTGGCGCCCCGCGGGCGCCGTGGCGTCGGCGGCGGCCCTGCAAGAGGTGCGCTTCGCCGCGCCCGTGACCGCGCGCTACGTGCTCGTGTGGATCACGGGGCTCCAGCCGCAGCGCGGCCGCTTCGCGGCCGGGTTCTCGGCGATGGCCGTACGCGGACAGGCGCCATGACCGAGCTGGCCGAGCTGGCCGACCTGACCGACGAGGAGCTGGTCGCCGCCTGGGTGGGGGGCGACCGCAACGCCTTCGACGAACTGGTGCGCCGCTATTCCCGGCGGGTGTACGGCATCTGTTTCCGCTACTTCGGCGACGCCGCCGACGCCGAGGACGCCGCGCAGGACGCCTTCGTCGCGCTGCTGCGCCGCGCACACACGTTCGCCGGCACCGCGTCGTTCTCCACCTGGATGTACCGGGTCGCGATCAACGCCTGCAACGACCTGGCCCGCAAGCGCAGCCGGCGGCCCCAGACCGCACACGACAGCGCGGATCTGGCCGACGAGCAGTCACCGGCCGCCGAGGATCTGCTCGGCCGCCGCGAGGACGCGATGGTGCTGCGCGACGCACTCGCCCAGCTCGACCCGGAGACCCGCCAGGCGATCGTCCTGCACGACGTGCAGGGCTTGCCGTACCACGACATCGCCGAACAGCTCGGCATGGCGGTCGGCACCGTGAAATCGCGCATCCACCGCGGGCACCACAAGCTCGCAGACCTGCTGACCGCCACGGGAACCCTGCCGCCCCCGACGACCTCCAACAGTTCGCCATGACACCGGACGACGACGCCCCCATGGATCCGCCAATGGACCCGCCGATGGACCCAATCGACCCTGGGTCCGACGAGGCGCTGTCCGCCTACCTGGCGGGTGAGCTCGACGAAGCGGGCGACGCGGCGTTCGAGGCGCGCCTGGCCGCCGAGCCGATGCTGGCCGCGCAACTCGACGCCCTGGCCGGCGCACTGATGTCCCTGGCCGACACCGACCCCCCGAACGGATTCGACAAGCGGCTGGGGGAGCGACTGGCCGCCGAAGCCGCGGCAGGCGACCTCGCCGCCCAGCGCCGCCGCGCAGCGCAGCGTTGGGGCGGGATCGCGACGGCGGCCGCCGCGGTCGCGGTGCTCGCCATTGCCGGAGGGCGCATCCTCACCCCGGCCACTGACGACAGCGCCCGCGAGGTGGCGCTGAAGGACGGCGCCGAATCGCTGTCCATGGAAGCGGGCGACGCGGTGAGCTCGTCGGAGGACCTGTCCGCCACGAGCAGTGCGGAACACTCCATGGCGGCGCCGGCGGACCCCGACGGTGGCGGCGTCGACGAGTTCGCTGCGGCCCCCAGCGCCGAGGAGGATGGCCACGGCGGCGCGGCGGCAGGCACCGGCCCCAGCAGGGACAGCTCCAGTAACGACGGGGGCGGCAGCGGCGCGGACAGCCCGTCGATGGCCGCGGCTCCGGCGCAGGAGCGCCAGGCGGACAGCGCGGACGGCCCGGTGATCGCCGACGAGCACGCGGCGTTCACGACCGACGACGAGCTGCGCGCCTACTACCAGGGGCGGCCCGAGGCGGAACGGCTGCGCGGCATGGCGCGCGAGGAGGCGGTCGAGACCGCCGCCCGCCACGCCGAGCAGGTCCGCGCGGCCGGGCCGTTCTCCTCGGGCGTGCAACCGGACGCCTGTCTGGACGAGGTGCTGCAGATGGACCAGGGGCCGCGCATCGTGGCGCGAGCCGAATGGATCCAGTGGCAGGACGAGGGCAGCCTGGCCTACGTGCTCGCCATCGCCGGGCCCCAGTCGACCGCCATCGACGCCTTCGAGCTGTGGGTCGTGCAGCCCGACGGCTGCGGCCTGCGGCGGCACCTGTCCTGGCGCTAGCTTGTCGGAATAGGCGATGCGCGCTCCGGTGTTGGGGCT
>Ga0299913_10005205_pt1 | contig 11071 bp, 6 predicted proteins | sample RVTome_9_FD_201360 | JGI IMG/M metagenome (GOLD analysis project Ga0299913, IMG submission 201360) | Soil microbial communities from uranium-contaminated site in the Upper Colorado River Basin, Wyoming, United States - RVT155D38 (version 2) ... | reverse complement strand
GCGGTATCGCCCGGTGGCGCTCGAAGGAACCTTCGACTTCGAGCACGAGATCGTCCTCACCGGGCGTTCGCACCGGGGCTCGCCGGGCGTCAACGTGATCACGCCGCTGCGCGTGCCCGGCGAGGAACGCGCGGTGCTGGTGAACCGCGGCTGGGTGTACGCGCCGGATGGAGCGACGATCGATACCGCTGCCTGGCGCGAGGCACCGGCGGCAATGGTGCGCGGCTACGCGATGACCTTTCCGCCCGCCCAGGGGGCGGTCACCGTGCGGCCCGGCAGCGTACGTCGCCTCGACTTCGACACGGTGGCAGCGCTCGTGCCGTATCCTCTGGCGCCCGTATACGTCGTAGACACGGCGGCGGCCGACACCACCGCAACCGGCGTCCCGGCCCGGCTCGGTGGTATTGCTCTGGATGAGGGCCCCCACCTGGGCTACGCCGTGCAGTGGTTCTCGTTCGCGGCGATCGCGCTCATCGGAGTCGGCATCATGGTCTGGCGCGATCATCGCACGGTCTCGACGCCCGGGAGACAGAACGTTGTGACCGCGGGCGGCGCCCGCTAGGCTCGTGGAGGCGGCCTCGGCCGCCTCCACCAATCCGTGAGAACCCCATGACGGCAGACGACAGGAACGCTCTGGCGAGCGAGACGGAAGCCCGCGATGTGGCCGAAGCGGCACGCGAGAGCGAGTGGTCGGGACCGAGCTTCGTGCGCGACCTCTTTCTGGGTCGCTTCCGGCTCGACCTCATTCACCCGCATCCGCCCGCGGATCCCGACGAGGAACGCCGCGCGAAGCCCTTCCTCGAGAAGCTGCGTGCGTTCATGGAGAAGGTCGACTCGGACGAGATCGACCGCACCGGCCACATCCCGGAGGAGCTCGTGCAGGAGCTCCGCGAGATGGGGGCGTTCGGCATCAAGATCCCCCGCGAGTACGGCGGCCTCGGTCTGTCCCAGACCTCGTACATTCGCGCCATCGAAATGATCACGTCGAAGGACGGCTCGATCACGGCGCTGCTTTCCGCGCATCAGTCGATCGGCGTGCCCCAGCCGCTCAAGCTGTTCGGCACCGAGGAACAGAAGAAGACGTACTTCCCGCGACTGGCGAAGGGCGCGATCTCCGCGTTCGCGCTCACCGAAGTCGACGCGGGGAGCGACCCGGCGAACATGCGGACGACCGCGACCCCGACGGAGGATGGGAGGCATTACATCCTGAACGGCGAGAAGCTGTGGTGCACCAACGGAACGCGCGCCGAGCTGCTCGTCGTGATGGCCCGGACGCCGGACGTGGTGGTGAAAGGGAAGCCGCGGAAGCAGATCACGGCGTTCATCGTTGAGACGAGCACGCCGGGGGTGGAGGTGGTGCACCGCTGCCACTTCATGGGGCTCAAGGCGCTCGAGAATGGCGTGATCCGGTTCGCGGACGTGAAGGTGCCACGCGAGAACGTGCTGTGGGGGGAGGGGAAGGGACTCAAGCTCGCGCTGATCACCCTCAACACCGGCCGTCTCACGCTTCCCGCGAGCTGCGCCGGCGGGGCGAAGGCGATGCTCAAGGTCTCGCGCACCTGGGCATCGCAGCGCGTGCAGTGGGGACAGCCGATCGGCCGGCACGAGGCCGTCGCGCAGATGCTCGCGCGCATGGCGGCGAACACCTTCGCGATGGAGGCGATCGCGGAGCTCTCGAGCGCGCTCGCCGAGCGTGGCGGCTACGACATCCGACTCGAGGCCGCGATCGCCAAGATGTACAACACCGAGGCCGGGTGGCGGATCGTCGACGACGCGCTCCAGATCCGCGGCGGCCGCGGATATGAGACCGCCGCCTCGCTCGAGGCGCGCGGCGAAGCGCCCATCCCGATCGAGCGCGCGATGCGCGACTTCCGGATCAACCTGATCTTCGAGGGCTCATCGGAGATCATGCGGCTCTTCATCGCGCGCGAGGCGGTCGACCATCACTTCAGGATGGCGTTCGACATCGTCCGCCCCGAGGCCTCGCTGAAGGAGCGTCTGTCGGCGCTCGCGCGCTCGGCGCCGTTCTACGCCACCTGGTATCCCTCCCGCTGGATCGGGACGCCGAAGACTTTCGGCGAGTTCGGCAAGCTCGCGAAGCACCTTCGCTTCGCCGAGCGCGCCACGCGCAAGCTAGGCCGCGCGATCTTCCACGCCATGGTCCGGATCGGCCCGAAGCTCGAGCGGCGACAGATGGTGCTGTTCCGCGCGGTGGACATCGGTGCCGACCTGTTCGCGATGGCCGCGGCGTGCTCGCGCGCGCGGATGCTCGACCGCCAGGGGAACGACGAGGCCGTGGACCTCGCGGACCTGTTCTGCCGCGAGGCGCGCGAGCGGATCAAGGCGAACTTCCGCCAGTTCTTCGGCCCCAACGACAAGGCGATGTACTCGGTCGCGAAGGACGTCCTCGCGGGCGAGCACGCCTGGCTCGAGCAGGGGATCGTCGGGATCGGCGCCGACGAGATCGAGCCGACGAAGGTCGAACCGAAGGCGAGGACCGCCCGGCAGGAGGCGGCGGGCGTCGGCGACTGAACGGCGACTGCAAACAAAGTGGACAGTGGTCAGCGGTCGGTGGTCAGGACTGAAGCTCCTGCTCACCGACCGCTGACCACCGTCCACTCCGTCGTTCAGTGTCTTTCGCTCGCGTGGAGCTCAGACGCTGGTCGTCGTCGTGTCCCGAACGGTAATGGTGGGCTCCCGCGCGGCGGCGCCGAAGCCGATCAGCACCACGGCGAGCAGGACGTGCAGCCAGATGTCGTTGCCGCCGATCGGCACCAGGCCGAAGAACGTCGGGATGAAGAAGCCGGCGACGGCCAGGATGGCGTAGAGGGTCCCGGCGCCGAGCGCGTAGCCCTTGGCCGATGCCCATGTCCGCGCGGCGAGAACGCCCCAGACGCCAAGGGCGACGTGCACCACGTTGTGAAGCAGGTTGATGGGGAAGATGCCGAACAGTCGCGGCTGCTCGGGGCCCATCGTCGCCGTCATGCTCAGGCCGCCGGGCCACACGAGTCCGACGACGCCGAGGACGATGAATATCCATCCGAAGATCTGCGCGACTCGCTGAATGGTGGTCATTGGCCTCTCCTCGCTGAGGGTCGATGCCGCATGCGCCGAACAACCAGCACGACGGCCTTCCGCAGCAAGGAACCGACCACGGGCAGGCGCAGGCAGCCGGATCGTCGACTCGAGGGCGTCCCCGTCACGCGGTGGCGCGCGCCACCAGGACGCCGACAGGTCGCCTCGACGGGCATCCCGCGTCAGGCGCTGGCACGCGCGCGTGCAGGAAGCTGGAGGATGACCACCGCGCCCCCGATGAGGAGGCCCCCGGCCAACGTGCTCGCGGTGAGCGCCTGGGCAAGCACCAGCGATCCCATCAGTGCGGTCCAGAACGGCTCGACGGTGGAGATGATCGCCGTCCGTACCGGGCCGAGCACGCGCAATCCGCGAAGAAACGCGATGAAGCCGATCGCGGTTGACAGCAGGCCGAGGCCGATCACCGCCATCCAGGCGATCGGCGCGAGCCGCACGGTCACCACGCCGGGTCCGGCCGCGAGCGCGAGGAGCACCACGAACGCACCGACCGAGATATAGGCCGCGGAGACCGGCGGCGCGATGTCGTGCTGAAGCCGGCCGATCGCCGGGACGTACATCGCGTAGAGCAGCGCCGACGCGAGCGCGAGCCCGACACCGATCGGGTGCATCGGCGCGCTCCACGGCGAGCCGACCATCAGAGCGATGCCGCCGAACGAAAGCCCGAGTGCGAGGAGCCGGCGCGTCGTGATCGGCTCGGTGCGACGCACGGCGGCGAACACGGCGACCCAGGCTGGATACGTATAGAAGAGAAACGAGAGCGTGGCGGCCGGAATGTACCGCAGCGCGGAGAGGCTGACGCCGGCGACGAGCGCCTGACCCACACCGCCGACGAGCAGCAGCGGGAGCCACCGGGCCCGGGGCAGGCGCATCGCGACGGGGCCGCCGCCGATCCCCACGAGCAGCGCGGCGCCGATCGCGTAGCGCCACGTGAGCAGCGTGAGCAGCGTGGCCCCGGCGCCGATCCCCAGCGAGACGAAGATGGGAATCGAGCCGAAGCAGCAGGCGGAGAACGCAACGAGCCCGCTCGCCCGCGCCAGCGCGGCTCGCGGCGGCCCGGGCGCTCCGGCGATCCCCGTCACGTGATGGTGAGCAGCTGCGAGGCGATGGCGAAGTAGATCGCGATGCCGGCGATGTCGACGAGCGATGCGACGAATGGGGACGATGCGATGGCCGGATCCACGCCGATCCTCGTGAAGAGGAGGGGCAGCATGGCGCCGAGCAGCGTGCCGGTGAGCACGACGGCGAACAGCGTCAGCGCGATCACGCTCGAGACATCCATGTCGTTGCCCCACGTCACCGCGCGCACGAGCCCGATGACACCCAGGAAGGCGCCGAGCACGATGCCCTGCGCGCACTCGCGCCAGAGGACGCGCATCGCGTCCCTCAGCCGCACATCGCCGACGGCCAGGCCGCGCGTGATGAGGGTGGCGGACTGCGAGCCCGAGTTGCCCCCGGAGCTGATGATGAGGGGCAGAAAGAACACCAGCGCCGTGACCGCGTTGAGCGTCTCCTCGTGGCGGCGCATGATCGTGCCGGTGAGCATCTCGGCGGCGAACAGCAGGGTGAGCCAGCCGAGCCGCTTGCGCGCGATGCTGAAGAAGCCAACCTGGAAGTACGGCTCCTCGAGCGGCTGCATCGCGCCGAGCCGCTGCACGTCCTCGGTGGATTCCTCGACGATCGCATCGATGACGTCGTCGACCGTGACGACGCCGAGCAGCCGGCCCTCGTCGTCGACGACCGGGACGGCGACGAGATCGTACTTCGAGGTGATGCGGGCGACCTCCTCGCGGTCGGCCGTCGGGCGCACGCTGACGATCTCCTCCCACGCGATGTCGGCGATGCGCGAGCCCTCGGGCGCGGCGAGCAGCTCCTTGAGCGACAGCACGCCCTGCATTCGACCCTGGGTGTCGGTCGTGTAGAGGGTGTAGATCGCCTCGCGTCGGCCGGCGCGCGCGAAGGCGCGGACGTTCGCCAGCGCCGCCTCGACGGTCATGTTCTCGGGGACGGAGACGAACTCCGTGGTCATGAGCCCGCCGGCGGTGTCTGGCTCGTACTGGAGGAGCCGCTCCGTCTCGCCGCGCGCCTCGAACGGAATCGAGGCGAGGATGTCCTCGGCGTGTTCCTCCTCGAGCTCCTCGAGCACGTCGGCGCGGTCGTCGGGCGTCATCTGCGCGACGAGCTTCGCCGCCTGGGGGGCGGGCATGGCGCCGAGGACCTCCGCGCGGAGCTCCTCGTCCATGTACTCGACGACATCCGCCGCGCGCTCCGGCGACAGCGCGGCGAGCAGCGCCGAGACGCGCTCGCGTGGCATCGCGGCGGCCACGTCGGCAAGATCGGCGGCGTGCATCTCCTCCGTCTCCGCGGAGACGCTGTCCGGTGCCTCCTCGAGCAGATCGAGGATGTCGGGCACCAGCAGCGCCGCGATCGGGCGCTCCTCGTCCGAGGGTGGCGTCATCGGTTCCGTCTCCGTCCAGGCGGCTGCATCCGTGCGTCGGCGCGCGGGAATGTTATTTGGAGTGGCTTCGTTGCGCTACGAGCCGCCCGCCCTCATCGCGCCACGAGCCATCAACGACCTGGGGCGCGGCCGCTGCGCGGCCGTGTCCGGCGCCGGCTGACGCCGGCGCAGGGGATGAGGGGGATGAGGTTGATGATGGGGATGGTTCCGCTCGCCTCCCGGATCTCCGTGCCGCCGGGTCCGGGATCTCGAGCGATTGAACCGCAAAGGACGCAGAGGCGCAGCGGAGCGCAGAGGGGGCTCCGTGGGGCGCGCAGCTTCAGATCGCCACGAGCCCGGACGACGATGCTTTGAAACTGCCTCGGTCAGCCATGGCGTCCCGGGGCAGGTCATCACAGCACTCCCGGCTCGTGGTGGTGAGGAGCCTGCCCGGTGTGCCGTCCTCGGCGTCCTCGGCGTTTCACGCTGTTCGGTCGCCACCGCGAGGCGTCCCGAAGGCAGTATCCAGGGAATCCACCAACGCCAGTCAGATCGCGATGCCGGCGACGGCGCACGGAGGTCCGGGATGCAGTCCCATTATCCCCATCATCCCCTGCGCCCGCGCCAGCGGGCGCCGGGCACGGTCGCGCAGCGGCCGAGCCCCAGGTCGTTGATGGCTCGTGGCGCGATGAGGCCAGACGGCTCGTAGCGGTAGTGGCAGGACGGCCCGCGGCGCCCCGAAACCGGACAAGGGCAACGCCCTCCCACCAGGGCGCGTACCCCGGAAGAGCGCCCGGCTTTGCCGACCCGCTCCCCGACACGTACGTTACGATCAGCCGGATCGGCTGACCTACTCGTTCACGCCTCTCGCAAGGGGATTCTCGATGCTGAACCGCAAGTGGCGGCCGTCGGCGGCGCTCCTCCTCGCCGTCGTCGTGGCCGCATCCTCGGCGGCGCCGGCCGTCGCCCAGCAGGCGCGCCTCACCACCCCGGAGCAGCACTTCGGCCACCAGATCGGCGCCGATCACGTGCTCCCAAACTACACGAAGCTCCATCAGTTCTGGATCCGGCTCGCCACCGAGTCCGATCGCATGATCCTCGACACGATCGGGCTCACGGCCGAAGGCCGGCCACAGATCATGGGGATCGTCACCTCGGCCGAGAATCACCGGAATCTCGCGCGGTACAAGGAGATCGTCACCCGGCTGGCGCGGGCCGAGGGACTCACCGATGAGCAGGCCCGGCAGCTCGCGCAGGAGGGCAAGGCGGTCGTCTGGATCGACGGCGGCCTGCACGCCACGGAGGTCCTCGGCGCGCAGCAGCTCACCGAAACGCTCTGGCAGATGGTGAGCCGCACCGACCCCGAGACCATGCGGTTCCTGAACGACGTGATCACGCTCTTCGTGCACGCGAACCCGGATGGGCACGAGCTCGTGGCCGACTGGTACATGCGCGAATCGGAGCCGACGCGGCGCTCGACTGGCGGCATCCCGCGGCTCTATCAGAAGTACGTGGGGCACGACAACAACCGCGATTTCTACCTCGCGGCCCAGAACGAGTCCGTGAACATGAACCGGGTGCTGTACCGCGAGTGGTACCCCCAGATCATGTACAACCACCACCAGACCGGCCCGCGCGGCACTGTGCTGTTCGCGCCGCCGTTCCGCGATCCGTTCAACTACAACTACGATCCCCTGATCGTGGTCGGGCTCGATCTCGTCGGCGCGTCGATGCACAACCGGTTCATCGCCGAGAACAAGCCGGGAGCCACGATGCGGCGCGGCGCGGGCTACTCGACGTGGTGGAACGGCGGGCTCCGCACGACGGCGTACTTCCACAACATCATCGGGCTGCTGACGGAGACGATCGGCAACCCGACGCCGATGGAGATCCCGTTCGTGCTCGAGCGCCAGCTCCCGAGCGGCGACTATCCCTATCCGATCAAGCCGCAGCCCTGGCATTTCCGGCAGTCCGTGGACTACTCGGTCACCGCGAACCGCGCCGTGCTCGACGTCGCGTCGCGGCACCGGGAGCAGTTCCTGTACAACATCTATCAGATGGGCCGGAACTCGATCCAGCGCGGGAGCACCGACACCTGGACGATGTGGCCGAAGAGGGTCGCGATCGCCGATTCCGCGATGGACGCGCAGCGCGGCGGTGCTGGCGGGGGCGGAGGCGGGGGTGGCGGCGCGGCCGCGGCCGAGGCGGCGCAGCGCGCGCAGCAGATCCTGTATGATCCGGCGCGGCGCGACCCGCGCGGATACATCCTGTCGGCCGAGCAGCCCGACTTCCTCACCGCGACGAAGCTGGTCGAATCGCTGATGAAGAACGGGGTCACTGTGCACCGCGCCACGCGGGCCTTCAGCGTCTCCGGCAAGAACTACGCGGCCGGGTCGTACGTGGTGAAGACGGCGCAGGCGTTCCGCCCGCACGTGCTCGACATGTTCGAGCCGCAGGATCACCCCAACGACTTCCAGTATCCGGGCGGCCCGCCGATCCCGCCGTACGACAACGCGGGATACACGCTGGCGCTCCAGATGGGCGTGCAGTTCGACCGGATCCTCGAGAGCTTCGATGGTCCGTTCGAGGCGATCGCGACGGAGCTGCCGCAGGTCCCCGCCGGCCGGGTGAGCCAGGTCCAGCGCGCCGCCGGCTACTACCTCAGCCACGCGCCGAACGATGCGTTCGTCGCGATCAACCGGCTGCTGAAGAACGGCGACGAGGTCTTCTGGCTCCAGCCGTCCGTGACGGCCAACGGGAAGACGTATCCCGCCGGGACGCTGTTCATCGCCGCGAGGAGCTCGACGCTGCCCGTGCTCCAGACGCTCGCCACCGAGAAGGGCCTGTCGTTCGACGGTACGGCCGCCCGGCCCACCGTGAGCGCGATGAAGCTCAACCCGATCCGCATCGGGCTGTGGGACCGGTACGGCGGCTCGATGCCGTCCGGCTGGACGCGGTGGCTGCTGGAGCAGTACGAGTTCCCGTTCGAGGTCGTGTATCCGCCGCAGCTCGATGCGGGCAACCTCAAGGCGAAGTACGACGTGCTCATCTTCCCGGACGGCGCGATCCCCGGTGTCGGCGGAGGCGGCGGCCGCGGCTTCGGCGGGGGTGGCGGCGGTGGCGGCGGTGGCGGACCGCAGAACATCCCGGCCGAGTTCCGCAACCGGGTCGGCAACATGACCGCGGATCGCACGATCCCGCAGCTGAAGCAGTTCCTCGAGCAGGGCGGGACGATTCTCGCCATCGGCAGCTCGACGAACATCGCCGAACATCTCGACCTCGCGCTCACCAATCATCTCGTCGAGAAGCAGCCCGATGGGACGGTCGATGACCTTCCCCGCGACAAGTACTACATCCCGGGCTCGCTGCTGGAGGTGGCGGTCGACAACACCGCGCCGCTCGCGCACGGCATGCCGAATCGAGTGAACGTGTTCTTCGACAACAGCCCGGTATTCCGTCTGGCGCCCGACGCCGCGATGAAGGGCGTGCGCGCGATCGCGTGGTTCGATTCGCCGACGCCGCTCACGAGCGGCTGGGCGTGGGGCCAGAGCTACCTCGAGGGCGGCGTCGCCGTCGCCGAGGCCAGCGTCGGACGCGGCAAGGTGTTCCTGTACGGCCCCGAGGTGCTCTTCCGCGCCCAGCCGCACGGCACGTTCAAGCTCGTGTTCAACGGTCTGTACTTCCCGTCGGCCGCGAGCGCGGCGGCGATCACGACCAACGACCGGGACGAGGGCCGGTGAGCATCACCGACTTTCGGTGATGTCGATTGCAGGAACGACGGGGACGGAAGCAATTTCCGTCCCCGTCGTCCATCGTGGCGGCGCGCAGGTTGCCCTTCTTCCTCCCCGTGAGGGCTCGACAGGAGGGCGGAATGCGAAAACGAGACATGGCCATCGTCGGCGCGGCGGGAGCGGCGGGAGCGCTCCTCGGCGTCTTCGGCGTCCGGGCGGCGGCACGGGAAGTGGTCGCGCGCGAATCCCGCGGGCGCATGCGCAGCAAGTGGGTTCCGGTCGATGGCATGCGCGTGCACATGCGCGTGCCGCGCGAGCGGGTGTCGCCCTGTGCAGTGCCCGTAGTGCTGGTGCACGGCGCGGTGATCGGCAGCGCATACATGGTTCCCCTGGCGCTGGAACTGGCGCCGGAGTTCCCGGTGTTCGCACCGGATCTGCCGGGACACGGCGAGAGCACCGCGCCGGAGCAGCCCCTCGAGCTGGTCGAGATGGCGGATGTGCTGGTCCGGTGGCTCGACGCGGTGGGTCTCGAGCGGGCGGCGTTCGTCGGACACTCCCTCGGGAGCCAGATCGTCGCGCACGTCGCGGCGCGGCACCCCGAGCGCGTGGACCGTCTGGTGCTGATCGGGCCGACGACGGATCGGGATGCGCGCACTTCGCGCGAGCAGATCGCGCGGTTGGCGCGTGACGGGCGGCGGGAGAAGGCATCGCTCTGGGTGCTCGAGTCGGAGGCGTACTTCCGGGCGGGCTTGCGGCGTTCGCGCGCGGAGCTGCGGATGTCGATGGACGACCGGATCGAGGAGACGCTCGCGCGCGTCACCGTGCCGACGCTCGTGGTGCGCGGCGCCGATGATCCCCTCGTGTCACAGCAGTGGGCCGAGGAGGTCGCGCAGGTCGCACGCGCGGATCGGCTCATCGTCGTGCCGGAGGCAGGGCACGCGGTGCATCACAGCGCGCCCGATGTGGTCGCGAGAGAGATCCGGCCGTTCCTGCGCGAGGGCCAGGCCGAGCCCGAGGCGCGAGCGGTGGCGGTGGAGGGGCGCTAGCACGGGCGCGCCCGGGTCGACCGGCAACCTGGCGCCACTCTGGCGCCCTGCCGCACCGGCTGGTAGGATCGAGACCGGCCGCCTCGCCACTCGGGGGAGGCACCCGGAGGCATGCGCCTTCGACCACCGTCCCGTTCCCCGCTTCACCACCCCGGGAGACCCGTCGCATGTCCGCCAGGACCGCGTCCCGCCGCCTCGGCCTCGCGCTGCTCGTCGCCGTCACCCTCCCGCTCGCGCTCGGCGCCGCCTTCGCGCCGAACCGCGCGCCCACGCCGATCAAGTTCGCCCGGCACCCGCACATCGCGAACGGGATGATCGCGTTCTCCTACCACGGCGACATCTGGCTCGCGAACGAGGATGGCTCCAACCCGCGCATCCTCACCACGCACGTCGCGCGCGACATCACCCCGCGCTTCTCGCCGGACGGGCAGACGATCGCGTTCACGAGCAACCGCATGGGCAACGATGACGTCTACATCGTGCCCATCTCCGGCGGCGAGCCGACGCAGCTCACGCATCACACCGGTAACGACCAGGTCCTGTACTGGACCCCCGACGGCCGCGGCATCGTCATCACCACGCAGCGCGGGATCCACCCGTTCGGGTCGCCCCTCTACGTGGTGCCGATCGACGGCTCCGTCCCGACGCCCCTGCCGATGGACTTCGGACGGTCGGGCATGATCAGGCAGGACGCCTCGATGGTCGCGTTCAACCGGCTCGGCGGCGCGTACTGGCGCAAGGGATACCGCGGCAACAACAGCGGCGAC
>Ga0299913_10005204_pt1 | contig 11071 bp, 11 predicted proteins | sample RVTome_9_FD_201360 | JGI IMG/M metagenome (GOLD analysis project Ga0299913, IMG submission 201360) | Soil microbial communities from uranium-contaminated site in the Upper Colorado River Basin, Wyoming, United States - RVT155D38 (version 2) ... | reverse complement strand
CGTGGCCGAGGGCGAGTACGTCGCCCGCATCCCCGACGAGGTGTCGTTCGAGCACGCGGCGGCCGCGACGGAAGGCGCGCACTACGCGCTCAGCGCGATCCGTGCGGCCGGCGTCACCGACGGCCAGGCGGTGCTCGTGTACGGAGCGACCGGTGCCATCGGCTCGGCGGCGGTGCAGCTGGTGCCGCAGTTCGGTGCGTCGGTGACTGCGGTCTGTGGTTCGGCGCACGTCGAGCGGGTCCGAGCCCTTGGCCCCGATCGCGTCATCGACTACCAGAGTGAGGACTTCACGAAGAGCGGCGAGCGGTTCGACTTCGTCCTGGATGCGGTCGGCAAGACGTCCTTCGGAACGTGCAAGCCGCTCCTGAAGCCCGGCGGTATCTACTCCTCGTCCGAGCTTGGGCCCGGGATGCAGAACATCCCGCTCTCGCTGCTGGGACTGGTGCACCGCGGTCGCCGAGTGAAGTTCCCGTTCCCGCACCTGCGTACCGACGACCTCGAGCTCATCCGCCAGGCACTCGAAGACGGCACGTTCGTCCCGCTGATCGACTCGGTCCGCCCGCTCAGCGAGATCGTGGACGCCTCGCGCTACGCGGAGTCGGGCCAGAAGGTCGGCAACGTCGTCCTCGTTCCCTGACGGACGTCACCAGGTGGCGGCAAGCGCCTCGGGTACCAGTCCGTGACGCACCCGCTGGGGGTGGTCGCCGACCGGGAGGTAGGCCAGCTCCTGCTTGGTCTCGAAGTCGAGGACGGCGACTGAGTCGTTCTCGCTGAGCGAGATCCAGCACCGATTCTGCAGGCCCTCCGTCGTCCAGTACGGCTTGCCGTACTCGTGCCCGGTGGTCTCGGTGTCGAAGAACGTCGGGCTCCCCGTGGAGCGGTCGACCAGGGCGACGTAGTCGTCCATGGTGCCGGCCGCACACAGCGTCGTGCCCGCCTCGTCCATCGCCAGGCCGTGGTGCGCGGAGTCGTTGACGTACAGCTCCAGCAACATGTTCGGGACTCGGTTCGGCAGCGTGATCACCCGGGTGACCGCGCCGGTGCGCGGCTCGGCGACGCCGCCGACCGTGTAGTCGACCTTGCCGTTGCCGTCCGGCGCCTGGGTGTCGAACTCGACGATGCCGTGGAAGAACGAGACCTGGAAGTAGAGGAACCGCTCGTCCGGCGAGAGCGCCATCGGGCGGACCGCGGCGCTCATGTCGGGATGCCCTGCTTCGGCCAGCTCCTTGCCCATCTCCCACCGCTGGGCGATCGAGAAGTCGCTGCTGTTGACGATCTGCAACCAGCGGTCTCCCTTGACGACGTCATGGACCTTGCCGAGCTTGATGGGTCCAAGGGTCGTGCTGTCGCCAGGAGTGTAGACGCGGCCGATCGACGCGTGGAAGATCTGCGTCCCGTCCTTGGTGTAGTTGCTCTCGTGGGGCGTCTCTCCGGACGGGAACGTGCGCAGCCGGTCGCCCATCTTCAGCTGCGTGCCGTCGGGAAGGGTCTCGTCGACCATCGAGTACTCGATGACCTGCTTCTTGGTGGAATCGGACACCAGCAGCCGGCGGCCGTCGGGGGACAGCCCCATGTGGTCGGTTCGGTAGCCGTCCATCTGCTGCTCTCGCACGACACTGTCGACACCACCGGTGGTGGTCGCCTTGGCGATGTCGACCCACACGACGTCGCCGAAACTCGGGCGTGACACGGCGAGATGCTTGCCGTCCGGCGTGGTGAACATGTCGTCGACATACTGGTCGTGCCCCTCGCCGGGACCCTGCTGGACGACGAGGTAGAACGCCAGTCGAACAGGATTGAGGGTGATGTCCCGGAGCTCTTGCTTCTTGTCCGGGATCAGGTTCACGCCCGTCTTGAGCACCTCGAGGGTGTTCTCGTCGACGATCGTGGCGGTGCCGGCCCAGTTGTTGCCGACCCACATGACGTCACGAAGGTCCGGAGGGGCTGCTGCGGAGGGGCTGACCGAGACTGCGCCGGCCACGGCAAGGGCGCTGGCGAGCGAGAGGCTGCGAAGGATGGCGCTACGGGGTTTCACGGGTTTCCTTCCGGGAGTTGCTCGGGATTCTAGACGGTATGGCGCAGTCGCGGTCATGCTGGCCCGATGGTGCATCAGATTTCGGTGATCGGCAGCGGCGGGAGCTGGGAGGACTCGGCGGAGGAGATCGGCCGCCTCCTGGCCGAGCGTGGCTGCACGGTCGTGACGGGAGGACTCGGCGAAGTGATGGCCGCGGCCCACCGCGGAGCGAAGGCGGCGGGCGGAACCACCATTGCCATCCTCCCCGGTGAGCGGCGCGAGGACGCGAACCCGTGGGCCGACCACGTGGTCGTCTCCGGCATCGGTCACGCCCGCAACCTCGCCGTCGCGGCCTCGGGCGATGCCGTCATCGCCGTCGGAGGTGCCTGGGGGACGCTTGCCGAGATCGCGTTCGCCCGGGCCCTTGGTCGGGTGGTCGTCGCGCTGGACGGGGCTCCCGAAGTGGACGGGATCGAGACCGCTGCGACGCCGGCCGAGGCCGTCGAGCTGGCCCTCCGTCGCCTCGGTTAGCTACGTGCGCTTGTCGCGGACGATGCCGTCGTCGATGAGCTGCTGGAAGTGGTCGACCACCGTGTCCTCGACCGGACGGAACTCGACTCCGAGCACCTCGCGGGCGCGGCTGTTGTCGAACTTGAGCGGGTAGCCGACGTTGTTCGAGACGTACTTGTGGGTGACACCAGCCGTGGGTGCGGCCAGCCAGACCAGCGGCTTCGGCAGCTCGCGCCGCGGGAAGGGATAGCGTCGGCCGTACGCGCCCGCAAGCGCCCGGCCAATCTCGAGGAATGTCATCGACCGGCTCACGCAGATGTTCCGGCCACTGGCAGCGGGCGTGTATCCGGCCTTCAGGTGCGCCTGCGCGACGTCACGCACGTCGACCACCCCGAGCTGGATGGACGGCGCTCCCATCCTCAGCCTCCCGTCGTAGAACTGTTTCATGGTGTCGAAGGTCGCCGAGCTGCTGGCGGTGGTGAGCGAGGGTCCGAGGACGAAGCCCGGGTTGATGACCACCAGGTCCCAGCGGTTCTGCGCCTCGGCGATCTCCCAGGCGGCCCGCTCGGCCTGGACCTTGGAGAAGGAGTACGGCTGGTGCGCGAGGCTGCTCGTAGTGTTCCAGTCGTCTTCGGTGAGCACGTCGGTGCCGTTTCGCTGCAGGTCGACGGCGTCGCCGTAGATGCTGACGACGCTCGAGGTGAGCACCACGCGCTTGACGCTGCTCACCCGATTCGCGGACTCCAGCGCGTTGCGCGTGCCCTCGACTGCCGGGTCGACCAGCTCCTTCTGAGGATCCTTGATCCCGAACATGACGAACGGCGATGCCGTATGGAACACCAGCTCGCACCCGGCCATGGCCTCGTCGAACGCGCCGTCGTCGAGGAGGTCGGCCTGGAACAGGGTCAGGGTGCCGGGCGCGCCCTTCGCGATCTGCTGGAGGTGGCCGACCTTCGTGTCGTTGGACGGGTCGCGGACGGTGGCGTGGACGTCGATGCCGTCCTCGAGCAGGTACTTGACCAGCCAGGAGGCGATGTACCCGTTGCCTCCGATCACCAGGACGGGTGCGGATCGATCGATGTTCATGGGAGCTCCAAGGGTTTCGGGCCTGCCCAACGTACCCGCGTCGGCCGGCTCAGGTCCGCTTCTTGGCCTGGCGATCGAGCTCGTCGGCCTCGTCGAGCGTCGGAGCCGAGCCGCCGAGCCGCGCCGGTACCCAGTCCTCACCCGCGGGGTGCGGGCCGTAGGCCTGCTGCACGTCCATGAGCATCGCTTGCATCACCTCACGCAGCCGCGCGGTGAGCTCCTCGGCTGTGCCCGCGGCGGCGATGGGCTCGCCGACCGCCACCATCACCGGCGTCTTGGTGCGACCGAGATGCCGGGGGCGTCCCTTCGTGGCGATGCGCTGGGCGCCCCAGACGATCGCCGGGATGATCGGCACGTCCGCCTCGAGCGCCATCCGCGCCGCACCGGACTTGAACCCTTTGATCTCGAACGTCCGGCTGATCGTCGCCTCCGGATAGATGCCGACCACCTCGCCGCGACGCAACTCCTCGACCGCCGCGACGAAGGAGTCCCGGCCGGCGGCCCGGTCGACCAGGATGACGCCGCACCTGCGCATCACCCACCGCAGCACCGGGTTGCCGGACAGCTCGACCTTCCCCATGAAGCGCACCTGACGTCGGTCGTGCCGGTAGGCCTCCAGCCCGGCGTAGATGAAGTCGACGTAGGCGGTGTGGTTGATCGCCAGTACGGCCGCGCCCTCGGCCGGCACACGACCGTCGCCCCGTCGGACCACCTTGTGCCCGGTGACGAGGTTGAAGAGGCGGACGACCGTGACCACCAGCCAGAACGTCACAGCTCGTCCAGGATCTCGAGGGTGCGGGTCCACGCTGTGGTCGTCGTGTCGATCAGTACGAAGTGGTCGCCGTCGACGGTCGCCAGGGCCGCCCGCGCGCCGGCCGCGCGGGCGGCCTTGACGTAGGTCTGCGACTGCGAGATCGGCACCTGGAGGTCGTCGCGTCCGTGGATGCACCACACCGGGACGTCGAGCGGCACGCGGGCGAGCGGATCGGCGAAGTCGAGCGTCGCTCGATCAGTGCCGAGGAACCCCTCAACTGCGCCGCCGCCGAGCCAGTCGTCGACTGCGGTGCCGAGGTCGAGCACGCCCGCCTGCGACACCGCGCCGGTGACCGGGACCTTCGGGCTCGACCACCGGTCGTCGTCGAGCCGCGAGCGGCCCGCCGCCCACACGGCCAGCTGCCCGCCGGCCGAGTGCCCCAGCGCGACGACCCGGGAGGTGTCGAGGTCGTCCACGTCGGCGAGGAGATCGATGCCGGCCGTCACGTCGTCGAACGTCCCGGGGAATCCGCCGCCGTTCCCGACCCGCCGGTACTCCAGGTTCAGCGCCGTCCACCCGTGCCGGGCCAGCGACTCGGCCAGCGGCCGGCCGAGCGTCCAGTCGTACGCCGCGCGCCAGAACCCGCCGTGCATGACCACGACGACACCGTGACTCCGGGCCGCGGGCCGGTGCAGCTCGGCCTTCTGCTCGGGATCGTCTCCGTAGGTCAGGACCTCCACGTCGTCCATCGTGGCACTGCTCACGGCTGTGGTAACGCTCCCCGTCAGGGCGAATCGGCCCGACGTCGACCGATACGATCAGGTTCCGGCGAGGTCGAGGAGGCTGCGTGGACATCCACGAGCTTGACAGGTACCTGCTCGTCGGATCCGCTGTCCTCATCGTGGCGGTCCTTGCCGTGCGCCTCTCGGTCACGGCCGGCATGCCGTCGTTGCTCGCGTATCTCGGTCTCGGGGTTCTACTGGGAAGCTCCGGCGCGGGGATCGAGTTCGCCGACGCCGACCTCGCGCACGCTCTGGGTTTCGGCGCCCTCGTTCTCATCCTCGCCGAGGGCGGACTCACCACTCCGTACTCCGACATCCGCCCGTCGCTGGGGGTCAGCGTCCTGCTGGCGACGCTCGGGTCGGTGGTCAGCGTCGTCGTCGTCGCCTTGGGGGCGCACTACCTGCTCGACCTCCGGTGGCAGCTCGCCGTGCTGCTGGCCGCCGTTCTCACGCCCACCGACGCCGCAGCCGTGTTCTCCGTGCTGCGCACCGTGCCGTTGCGCAAGTCCGTCACCGGGACCCTCGAGGCCGAGTCCGGACTCAATGACGCCCCGATCGTGGTGCTCGTGGTGGCCGTCAGCGCCGGCGACATCGCTGCCAACGGCGTCTGGTCGTTCGTCGGGCTGATCGTGTTCGAGCTGATCGTCGGAGCTGTCGTGGGCCTGGTGATCGGCGCCCTCGCGGGCCGGATGCTCCGCACCTTCGCGTTGCCGGCGTCCGGCCTGTACCCGGTGGTCGTCCTCGCCTTCGCCGTGCTCGCGTACGGCGCGGCCACATTCGCGCACGCCAGCGGTTTCGTCGCCGTGTACCTCGCCGCACTGGTGCTGGGCAACACCGAGCTCCCGCACCGCCGGGCGACGCGCTCCTTCGTGGAGGGGATCGGCTGGCTCGCCCAGATCGCCGTCTTCGTGATGCTCGGACTGCTGGTCACCCCCGAAACCGTCGAGATGTGGCACATCTGGACCGGGCTGGCGGCGGGCGCCCTGCTGACGTTCGTGGCCCGGCCGCTATCGATCGCCGTCTGCGCCACCTTGTTCGGCCGGCCCTGGCGAGAACAGGTCTTCCTTGCGTGGGCCGGGCTCCGTGGCGCCGTCCCCATCATCTTCGCCGCCATCCCGCTCGCCGCCGACGTGGAGGGGGCGGACGACCTGTTCAACATCGTCTTCGTGGCGGTGGTCGTCTACACGCTCGTCCAGGCCGCTCCGCTCGGTCGCCTCGCCGCATGGTGCGGGGTGTTGACCGATGCGATGCGCGACATCGAGGTGGAGGCCGCACCGCTGGAACGCATCTCCGCCGACCTGCTGCAAGTTCGAGTGCGACGCGGGTCGAAGCTCGCGGGCGTCGAGGTCGGCGAGCTCCGCCTCCCCGAGGGTGCCTCGGTGACGCTCGTGGTGCGCGACGAGAAGCCGTTCACGCCGAACCGAACCACGCGCCTGAGGACGGGCGACGACATCCTGGTCGTAGCGACCCGGGATTCGCGGGAGGACGCCGAGAAGCGATTGCGCGACGTCGGGCGTCACGGCCGACTGGCCGGCTGGGGACAGGACTGACTGACCGACCCAGATCAGGAGACGTCGACGATGGGGACGCACGCGGTGACCGCCCGGTCGGACTCGACGTCGCGCGGCGCGTCGTCGACGAGCTTCTTGTAGTCGTCGCCCACGATGACGGTGACGCCCTCAGGTGCGTTGACGTCTGGCTCGGCGAACTCGACACCGCCGAACTGCTCGGCCACCAGCTTGACTCGCGGGTCATCGCGGTCGTCGGTGAGGATGGCGACGCCTCCGGGCTTGACCTCGCTGGTGCTGTTGGCCACCGTGCCGGCCAGGAACCCGCGGCGCTGGAGGTTGATGCTGACCCGGTTGGCCAGGCCCGCCCGCTGGCTGGCGTTGTAGACGTTGACGGTGACGAGATTGCTGGTGAGCTTCTCACCCTCGGCGACCGTGCGGTCCTCGCACGTCGGTGCTTCTTCGAACGTGTCGGCGCTCGCGGTGAGCAGCTTGAAGCCGACGAACAGACCGACCCCGAAGAGGACGACCGATACGAACATCGTCACGCCCCGATGGGTCCGGGTCATGCGTCGGCACCGATCTCGTGCACGCGCGCGTGCAGCATGCCGCGCTGCTGGAGTGCGGCCCGCACGGCGCGGTGCAGGCCGTCCTCAAGGAATAGCTCGCCCTGCCAGCCGACGACGTGCGCGAACAGGTCGCCGTAGTAGGTGGAGTCGTCGGCAAGGAGGTGCTCGAGGTCGAGCGTGGTCTTGGTGGTGGTGAGGTCGCCGAGGCGAACCTGGGTGGGTGCGATCGCGGCCCAGTCGCGCTGTGCGAGGCCATGATCGGGGTACGGACGCCCGTCGTTCACCCGCCTGAAGATCACCTGGTCAGTGTAAACAGAGCCCCGAAGGCCGGCGGTAGCCTTTGCGCATGACGACGAGCGACGACGCGAAGCTGGCGGCCGAGGAAGCGGCGGAGGCCGCGGCCGCAGCCGAGGAAGCGGCCGAGGCCGCCCGCAAGAAGGCCGACGAGCTCGCCCAGGCGGCCGCCGCAGCGCACCAGCAGGAGGCCACCGCAGCCGTCGAGCCCGAACCGGTCGTTGAGCCTGTCGAAGCGGCCGCCTCGACGAGCTCAACGCCCGCATCGGACATCGTGGAGATCGTCAAGGCCGGCTACGCGTTCGAGGGTCCGGCTCTCGTGATCGGCGCACTCGTCGACGGTGACGCCGTCCCCGATGCCCAGGTGCGCATCCCGCTCGGCATGCTCAACAGGCACGGGCTCGTGGCCGGGGCCACTGGAACCGGCAAGACGAAGACGCTGCAGGTGCTCGCCGAGCAGGTGGCCGCCCAGGGAGTGCCGGTGTTCGCCGCTGACATCAAGGGCGACCTGTCCGGCATCGCGTCGCCCGGCGTCGCCAACGACAAGCTGACCGCGCGCAGCGAGAGCATCGGCCAGGACTGGCAGCCGACGGCGACGCCCACCGAGTTCTTCACGCTCGGCGGCCTCGGCACCGGCGTGCCGATCCGGGCGTCCGTCGAGACGTTCGGGCCGCTGCTGCTCTCGAAGGTGCTCGGGCTCAACGAGACGCAGGAGTCATCGCTCAACCTCGTCTTCCACTACGCACGCGAAGCCGGGCAGCCGCTCGTCGACCTTGGCGACCTCCGGTCCCTGCTCACCTACCTGACCGGCGACGGCAAGGCCGCTCTGAAGGAGCTGGGCGGGCTCTCCTCTGCCACCGCCGGAGTCATTCTCCGCGAGCTCATCGCCTTCGCCGACGAGGGCGCCGACGTGTTCTTCGGCCAGCCCGAGATCTCGACGTCCGACTTCTTGCGCACCACGCCGGACGGAAAGGGCATCGTCTCGCTGCTGGAGGTGCCGAGCGTCCAGGACAAGCCGGCACTGTTCTCGACGTTCCTCATGCATCTGCTCGCCCAGCTGTTCCGCGAGCTGCCCGAGATCGGCGACACCGACAAGCCCAAGCTGGTGTTCTTCTTCGACGAGGCCCACCTGCTGTTCAAGGACGCATCGAAGGACTTCCTCGAGCAGGTCGCCCAAACCGTCCGGCTCATCCGGTCCAAGGGAGTCGGCGTCTTCTTCGTCACCCACACGCCCAAGGACGTCCCCTCAGACGTGCTTGAGCAGCTCGGGTCGCGGATCCAGCACCAGCTCCGCGCGCACACGCCCGATGCGGCCAAAGCGCTCAAGACCACTGTGTCCACGTACCCGCACACCAGCTACGACCTCGAGGAAGTGCTCACTCAGCTGTCGATCGGCGAGGCCATCGTCACGGTGATGAACGAGAAGGGCGCGCCGTCGCCGGTCGCCTGGACGCGGGTGCGGGCGCCGCTGGGCTCGATGGAACCCACGCCCGCCGCTCAGATCGAGGCCAACGTCTCCGCCTCGTCCTTGCTCGCGAAGTACGGCACGGCCGTCAACCCCGAGTCGGCCACGGAGATGATCGACGCGAACAAGCCCGCCGCCACCACCGAGGAGAAGGTCGAGGAGTACTCCGACCGCTGGGCGGACGAGATCAACAAGCGCTCCCGCAGGGGTCGCGGTCGGGCTCGGTCGTCGACCTCGCGCCAGTCGCCCCTCGACCGCGCCGCCGGTGAGGCCGGCCGGACGCTGGCTCGCGAGCTCGTCAAGAAGCTCTTCAGACGACGCTGACCCTGAGGAACAGATCAGGGGAAATCCCGGTTCTCGTCTGCATGTCCTGTCACCATGATGGGAATTCAGCGCGCGTGTGCGCGGGACCACGGGAGGTGTGATGGACGAGCTCACCGGCCCGCCCACCACGGCGACCGTCCTGCGGCGACGTCTCTTGACCGTCCATCGCATCAAGCGCGGGGCCATCGAGCTGATGTTCCTGGCCGTTCTGTACGTCGGCTACAGCGCGTCGCGGCTCTTCGCGTCCGACGACTTTGCCCCAGCCCGCGGCCATGCGCTCGACATCCTCGGCTTCGAGAAGGACTGGCGGTTCGCCGTCGAGGGCTGGCTCAACGACCTCTTCGTGCAAGTCGACTGGCTCGGGGTCTTCGGCAGCTACTGGTATGCCACCACGCACTACGTCATCACGATCGTCGCGCTCGTCTGGCTCTACCGGCGCGGCGCCACCGAGTACGTGACGGCACGTCGTGCGCTGGTGCTCGCCACCATCGGCGGCCTGCTGTTCTACCTGCTCGCGCCCACCGCGCCGCCGCGCCTGGTCGACGGTCTCTACGTCGACGTCCTGAGCCTGCACGCCGAGGCCGGCTGGTGGGGTGCCGACGCCTCTGCGCCGCGCGGCTTCGGTTCGTGGACCAACGAGCTGGCGGCCTTCCCGTCCCTGCACGCCGGCTGGTCCTTGTGGGTGGCGCTGATCCTCATCCGGGCCGGTGTTCCCCACATCTGGCGTCTCGTCGGTGTCGCCTACGCCGCCACCATGGCGGTCGTCATCGTGGGCACCGGAAACCACTGGGTCCTCGACGTCATCTTCGGCTGGGCGCTCGTGGTGATGGCATTCACCGCCACCACCGCCTGGGAGCGCCGCAGCCCCGTCACGGCCCATGAGGACGGCCGACCAGCTGTCGAACGCGCAGCTTGAGCCGCGGTGCGCTTCCGCGCCCTCCATCTGGTCCCCGACCACCATCCGAGCGCTACTTTTGACGTGACGGTCCCGGCAGTGGTCGGCGACCCCAGAAGCGTGAAAGCAGCGACATGACGACGTATCGAGCGGTGTTCGACGGGCGGGTGATCGCCGAGAGCGACGAGACCGTGGTCGTCGAGGGTTACCGGTACTTCCCTCCGGACTCCGTCGAGCCGACCGTCCTCCAGCGTTCCTGGATGAAGTCCTTGTGCTACTGGAAGGGAATCGCCAGCTACTACGACCTTGAAACCGGCACGGCGAAAGAGCAGTTTGCGGCCTGGACGTATCGGCACCCGTCGCCGTTCGCCCGGCGGATCAAGGGCTACATCGCCTTCTGGCCCGGCTCGACCACCATCGAGGAAGCGGAGAGCGCGTCTGCCTAGGCCCGCAGCGCGTTCCGCATCCAGCGGCCGGCCACCTCGGCGGCGACGCTCACGGCGAACGAGGCGATCAGCAGGACGGTGACGACCGGGAATCGGAACGCGGCGAGGTTCTCGGCGAACAGGCGGCCCAGGCCGGCCGCCCCGACGACACCCACCACGGCGGTGTCGCGCACACAGATCTCGAACCGGTACAGCGTGTACGTGATCAGGTGCTGAGCCGACGGGGCCGTCATCGACGCCACCGCCGCCACGGGCCGGGTCACCCCCGCGTGGCCGAGCGCGTCACGAGCCCGGGTGTCGAGGCTCTCCCATGCCTCGGCGACCAGCCGTCCGAGGATGCCGCCGGTGTAGAGGCCCAGAGCCAGGGCCCCCGGGAGGATCCCGGGAAAGAGCGCCAACAGCGCGACGATGGCCCACACGGTCG
>Ga0299913_10005203_pt1 | contig 11071 bp, 11 predicted proteins | sample RVTome_9_FD_201360 | JGI IMG/M metagenome (GOLD analysis project Ga0299913, IMG submission 201360) | Soil microbial communities from uranium-contaminated site in the Upper Colorado River Basin, Wyoming, United States - RVT155D38 (version 2) ... | reverse complement strand
AATGGCCCGATGTGGCTGTCGGAGTCGCCGTCCTGGCCGTCCTGATCGGTCTTCCCCGAATCTCACATCGGGTCCCCGCCCCCCTCGTAGCCCTGGTCACCGCCATCGTGGTCGGGCTCATCCTGAGCCAGACCGGGTTCGAGGTGGCCACGATCAACTCCCGATTCGACGGCATCCCCGGCGCAGCTCCCCGACTCGAGCTCCCGTGGTCCGGGTCCGGACTCACCTGGACCGATGTCGGGAGTCTCATGCCCACCGCCTTCGCCATCGCGATGCTGGGTGCGATCGAGTCGCTTCTCTGCGCGGTCGTCGCCGACGGGATGACGGGGGGAAGACACGACCCCGACGCCGAGCTGATCGGGCTCGGGCTGGGGAACCTGATCGCCCCATTCTTCGGCGGGTTCGCCGCCACCGGCGCCATCGCCCGCACCGCCACCGGGATCCGGGCAGGAGGTCGGACCCCGATTGCCGTGGTGATCCATTCGGTGTTCCTGCTCCTGGCGATAGTCCTCCTCGCCGGTCTGCTCGGATATGTGCCGATGGCCGGGATGGCCGCCCTGCTCCTCGTCGTCGCCTGGAACATGGCCGATGCCCGGCACTTTGCCCGGATCATGCGGATCGCCCCGAGAAGCGATGTGATGGTGCTGTTGGTCTGCTTCTCCCTGACCGTTGTCTTCGACATGGTGGTGGCGGTCGTCGTGGGCGTGGTCCTGGCCGCGATGCTGTTCATGCGACGAATGGTCGAGATCTCTGGAGCCGAGCTCACCGGAGGAGCGGAAGGCCACACCGTGGCCGGGCTTCCGCCCGGTGTCGTCTTCTACGACGTGGCCGGGCCGCTGTTCTTCGGTGCGGCCGAGAAGGCCCTGGAGGCGCTCACCATGGTCGGAAGTGGCGTCCACACGGTGATCATGGATCTAGAGGACGTGCCCGCCATCGATGCCACCGGTCTGGTGGCGTTGGAGACCACCATCCAACGGCTCAACTCCCAGTCGGTGAAAGTCGTCCTGAGCGGGGTTCGGCCCCAGCCACGACGTGCCCTGGAAAAGGCCGGCTTCGAGCAGCAGCCTGGGCTGCTCGAGATCACCGACGACACCACGGTCACGCTGGACCGATTCCTCGGCTAGTCGCTACCAGGCTCCCCCGCCGCCACCACCTCCGCCGCCTCCGCCACCCCCTCCGCCGGAGAAGCCGCCCCCTCCGCCGCTGGCCGAGGGTGGGGTGAAGGCGCCGGAAAGGGCCGAGTTGAGACCGGCGAAGGCGTTCTCGCTGCTGCCTCCCGAATAGCCGTAGTTGCCGAACCAGTAGATCGACGAGGTCGACTCCAGCTCGGGTGGGGCGTGGAGACGTGCCTGTTCCAGGACCTCCTGGGCGACGCCGAACACGATTGCGTAGATCAGGAAGCGGTCCCACAGGTCGAGCGAGATCGGCGGTGCCTCCTCGAGACGGGAGAAATCGTCGAGATATCGACGGAAGGCGTCCCACCGCTCCGCTTCCATCGCTCCCTCCCTGGTCCGCCGCACCCTCACCCTGCGGAAGAGGAGGAACACGAAGAGGGCGACCGCACCGATGACCATCCCCACGATGGTCAGGACTGTGATCGTCCCTCCGCCAGGGCGTCTCTCCATGATTCGAGGTAGGAGGAACACGGCGCCGAAGACGAGGAGGACCACGACGATGGCGGAAAGCCAGGCAACGCCATTGCCCCTCTCGTCGAGCATCCCGGCCCGCTTGATCGAGCCGAGGACCCGTTCCCGGAAACTCTGATAGGTCTTGGCGTTGGCAGCGGCGTCGTCGCGTATCGCCTCCTTGAACTCGTGGAGGGGACGGGGACCGTCCTCGAGCACCCGGCGGACCACGGTGAGCACCGACTGCTCGTAGTCGCGCAGACCGGTGTCCTTGTCGGTCAGCTCGAGCATGAGGTCGGTGATGGTCTCCGTGCGCAGGCCGCCCCAGGTGGATCGCTCCACCTGGGTGGGCGTCGCCTTGATCGCACCCTGTCGGATCAGGTCGAACAGGGTGGCGGTGAACTCCTTCTCGGTGACCGCCCCCTGGGTCAGGAGAGCACCCACCTCGGCGGGGGGCAGCTCGCTCGGAGGCTCCTGCTCGTATTCGCGGTCGTAGTCGATGTGTGGCTCCCGGCCATACCCGACGTAGACGAGGCCGCCCAGGCCCAGCGAGATAACGAGAGCGGACACCGATCCCCAGATGAGGCCGGTGCGGGATGCCGTGGCCGCATCGGAGGCCTCTTCGGCGAACTGTTGCTCCTCGGCCAGGATCCGGTCGCGCCCGTTACCGGCCACGGTCGTGGCCCCGTCGGTCGAGGAGAGGAGTGCGGCGGGGATGACAACCCTCATCTCGACGAATTGGTATTCGGGGATGTTGCTCGCCTCCAGCGACGGCGAGACCTGGTCGTCGCCCAAGGAGGTCGAGCCGTCGACGGAATAGGGATGCCCGTAGACGAGCACTTCGCCCGGCACCGCACCTGCCGGTATCACCATCCTGGCCTGGATCCGGTCGAGCCCTACCGACCACTGGTCTCCCCACACCTGCAAGTGGATATCGACCACGTCGTCGTAGGCGGTGGCGACCCCTGACATCACATAGTCGATCTGGAATGTTCGCTGCTCGTCCTGAGAGTCGTGATGCCAGACGATGCGGATGAAGTCGCCCCGCGCCTCCACGCCGTAGCTACCGGCCGGCGAGGAACACCCCAACTCGGTACATGCCCCCGGCTGATAGGCGACCGACTCGTCGCTCACCGTGATCCGGTCGATGATCTCCCCCGGCCCGAGCGGTATATCGCGATAGGCGCCGGAGAAGTCGCCGGAGAAATCGAACGTGATGCGTTCGGTGATGGAGAGGGACCCGTCCGCATTGACCACGATGTCGATGTCGGCCTCTGAGAGCCAGTACGACTTGGCGAATGCGGCCGTCGCCGGTGCGACGACGAGCAAGAAAACGATGAGAGCTCGGGCGAGACGACCCAACTCAGAAGTCGACGGTCGGGGCCTCGACCGCCTCGGGACCGGCTTCGAAGAACTCCCGGGTCCTGAACCCGGTCATGGCGGCCACGATGTTGGTCGGGATCTGCTGCACCCGGTTGTTGTAGGTGAGCACGCTGTCGTTGTAGATCTGGCGGGAGACGGCGATCCTGTTCTCAGTCTCGGCCAACTCGTTCTGGAGGTTCTGGAAGTTCTCCGATGCTCGGAGCTCTGGATACGCCTCGGCCACTGCGAACAGCTGGCGCAGCGCCTGGGTCAGGAAATTCTCGGCCTGGGCCTGCTCGGCCGGGCCGGTGGCGGCCTGGGCGGCACTCCTGGCCTGCGTGACCCGCTCGAACGTCTCCCGCTCATGGGAGGCGTAGCCCTTGACCGTCTCGACGAGATTGGGGATGAGGTCGTAACGGCGTTTCAGTTGGACCTCGATCTGCGCCCAGGAGTTGTCGACACGATTGCGAGCCTGGACCAGGCCGTTGTAGATGACCACGAACAGAAGGACCAGGACGGCCAGCACGACCAGGACGATGATGAGGGTGCTATCCATGGGCGGGGAGTCTAGGGCGGAGGCCATGCCGCCCGCAGATGCGTCGTCGTCGGGCAGAATGGTGCGATGACCTCGGACGGCCGGTTCGCCGCAGTCATCACGTGCATGGACGGGCGGATCCAGACCCGAACCCTGGATCAGGTGATGACACGACTCGGGGTTCGATTCGTGGACAACATCACCTCCACCGGGGCAGTGCAGCATCTGGACGGCGCAGTGACCGCGACCGGCGAGGGTCTGCTGCGCAGCCTGGCCGTCTCGGTCGAGGCTCACGGGACCACGCAGGTGGCGTTGGTCGCCCACACCCAGTGTGCAGGCAACCCGGTGGCCGACAACAAGCAGAAGGACCAACTGCGCAAGGCGATGGTCGTCGTCTCGGAGCGGTTCCCCGACCTCGAGGTGATCGCTCTCTTCTACGACCCGAAGATCGGCTTCGAGAGAATCGGCTAAGTTCGGGGGCAATCACCCGAAAGGAAGCTCTTGATCCGCAGCGCACTCTCCGATTCCCTGACCAACCTGCTCGACCTGGAGCATGCCCCGATCGCCATCACCTTTCACGACGAGCTGCCCGACGACGGCGTGCCCCGGTTCGACGAGCCGATGTCGGAGCCGACCGAGGACGGTCGCACCGGGCGTGCGGCCGCACCGTGCGTGTTCTGGATGCAAGCCCATCAGCGGACCTTCGACACCCTTGCCGAGGATCACGGCAACTGCTCGGTCGGCCGGTTCACCCATGGCTTCGCAGAGGGCGCGGACATCCTGGACAAGAGCGATGTGGCCGCGTTGCTCGACGTGGGATGGGTGACCATGGAGGCGTTTGCCGGGGTCGCCGCCATGGCTCGCCGCCCCAAGGGGGTGCGCTACGGACCGCTCGCACAGGCGACCTCGGATCCGGACCTGGTGCTGCTCCGGGTCAGCCCGCGACAGATGATGGAGATCAACGACGCGGTCGAGGTCGACTGGTCGGGCAAACCGCAATGCCAGATCCTGCCCAAGGCGGCAGAGCAGGGCGTGATCGCAGTCTCGATGGGCTGTGCCCTCTCCCGGGCCCGGACAGGGATGGGGGACGACGAGCTCACGGTGGCGGTGCCCGGCCACAGGATCGCCGAGTTGGTCGCCGCGTTGCGGCCGGTCACCACCGCCGACGCCGCCGTGGTCGGCTACGCCATGGCCGACCTGGCCCGGTTCTGAGCCCAAAGAGAGACGAGCCGGCCCGGTTCACGCCATAGACCGATGACCGAACTGTTCGCCTACGACCCGGCCATCACCGATCGGTTCCCTTCGATCAGGGCCGGTGTTGTCTCGGCTTCCGGGCTGAGCAACGGCCCCAGCCCGGAAGAGCTCGCAGAGAAGTACCGAGCGGAACAAGCCGATGCCATCGAAGGACTCGCGACGACGCCGATCTCGGAGACGCCGTCGGTGAAGGCGTGGCGACAAACGTTCAGTGCCTTCGGGGTGAAGCCGACCCAATATCGATCGGCGGTCGAGGCGCTGCTTCGGCGGCTGGACAAGAGCGGCGACATCCCCGCGATCAACACTTTGGTGGATATCGGGAATCTGATCTCGATCAGGTACGCGGTGCCGGTCGCCGTTCTCGACCAAGCAAGCCTGGTTGTCCCGATAACCGTCCGGTTCGCCACCGGGACCGAGCGATTCATCGATCTCGGGTCCGGTGAGGAGCAGCATCCCGAACCAGGCGAGGTCATCTTCGTGGACGAGGCCGACCACGTGTGCGCCCGGCGCTGGTGCTGGCGTCAGAGCGCCGCGAGCGCGACCGGAGCGGAAACCACCGCAGCGATTTTCACGATCGAGGCTCTGCACCAGGACGCCGCAAAGGATGTCGCCTCAGCCACCGACGATCTCGTGTCGTTGCTGAACCTCCATCTGCCCCGGACCCAGACCTCGGCCCACCTGCTCCCCGCCTAGCTGTGGGGCGATGTCACCTCGGCGGTGGCTCCAGGGCGTCGACCGCGGTAGCCCATTCCTCGGGGAGTTCCACGGCGGATGCCCGGGACATCAGACGCAGATAGAGATCTGACCCGGTTCCACTCACGGTGGCCTCAGGCACGCCCGCGCCGAGTACCCAATCACGCCCCAGGTCGACGGCCCGGGCCTGGAGGGCGGGCAACTCGGTCATTCGAGGCACCCACATGTCGGTGAATTCGTCGAGACCGGAAACGGCCTCCAGATCGAGGAGCGGGCCCGGTTCGCCGAAGGCCTGCTCGGAGTCCCAGCGATGGAGCCCCGTCTCCACCACCATCCGCCGCTCCCAGAGCCCGATACAGGGGTCGGGCCAGAAGCCCCAAACCGTGGTGTCGGGATCGGACTCCTCGAGTGTGGTGAGCATCTCGGCCAGATGAGCCTCGTACCAGGAGAGCAGGTCGGAGCCCTCGGGTGGTCTCGGCCCGGGGATTCGCTCGGTGGGACGCTGGCGACAGATCAGCGTCATGCGGCCGAATACCGATCCGACGTGGGTCAGGAGGTCGGACATGACCCATTCCGGGTACTGAGGCACTGCTCGCTCGGGGTCCCGACGGGTCAGGTCCAGGATCCGCAGACCCTCAGCGCGGATCGTCTCCAGGTTCTCAGCCGAGAGCACGGGCCATCGCCTCCCCCATGTCGGAAGGCGTCTCCGCCATGACGATCCCGGCAGCCACCATCGCTTCGATCTTTGCCTCCGCGGTTCCCTTGCCCCCGGACACTATCGCCCCGGCGTGACCCATCCGCTTCCCGGGAGGAGCCGTGGTCCCGGCGATGAAACCGGCCACCGGCTTGCTCATCCCCGAGGCGACGAACTCGGCCGCCTCCTCCTCGGCGGTGCCGCCGATCTCGCCGATCATGATCACGCCCTCGGTCTCCGGGTCGTCCTCGAACATCCGGAGCATGTCGACGAAGTTGGTCCCGTTGACCGGATCACCCCCGATCCCCACTGCCGTGGTCTGGCCCAGCCCGTTCAACGTCAACTGGTACACCGCCTCGTAGGTGAGCGTCCCGGACCTGGAAACGACCCCGATCCGGCCCCGCTGGTGGATGTAGCCGGGCATGATCCCGATCTTGCACTCGCCAGGCGTGATCACACCGGGGCAGTTGGGGCCGACCAGCCGCGTCGGCTTGTCCGCCAGATAGCGCTTCGCCTTGATCATGTCGGCGACGGGCACACCCTCGGTGATGGCCACCACCAGGTCGAGACCGGCGGCAGCGCACTCCATGATCGCGTCGGCGGCGAATGGCGGCGGCACGTAGACGACGGAGGCGTTGGCCCCGGTCTCGGCCACCGCCTGCTTGACCGTGGCGAACACCGGGAGGTCGACCGAATAGTTGTCGTCCCGACCCGGCACCCCGGAATGGTCGGTCTCGCCTTCGAAGTGGGCGACGGCGCCGCTGCGCGAAGGGTGGACGCCACCCACCATCTGCGTCCCGTAGGCGATGGCCTTGTCGGTATGGAACTGGCCGGTCCTGCCCAGACCCTGGATCAGGACCCGGGTGTCCTTGCCCACCAGGATGCTCATCAGACCAGATCCACGATCTTCTCGGCGCCGTCTCGGAGGCTGTCCGCCGCCACCACGTCGAGACCGGACTCCCTGATGATCTCCTTGCCCTTCTCCACGTTGGTGCCCTCGAGACGAACCACCAGCGGAACGCTCAATCCGACGTTCCTGACCGCCGCCACGATGCCGGTGGCGATGACGTCACAACGCATGATCCCCCCGAAGATGTTCACGAATATCCCTTTCACCGCCGGATCCTTGGTGATGATCTGGAAGGCCGTCGTGACCTGGCCCTCGTCGGCGCCTCCCCCCACGTCGAGGAAGTTGGCCGGTTCCCCGCCCACGTGTTTGATGGTGTCCATGGTGGCCATGGCCAGGCCTGCTCCGTTGACCAGGCAGCCAATGGTCCCGTCGAGCTTGATGTAGTTGAGCCCGGCCTCCTTGGCCGCCACTTCGGCCGGGTCCTCCTCGCTCTCGTCCCGCATGGCCGCGACGTCGGGATGACGAAACAGAGCGTTGTCGTCGAAGGCCATCTTCCCATCCAGGGCCATCACCTGCCCTCCGCCGGTGACCACCAGCGGGTTTATCTCGATCAAGTCGGTGTCCAACTCGGTGGCGGCGCGGTCCAATCCCTTGACGAATCCGATGAAGGCCTTGGCGGTGTCCCCCTCGATGCCCAGACCCACAGCTAGCTCGTTCGCCTGGAAGTCGGCCAGACCGATCGCGGGGTCGATCTCCTGTCTCAGGATCTTCTCCGGAGTCTCCTCTGCCACCTTCTCGATCTCGACCCCCCCTTCGGTCGAGGCCATGACGACGTTGCGGCTCACCGACCGGTCGAGGAGCACCGCCAGATAGAGCTCGCGGGCGATGTCGATCCCTTGCTCGAGGTACACCCGATTGACCACCTTGCCCTCGGGGCCGGTTTGGACCGTCACCAGGGTCGAGCCCAGCATCATGGCCGCCAGCTCGGCCACCCTGGCCTCCGCCGCCTCCGGGCCCCCGTCGATCCCGTCGGCTATCACGTTCACGCCGCGCAGGTCGCGATGTTCCTGGAACGTGCCTTTGCCCCGCCCTCCGGCGTGGATCTGCGCCTTGAGCACCACAACCGGGTTGCCCGACTCCTCGATCAGGGGCCGCGCCGCGGCGGCCGCCTCTTCGACGGTGGTGGCCGCTCGGCCCAGAGGCACCGGTATCCCCCGGGCCGCCATCAGCGTCTTGGCCTGGTACTCGTGGATCTTCAACTGATTCCCTTCTGTCGTTGCGCGCTAGGCCTTCGCCGGGACATTGGCCTCGGCCCATGCGGTGATGGTGTCGAGGGCGGTGCCCGGGGTGAAGATGGTGGCGAGACCGGCGTCGAGGAGACCTTGAAAGTCGGATTCGGGGATGACCCCGCCCCCGAACACCATCACATCGTCGGCGTCGCGGGCCGCCAGCTCCTCGACCACCTGGGGGAACAGTGTCCTGTGAGCCCCGGAGAGCGAAGAGAGGCCTACCGCGTCGACGTCCTCCTGCACCGCCGTCTCCGCGATCTGGGCCGGGGTCTGGTGCAGACCGGAGTAGATCACCTCGAAGCCCGCGTCGCGCAAGGCGCGGGCGATCACTTTCGCCCCACGGTCGTGGCCGTCGAGGCCGGGTTTGGCGATGAGGATGCGTCTCGGCATTGCCGACCGGGAAGGCTAGTTGGGATCAGCCCGCCTCCAACCGGTGCCAGTCGGCCCACTCCTCGAGATATCTGAGCTTGAGCTCGCCACAGCTCGCCGGCTGGTAGTTGGGCTCTCGGGCACAGGCGTCTTCGTACTCTGCAGGCAGGCGTCGGGCGGCAAAGTCTCCGAAGCTGGCCCGGAGCATCTCGTCGTCCAGATAGGGGCCGGCGACGAAGAGGAGGAGACCGTCCCGAATACCGAACTGCTGGGCCACGACGGCGGGCGCCGCCCCCGCCGCCTGGTTGAGGGCGTTGCTGTAGGCGACGTCACAGCGAACGGTCGCCGGTGGAAGCGGCTCACAGTCGAGCAGCTCGGCCCGCGCCCCGAGAATCGCCTGATACTCCACCTCGCCACGAGCCCGGTCCTCTGACGGGCCGGTGCGCACCCGCTCCGGTGCCCGCAGACCGGCGGCAGTGTCGAAGTCGCCGCCGTACCACGCATCGAGATAGGCCTGGATCAGGTCCCGGCCGGGCATCTCCCCATCGCTTCGGTCGTAGGCACTGGCGATCAGGAACAAGCCGGTCGCCACCACGCCCACCGCCACTGCCAGGATCCGACCCCGACCCGAGGCCGACCGGGGCGATTCCCTGGTGGTGGCCAGCCCATCGGGCTCGACGAGGACCGTATCGACCATGCCTGGTGCAAGGCTATCGCCGGGTCGGGCGGCGCAGCCGGAGTACTGCCCTACCCTTGTCGCATGAGCCCTTCCAACCTCCACGGGCTGGCCGCAGCCGGTGTGTCCATCTGGTCGGACCAGATCTCCAAGACCATGCTCGACTCCGGCGAGCTGGCGCGGAGGATCGAGGACGACGCCGTCACCGGAGTCACCTCCAACCCGACGATCTTCGCCGGAGCCATCGTCGGGTCCTCCGAGTACGACCAACAGCTCGCAGACTTGAAGTCCGCAGGCGTGTCGGCAGAAGAGATCGCGAAGACTCTGATGGCTTCCGACCTGCAAAGGGCCTGCGACGAGTTGATCAGCGTGTTCGAGAGGACCGGGGGAAGAGACGGCTTCGTCTCGGTTGAAGTGTCCCCGACCCTGGCCGGCGACACCGAGGCGAGTGTCACCGAGGCCCGGGATTGGATCAAGCAGATCGATCGACCCAACCTGCTGGTGAAGATCCCCGCCACCCCCGAGGGCATCCCCGCCATCAGACGTCTCATCGCCGAAGGTATCTCGGTCAACATCACCCTGATCTTCTCGCTGGAGCGGTACAAGCACGTGATGGATGCCTATCTCGGCGGCATGGAGGAACTTCATGCCTCGGGCGGGGACCTGAGCAAGGTGGCCTCGGTCGCCTCCTTCTTCGTCTCCCGATTCGACACCGAAGTGGACCGAAGGCTCGACGAGATCGACACGCTCGAGGCGGCCTCGCTGCAGGGTGTCACCGCCAACGCCAACGCCCAGGTCGCATATGGCCTCTTCCTGGAACAGTTCGGGTCGGATCGATACAAGGCGCTCGCCGAACAAGGGGCCCGGGTCCAGAAGCCGCTCTGGGCGTCTACCTCGACCAAGAACCCCGACTATCCGGACCTGCTCTACGTGGAGAACCTGGTGGCCCCGGACACGATCAACACCATGCCCCTCGACACCATCGACGCCTACCAGGACCATGGCAATCCGTCACCGACACCATTCACCGAATTCGACGTCGAGCAGGCCAAGCTCGACCTGGCCCGGTTGGCCGACGTCGGGGTCGACTACCAGGATGTGGTCCAGGTGCTCGAAGACGAGGGTGTGTCCAAGTTCTCCAAGAGCTGGCAGGAACTACTCGACGACATCGAGAAGGCATAGCTCTGAGACGACCGGTCCGGAGATTCTCGAGAGAATCTCCGAATCCGCCGTCGACCATCTTGAATCTGTCCTAGGGGGAACGTAGTTCGGGGGATGGGTTACGGAGAGTGGAGCATCGATCGGCTGGAACAGGAGCTGATCTCGAATCAGAGGCTGCGGTCCGGTCTCGCCGTGGTGGAGCTGGCCGTCCTCGAGGAGCTGGATGCCCGGCAGGTGGCCACCGGTGACGGCTGCCGCAGTCTGTCGGAGTGGACCGCTTCCCGGCTCGACGTCAGTGTCGACACCGCCAAGGGTCTGGTCCGGACCATGCGTCGCAGCATCGATCGCCCCGATCTCCGAGAGCCGCTGGCTTCGGGTGAGGTCAGTTTCGACCGGGTCGAAGCCTTATCCCGGATCCCAGAACCGGTCGGACCGTTGGAACATCTCGACATTGTCGGGATACGTCGGGAGGCAGCCCGGCGGGCCCGAATCAGCTCCGAAACCGAACAACAGACCAGCGACCAACAGTTCCTCGTCCTCCAACCATCATTAGACCGATCCTG